>Ga0105347_1001433_pt1 | contig 10245 bp, 10 predicted proteins | sample EasRivMeERMLT890_FD_89677 | JGI IMG/M metagenome (GOLD analysis project Ga0105347, IMG submission 89677) | Soil microbial communities from meander-bound floodplain in the East River, Colorado, USA - East River MetaG ERMLT890 | ecosystem: Environmental > Terrestrial > Soil > Floodplain | place...
ACCTGCGGCCGGTGCGTCACGCGCTGCCCCGACTGCATCTGCAGCGCCTGGAGCACGAACGGACGCATGGCCACTCCGCCGTTGGCCAGCGCGCCGAAGAAGCAAGCCACTTGCAGAGGCGTGGACAAGAATTCCCCCTGGCCGATGCCGAGGTTTACGATCACATTGCGGGTCCAGCCGCGTTTTCCATACCGACTGTTGTACCACGCGGAGTCGGGGACGAGCCCGCTCGCTTCTTCGGGCAGATCGATGCCGGTGGGGGAGCCGAAGCCGCACTGTCGCGCATAGCGCGCGAAGTTCTGCACGCCGATCTTCTCTGCGAGCTGGTAGAAGTACACGTCGCACGACTGCTCGATCGCGCCGAACATGTTGAGCGAACCGTGCCCTTCGGGTTTCCAGCAGCGAAAGTAGCGGTTGCCGATCTGCCGGCCGCCGAAGCACGGCGCAAACAGCGTATTGGGCGCGATGAGCCCCAGCTCGAGGCCGGCGGCTGCCGTGATGAGCTTGGTGGTGGACCCGGGCGGGTACTTGCCCTTCAGCGCCCGGTCGAGGAACGGGTGGGTGGAATCTTCGGAGAGTTGCTTCCACACCTCAGGCGTGAGCGTGCCCGAGAACACGTTGGGGTCGAAACACGGCTGGCTCACGAGGGCCAGCACTTCGCCGGTGGCGGGCCGAAGCGCCACGACCGCACCGTTGCCGCGCTTCTTGAGCTCGTCGGTGGCGAACGTCTGGAGGTTCCAGTCCACCGTGAGTTCCACGTCGGCACCGGGCACCGAGAGGCTGGGCGGATGGTCTCTGGACGCTCCCACCACCTGGCCGGCCGCGGTGACTTCGAGGTACATGACGCCGTCGATACCGCGCAGGTAACCGTCGAAGGCCTGCTCGGCGCCGTGGATGCCCACGAAGGACCCGGGCACGATGGCGCTCGTGTCGGGCACGTCGGAGGCCTCGGTGACGTAGCCGAGCAGATGAGACCCGCCGGTGGGATCGGGGTAGCGGCGCGTGGTTTCGTAGCGCAGAAGCGCGCCGGGCACGAGTTCGCTCAATTCCTCGATGCGGCACACGGTTTCGAGATCGACGTGGCGCGCCAGACGCACCGGTTCGAACGCGGGCACCTTGGTGTCGGCCAGCTTGGTGTTGAGCTCGGTGGAGTCGCTTCCGAGGATGTCGGCCAGGTGGCGGATCACGGCGGCGGTGTGCGGAGCCTTGCTGCGCATGAGATACACGGAGTAGCTGGGATCGTTCTGCGCGAGGACGCGGCCTGAGCGATCGCGCACCAGCCCTCGCCGGGCGATGTCGACGGCCAATTGGATCCGGTTCTCCTCGGCCACGGCTTCATAGTAGCTGTGCGACACCACCTGCAACGCGAACAGGCGGACCCACAGTGCCAGAAAGGCGAGGAGCGCGCAGCCGCAGAGCACCACGATGCGCGTGGAGAGTGAGACGGGGACTCTCATGACGCGACCCTGCGATGCGGGCCCGAGTGGCGCAAGGCCACCTTACGCATCGGCGGCAAGATCGGAGTTCCTACGGGAGGATGCGAACGTAAGCTGCCAGGCGCGCGACAGAAGCGCCGTCACGCCGCCCGTCACCACGGCCGAGCCCAGGCTGGCCAGGACGCGCGAGAAAAAAGGAGAGGCGATGCCCACAGAGAGCAGGCCAAAGACGACGTCGAACACCACCACCGAAGCGCCGGCCAGCGCCATCCGCGCACGTGTCTTGTCGACATAGATGGTTTGTCCGAAGGAGCCGGAGAAGAAGCCCACCAGCGCGTAGCCGGCCGCGGACGCCCCGAGCCACTCGGGCTGTACTGCGTCGGTCACCAGGCCGAGAATGAAGCCGGCGATGGCCCCGAAGCGCGCGCCCCGGGCGATACTCGCCAGACTCAGCGCCAATACCGGAATGTCGATTCGCACCCCGTACAAAAGCTGTGCGTCGCCGAACCACACGCGCGCCGCCAGGGCGGCCGCTGTGACCACGCACAGCGCACTCGTGGCGCCCACGCGTTCGCGGGAGAGCCAGCTCATGGAGTGGACTCCGTTTCCATTTCGTAGGGAGCGCCCGGCGGCAGCTGCGCCTGACTTTCGAGGAAGAAGAGGTAGTCGAGCCGTTGCAACTGCGCCGCGGGTTGCACGTCGACTTCGGCCAGAAGCGACAACGTGGGCCTGCGCACGCCGGTGACGGTGCCCACGAGCAAGCCCGCCGGGAAAATGCCGCCGATGCCGGCCGTGACCAGAGTGTCGCCCTCTGCGATGTCGGACTCCACGGCCACCCGATCCATGATCAGCGCCCCGCTGCGCATCCGCACCACGCCGAGCACGCCGCTGCGTACGCAACGCGCGGCGACGCGGCACCCCGGATCGGACAACAGTTGCACGCGTGCGAAGTTGTGCGTGACCACGCGCACCCGCCCGGCCACGCCGTGTTCAGTGATCGCCGGCGCATACTGCCTAATTCCGCCCGCCAGCCCGCGATCCACAATCACTTCCTCGTGTCCGCCGCGCCTGTCCCAGCCCACCACGCGGCCGATGTGAAGATTGGGTGTCTGGCCCAGAGGCAGATCCCAAAGCCCGCGCAGCCGCATGGCTTCACGAGCGTACTCGTCGCCAGCCTGGGCCTTCCAGGACATCTCACCCACCAGGTGGCGGAGACGAGCGTTGTCGGTGCGCAGTGCGGCCTGTTCCTGCGCCCAGCCGCGCACCGCAAAAAACGGGGAGTAGACGGAGCCGAGCAGGAGGTCGGCGAGGGGGGCCTTGGTGGAGGTATCCAGCACCCGCAACAACAGCCCGGCCGCCACGAGGACGGCCAACAAATAGGTGCCTGGTCTGGAACTCATTCTTGCCCTCACCCCCTCATTTCGGCAAGAGCGACAACGGGCTCTATACCCGAACCCGCCGGTCAGTCAAGAGAATCGAGGACTTCCAGCACTTCACCGGGATTCCTGGCCGACAGGAGCCGTTCGCGGTTGTCCTGGCTCTTCATCAGGAACGACAGTCTCGCCATCACGTTGAGGTGGGCGCCGATCGTGTCTTCGGGGGCCGCGATCAGGAAGAACAGGTGCACCGGCTTCTGGTCCATGGCGCCGAAGTCGACCCCCTTGTCGGACCGCCCGAAGGTGATCACGATCCCCTTCATGGCCTTGGTCTTGGCGTGCGGGAAGGCCACGCCCCAGCCCACGCCCGTGGTCACCAGCTTCTCGCGCTTCTGCACCTCGTCTAAGAGGAGCGACTTGTCGCGGACCAGCTTGCTTCTCGCGGCCAGTTCCACCAGCTCCTTGATCACGTCGTCCTTCGACGTCGACTGCAGGTCAAACCCCATCAGGTCTTCTTCTATCAGATTCGAGAGCTTCATGGCTTCACCTCACCCAGCGGCCGCCCCGCATCCGGAAGCAGATTTGGAATACCATCTTCGATGGGATACCCCACCACACATGAACTGCACACGAGACGTGATGCCGCCTCCTCGAGGGTCAGTGGACCCTTGCACACAGGACACGCGAGAATTTCGAGAAACTCTTTGTCGATCAACCGGCCTCCGTATACGCACCCATCACCCTGTATTTGAGCAGACGGGACCTAATCAAGGCTTTACCGTTCAGTCCCGCCAGTTCATTCAGGGCCATGTCCACGTGCTGTGCCACCAGTTCCGCCTGGCGGTCCCAGTCGCGGTGCGCGCCCCCCGGGGGTTCGGGAATCGTACCGTCGATGATACGCTGCTGCAACAGGTCTTCCGCGGTGGGCTTGAGCGCCTCGGCCGCCTCCGGGGCGCGGCCCGAATCCCGGAACAGGATGGCGGCACAACCCTCCGGTGAGATCACGGTGTACCAGGCGTTCTCCAGCATGTACACCCGGTCGCCCACGCCGAGGCCGAGCGCTCCGCCGGACGCACCCTCGCCGATGATCACGCACACGATCGGCACGGGCAGACGCGCCATTTCACGGATGTTGCGCGCGATGGCCTCCGCCTGCCCGCGCTCCTCCGCTCCGATTCCCGGGAAGGCACCCGGCGTGTCGATGAGCACCACCACGGGGCGGTTGAACCGGGCCGCCAGCTGCATGAGGCGGAGGGCCTTGCGATAGCCTTCGGGATGCATCATCCCGAAATTGCGTTCGAGTTTCTGCTTGGTGTCGCGCCCCTTCTGCTGCCCCAGCACGAGGACCACGCGGTCGCGTATCCGGCCGAAGCCAGCCACCAGCGCGCGGTCGTCGGCATATCCCCGGTCGCCGTGGAGCTCCACCCAGTCGCGCACCATGCGCTCGATCAAGTCGAGCGAGTAGGGTCTCTGGGGATGACGGGCCAGTTGAATGCGCTGCCAGCGCGTGAGGCCCGAGTAGATTTTTTCACGCAGCTCACCGAGCTGGTGTTCCAGATCCGAGATCTGCTTGTCGGTGCCCGGAGCGCCCAGTTCCCTCTGCTGCTGGATGTGACGCTCGAGCTCGAGGATGGGCTTTTCAAACTCGAGCATGCTCGATTTCGGCGTCTGCCGGGCTGGATGCGAGTTCGTTGGAAGGTTTCACGCGCGCCCGGCTCGACAGGTAGCCGATCACAACCGCGCAGAACACCAGGAAAACGGGCAGAACCAGGTAGCGGTCCACGTAACGCAGGGCGGGCACGAACAGGCCGAAGCCCACGGCGAGGCCATAGTAGGTCCAGAGAATGCGGCGGGTAGACCAGCCGCGCCGGACCAGAAGCTGGTGCCAGTGGGCATGGTCGGCGCGCATGGGCGAGCGCCCCGACAGCATGCGCCGCGTGGCCGACGTGATCACTTCCACCACCGGGAACGCCACGGCGAGAAGGGGCAGCGCCATCGTGATCGCGGTGAGCGTTTTGATGGGCACGGACACGGACGCCACGGCGAAGACGAAGCCGAGAAACAACGAGCCCGAGTCGCCCATGAAGATGCGCGCGGGTGGAAAATTGAAACGCAGGAACCCGAGGTTGGCGCCCACGAGCGCCGCACCCAGCACGGCCACCAGCGGCACGCTCCAGAACACGCCCACGGCCGCGAGGAAGAATCCGCCGATGGCGGCGAGTCCCGAGGCGAGTCCGTCGAGCCCGTCCACCAGATTGACGGCGTTGCACAGGACCACGATCCACATGGTGGTGAGCGGAATGCTCCAGATCCCGAGAGGAATCCGGCCCACGAAGGGCACCCACACCGTGGCGAACTTGAAGTCCCAGAGGCAGAGCAAAAGCCCGGCGGTGATTTGCGCCATTAGCTTGAGATACGCGGGCGCCCCCACCACGTCGTCGTACACGCCGAGCGCGAGGATGAGCAGCCCGGCCCAGATGATGCCGGGCCATTGTCCGGCCAGATCCTGAAGCAAATGGGGCCATAGGAGGCTGGTGAGAAGCACCGATGCCCCGATTCCTGCCGCGATGGCCAGGCCGCCCAGACGCGGCGTGGGCACCAGGTGACGCTTGCGGGCACCAGGATAGTCGTAGAGACCCAGCCTGGTGCAGAGTCGAATGACCGGAGGCGTCAGTACCCAGAGTACCAGGTAGGCTGTTGCCACGGTCAAAGGCAGGGCGCCCAAAAGGGCGCCGGGAATGCCCATATCCATAGGAAGTAGAGTACCTTAAGCAACCGTAGCGGAAGGGCCCCGTCAAGCGGAAAGCCCGCTCCGGCCGCCGTGTGATTTTAGCTAAGTCGTTATGGCAACAGTAATTGCGGCAAGAGGCCCCGCCTCCTATATATACATGCTGTGCACTTTGGCCCAATGTGGTTCTGGGGACTCGCTCGTGAGCTTGGGGAACGGCTCGAGGGCGGCCGGATACGGGGAGGAAGGGTCTTCGCCGCCGGGGTGATTTTCACCTACGACTGTGGCGAAGAGCGCGACCTGATTTTCTGGCTGGATCCTCGCTTTCCGCGAGTGGAGTGTCTGCCCTCGCGTGGATGTCAGAAGCTGCCCGAAAGCTGGCGGCCGCTTGTGGGTGCGCGCATCACCGGAGTTTCTCAGCCCGATCGAGATCGCAGGCTGCTTGTGAATCTTTCCACTGAAACTGCCGGTGAAACCTCCGCGCTCACGCTAGAGTACTGCGCCTTTCCCCGGCCCTCGCTGGTGTTGAGGGACGCAAGTGGTGAGGTGCTCGTGAGCGTGGGAGCGAAACCGGCGCGTGCCGCGCATCCGGCAGGGCCGTTCCTGCTCGACGTGCTCGATCTCCCCCGGCCCGACGACCCTGGCTCGGTGCGAGGACTCGAGGATCTCTGGCTGGAGGCAGCTTTGGCCTCGGGTCGTTCGCCCTGGGAGTTCATCGTGGAATTGGCGAGAAACGTGTCGAAGGCTCCGCTGTCGGGTTTCGTTGTGTTGAAGGAAGACCGGGCGGTGGGGGTGTCGCTTGTAGATTTCTCCGCGCAACTGCCGGGCCTGAAGTTCGAGGATGCCGGGGGCGTGTCGCATGCATCCAGCCGATTCGTTTCGGAAGCCCGTAAACGGGAGGACCAGCTGGATGAGCGCAAAATCGCGCTGGAGGGTGCGCGCGAACTGCACGCTCGCCTGGCACGCGCCCAACGGGAACTCGAGAGGGATCGTGCACGTCAAAAGGATCACGGACAGCTTCAGGAAAACGCCGACTCGTTGAAATCGCAGTTGTCGAGTGTGAAGAAGGGCCAGAAGGAGTTCAACGTGCAGGGCGCTAGCGGAGAGCGCAAGGTGGCCCTCGATCCGCGGCAGCGCCCGCACGAGCAGGCTGATCGCTGGTACCAGGAAGCGCGTCGGCTGCGGCGGGGCATGGAGACTACTCAGGCGCGACTCGATCGCGTGGGGAAAGACCTCGCCCGCCTGGACGAACTCCTGCGGGCCGTAGCGGATGGGATGGACTCGGAAGACGTTGGCGTAGCTGCCGCGTTTGTCGAGCTGGGCCGGATGGCTCGACAGGCGGAGAAGAAGCGGCCGGGAGTGAAAGTGAAGCAGGAGGCGGTGCGATTCCGGCGGTTTCGGAGCCCCGGGGGTCTGGCGATCTGGGTGGGACGGAACAACAAGGAAAACGACGAGCTCACGCTGCACGCGGCTCACCGCGAGGATATGTGGTTTCATGTGCAGCAATGCCCAGGCTCCCACGTGATCCTGAGATCGCACGCGCTGGGACAGGCGCCTGCGCCGTCCGATGTGCTGGCAGCCGCCGCCACGGCGGCGTACTATTCGCGCGCCCGGACGTCGAAGAAAGTGCCGGTGATCTACACGCTCGCCAAGTATGTCCGCAAGCCGCGTGCGGCGGCGGCCGGCGCCGTGACTGCGGAGCGGGAGAAATCGATCATGGTGGAGCCGCGACTCTACCCGGAGTGGGATGAGCCCGAGTAGCCGGTGGATACGCAAAGCGGCGCTGGGCCTTCTGGCAGGGCTCTCCGCCGCGTGCGGTGACGCACACCGCGCCGACATCAGTGAGAAGGCGCGCGCCTGGGTGGACCGGCTGCACGATACCACGACCGTGCAAGCTGCCGACTCATTGCCTGCGGACTCCGCCTATGTGGACTCGCTGGCCAGCACCTTCACCACCGACGACTGGCTCATGTTCTGGCACGAAGTGGAGAAGGAAAAGGCGCGGCGGACAGGAAAGTAGGGTCAGACTCGAAAAAAGGGGCCAGCACACTTTTCCGCGAACTTAAAGGGGACTTGTGGGGAGCTTGCTCATGCGTCGCACCCTGGTGAAATGCAGCCGGGACGCTCTGACACCCACTGGCCATATGTTTGCTTAAGTGGTTTTTCGAGCCCCGATCAATTCCTGATCGTTTCGGTGCATTCCGCGTACCGGAACGATCAAAATCTCCCAGTCGAAAATTGGTCGTTCCCGATCAGACGGTGGTAGGATTCGGTCACCGATTGATCGTGTGACGAAAACCCGTGTTTTCGACCATGGCAGCCTTGAGGCCCCGCTCGTTACACGGGGTAACTGCTCCTGGCTGTCGCCTTTTTCTACCCCTAGATGTCGTCGGCGGTGAAGGCGGCGGGGAGAGGCTCGACTGCAGGTGGCACCTTCGAGCCGTCCACGGTGATGATGTCGAAGCGCACACCGCGCGCACCCTGCGGATGACCCAGGAGCCACAATCGGGCGGCGGTGATGATGGCCCGACGCTTGAGCCGATCGACTTTGTACACCGGGTCGCCGAATTCGTCGTCGAGAACCGTTTTCACTTCGACGAACACCGTTTCGGAATCGGTGCGGCAGATCAGATCGAGTTCGAGTCGTCCCACTCGAACATTGGCGCCCACGATTTCATACCCTCGGTCGGCATACCAAGAGGCCGCCATCGCCTCGCCTCGTCGGCCGGTGAACTGTCGATTGGATGACATGAGCAGACACCTTATGGGATCCAGGGGCGTTCAGCCATCTCATCCGGTGCTGGCGGGCAGACCCGGGATTTTGCAGTAACGCATCACGCGTCCTGGGGCCACATTGGCGCAGGCGCACAGCCAGGAATACATCGACTCACCCCCAGGCCGACCCCAGACCCATGGAACTCTTCACCACCCTGTTCGACTTCATCCTTCACATCGACAAGCACTTAGTCGAGATGGTGGCGACCTATGGGAGCTGGATCTACGCCATCCTGTTCACGATCATCTTTCTGGAGACAGGGGTGGTCGTGGCCCCCTTCCTGCCGGGCGACTCCCTCATCTTTGCCGCCGGCGCGCTGGCGGCCACGGGGGCTCTCGATCTCGAGCTGCTCCTGGTGTGCCTGACGACGGCCGCCATCGTGGGAGACAGCGTCAACTACTCCATCGGGCGACGGGTGGGCTCGCAGGTGTTCGCGAAGAAGAGCCGCTGGTTCAAACAGGAACATCTTGTGCGCACGCAGAAGTTCTACGAAAAGCACGGCGGCAAGACCATCGTGATGGCGCGCTTTCTGCCGTTCATTCGCACGTTCGCGCCGTTCGTCGCCGGCGTGGGCCACATGAATTACCTGCGCTTCTGGATCTACAACGCCTCGGGCGCGGTGATCTGGGTGGCCGGCTTCGGGCTGCTCGGCTACTACTTCGGAACGCGCCCCTTCGTGCAGGAAAACTTCGGGCTCGTGATCGTGGCCATCATCGTGTTGTCGGCGGTGCCTGCGGGCGTGGAGGTGATTCGCGCCTGGCTGCGCCACCGCAGCCAGAAGGCCCAGCGGGCGGAGCACGTCGACCGCCCATGACCTCCGTAGAGGGCATCGATCACGTGGAACTGTTCGTGCCCGACCGGTTCGAGGCGGCGGCCTGGTACGAACGCGCGCTGGGTCTGGCCATCGTCCCCGAGTTTCGTGCCTGGGCGACCGATACGGGCGGACCGCTCATGATCGCCGCGGGCGATGGCACCAAGCTCGCGTTGTTCGAGGGTGAACCTCCGCGCCATCGCGCGCAGGCAGGCTTTCGTCGCGTGGCTTTTCGGCTCTCGGCCTCAGGTTTCATGGAGTTCCTCCAGAATCTTCCCGAGTTGATGCTGCCCCTCGAAGCGCCGGAGGATCCCGTGGTAGACCACGAGCGGGCGTACTCGATCTACTTCAAGGATCCGTGGGGACATTTGCTCGAAGTGACCACGTACGAATACCGGCAGGTGACAGAGGCGCTCTCCCATCGCCCTCCCGGCGACTGAACCGCCGGGCGAGAGTTCAGCACTCCAGTCCCACCTGCGACTTCCGCAGGCGCCACCGCACCAGAAACGACTGGCGGTGAACGGCGCAGGGCCCCAGGCGGTCGAGTGCTTCGAAGTGCGCGCGTGTGGCATAGCCCTTGTGCGCCGCAAATCCGTAGCCGGGATACTCACAGTCGAGTTCCGACATGAGATCGTCCCGCGTGACCTTGGCCACGATCGATGCGGCCGCGACCGACAAGGAGTCGAAGTCGGCGCCGGGCCTCGGCATCTGGAAGTGGGCCACTCCGGGGATGGAGAGACGCCCGTCCACGATGAGCGCGTCACACTCGATGTGCGCGAGCGCGTTCCTCATGGCGGCGAAAGTGGCCTGAAGAATGTTGATGCGGTCGATCTCCACGGAGTCGATCACGCCCACACCGAAGGCCACCGCGTTCTCGAGGATTTTGGGAAGGAGTCTGCGGCGCGCGGCATCGCTGAGCAGCTTCGAGTCGGTCACGCCGGGCAGATCGACGTGGGACTGCAGCATCACCGCGCAGGCCACCACAGGACCGGCGAGAGGTCCGCGGCCCACTTCGTCCACGCCCGCCACACGCAGGTACCCTGCGCCGCGCAGCGCCTCCTCATACTCCGTCCCGGCCCGACGCATGGGCCCCAACGTACGGAGCAAAAAAAAAGCGG
>Ga0105347_1001434_pt1 | contig 10244 bp, 14 predicted proteins | sample EasRivMeERMLT890_FD_89677 | JGI IMG/M metagenome (GOLD analysis project Ga0105347, IMG submission 89677) | Soil microbial communities from meander-bound floodplain in the East River, Colorado, USA - East River MetaG ERMLT890 | ecosystem: Environmental > Terrestrial > Soil > Floodplain | place...
ACGATGTTCGCCTGCTGGCCGACGAGCGCCGCCGACATGAAGATGATCACGCCGACGCCGATCGAGACCCCGACCATGATCGAGACCGTCTGCAGCCGGCCTTCGCGCAGGAAGCGGTGGGCGGCGATCCACTCGAAGGGCAGCCAGTCACGCACGCGGCACCGCCCGCAGGCGCTGGCCCGGCCGGATCGAGGCGGCTGCCGGCACCACGCGGTCCCCGGGGCCGAGCCCCGAGCGGATCTCGACCCAGCCTGTGCCGCGCAGGCCGAGCTCGACGCCGCGGCGCGCGGCGCGTCCGCCCTCGACTCGCAGCACCCAGGGCGCGGCGCCCGTCGCGTCGTGTACCGCCTCGGCGGGCAGCGCGAGCGCTCCGGGGCTGCGCGCCACCTCGATATCGACCGACACCGTCATGTCCTGGCGCAGATAGTCCGGCGGCTCGCGCACGCGCAGCTTGACTTCCACCGTGCCGCGCTGCGCGTCGACTCCGGGATTGACGTACGCGACCTCGGCGGCGAAGCGTTGCGCCGGGTAGGCGTCGGCGGAGACGAGCGCGGGCTGGCCCAGGCGCACCATGCCGAGGTTGCGCTCGTCGATCTGCACCACGATCTGCGTCTCGCCCGCGGGCGCGAGCACCATCAGCGCTTTGCCGGGCTGCACCACGTCGCCGTGCTCGACGTTGCGCGCGATCAGCGTGCCCGTGACCGGCGCGACGACGCGCGTGTACGCGAGGCGCGCGCGCGCCGCCTGCAGGCCCGCCTGCGCCTGCTCGAGCGCGGCGCTCGCAAGGGCGTAGTCGCTGCCCTGCGGGCGCGCGGTGTCGACCTGCTTGCGGGCCGTGTCGACCTGGGTCTGTGCGACCTCGAGGTTGCGCTGCGAGTCGTCGAGCACCGACTGGCCGATGAAGCCCGCCTCGAACAGCTTGCGAGTGCGCTCGAAGTGGGAGCGGGCGTTCGCGAGGTTGGCCTGCGCCTGGCGCAGCGCCTGCGCCGCGACCGGCAGCTGCAGCTCTTTCAGCTGGCGCAGGCGCCCCTCGGCCTGGATCACCGCGGCTTGCGCCTGGCGCACGAGGGCGTGCGCCTCGGCCGCCTCGAGCTCGATCAGCGTCTGCCCCGCCGCCACGCTCTCGCCCTGCGCCACCGGCACCCTCGTCACCGTGCCGACCACCTGCGATCCGATATCGACCCGGAACGGCGACTCGATGCGGCCGGTCGCGACCACCGACTGGACGACTTCGCGCCGCACCGCCTCGAGCACCTCGATCCTCGGGCCGAGGAAAAAAAGGACCGCGGCGTAGCCCGCGAGCCCCAGCGCCACGACGCCGGCCGCAAGCTTCTTCAAATCCAGCCCCGGCTGCCGACGAACGCGGCGATCTGCGCGGCGGCGCGGCCCGGCGTGCCCTGATCACCGCGCAGGGTGAGCTCGGGCGCCAACGGCGGCTCGTAGGGGATCTGCATACCCTTGCGGTAGAGCCCCTTCGGGTCGCGCGCCCTGCACACCTCGAGCGGCGTGTCGACAAACACCTCGACGAAGCGCGCGATGCGCTTGCGCGCGGCGTCACGGTATGCGCGCCGGTTCGCGGTCGCGTCGAATACCACGGCTTTCTGCTTCTCCACCAGCAGGAAGCCGATTTCGCCGAGCGCGGCATAGAAAAAATCGCGATCGGCATCATCGTAGCGCGGGAACGGCGTGAGTTGCGTGCGCATCACGTCGGATTCGAGCACCGAAGCTTCTACCCCGCGCTCGTGCAGCAGCGCGACGAACTCGCGCGCGATGGCGCTTTTGCCCGAGCCCGAATGGCCGGTCAGCCAGACCGCGAAGCTCATCCGCAGTAGGCGTTCGCGCGCGCCGGCTCGAAGCGCTGTTCTGCCAGGACGGCATTGATGAAATTGAAGAGCCTGCGCCGCACGCCCGCGTCGAGGGCGGGGTACCAGAGCGGGTTCGCCATCACCAGCCCCCGGAAAGCGAGGAAGGGAGCGGCCACCTCGAGGATCTCGCGGTCGCCCGAGCGCTCGAGGTAGCGGTCCCAGAAGCGCCGCCACAGCCGCTCGAAGTCGCCCTCGAGCTTTCCCGAGCGCTGCAGCGAGAAGAAGAGGTAGTTGAGGGTGAGGCAAGTCACGTCGTCGGCGGCGTCGCCCCACTCGCCGCGCGAGCGGTCGAGCGCGCTGAAGTCCATGCCCTGGCGGAACATGATGTTCCAGGGATGGAAGTCGCCGTGCACCTGGCGCAGCCGGTGGCTGCGCGCCTTCAGCTTCCAGCGCCATTCCACGCAGCTCTTTTCAATCGATTCGAGAACCGAGTTCGGGACTGGCCCATCCCCGGGATAACTGTCGGCCACGCCGAAGATGCACTCGCCGTGGCCGAGCAGCTCGCGAATGCGGCGCACGTACAGGCCGGGATCCGGTCCGGCGACGCGGTGAATCTCCACCAGGTAATCGCACAATGCGTCGGCGCGGGTTTCATCCAGCGGCGAAAGCGCTTTCCCGGCCCGCAGCTTCAGGAGATCATCCGCGTACTCGGCGCCCTCGACGAACTCGGCGAGCATGAAGAGCTCCTCGGCGTTGCCGAGCTGCACCAGCGCGCCGCTCGAGCGCACCGCGCCGACGTCGAGCGACACCACGTGGCGCGGCAGCCTGCCGAAGGCGTCGTGCGCCCACAGCAGCGACTGGGCGCGGTCGGCCATGTGCTCGTGGCCGAAGGGGCCGGGGCGCACTGTTTCGACCACCGCGCGGCGCGGCGCGCCGTCATACAGGTAGTCGATGCGCAGCGGGATGCCGTAGCCGTAGCCCTTGTCGCCCTGGCGGCCGCCGCCAAGCGGCGTCACGCGCACATCGGTAACGGGACGGCCATGGACCGCCGCGAGATAGCTCGCGAGCGCTCGAGGCGTGAAAGGAGAACGAGAGGACGACATGCGGCCTCCCGATGCTACCTGCGCCAGGCGACCCGGAGCAGGTTGTCTTCCTTGTTGTAGTGGTATTCGAGCTCGCCCTTGTAGGCGTCATGCAGGGCGTCGCCGATGCGCCGCGCAAGGTGAGGATCGGTGGTGGTGACGAGAGTGTCCTCGCCCTCGGCGGCGATGGCCATGATGCGCTGCATGGGGTGCGTGCGTTTCTCGGCTTCTTCGCAGTGGCGCACGCGTCCGAGGACCTCGTCGCGGTGCTGCGCGAAGAACCCGCCGGCGAGCGTCACGTAGCCTGCCGGGAAGCGGTCGCGGATGCGCTGGCACGCAGGGCAGACGATGGCGTGCGCCTCGGGCGGCGCCGCGTCCCAGCACCAGCGGCCGCGGCGGTACACCGCGCCGCAATCGGAGCAGCGCGCCGGCTCGGCGAGCTTGCGCTTGGACTTGTAGCTGTCGTGGACCAGCTCCTGGAGGAGCTGCTTGCGTTCGAGCATGCGGAAGCTGCCGCGGTCGGTTTTCATGCTGCGACCTTAGCCCGTCGCCCTGCGGCCGGTGTTGACCTCGATCAAACGGTCACCGCCCGGGCCGGCTACCCTGTGCCCATGAAACCCTGGCAAACGGACCAGTTGCGCCGCGCGCTCGAGCAGCGCCGCGAAGCCCTTCTTGACGAGCTCAAGCGCGATGCCGCACGGCTGCGCGAAGAGCGTTCTGGAGACATCGGCGACATCGGCGACGAATCGGTCGCCGACCTGCTGGTCGACCTCGACCAGGCCGAGCTGTCACGCGACGCCGGAGAGCTGCGCGAGATCGAGGCCGCGCGCCGGCGCCTCGACGACGGCAGTTACGGCATCTGCGCCGACTGCGGCGCCGCGATCGGCTTCGAGCGCCTGCGCGCCGAGCCGGCCGCCGCGCGCTGCGTCGAGTGCCAGGCGCGCCACGAGAAGACCTACCGGCGATAGAAGAGGTAGCGGTTGCCGCCGGCGGCCTTGGCGGCGTACATCGCGAGGTCGGCCTGCCTGCGCAGCGCGTCGGCGTCCTGCGCGTCGCGCGGGAACCCGCTCGCGCCGACGCTGGCCGTGGCGTGGATGTCGGCGCCGTCGTGGCGCACCGGCGCCGCGTTCGCGGCCACGATCTTGGCGAGCACCGGCCCGGCCTGCGCTTCGGTCGCATCGAGGAGGATCACCGCGAGCTCGTCGCCACCGATGCGAGCCACGGTGTCGACCTCGCGCACGCAGCCGCGCGTGCGCGCCGCCACCGCCTGCAGCACCGTGTCGCCCGCCATGTGTCCGTAGCTATTGTTCGTGTCGCGGAACCGGTCGATATCGAGGATCGCCAGCGTGAGCTGCTCCTCCCGCCGCGCCGCGTGGCGCAGCGCCTGGCCCAGCCGATCGAGGAACAGGCTGCGGTTCGGCAGGTCGGTCAGGCTGTCGTGCGTCGCGGCGTGCAGCAGCTTGTCGAACTCGCGCGCGCGCTCGGTCGCGTCGCGCCCGAACGAGACGAAGTGCGTGGCGCGGCCGTCGGCGTCGAACAGCGGGCGGATGATCTTGTCCTCGTAGTACGGCTCGCCGCTTTTCTTGCGGTTGGCGAACAGCGCGCGGAACTCCCGCCCGGCAAGGAGCGCGGACCAGAGCTCGCGGTAGAAATCGGCCTCGTGCATCCCGGACTTGAGCAGCGCCGGGGTGCGCCCCGCGAGCTCGCTCGAGGCATAGCCGGTCATGCGCTCGAACGCCGGGTTCGCGTAGACGATGCGGCCCGCGGTGTCGGTAACCAGCACCGCGTCGGGGCATTGCTCGATGTAGCGCCGGAATGCCGGCTCCATGAGCGAAAACTAATCGGGACCGGGCGAAGCCCGTTGATCCTCGTCAAAGCCGCGGCGCAAGCGAGCCGGTACCGTGGCCGGATGAGAGCGCTCCTCGCCCTCCTCGTCCTTCTCGCGGCCCCGCCCGCGGCGGCCCAGGCGCCGGACTTCACCGCCCTGGTGAGGGAAGGCGCCGCTGTCGTCAACCTGAGCGGCACGCTGGGCGGGGTGCTGCCCGACCTGCCGCTCGCCGAAGAAGAAACGGAAGACACCGGGATCCTGCGCGACTTCCTGCGCCGCGAGTACGGCCCGGCGCCGGAGACGCGCTCGCTCGGCTCCGGCTTCGTGATCGACCCTTCCGGCTACATCATCACCAACGCGCACCTGGTCGCCGGCACTGCCGAGATCAGCGTACGCCTCGCCGACCGCCGCGAGTTCGAGGCCAGGGTCCTCGGCTTGGACCCGGCGAGCGACATCGCGCTCCTCAAGATCGAAGCGAGCGGGCTCGCGGCGGTGCGCATCGGCGATCCGGCGAAGCTGCGTCCGGGGGAATGGGTCGCGGCGATCGGCTCGCCGTTCGGCCTGGAGCGCAGCGTCACGGCGGGCATCGTGAGCGCGCTCGGCCGCACGCTTCCGCAGGAGAGCTTCGTGCCCTTCATCCAGACCGACGTCGCGGTCAACCCGGGCAACTCGGGCGGTCCGCTCTTCAACCTGCGCGGCGAAGTGGTGGGTGTGAACTCGGGGTTCTACAGCGACACCGGCGGTTACACCGGGCTTTCGTTCGCCATCCCGATCGACGTCGCGATGGAGGTGGCCGCCGAGTTGCGCGCGTACGGCAAGGTGACACGCGGCCGCATCGGCGTGCGCCTGCAGGAGTTGACCGTCGAGCTCGCCCGGGCGCTCAAGCTGCCGCGCGCCGCCGGCGCCCTCGTGGTCGAGACGTTCCCGGGCTACTCGGCGGCGCGTGCCGGCGTGCGACCCGGCGATGTCATCGTGCGCTTCGACGGCCAGCCGGTCGAGGCCGAAGCCGAGCTCGTGCGGCTCACCGCGCGCGCGACCCCGGGCGCAACGGTGGATGTCGAGTTGCTGCGCTTCGGCGCCCCTCTTTTCCTGCGGCTCAAGGTGGACGCCACCCGCGTTGCGACGCTGCCGGCGGCGGTACGCCCCGACGACGAGCCGCTCGGCCTGCAGCTCGCGCCGCTCGACCGCAAGCAGCGCGAGCGCATGCGCCTCGAGAGCGGCCTCCTCGTCGAGCGCGCGCGCGCCGCGGCCCAGCGCGCCGGCCTGATGCGCGGCGACGTGATCGTGTCGGTCAACGGCAAGGCGGTGTCGAGCGCAGAGGCGTTCGCTGCCGTGCTGCAGGCCGCGGGCAAGGGCGGCACCGTGGCGCTCCTGGTGCAGCGCGACGGCGTGCGCCAGTTCCTGCCGCTGCGGCTGCCGCGGTAGCGCTAGCTTCCCTGCACGCCCAGCACGCTGAGCCGGGTCAGCCAGTCCTCGCGCGCTTCCTTGCGGCCCTCGACCATGCCGATCACCGTGGTGCGCACCGGCGAGACGCCGCAGAACTCGAGGATGTTGCGCTTCAGGCTCTTCAGGCTGTGGGCGCGATAGTAGATTGCGTAAAAGAACGCCGGCATTCCCATCGTCACGACGATGCGCGCCGAGCGCCCTTTGAGCAGCCCCTTCGCCATGCGCCCCGGCGCCGCCTTGCCGATTGCAAAGCCGGGCCGCAGCACCTGCTCGAGGAAGCCCTTGAGGACCGCCGGCATGTCGCCGAGCCAGAGCGGGAACACGACGACGAGATGCTCGGCCCAGGCGATGGTGCGCTGGGCCTGCTCGATCGACGCCGAAGCGGGCTTCCATTCCCATTCGCGGGCGTTGCGCAGCAGCGGCAGCTCGAGCCGCGCGACGTCGATGACCCTGACCTCGTGCCCGGCCTCGGTCGCGGCGCGCTCGTAGGCGTCGGCGAGCGCATGGCCGAAATGACCGCCGGCCGGATCGGGATGCCCCTGGATCAGCGCGATGCGCTTGCCCATCTTGCGGCCCCGCGGCGGTAGATGACGTAGTAGACGAGCGCAACCAGCACGCTGCCGCCGACCAGGTTGCCGGCGATCACCGGCACCAGGTTGGTCCACAACCAGGAGACCTGTGCCGGCGAGCCGGCGGCCGCCTGCAGCATCATGGCGAGCGCAAAGAGATACATGTTCGCGATCGAGTGCTCGAAGCCGGCGGCGACGAAGGCCGCGATCGGGAGCACGATCGCGATCGCCTTGTCGGTGACGCTGCGCCCGGCGAGCGTCATCCACACGGCCATGCACACGAGCACGTTGCACAGCACGCCGCGAAAGAAAGCGCTCCAGAAAGGCAGCGCCGACTTGGCGGCCGCGATTTCCAGATAGGTCAGCTCGATGGCGCCGCCGTTCATCTGCGTGTGGCCCGACCAGAACACCAGGGCCGCGAGACCGGCGGCGCCGGCGAAGTTGGCAGCGCACACCACCGCCCAGTTGCAGAGCAGGTCCTTCGTCGTGACCACGCCCTGCGCCCAGGCCATGGCGAGCAGATTGTTGCCGGTGAAGAGCTCGGCGCCTGCCACCACGACCAGGAGCAGGCCGAGCGAGAACACCAGGCCGGCCAGGACGCGCTGGACGGCGTAGCCCAGGCTCGCGTCGCTGAACACGATCACGGAAAAGAGCGCCCCCAGGCCGATGAAAGCGCCGGCCAGCACCCCGAGCATCACGAGCGACAGGAACGGCATCGTCGCCTTCGCCGCGCCCACGGCCTCGACCCGCCCGGCGATCTCGCGCGGCGAATAAGCGTCGAAGGACGCGTTTTCCATCGCGGCAGTATCGCCGCCGCGGGTCGGCGGTCCTTGACCTGCGTCAACCGTTTCCTTCGGCCGCAGGTTCTTCCGGCCAGTCCTCGAGCGGGTCCTCGACCGAGGCGTCTTCCTTGCGCGGCCGGTAGGGACGCTTCTCCTCGTCGGGTCCGAGCTGGGCGCGGCCCGCCTGGTTCAGGTCGGGCTGCGGCCGCGTCTGCGGCCTGACCTTCTTCCTTTTCTTATTCATGACCACTGCCTCCACAGGTCGAACAGGCTGAGCCCGATCTCGAACGCGATCAGGCCGACGATGTACCACTCGACGCGCAGCGCATGGCGCGCGCTCATCAGGTCGACCAGCGTGCGCTCGGTGCGCGCGGCGAGCTCGAGCTTGCGGTCGAGCGCAGCGAGGCGCTCGTGGATCTCGAACTCGTCCTCGAGGAGCGCATTCAGGCCTTCGAGCCGCGGGTGATCCCAGAGCAGCTCCGGCTTGTCGCCGATCTGGGCGCGCCCGACCATGCGGTCCTCCATGAGGAGCAGCGTGCCGATGCGCTTCAGGTGATCGCGCGTCGCGCCGCGGATGCGGCCGCTGCGCTCGAGCTCGAGCGCGAGCGGCTCGATGCGGTCGAAGTCGGCGGCGATGCGCGCCTCGTAGTGGCCGAGCACGACGCTCTTGGAAAGGGCCTCCGCGACGAGCTGCAGCCGCTCGAGGCCCGCCGACTGCAGAACGAGCGCGCCGTCCTGGAGGCCTTCGGGCCGCGCTTCCTCGATGCGGATCTCGAGCTCCTCGGCTTCGTGGCCGCGATAGCGGTGCGCGGTAAGCGGCGCAAGGCGCTCGCGCAACGCGTGCTCGGCCTGCGCCGGGGCGTCGAGCAGCACGGCCACGCCGTGGCGGAACAGCACCGCGATGCCGCCGCCGGCGAGCTTCGTCGTGAGCGGCGCGCGCGCCAGCGTATCGGCCTCGGGCCAGTTGCGCAGGTCGAGGCGCGCGCCGAGCAGCAGCGCGCGCGCCCGGAACGCCGAGGAGCGGATCGGCCTATCGGCAGACAAGCACCGGAACCGGGCTGTGCGCGACCGTCTTCAGGGTCTGGCTGCCGAGCGCGCCGAGGCCGCGCCGCCCGTGCGTCGCCATCACGATCAGGTCGCAGTTCGCGGTGCGCGCGGTGCGCGCGATCGCCTGCCAGGGCGCGCGCGCCGTGGTCCGCCTGCTCGCATGGCGCACGCCGGCCTTGTCCGCCTTGCGCGCCACGGCGTCGAGCGCCTCGGCCGCGGCCTTGCGAATCGCGTTGCGGATCTGCGCCGAGATCACGCCGCTGCCGTAGAGCTTGCCGCCGCTGAACAGCGTCGGCACGCCTTCGGGCACGACGTAGATCGAGGTCACGCGCGCGTGGAAGCGGGCGGCGAGGCCGACCGCGAGATCGATCGCGCGCTCCGAGCCCGGCGAGCCGTCGGTGGGAACGAGGATGCTCCGGTACATCATTGCCGATTAAGCCAGCGCCGCGCGCGGCCGGCTTGATCGAGATCAACCTGCGGCGCCGGGGTTCGTGTGTACTGCTCGCATGAAGCACAAGATCCTGTGGCGCGTCATCGGACCCGCGCTGATCGTCGGCGGCGGGCTGCTGATGTGGCTGTCGCCCGAAACGCTGAGCGGCGTGCTGGTGATGGGCGCGGGAATCGCCCTCGAGCTTTTCGGCCTCTCGTTCAGGCACAGCTAGCGCCGGCCCATGCGTGCCTTCGCTTCGCGCCTCGACGCCGCCCGGCGCCTGGGGAAAGCGCTCGCCGCCTACCGCGGCCACAATCCGCTCGTGCTCGCGATCCCGCGCGGCGCGGTGGAGATGGGGGCGGCGCTCGCGCACGAGCTCGAGGGCGAGATCGACGTGGTGCTGGTGAAGAAGCTGCGCGCCCCCGGCAGCCCGGAGCTCGCGGTCGGCGCGGTGGACGAGACCGGCTGGACCTATGTCGCGCCGCATGCCGCCATGGCGGGCGCCGACGCGGCGTACCTGGCGAAGGAGAAGGCGGCCCAGCTCGAGCTCTTGCGCAAGCGCCGCGCGCAGTACACGCCCGCCCGCGCGCCCGCGGACCCCTCGGGCCGCATCGCGATCGTGGTCGACGACGGCATCGCCACCGGCGCAAGCATGATCGCGGCGTTGCATTCGATACGGGCACGCCGTCCCGAGCGTCTGGTCTGCGCCGTGCCGGTGGCCGCGCCCGAGAGCCTCGAGCAGGTGCGCCCGCACGCCGATGAAGTGGTCTGCCTCGAAGCGCCTGAAGACTTCCGGGCAGTGGGACAGTTCTACCGCGACTTTGCGCAGGTCGAGGACCGCGACGTCGTCGCGCTGCTCAAATCAGGGCAGCTTCCGGGTCGAAGCGGTACTCGAGGGGCCAGCGCTTGGCGAGATGCCTGAGCACCGAGCGCTCGCAGGGCGGCGAGTAGTACGTCCAGTTCGGCTGCAGCGTGGAGAGCTTGGCGATGCGTTCGAAGCGAAGATTCACCCCACCCACCGCAAGTTCGGCCTTGGCGTAGGACGCTACCTCGGCCGCGGCGCGCGGGTCGCCCGGGTACAGGAGCCACTCGTGCACGAACGCTTCCTGCATCGCGGCGAGCTCGTGCCGGCGCGCCTCATCGAGCGACCAGCGCGAATGCAGCGCCGTCGTCTCGACCGCCTCGTAGCGCGTCGGGCGGTTGCTGTAGAAGCCTTCCATCAGGAAGAACTCGGCGGCGAAGCCGCCGTCGGCGC
>Ga0105347_1001435_pt1 | contig 10240 bp, 9 predicted proteins | sample EasRivMeERMLT890_FD_89677 | JGI IMG/M metagenome (GOLD analysis project Ga0105347, IMG submission 89677) | Soil microbial communities from meander-bound floodplain in the East River, Colorado, USA - East River MetaG ERMLT890 | ecosystem: Environmental > Terrestrial > Soil > Floodplain | place...
AATCGTCGTGACTCTTTTTTTCACAGGAAAAGTCCTTTTTGTGTCTCGGTTCGCTGGTGCTGTTGCTTGACTTTGGCTAAGAAAAAATACGCCAAGACGTTCTTTCATGATCCTGAAAAATCAAACTGCCGCACCGGCAACCAGTCTATCCAGCACCGAGGAACGGGCTATCCTGATGGTGACCTGCCTGGCGGCATTTTTGTTCTTCAACAGTTTTGGCAGCATTAGCGTTGCGTTGCCAACGATCCAAAAGCAGTTCGGCAATAGTTTGTCGGAGATCCAGTGGATCACGCTGATGGGTGTGGTGACGATCTCTAGCTTGTCGTTCTGTTTTGGCCGCGCCGGCGGCATTCTTGGCCAGCGCCGGCTCTACAAGATCGGTGTGGCGCTTTACGCCGCCGGCGCGGGCTTGGGCGCTCTGGCGGTTTCCTTGTCGCAGCTATTGACAGCGCGGGCGGCGATGGCTGTGGGGCTTGCGATGGCGTTGCCAATGTCGACAGCCTTGTTGGCCGGCAGTTTCGCCGCTGAGCGGCGCGGCCAGGTGCTTGGCACCTTTGCTTCGGCGATCGCGGTGGGGCGCATGACTGGACCGACCTTAGGCGGCTTTCTTTTGCAGCTGGGCGGCTGGACCTGGATCTTCTGGATGAATTTTATCGTTGGATTCGCCGTCACGTTGGCGGTGGTGAAAATCTTTCACGGCCCCGGTGAGCAGCGGCCCGAGAAATTCGATATCTGGGGTTCGCTGGCATTACTGATTGGTTATCCAACGTTGTTAATCGGCCTGAGCTTCGGCACGCGCCTCGGTTGGGATTCATTCTGGGTGAACGCTTGCTTTGCTGTGGCTGCGCTTGGCTTGGCGGGCTTTGTCTGGATCGAACGGCGCGCAGAGAAGCCGCTGGTGGATGTAAAGATTTTTCGCAACAGAGCGCTGTCCGCCGCCATGGTCACGGTGATCCTCAGTCACATGTTGCACAATCCGATCGCCTTGGCGTCGCCGCTCTATCTGCAAAATGTTCTGGGCGCCAGCCCTGTTGCCGCCGGACTCCTGCTGGCGATTCTGCCGCTGTCCACAGCGCTGGCCTCGCCGCTGAGCGGCCGGTTGGCCGACCGCTTCGATGCCACGTCGGTGGCAGCGGTGGGGATTGGCTTGATCGTCGCCGGTATCGCTAGTTACGCCTGCTTGGGGATCGATTCGCATTTTGCCCTGGTTGGCGCGGTGTTGGCGCTGCTCGGCGCCGGCATTGGTTTCTTTACACCGGCGAATCAGAAAATTGCCTTCGCTACGGTGGCCAAGGAGGACTACGGCGTGCTGGCGGCGATGCTGAGCTCTTTTGGCACTGCCGCCGGAACCATCGGCACGACGATCGCGGTGGCGCTGATGGAGAATGCTGGCGGGGGAGACATCTGGTCCTCCAAAGCGGTTTTTGCCGGCGCGCAGCAATTTGCATTTGCTTGTCTCGTGCCGGTTGGGCTAGTAGCAGTAGTTATCTCGATGCGCGCCAAGGGGCGCGCTTCAGCGTCCGCGCGGGATACTGACAGTATGAGTTAGCGCGCCGGAGCATTCACTCTAAGAAGCGAAGAGGAGCCGACGATGGTTATCGATTTTCAGCATCACTATATTCCGGTGGAGTTGGCAAAGAAGCGCGGGCTCTATTCGGACACGGGCAGAACTCTGCTCCAGGAAGGCGGGCTGCCGGCGACGACCATGCACCAACGGCTATACGACTTGGAATTGCAACTCCAAGACATGGATGAAGCGGGCGTGGATGTTTCGGTTTTGTCCTGCCTGCTTGGCTGGTCGGCGCCGCTCGACGAATGCCGTTTCATCAACGACGATTTGGCGGCGATTCAAAAAAAATATCCTCGCCGGTTTGTCGGCTTGGCCCAGTCGCCAGTGCTTGAGGGCAAATCCGCCATCGCCGAACTGCGCCGGGCGCTTGCCGACTTGGGGCTGCATGGAGTAACGATCACCTCGCAGGTAAGCGGCCTTGCCCTCGACTCACCAAAGCTTTACGACCTGTATGAGTTGGCTTGCGAGCTCGACGCTCCGGTGTTTGTCCATCCCGCCTTGGTGCCCACCGGCTACGAACATTTGAAGGACTACGATCTGCCGCGCGTACTGGGCCGCGAAGTCGATTTGACCGTGGCGACGACGCGCTTGATTGCCGGCGGCATTTACGATCGTTATCCGGCTTTAAAGATCGTCATGGCTCATTTCGGCGGCGGCATCGCCGCGGTAAAAGACCGGCTAGTCGGCAAAGGCTATCGCTTCGGCACGCTCAAGAAGCCGTTCGGCGAATATTACGACTTGGTTTATTTCGACATGGCTGGCTTCGAAGGCGGCACCACGGCGCTCAACTGCGCCCTCGCAGGCATCCACCCCGAACGTTTAGTTTTCGCCAGCGACTACCCGCAGGACTTCACGGGCGTGAACACCGACACGGGAAAGGGGATGACCGAGCTGCGCAAGTATGTCGAAGCTGTGCGCCAATTGCCGCTCAGCGAGAAGAACCGGGAAGATATGCTCGGCGGCACAGCGGCGCGATTGTTGAAGATCTAACCTCGACGAGCGATTTGAGCGTCATTTTTCGTCTGACGGTTTCGCTAAACTCGCCTCGACGTAGCCGGGTTTGTTGCCCCGTCTGGATTCGACTTTCAACCAGCCTTTTTCTTCATCGACGACGTTGAGCTTGGTGCCTTTGGCGATATCGGCAAGCGATGGATAATGCAGTCCGGGTCCGCTGCGCACCTGGGTGTCGGCCACTGCTTCGTATTTACCTTCGACCCGCTTTGGTTCGCCGAACTCGGGTTTTTCAGCTTCGCCCTCGCCAGGCTTGATCGCCGCCAGCTCGATGAATCCCGGGGCATTGCCCTTCTTCGAGACGATTAGCGCCCAATCACCATCGCGGCCAACGACATGGATCTTGGCGTCGGCCGGAATGTCGGCAATACCACGAAACTGCGGACCGGGTCCGCTGCGCAGCTTGGTGTTCTCGATGGTGACGTAAGGGCGGATCTGCTTGTTTAGGTCGGGCAGATCGTCGGGGCTCGCGGCTTCCTCGGCCTTTTTGCACGCCGGGAATAGTAAAAAGATCGCGAGCGCGATCCTCCAGCAATTCATATTTCTGCCTAAAAGTGCCATGGACTCCCTCCCAGATCGGTTCTCCTGCGTGATTATAGCATGGCCGGGAAACTTGGCTCGAAATTTCGCGAGTTAAGGTGGGGGATGCCTTGGCTAGTGAATCTCTTTCCAAACCTTGGCGAGGCTCTCGCCGTAGACGCTCAGGTCCCACTCGCAAAAATAACCGAACGGCGTGGTCCAGACTTGGTAGCCGGTTTCTGACAAGCGTTGCTGCAACGTCGCAATGAGCGATTCCGCCAACTCGGGCGAAGCGGTTGCGCCGCCCAAATGGGTGAAGGAATGAAGGACGATATTTTTTAGCTCGCGTTTGTTGGCGAGCCACTTGATATGCTTCAAGCTCTGGCGCAGTACCGATGCGCGTCTTTCCGTCTCGCCGTCGGCCGCTTCGGCATGGAGAAAGACCACGACCGTTTCACAGACTTCCCGGTCGATATCTTGGTCGGCCACATCGGGCAGCGTCTTGGAATGAGTTTTCCAGCGAAAGCGTTTGGCTTGGAAGAACAACAGCTTCATCTTTTAGTAGTTATCGAGAAAATTTTTCAGCAGCTTTTTGCCTTCTTCGGCGAGGATCGATTCCGGATGAAACTGCACGCCTTCGACCGGGTATTCCCGATGGCGCACGCCCATGATCACGCCGTCGTCGGTGCGGGCGCTGACGACCAGTTCCGCCGGTAAACTCTTTGGATCGATCACCAGCGAATGATAGCGCATGGCGGCGAATGGGTTTTTCACGCCGCGGAAAATAGTTTTGGCGTCGTGGCTGACATCGGATAGTTTGCCATGCATGATCGACGGGGCGCGGATAATCCTACCACCGTAGGCGGCGCCAATCGATTGATGGCCCAAGCATACGCCCAGTATCGGCGTATGCGCGCCGAAGCGCTTGATCGCATCGCAGGAAATGCCGGCTTCCTTCGGCGTGCATGGCCCTGGCGAGATGACAATCTTTTCCGGCCGCAGCGCGGCGATCTCGTCGAGGCTGATTTTGTCGTTGTAGACAACGCGAAGATCGGCGCCAAGCTCGCCCAAATAATGGTACAGGTTGTAAGTGAAGGAGTCGTAATTATCGATGAGCAGGATCATCGCTTCCTCCACTGTTCGGCGAGTTCCACTGCGCGCAGCATGGCGCGGGCTTTGTTCAAGGTTTCTTGGTACTCCAGCTTGGGATCTGAGTCGGCGACGATGCCCGCGCCGGCGTTGATATAAACTTTCTTGCCTTTCATAACGATGGTTCGGATGACGATGCAGGTGTCCAAGTTGCCGTTATAGCCGAAGTAGCCGATGGCGCCGGCATAGAGACTGCGCTTCTGCGGTTCCAGCTCGGCGATGATCTGCATGGCGCGGATTTTCGGCGCGCCGGATACGGTACCGGCAGGAAAGGCCGAGACAAAAAGATCGAAGGGAGTCTTATTCTGCGCCAGCTTGCCGCGCACGTTGGAGACGATATGGATGACGTGCGAATAGCGTTCGATGGCCATCAGCTCGTTGACTTCGACGCTGCCGATGGCGGCCACCCGGCCGACATCGTTGCGGCCGAGGTCGACCAGCATGATATGTTCGGCGCGTTCCTTCGGGTCCGCCAGCAATTCGGCTTCCAGCTCGCGCTCTTCTTCCGGCGTGGCGCCGCGCCGGCGGGTGCCGGCGATGGGGCGCAGCTCGATGGTATCGCCGGTGAGGCGCACCATGGTTTCGGGCGACGAACCGATGACCCTTAGATCCTCCAACTCCAGGTAATACATGTACGGCGATGGATTGACGAATCTCAGGGCGCGATAGATCTCGAAGGGATCGCTCTCGGTTTCGGTTTCCAGTCTTTGGCACAACACCGTCTGAATGATGTCGCCGGCTTTGATATATTCCTTGGCCCGCTTGACCGCCTGCTGAAATGCCAATGGGCTCAAATTGGAGCGGAATTTGCGCTTGCCGCTGGCTGGGCTCAAGTCGCGCGGTTCGATGCCGCGCGGGTTTTTTTGCAACGTCGAGATGACTTTGTGAATTCGCGTAACCGCGCCATCGTAAGCGCGGCGCAAATTCATGCCAGGGTCGATTTGGACGTTGTCGATCACCTTGATGGTGTGCTTGAGATTGTCAAAGGCGACCAGGGTTTGCACGAACAAGAAGAAAATCTCGGGCATGCCGAGGGGATCTTTCTTGTCATTGGCGATGCCGTGGAATTGCGCGACGGCATCGTAGGAGACGTAGCCGAGCGCGCCGCCGAAAAAAGGCGGGACGCCCGGCACCGGCACGGGCCGGTAATCCTTGAGCAACTCTTCCAGCGCTTGCAATGGCGCGTCGGTTTGCCATTTTCTTACCTTGCCATTGGCGACCAGTTCGACTTGGTTGCCGCGCGCTTTGAAAATCCGCTGCGGCCGGGTGCCGAGAAACGAGTAGCGCGCCCAACGCTCGCTGCCTTCGACGCTCTCTAAAATAAACGCATAACGGTCGCGCTCGAGACGCTTGAAAAACGACAGCGGGGTTTCCAAGTCCATCAAGAGTTCTTGATAGATCGGTACTAGATTGCCCTGCTTGGCAAGGTGGCAAAATTCTTTGAAGCTCGGTTGGATCATTGCGCAAAAATCAAAAGGGCCATAAGTGAATCACCTATGGCCCTTTTTTCAGTTAGATCGTTAGACGCATTCAGCCATGGTGCTGCTGGTTCCAGAACCAGCGCCGCCACCCACGCCAAATATTTTTCGCAAAGCGCGTCATGACCGGCATAGTGCCGCATTGATGATTACGCGTCAAGGGCGCGCGCTGCTGACGATAGATATCGTCGGCCGGTTGCTTGGACGTCTATTCGCTTGACCCGGCATTTTGTGTCGATGCGGCAAGCGTAGAAATTTTTTTACTGCTGCGGAGATCGAGCCGCGCCATCGCCGCATTGGCGGGCTGGGTTGTGCCAACTTGCGACACTGGTTGATTATGGTCCTTTGCACTCGTGGCTAATGGCCAAGCAATGGACCGTGGGTGCGGCTGCTCGACCGCGATTTTCCACGGTTTGACAAGCTCCTTGGCTTGGCTTAAAACGCCATTTCTGGCTGATTCGTTATTTGTGACGACGAGCGGCCGACGGCAGCCTTTACCGCTTCATGGAGGAAACATGGTTCGGCGCGAAAAAGCTAATTATGTCATTCAGTCGGTGTCCCATGCTCTAGATGTCTTGGAGCAGTTCAGCGGTAACGTCGACGAGATCGGCGTTACCGAACTGAGCAAGCGGTTGAAGCTACACAAGAATAATGTGTTCCGTCTGCTCGCCACGCTCGAAGCGCGCGGCTATATCGAGCAAAACAAATCCTCGGAAAACTATCGGCTTGGCTTGAAGTGTTTGCAAATCGGCCAGACCTACATCCATCAGATGGGTTTGCTCATGCAATCCAAGTCGATCCTGGAATCGCTGACGAAATCGACAAGAGAGAGCGTTTATGTCGGCATCCGCAAGGGCGGTTTCGTTATGCCGCTCGATTTTGTCGAGCCGCAGCGCGCCGTGCGGGTCGTGTCGTTCCTGGGCACGGCATTGCCGGCCCATTGCACGGCGGCGGGAAAGATTCACCTGGCATTTGAATCGGACGGCAGCCTGCGTCAAAGCCTCGCCGAACGTCTCGAACGTTTCACCGACAAGACGATCGTCGAGCGCGGCGCTTTGGACGAGCATGTCAGTCGGATCGTCACCACCGGGTACGCCATCGAAAAAGGCGAGTTTACCGAAGATGTGAATTCGGTGGCGGTGCCGATCCGAGACTATACGCGCACATTAGTCGGGACGTTGGCGGTGGTGGGCCCCAGCCAGCGTTTGAGCGACGACATGATCGAACGCGAAATCGTGCCGAGCTTGTTGCGCGCTGGGGAAGAACTGTCGCGCCGTTTGGGCTTTGCCGCTTAGCCAGGCCTGCTGCGTTTCGGCATGCCGCTGGGGACGCAAAGGTGGCGATCGGTTTGTGTTGCGTCATAAAGTGGAGTGGCGGGGAGGCGGGGGCTTTGCCGCGCTATTGATAATTTCTCGCCCGATATTTTGACAAACTGATTCAGTCAACGTTAATTAGGAATTGAAAAGGAGGGCGGTCGCACCGCGATGTTGACGACAATCGAAAAGATCTTGTTTGGCCTGCTCGCGGCCGGCTCGCTCTACTACGGCGGCAGCAGGCTTTACGACGTTTACCGAGCCATCGCCCGAGGCAAGCCGGATATTCGCTTCGATCATCTCGCTGATCACGTTCGCCGCGCTCTGTGGATTGTCTTGACCCAGCAAAGCGTGTTCAAGAAACGGCCAGTGGTGTCGTTGCTCCACGCGATGATCTTCTACGGTTTCATTTTTTATTTCCTGGTTAATCTTGTCGATGTCATCGAGGGTTTCTTCGGACTGCATGCGCGCGGCGGATTGTGGAACCTGTTCAATATCGCCGGCGATCTTTTGACCGCCTCGGTCCTCACCGGCATCGTCGGCATGCTGATTCGCCGTTTTCTGGTCAAGCCGCAGGATTTCGCTTTCGCCGAGAATACTCCGGTGCAGCCCGAGGTTCGCGACGGCATATTTCGCGACTCGACCTTTGTTGCGTGCTTTATCGTCTTCCATGTCGGCTGCAGGCTTCTGTTCAAGGCGACCCAACTGGCCCAGCAAGGCAGCGATCCGTTTCAACCGTTCGGCTCTCTGTTCGCCGGACTGTTCGCCGGTTTCTCTCCCGGCGCCGTGGATTTTCTCAACCATTTTTTCTGGTGGGGCGCCCTCGGTTCGATCTTGCTGTTCATTCCATATTTTCCGCGCTCAAAACATATCCACATATTTCTCGCGCCGGTGAATTTGGCTTTGAAAAGAGACAAACCCGGCGTGCTACAACCGATGGATTTCGAGAAAGAAGAAACCTTTGGCGCGGCGAAGCTAGAGGACTTCACCTGGCCGCGGCTGTTGGATTCCTACAGCTGCATCATGTGCAACCGCTGCCAGGATGTCTGTCCGGCATCCAATACCGGCAAGGCGCTGAGCCCGGCGGCCCTGCTGATCAATGAGCGCTACGAGCTCAACAAGATCTTCCCGAGCTTCTCCCAAGGCCAAGAAAGTCCGCGGCCGCTGCTCGACTTCGCGCTCAATGAAGAGTCGGCTTGGGCCTGCACCACCTGTAACGCTTGCATAGAAGTCTGTCCGGTCGGCAATGAGCAGATGCTCCATATCATCGATGTGCGCCGCGAGCGCGTGTTGGGCGCGGCGGAGTTTCCCAAAGGGCTGCAAAATGCGTTTAATCACATGGAGCGGGCCGGCAACCCCTTCGGCATGGCCGGGGATGAGCGGATCGCCTGGACGAAAGGGTTGCCGTTTGCGGTGCCGACGTTGGCGGACAAACCCGATCCGGAAGTGCTCTACTGGGTCGGATGCGCCGTCGCCTTTGATCCGCGAGCGCAGAAGATCGCCCAGAGCATGGCGACAATATTCAACGCCGCCGGGCTGGACTGGGCGGTGATCGGCAAGGACGAGAAATGCACCGGCGACACGGCGCGGCGCACCGGCAACGAATATCTTTTCGTCCAGATGGCCGAAGAAAATATCGGTGTGTTGGACGACATCAAAGCCAAAACCATCGTCACTACATGTCCGCATTGCTTTCACACCATTGCCAATGAATACCCGCAGTTTGGCGGCAACTATGTTGTTAAACATCACAGCGATTTCATCGCTGAGCTGGTCGAACGCGGCAAGCTGAAACTCACCAGCGACGGCAAAGGCTCGGTGACCTATCACGACCCCTGCTATCTGGGCCGGCATAACGGCATTTTCAATCAGCCGCGCAGCCTGATCGAGTCTGCCGGTGCTAAGTTGACTGAGGCCAGCCGCACTCGCAGCAACAGTTTTTGCTGCGGCGCCGGCGGCGGCCAGTTCTGGAAAGAAGAAGAAAAAGGCAGAGAGCGGGTCAGCACCAACCGATATCGTGAGCTGAAACAGACCGGCGCTAAAACCGTTGCCACCGGCTGCCCGTTTTGCATGCGCATGCTCACCGAAGAAACTGCGAAGGAAGAGCCGGAAACCGCCATGGAGGTTTTGGATGTGGCCGAGATCGTCGCCCGCAGCCTGAGCAAGTAACATGGGCAAGTATGGCGGTGGGTTGACGGTTTTTGTCTGGCTCTTGGTATTCGCAGTATCCGCCTGCGACGCCCGGCCCAGAGTGACGATCACCACGAAAGACGGCCGCCAGGTCGGCTTTCAGGTGGAAGTCGCCGACACTCCGGGCAAGCGCGAGATGGGCTTGATGTACCGTACTGAACTGGCCAACGATCATGGCATGATCTTTCTTTTTCCCAGCGAGTCGCAGCAGTCGTTCTGGATGAAGAACACGCCGCGGTCGCTGGATATGATATTCATTGGCAGTGACCGTAAGATCGTCGGTATCGTCGAGCAGGCCACACCATTCTCCCTCGACCCCAGGTCCGTCGACGGCAAGAGTCAGTTCGTTTTCGAGATCAACGGCGGTTTGTCGAAGCGGCATGGCTTTGCCCCCGGCGACTCGGTGCAGTTCGACGGCTTCAACGCCGCTGTCAGCCAATAAGTTTATTCGAGCTCTTGTGTGGATTACTCCGCCACTAAGCGTTAATTCTACTCACCACGAAGGCACGAAGAGCACGAAGCTCGGCTGGTAAATTGTCCGAACCCTTCGTGTCCTTCGCGTCTTCGTGGTGAACAATCAGCCTCACGAAACTCACAAGAGGCAACAAAAAGGGGACCGAAAGCCGCAGCCTTCGATCCCCTTTCACCGCCAACTAATTTGCTCTTAGATCTCGCTAAAAAAGTACGGCCGCACGGGTGCCAGTTTCTCCTCGTAGGAGTCGGGGTATAGAAACCACAACGTCGCGGCGATGCTGCTTAGGAGCGAATTGCCATCCTGCGGCGTGAAGCAGGTGCCGATGACTTCTTTGTCATTATGGATCGCCAGGCTTTGGGCGACGACCACCGTCTGGTTTAGAATCCGGCCGAACAGGCCATGGTCGCGTCCGAAAGAAAACACCGAAGCCGACGACGCCTTGTTGGTCATCGCCACTCGGCGTGTCGAGCGGAACCGGCGTATCAGTTCGTCCATGCCGATGGCGCGGCGCAGCCGCAAGTTAAAATGAATCGTG
>Ga0105347_1001438_pt1 | contig 10228 bp, 15 predicted proteins | sample EasRivMeERMLT890_FD_89677 | JGI IMG/M metagenome (GOLD analysis project Ga0105347, IMG submission 89677) | Soil microbial communities from meander-bound floodplain in the East River, Colorado, USA - East River MetaG ERMLT890 | ecosystem: Environmental > Terrestrial > Soil > Floodplain | place...
CCGATGCGTATGTCATTACTATTTCTGAGAATTCCGCCTACTTGGCAATCTTCCGCTTGCTTTCCTAATTGCTCCCAGCTATACTCTAGTTGTCCAGTCCGCCAATGGGGGTTTTTCCTTTAACCCTAAAGTGCCCCACTTGCGGCCGGCTCGACACTGAGTTATAACCACCACATTAGGAGAGTAAGCTATGAGTGAGCAGAACAACAACGCACAGACCGCCCCGCCGGTTGCTGTCAAGTCATTCGCGGTTATTCAGACTGGCTATGTTACTAAGGGTGCGGAACCCATTGTGTTTAAGGATGAACTAGGCAACCGCACGCCGCAGGTTGTCCGTATCTTCTCCGACCGTGAGACGGCCGATAGGATTCGCAATCGCCTTGCGGTTACGCATAGTAAGGTTTCCACTATCAACGGGAAGCCTAACTATACTTCTACTCCGTTGTATGCGGTCGCGGAAGTAGAGGGGCCAGTACATCGGATTCGTAAGCCGATGACTGCCGAACAGAAAGCCGCCTTTGTCGCCCGTACACAAGCTGGCCGGAAGAAAGGAAAAGGTAAGTAATGGTGTTTTACGCTTCACTGTCCAGGGTAAAAGGGAGTGCTAACGACCAGCGTATGTTTTATCAAATTCACATTAACAGAGAACCTAGCAAGAATGCTATGGATTGGAAAGGACCGTTTAGGGATAAGACCGATGCCGAAAATGCGGCGGAAGATGAAGCTAGGGATAGAGGGATATGTTTAAAGTGGAATAACTGACAGTGAAATAATTACGAACTAAAAGGGAATAAATGAACGAACCGAAGGACGCATCGGATAAGCCAATGAATAGCGACCAAATCGCTATCCCATCATTTGAAATCTTAGCCTCTGGACAGGCTAAGGGTGTCCGTATGTCGTTTGATCCAAAGACGCCAGACGGGGCATTGAAGCTAGTCAAGGCGACTCTAAAGGAATGCCTCAAGCTCGAAAGCAAAAGCAAGGAAAAGCTACATCTTACGGATTGGATCATTCATCCGGCTCAGAAGTCTGTCGGAACGGCAGGCGAGGTACAGGAATTCAACCGCCTAGTAGTGTTCGACGTGAATGGCGACACTTACGAGTGTGCGTCAGTGGGGGTTGAAAAGTCTATCGCTATCCTGGAAATGACTCGCGGGAAGGCACCTTGGAAACCGCCGATGCCAGTGACGGTAACTATCCGTCGATTAGGCAACGGTAACAATTGGATGATCCTTGATCCTGATATGCAAGCACTTGAGGATTACCTAAAGGGTAAACGATAGTACCGAACCAATCGCCCGCATCTTTAAGGGGTTTTGCAATGGCTAAGATTACGATTCGGAACGCCGAAGGTGAATTCATGGCGAATTATGACCACTTGTCAGAGGCGAATACGTTCCTAGAAGCTAGCTTTCCCGGTAATAAGATGCAACAGCCGAAGGGTGGGAAGGCTCAGACGTTAGAGGTCAAGGACGACGAGGGTAAGGCATGTGCCTATGTCGATTTGCCGGCGACAAAGGCGGAAGGCGACGGCAAGTAGGGTCCATTTTCCGGGCCGGGGTGCGATTCCGGCCCATTCTCTCAGCAGGAGTATCAATTGGATAGGCATCAAAAGCCGGTTATGCCACTAGGGTTATACCGTTTGGTTAAAGTAGGAGAAGGGTACACTTCGACTATTAATACCACTTGCCCTAAGTGCCAATCGGAGCCTTTCTATAGCACACTGACGGTAGAGATAACGCGGGATACATTCAGGGTCGGGACGGACTGTCCGACGTGTGGTACATCGTTACAACTAGTACAGGGAAATGTAGCAAACATAACATGCGTACCATGCAAAGACCCGGAGAGTATCTAGACGGATATCCACAACCGGACGGCACGGATGGTACACTCTGTCGCTGTCCGGTCTGTTGGAATGAGTTCTTTCTAGATACAATGTCTCACATAGATATCCTTTTGCGTGAGACGATGATAATTGAGTGCCAATTGTGCAAGCAATCCAGGGGTTACGTCTATGCCTACAAGGGAAAGGAAGCAGAGGTTAAAGCTTCCGGCAAATGCTCCAAGGTACGCCGAAAGGGAACTAAGGCTGATCCTCCGCTTTATAGCCAGTTTGACCCTGGATACGATTTACGCCATAAAAGGACAGACTGAATTCAGCGGAGGAAAAGATGTACAGGATTATCACAAGCGATGTATGTTGTATTGGACTAACCGCCTTGAGTTTCTTAGGCATGTTGCTATTCGTGCTACTCATAAACAGAGGCATCTTGTCGAGTTATCGGAGGAAGAATTTACGGAGATAGTCAAGATATGGAATTTACCATCCAAAACTTTGTTAAGTCTGGAGCAGTCAGGCATATCTGTTACTACGCGGCCTCAGAGTGCGGGGAACCTGTAGATTGGGCTAAGGTTAAGGAATACATTGGCCGGGAATTCAGGGACGCATCGGATATAGAAAGGAATAACCTACTTCTTTGTAGTCAAGTAGCCTATGAGGATGCCTGTAAACTTAACGTGAGGTCAAATACCTAAATGGCATTCGAGTATTCTGGATGGCTCGAAGTACCGCGAGGGGAGTCCTTCGGCGGTGGGACAGTCCGAGTCCCGTTTGTATTTCAGTCCGACAATATCCTAGAGTCTACCGAACGCGAGGATTACCTATCCGGCCTGTATGAAACCTGGCGTGGGATGCTAGTTGATTACGATGAATCACGGAAGGGTAATTACGGCGATATGATTAACCATCGCTTTACAAGTATCATAGACTTAGGATTCGGACCGGCTGAGGGCGAACCGCATTTTGGACGCTAACCTTAAATAAAGAGTATCGCTTATGGGAAGATACCTTAAGCGTAACCACGGCACGGAAGCCCCTTCTAATCTTATCTTCTTAGATACGGAATCGTACAAGGAAGATAGATCAGACACGCTTAAACGGACTGCTAACCGCCTACGGTTGTGGTGCGCGACAAACGTAAGGCTAGAATCTGGCAAGGTGACTCGGAGAAAAGAAGATAACGGATTAACGGCAGGTACATTCTGGAAGTTTGTAGACGACTGCTCGACGGACGAAAGATGCACATGGATATTCGGACACCACCTATCTAACGACTTGACTCAACTAGGATTTTGGCACGAACTAGATGCGGGCCGGTTCACTACTAACCCAATGAAGTGTAAGAAGAATCAGGAGAACGGAAAGGAACGTAACTCATGGATTGGAAAGCTTTGCTTAGAGTCTACTCCATTTTGGGTTCAAGTGAGGAACGGCCGTAAGACGTACAAAATGGTCTGTACGTTCAATTACTGGCAATGTAAGCTAAAGGACATAGGCGAATCCATCGGACTGCCTAAGCTGGAATGTGACACCGATACGCCGAACCTTGCCGAACTACTGGTATATTGTAAGAGAGATACCGAAATAGTAGAGAAGGCCGTATGTCAATTGATATACCAGTGGAAGGAAACGAACAGTGGGGTACTTCAGCCTACAAGTGCCTCACTTGCCTTGCACAACTTCATGCATATATGCCCAATCAGGACACCGGACAGCAAATCAGTAGACATTGTTTGCGAACCTGGACACCGGAAGAACGTACTAGAGAGAGAATCCTACTTTGGTGGACGGATTCAAAGCTTCTTTGTCGGCGAGGTCCATAGCCCGGTATACCATGTTGATTGTAATAGCCTGTATCCGTATGTAATGCACAAGTACAGTTACCCTAGACGTTTCGTCGCTTACGAAAGGAATGTGCCAGTTGATAGACTCGAAACTATGTCAAAAGTTTATGGATTGTGTGCTAAGGTCGCCTTGTCCGCAAGATACGACACCTTTCCCGTTCGCATCGACAGGAAGCAATATCACACTGTCGGCCAATATTGGACCGCACTTTGCGGTGCCGAACTACTCAGAGGTATTGAAACTAGAAGTATTAATAGAGTCGCCACAGTTCAATTGTACTCTGTCGCACCTTTGTTCCGTGATTGGGTATGTGAATGGTATGAAAGAAAGGTTAGAGCAGAGCGGTTGGGCGATGTTGGACTCAGTGATAGAATGTTCGCCAAATTGTTACTCAATTCACTTTCTGGCAAGTGGGCTCAGCACGGACGAACATGGACCGATAGACCTGGAGAATGGCCGCTTACCCGTTGGGGAGCATATCCCGCTAAAGAAAGTAGCACGGGCGATTACAAAAGGCTAAGGGGCGTAGCCGGACACTTACAGGAATTAACCGATGGTAAGGAACCTGACCATGCTTTTCCCCTCATTTCGGCATGTATCACGTCTAATGCCCGTGAATATATGCGGACAGTTATCGGTACGGCAGGAGAGGGAAATGTCTATTACATGGCTACTGATTCGCTTATGCTCAATAAAGAGGGCTATGATAACTTGCAACGTGAAGGGTATATCCATCCGTCGGATTTGGGACGATTTAAGCTTGTCGGCATCTATCGGTACGCTTGCTTTCACGGTCCAAACGACTATGTATTGGGAGAGAAGCAAGTGGTTTCCGGCAGTATCGGTAAGGCTAGGCTTGACGCACGGGGTATACTGGTCGCTGATATTTGGGACCGGACACCATCTGTCATTTCAAAGGGTCCAACCGATGAAATCGTGATTACCACCGTTCCGGCCTACTATCCGCATCATACGAATAGAGGCCGGATCGGAAAGGACGGATGGTGGGGACCGTATCGGATCACGGATGACATAGACTTTACTGATCGGCCCCGGAAAGGTTCCCATTTTGGAACCTATTCGCTGGACATGGAGGGGGACCGCATTCTGCCAACCGTCTAGCCTTTTCTTGCTCGCGTTGAATCCGACGCAATTCCTTCAATTGCCGTTCGGATTCAATGCGAGCTTTCTTAGCTATCTTCTCACTAATCATAGCTCCACAATTGGCAGCTATCAACGCGGCCGAGTTTTCCTCCCATCCACTACGGACTAAAGCTAGCATCATCTGAGTTTCGGTAATGATACCCCGCTCGTACATTTGGCATAGCTGGGAAGCTGACAGGAATTTGTCCCGTCTTAGCTTCTCTCTGTTCCATTGTTCGATAAGTGAGGCAGCACAAGCAGGATCAACGTCCGAACGGTTTAGCTCGTCCCGTGCGGTCTGTTCGTCATAGATTCCAAGTAGGTACGGACGCTTAACGGTCCTAATGGTCTGTTTGCGTTCCCACACTTCACGGGCTGTCCGTGCAGCTTCAATTGCATTATTCCTTTGATCATCGTCAATCGCAATCTTCTTTGAGATATCGGCAAACTGGCGTTCGGTAAGCTCGCAGCGTGCGTAGCTATTGACAGCCGTTCGGAACGTCGGGAAGCCACTACTTTTACGGTCATTAATTAGCCTCCGTTTCTTGTAGTATTCAAGATAGAATCTAGTGTCATCTTCGGTGTAGCCAGTTTTCTTAAACCTCTTTACGAATTCATCCTCACTCATAGCGTGAATCATAAATGCCTTAACAACATCGATCCTAGTGACCGGATGGTATGCGTTCGCAATCATCCTGTCGATATGGCCGGGAACCCAATCATCATACTTGAGCAGTTCCCGCATCGCCGTTTCGTCAAAGCGGATGTTCTCAGGCAAATCAGGATCATTTAATCTATGCAAAAACTCTCTAGCCATAGAATAGCTGGGGTTATGCCAGTGAGCTCGCCAACTATTCTTAGCATGTTCTTTCTTTAGGCCAATTGCGTCCGCAAGCTTCTCAGCTTCACCGGGGAATTTCTTATCAAAATCTTCGTCTAGCTTTAGCGACTCGACAGCTTCCGCATCGAATACGTCCCGTTTCATCCAAGCGATAATATCGGTCACTGTCGGTTGATGTTCGTTCAGTTCCCTGATATCGAACATATCATCATCGGACACAACGCCAGCCGCCCGCATCCGCTTACGCATTTCCTCCCATTCAATCTTCTTTCTGCGATACAATAGATCGGCTTGGCTTGCCGACACTCGTGTCCGCTTGCTAAGCATTAGCTTCTTAGCTTCCGCTAAGTGATTCCCCTCCGCCTTTTGCCAACATTCCCACATTTCTGTCGATGCCTGATCTGCCAAATAGGCTACATCAGCATTCTCTCCGCTAGGCAATCTTGACTGACAAATCGTATTAGATACTTGCTCTGTCGCAGTTAATACTTGCTCTGGCAGTATGTCTGTCCATTTTTGAATGAACTTCATAATTGCCATTTTGAGAGTTACTTGTAACATAGCTGGCGATGCACAAGCCAGCGAATTAGAGGCAGACGATACCGTCGATTGGGCCCATTCAACGAACCTCCTGGCAAGGGCAACGAATATCGGCTCACTTCCGCCAGTAATAGCGTTAATGATAGCGTCGGCCAGTGGCAAGCCTAAGACATTGCCTGACCACCAACCGATAAAATCCTTAAACTGGAAATTACGTTCCTCTAACCTCTTAATAGCATCTTCTATTTCCTTACATACATCGTCGCTTTTATCATCACTTGGAAACCCTGGGAACTCGCCTTCCGGTTTGCAAAGAACATCCGGGGCCGGACATTTTCCAATAGGTGTATTGTCTGGTACGCAATTCCCGCCGGGAACGGCAATAGGGCCGGGCGGATACGGCGGTTGGAATTGCGGACGTGGCACAGGCCGTTCGTAACCTGCCGGTTGGTAAGTAGCTGCCACTAAATGTCCGTCACTCGGACGGACGTAAAGTTGCATATTGGCAGGCAAGTTAAAGCACCGCTCACCAGTCTGAGGCGGTCTTAGGTGGCAACCGGAAATACATTCCTGTACTGACGGAGGGTTAAGTATTGCCGGGTTGGCCGACAACCAAGGCGGATGTGCAAACTGCCCACCCTCTGCCGAAATCATACTTGGTTGGTATACTTCTAACCATCCGCTTGTAACGGGCGGATCACAAGGCAGGACTGACAAAGGATTCGGACCGCGACCGGCCATAGCAACCGGAGTCATTTCGACTACGGTTTCTACTTCTCCGGATGGTTCAAAATGGTATCCCTCTGGACATTCCGATTCCGGCACACAACCGGCCGGAACGCACTGGTCAAAACCGTGCGGATTGTTACGAGATATTAATACATATCCGGTAGGGCAAGGAGTCCCATACGGGATCATTCTAGGCGTGCAATCTAACAGAGGTTCTATTATAACTTCCGAACCTGAGGTTAAACCGGGCTCAGAACGCGGTCCGGTTTCCTCTACAGGTTCATTAGCTAGAGGCGTGTTATTGCCAGTAGCTTCAATGTATGCCAAATCGGCACTAGAAGGAACGTCGAAGCCTAGCAACCCCATATCTGAATAAATGTCACCTAACAAACTATCCATATCATCGGTTATCTTACCCTTCACCTTGCCAAGCAATTCCTCAGCTTCACTTACTGCTATTTCTACTTCTCCGATGCATACTCCCTCTATCTCTATACACAATGCTTCCGCATCCTTAATTTCCTCAATAACAGGAACAATGATAGCCGCATCGGTATCATCAATTACCGATTCGGCTTCATTGATTAATTGCGTTACTTCGGCCAACCCTTGAGTAGCGTCCGCTACTTCGGCGTTCATCGGGTCGCCTGGAATAAAATCGTCCATTACTGCCCTTCTGGATGATCGTTACCGTAAACCTCATTATACAATAGCAATTGCCTCATAGCTGCCTGTCGTCTACGTTCAACTTCATCACAATCTATCCCGCAAGCTTTCGCACGGTTAACTTTTTCATCTAGCTTGGACAGGTTGTGATATGCCTTACGGATACTACTGACTTGTTGTTTGCTAAGTGCCATTACGGGTAAACTCCATCATCAAAGAATGTTTCGATAACGATTGCTGTGGCAGCTACTCCGTTGCCAGTAGCTTCCCAATCGTTCGTAACTACCATACCCTCTTTCTCTATATCAAATTCTAGAGGAATGCCGACTGTGGGCAGGAAGATGAAACTTCCGGCCCCTGAAAATTGTCCCTTCGGCCCTACAACGAATGCGCCGTTATTCCCCGATATTGTAATATGCGTTCGGTTTCTAGACGCACCAACAAGCTTGACATTACTGCCGTTAGGAATTGCAACAATAGTAACGGCCGAATACTTCTGCCTTGCTATCCTGATATCTTCTCTGCACATATCTTACCTCCCGATATATGTATCGGTCATTATCTCTATTGTCTCTAGAGGATCGGTACTACTGACGTACCATTCTCCTGATACCAGTCCTGGACTGTCCTTTGCCATATAAACTTCTGGCGACTGGACAATCGCTATCCCGCTAGCATTATCAGGTATCTTTCCCGGATATGGCGTCATCATCCCAGTACCTGACCACGGACGGAATCGTATATACAACCGTCTAGGATCACGCATTAGAATCAATTGCTTCCCGGCACCAGTCGATATGTAACGGATTACATCGGTCTGATACCGTGAAGCAATTATCGCAAGCCTAGTACCGTCAGATAGAGGGACCATTATTACCTATTGGACACTTTAACAATGTCCATGTAGACTTCTTGAGCGGAATTAGCAGCTTCGACAAAAATCTCTAGCTGGGGCAAGGCGACGGTATCGAATTGCCCATAGACTCCAAGCTTTCCGCCTGTAAAGAGATCATTCGGCACATTAGAAACAGCGTTACGAGCCGGTGCCCCTGGCCGCAATCCACCACCGGGGAAAATCAACCGGCCAACCAAAAGATTAGTACCGAACATATCCAGCCCTTGAATCTCATAGATTCCGGCCGGAAGATTCTGATCTAAGGTAATGGCTCCACTGGCCCAGCTTCCGACGACTCCGGTAATTGCGGCCGTTCCCCGCACACGATATCTATCCCCAGGGGTCCATGGCTTACGGTTACGTCGCAACCACAAGGCTGCCCACTGGATTTGTGCCCCTGCGTCTGAGTGAGTCGACTCGATGCTAACTTCATCAGCAACATTAGGTTCGGGGCCGTTGTCTCCGAAATCTGCGACGTTGAGGGGAGAAGGGTTAGTAATTCCTGTACTAATTGGGGCGATATACGGAAGGCCAACCGCCCTGACATTCGGAGTGTTAATCCTTGCACGGCTAGCGTTGACTCCTCCCGCGATTCCCGCTCTGATCGTAAGAGCTTCATTAAAGAGGAAAGCCCCGCTAGCAGCTTTGGGAATAATATTATCAGCGACGCCAGCGATTGCAGTATTCGTCGTACCATTTGTTACAGACCCACGGTAGGCGACAGTGTGGAAGAATGTACGATTGTCTAGCATTTTATTTTACCTTTATTTCGGTTTTGCTGTTGACAAGTGACGGGCGGTAAGCTAACCTACTCTTATCGCCCGCCACACAAAGGAAAGCCATGCGTTACTCGCCGTCTCTCTGCCGGTTCCTACAGACCTTGGAAGCTGGCCGGAAGCCCACCGTCAGGGACATTGGCTACAATGGCGATGGGCCGAGTTTGTTCTACTGCGGAATCCTCCACTCCCTGAACACGCTCGCGGCCGACCTTGACCTTACCACAACCTGCTACCCGAAAGGACCGGAACATCTGACAGAGGCAGGAAGGAAGCTCGTTTGGGAATGGTCCGATCCTGCCTATCTGTTAATCGAAGAAACAGAGGCTACCGTCGCCTCTTAAACTTAAATTCGCGCATCAATTCGACATTGCGAATCATCTTCTGGACACGATCCTCCGGGGTCGTGTCCGGCATTTGATCTAGCTGGGCCTTGACCATTTCCGTATGGTTCAATAGCTCGCCCAAGAATCGTTCCATCTTTGGTTGAGCAAGATTAACACCCTCGGAAACGTGCGGGATGCCTTTAGTGAGCATGGCTTGTTTCCATTGCTCATTAGAAACGGAACGCAAGCCAGCTTCATAGGTTCCTTCCTCTTTCGCCCGGCGGACACCTTCGGCCCACTTCTCAACCGCATCGGCCGCCTTGCTCGTTGGCGAAACTGTTACGGCAGCTACGCCATCCTTCATTTGCTGAGTAGCCGCCTTCATGCGGTCGGCCCACTTCTTTGCAACCTGACTAGCTGATTTACGTGCCATGATAATTGCCTCACTTGGACATAGGGGGTCGAAATACGGGCGACCTAACTGCCTATAGGATACCCGGTCGGACAACTATCGTCAAGCCAAGTATTCTCAAAATCGGGAACGAATTCGGCATCTCAGTTATGAGAATATCTTGCGTGCCAATTAACAAAGTTTTACCCCATTTTCCTCCCATTTCCCCC
>Ga0105347_1001439_pt1 | contig 10223 bp, 10 predicted proteins | sample EasRivMeERMLT890_FD_89677 | JGI IMG/M metagenome (GOLD analysis project Ga0105347, IMG submission 89677) | Soil microbial communities from meander-bound floodplain in the East River, Colorado, USA - East River MetaG ERMLT890 | ecosystem: Environmental > Terrestrial > Soil > Floodplain | place...
CAACTTTAAATCGGCCCACACGACTGGCCTTCACTGCAGGAGACGAAGGCAGCCACTCATAGTTGGTCAACGCTCGTTGTGGGCAGGCTATCCCGTCCGGCGCTGCAACTGGCCGTAAATCTATGCCGGGTCATGGAGGTTGTCAAGCAGCAACCCGGCGGGCGCCACAGACCCACCAGTTTCCCAAATCAATCCCAAGCCCTTGTCATGACCTTCACCTTGCATTGCTCCGCCTCAACTCCCTACTCTCTACTCACCACTTACACCGGAGGAACCCCATGAAAGCAGCAATCAAGCCCTCGAACGGCGTCGTCGAGATGATGGACGTCCCCACCCCCGAGCCCAAGCCCGGCGAGATCGTCGTCAAGATGAGCATGTGCACCGTCTGCGGCAGCGACATGCACTTCGTCGACGAGTTCGCCAACGAGATCCTCAACTTCGCCTTCCCCGGCTCCCTCCTGGAGCAGGGGCTCCCCATGGGCCACGAGGGCGTCGGCACCGTCGCCGCCGTCGGCGACGGCGTCACCAAGTTTGCGGAGGGCGACCGCGTCGTCTCCTCCTGCCTCGTTGGCTGTGGCCGCTGCCATGAGTGCATGTCGGTGGACCACAGCGTCTGCTCCGGCGGCGGGCGCGTCCTCTTCGGCTGCCAGGCCGAGTACTACGTCGTCCCCTTCGCCGACTTCAATGCCACCAAGGTCCCCGACTCGGTCAGCGACGAGCACGCCATCCTCATCTCCGACATCCTCTCCACCGGCTTCGGCGCCATCGAGCGCGCCGAGACCGGCTTCGGCGCCTCCGTTGCCGTCTTCGCCCAGGGTCCCGTCGGCCTCATGGCCACCGCCGGCGCCCGCGCCCGCGGCGCGGGCCTCGTCATCGGCGTCGACACGATGGACGACCGCCTGGAGATGTCGAAGAAGTTCGGCGCCAACGTCACGATCAACGCCAAGGAGAAGAACGCCCCGCAGGAGATCCTCGCCCTCACCGGTGGCGGCGCCGACGTCGCCGTCGAGGCAGTCGGCACCCAGGCCACGTTCGAGGCCGCTACGCAGTCCATCCGCCGCGGCGGGGTCGTCTCGTCCATCGGCGTCTACGGCCTCACGCCGCAGCTCTCGATGCCGACGCTCGCGCCGTCGTTTCTCCACCGCAAGGTAGTCACCACCCTCTGCCCCTCCGGCAGCGACCGCATGGCCTACCTCTGCAACCTCATCGCCAACAGCAACATCGACCTGAGCCCCCTCTTCACGCACCGGATGACGCTGGACGAGACGCCGAAGGCCTACGACCTCTTCCGCAGCAAGACCGAAGGCGTGCTGAAGATCGCGATCACGCCGTAGGGGATAAGGCCGGGCGTACCAATGCTTGCGCGATCCCTGGTCGTCGCCGTGCTCTGCTTGCTCGCGGGTTGCGGCGACGATGACGACGCCGAAAGTCCAGGGACGCTGTTTACCCACCCAGCGTCGGCTTCGTGCGAATGGCAGGAGCAGGGGCCAACACCCGGCGCCGTGATGATCGCCGGGCATGCGGACGAGGAACAAGCTGTACTCGTTCACTTCATCGTCCCGGAATCCACGTTTGACCTCGAGACCTACTTCCCACTCGAAGACCGGTTGGTCGAGCAGCTGGACCTGGCAGGCATCGGCGAGTTTGATGGCAACGAGGTCGGTCCCCTCATGAGTGACACGAGCAAGGTCGAATACACGATCTACACGTACGGCGAGAGTGCAGAGAGAGTCGCGGAACTGGTCATGCCGGAGGTCTGCAACTACGCGTCCGGTGCCGAAGTCGAGATTGTAAAGCGGTACGGCGAACCGGGTGCCCCAGAGGCCACGCTGATCCCCGCGGAGTAGGCGTCCGCGCCAGTAACGTTAACCGCACCCTTACCGTCTAACTCCTCGAGCGCTCGAAGCGCCCAGGAATTGGATATGGCCATTCGCATCGCCGCGTTAGCGGTCGCAGTACCACTCATCGCATTCGGGGCGTTCCTCTGGATCCCGGGGCTTGACCACTCGTGGGGGACGTTCAGCTTCCACTTCTACGTCGTCTCCGCCGCCTCCATCCTCTCTGCCATCGCCTGCCTGGTCTTGATCGTCTCCGCTCGCACGCTGCGCGAGACCCGCGTCATGTTCCTGGCGCTCGCCTTCTTCGCGCTCGGTACCTTCTTTGCTATTCATGGACTCACTACCCCAGGATTCATCTACGACGCTCCCCATGCCGCGCTCGAGCGCTCACCGTGGCTCGCCACACTTGCCGCCGGCACTTTCGCGGCCCTGAGCGTCATCTCCATCCCGGCGCTCACCGACCGCGTCAAGCTGCGCGGCCCCGAGGCAGTCTTCGCCGTGTGCGCCAGCGTCATCGTCGGTTATTTCGTGATTAGCCTGGCATTCCCCGACTGGCTCACCGGCTTCCCGACCCAGGAGGAGTGGTTCCAGCACGTCCTCACGGCGACGACCATCGGCCTCCTGTGCTTCGCCGCCTGGCGCTACTTCCAGTCCTACCTGTTCGCCCGACTCCCCGGTCAACTCGCGCTCGCGGTGGGCCTCGTCTTTCTCGCGGAGGCCCAGATCTCGCTCGACTTCGGCCACTTCTGGTTCTACTCCTGGTGGATGTACCACGGCCTCTTCCTCATCGCCTTCCTCACCGTAATCGGCGCCTGGGCGCTCGAATTCGCCCGGGCCCGAGACGGCCGTGCCATCGCGGACGGCCTCGCGATGCGCGACGCCCTCACCCAACTCGGCCGCGGCCGGCCCGCCGACCTCGTCCTCCTGGCCGACCAGATCGAGAGCCACGACCTGGAGACGTCGCGCCACGTGGACCGCGTCGCCGCCCTCGCTTTCGCCATCGGTAAAGAATGCGGCTTCGGAGCCTCCCGGCTGAGGGACCTGGTCCTCGCCGCCCAGATGCACGACGTTGGGAAGATTGGATTGCCACCCTACATCCTGGCCAAGACCGAACCCCTCACGGACGTCGAATGGGCACAGATCAAGCAGCACCCCGACAAGGGCCGGGAGATCGTCAACCGCGCCCACGGCCATTCCAGCATTGCCACGGTCATCCGACATCACCACGAACGCTTCGAGGGGGGCGGCTATCCGGACGGCCTTTCCGGGGACGATATCCCGCTGGAGTCGCGCATCATATCCGTCGCCGATACTTTCGACGCCCTGACCTCGGACCGGCCCTACCGCCCGGCCATGACTATCGCCGAGGCCTGCTACGAACTGCTGCGCGTCGCCGGCACCCAGCTAGACCCTAATCTCGTGGATGTCGCCGTGCGAGTCATCGTCGGCACGGGACAGACCGACACCAACGGCGCAACCGGGGTTACTCCCGCCGAGGAGCTGCAAGAAGCCAGCTAATTCGGCCCCCCGCGCTACCTGCTAGAATCGGTAGCGCCGTGGCTACCGAAATCTCCTCAATCGACCAGAAACTCGACCTCCTAACCGGCATCCTCCGCGAAATGGGGTCCGTCCTCGTTGCGTATTCGGGCGGCGTAGATTCCACCTTTATCGCAGCCGCCGCCTACGACGCCCTCGGCGACCGCGCCCTCGCCGTGACCGGCGTCTCGCCCTCCGTGCCAGCCAGTGAGGTGGAGGAGGCCAAAGACCTGGCGGCACGTATCGGCATCAGTCACGAGCTGATAGACACCAGCGAGATCGACGACCCGGATTACGTCAAGAATGACGCCAACCGCTGCTTCCACTGCAAGGACGAACTGTACTCGAAGCTCCAGTCCCTCGCCGCCGCGAAGTCCATCGCATGGGTCGTGGATGGATGCAACCTCGACGACACCGGCGACTTTCGCCCCGGCCGCCGCGCCGCCGAACAGCACAACGTCCGCAGCCCGCTGGTTGAGGCCAGCCTCACCAAGGCCGACATCCGCGAACTGTCCCGCGAACGCGGACTCCCCACCTGGGACAAACCGGCGATGGCCTGCCTCGCCTCCCGCATCCCTTACGGCACTCCGGTGACGATCGAGAACCTGTCCAACGTCGAACAGGCTGAGGCGTATCTCCGCTCGCTTGGCGTCCGCCAGGTCCGCGTCCGACACCACGTCCTCCCCACCGGCGATACCCTCGCTCGTGTCGAGACCGATGATGAAGGCCTGGCAGTGCTGCTTCCCGTACGCGCTCAGGTCAACGACCGCTTGCGGGCACTCGGCTACCTCTACGTGACCTTGGACCTGCTGGGATACAGGCAAGGAGCGATGAACGAGGCGCTAGAGAAGTGACCGCTTCAGCCTTCGAAGCAGACCTCGAAACCGCCCTCGCGGACGCCACCCGCGCCCGCGCCGACCTCGTGTCGACTGTCCAGTGCCTCACGGAGGCCGACCTCGACAAAGTGAAGCGCGGCGGCTGGCCTATCCACCGTGTCATCACGCACACCATCGAGCACGACTATTACATGGCGATGTTCGTCGCCTCCGCCCGCGGGGAGCGGTTCACTGGGAGCAGCGATGCAACCTGTGGCGGCCAATCCATCGACGAGGTCCTCTGCCGGATGGAAGCGGGCCGCACTGCCCTGCTATCGGCCGTGAATGGCATCGCTGAGGACGACTTTTACACCCTGAAGACGATCGGCCTGGAGGAGTTCAGTCCTCTGTCCGCGATCGAAAATGCTGCCACGCACGACCGCGAGCACCTCGAACAGGTCCATTCGATACTCGCCTCCTGAAGTCCGTCGGTAGCCCCTCGCCAGTCACGCCGCTAGAGTAAGTCTGTGGCCATCACGACCGTCTTCTTCGATCTCGGCGACACCCTCTGGCACTTCCCGAAGATGCCTCCACGGGACGTCGTTCGCGGCCAGACGATGAAGCAGATCGCCGCCCTTCTCGGAGAGTGGGGCGAGGAAATCGCGGGCGAGCGCAGGATGCTCGGTCGCGACATCCGCTTCGCTATCGAGGAGGAGACGCACCAGGCCTTCCACGGCGACTGCGTCGATCCGAACTACCCGGAGATCTGCCGCCGCATCGCGAAGAAGCACGACCTCGATCTGACGACAGAGCAGAGCGAGGAGTTATGGGAAGCCTGGAACCTCGGTGGGATGTTCCTCGGCCGCGCGCTTTATCCCGGCGTCCTCGAGACGCTGGAGGAGCTCAAGCGGCGGGGGTATCGCATTGCAGCCATCACCAACCGCGGCTACGGCGGTCCCAAGTTCCTCGAAGAAGTGCGCGAACTCGGCCTTGAGCCGTACTTCGAGATGATGGCCGTCTCTTGCGACGTCGGCTACCTCAAGCCCCACCCGCGCATCTACCAGTACGCGATCGAGCGCATGGACGTCGAACCCGAAGAGTGCGCCATGGTCGGCGACAACTGGCGCGCCGACGTCGAGGGCGCCAAGACCCTCGGCCTCACTGCCATCTGGTTCCAACCCCCGGAAGACGAGCCCGTAGAGGCCGCCACCGATACCCACGAAACGACGGGACCCGTTGCCCCGGACTACTCCATCACCGAGATTCCGCAACTGCTGGACCTGCCGATCTTCCAGGGACCCGCCCTCTCCGCGTAGCTGCAGGCCTTCAGGCCTGCAAGAGCAGGTCAGAACTCCAGCCGCATTATCGGCCGCCCATCCCGCGCCACCTCAACAAACCCGGCCCGGTCAAACACCGAGCGAACGCCATGGTACCCGCGGTCACCCTTCAGCTCCTCCGTCGGCTCCACCGGGTACGCCTCCAGCATCGTGGCGCCATGAGCCTTCGCGTAGTCGATCGCGCCCTCCAGCAACCGCCCCGAGAGCCCGGTGCGCCGGTGTTCCTTGCCCACGACGAAGCAGACGACGGACCAAATCGATCCTTCGTCATCAAGCCCAAGCCGCTTGAGCGAAGTGGAGTGCACAAGCCGCGGATAATTCGCCTTCCGGTCCAGCGACACCCACCCCGCAACCTCCCGGTCCACGTACGCGATCAACCCCGGCTCTTCCCCTGACTCCACAAGCGACTTTATGTCCGCCTTGTTCTCCCGCGCCTTAGCCTTCGCCATCTCGCTGGAGCGCCGCCTAAACCACATGCACCAGCACCCGTAGGACGCGCCGCTAGGCCCGAACAATCGCTCCAGATCGTCCCAGCGATCGGGAGTAGCGGGGAGGATCTCTACTTTCGACATGGCGCGATTATACGTACTCTCCTTGACACACCCCCACGCCACACATATCGTATCCACATCATGACGCACACGTACGAGGCACGCGCCCGACGAGCCCGACCGAACAGTGGGGTAGCTACGCGCGCATCGTTGTAAGCGTCGGTAGTCCGGACAGGACTTACGCCCCACCAGGAAACGGTGGGGTCTTTTATTTTCTGGAGAATCGAATGGCAGTCAAAGTCGGAATCATAAACGTCACCGGGTACGCGGGTGCCGAACTCGCGCGCCTCCTGCATAACCACCCCGAAGTCGAGATCACATCAATCACCGGCCGCAGCGAAGCAGGCAAGAAGCTGACAGAGGTCTTCCCTCACCTCGCAGAGATCGATCTCACCATAGAACCAGATCTCACGGACAGCATCGACTTCGTGTTCTCCGCCCTTCCCCACGCCGCCAGCGCGGAGGCCTGCGCGCCTCTCGCTCGCGCCGGTGTCGCGGTCGTCGATATCAGCGCCGACTTCCGTATCAAGGACCCCGCGGAATACAGCGAGTGGTACGGCGGCGCCCACCCTGCGCCGGACCTCCTTCCCGCAGCCGTCTACGGCCTACCCGAGATCTACCGCGAGCAGATCAAGTCCGCGAAACTCATCGCCAATCCCGGCTGCTACCCGGAAAGCGCCCTTCTCGGCCTGGCGCCGGCCGTGAAAGCAGGAATCATCGCTCCGGACGTCATCATCGACGCCAAGTCCGGCATCTCCGGCGCCGGCCGCGGCCTCAAACTCAACCTTCATCTCGGCGAGGCTGCCGAAAACGTCTCGGCTTACGGCCTCGACGGTCATCGCCACCTTCCGGAGGTCGTGCAGGAGTTGGCCAGCATGTGGCCCGTCGCAGAAGCGCCCACGAATGCGCGGCCGAAGGTCACGTTCACCCCGCACCTGGTCCCAATGACGCGCGGCATCCTCTCTACCTGCTATGCACCGTTGAACGGCGGTGCGGCGCTGGACACAGCCACCGTTCGCCACGTCTACGAGGACTTCTACCGGGAGGAACCTTTCGTTCGGGTGGCGGATACCCCGCCCTCGACGAAACAGACCCGAGGCACGAACCACTGCCTGGTCTACCCGACGGTGGACTCCCGGGCGCAGCGCCTCGTCGTCGTCAGCGTCATCGACAACCTCGTCAAGGGCGCCGCCGGCCAGGCCATCCAGAACATGAACCTGATGCTCGGCTTCCCCGAGACCACGGCTCTCACCGGCCTGGCCGTGTACCCGTAGATGGAGAAGAAGATGAACGAACTGAAAACGAGAGAAACCATCGAGATCATCGCTGATGGCACGGTCACGACCCCACGCGGCTTCACCGCCGGTGGCATCCACGTTGGTGTCCGCGACGACTGGTCCAAACTCGACGTGGGCCTGCTCGTCTCCGAGCAACTTTGCACCGCGGCTGCCACCTACACGCGTAACAAGCTCATGGCCGCGCCACTACTCATCACGCAGAAGCACCTCGCCAACGGGACTGCCCGCGCCGTCGTCGCCAATTCTGGCTGCGCCAATGCCGCCACCGGCGACCAGGGAGTCACCAACGCGATGACAATGGCCAGCGCCGCAGGAGCTGCACTCGGCATCAGTCCGGATGACGTGGTCGTCGCTTCCACGGGCGTCATCGGCACGCAACTGCCGATGGACCGCGTCGAACCCGGCATCGGCCGCGTCGCCCTCACGCAGCAGGGCGGCATAGATTTCGCGGTCAGCATCATGACAACCGACACTGTGCCAAAGTACATGGCCGTCCGTCATGGCGACTGGACAATCGGCGCCGTCTGCAAGGGTGTCGGCATGATTCACCCCAACATGGCCACGATGCTTTGTTTCATGACCACCGACGCCAACGTCAACGGCACCTTCCTCCAGGATGCACTCCGCCAGGCCGTCGACGTCTCCTTCAACATGGTCGACATCGACAGCGACACCAGCACCAACGACATGGCCCTCGTCCTCGCCAACGGCATGGCCGGAGGATCGGAGATCGACGCCGCTCACCCGGACGCCGAGCCGTTCCAGCGGTCGCTGACTCTTCTCTGCACCGCGATGGCCCGAAAGATGGTCCACGACGCCGAGGGCGGCACGAAGCTGATCGAGGCGACCGTCACGGGTGCCGCAAGTCCTGGGGATGCCCGGCTCGCCGCACGCGCGATCGTCAGCTCGATCGGCGTCAAGACCGCAGTCTATGGCCAGGACCCCAACTGGGGCCGCCCCCTCGCCGCCGTCGGTAACAGCGGTGCCGCGTTCGACCTCGCGAAGTCAAGGCTGTCGCTCGTCCACCCCAACGGCACGGAAGTCACACTGTTCGCCGCAGGCTCCCCTCTCGATTACGATTACAGCGCGGCCAGGACCAGCCTCGCCCCCCAGGACGTCTTCCTCCGCGTTGACCTCGGCCTCGGCGACGGCGAAGCCACCGCCTGGGGCTCCGACCTCACCGAAGAATTCGTCCGCCTCAACAGCGTTTACACCACTTAACCCACCTAGCTGCAGACCTTCAGGTCTGCCCAATCCAACCTCACCGAAGGACAAGCCATGCAAGAACAAGAGATCATAGTAGTTAAGATCGGCGGCTCCACATTGGGCGGCCACGACACCACTCTCGAAGACGTGGCCGAGCTACACAACCGCGGCGAGACTGTCGTCGTCATTCACGGCGGCGGCGCGCTTGTCAACGAGTGGCTCACCCGCCTCGACATGCCGACGAAGTTCGAACGAGGCCTGCGCGTCACAGACGCCGCGTCGCTGGACATCGTCGTCGCTGTCCTCGGTGGCCTCGTCAACAAGCAGATCGTCGCCTCACTTTCGGCGCTCGGCGTCCGCGCCATTGGCCTCTCCGGTGCAGACGGCAAGATGCTCCGTGCCGAGGTTCTCGACGAGAAGCTTGGTTACGTCGGCGAAATCACGTACGTCGAGGCGGCGCCGCTGGTCCGCGTGATTCTCGCCGCTGGTATCCCCGTCATCGCCCCCATCGCTATCGAACAGAAGGGCGATGCTGTGACGACCCAACTCCTCAACATCAACGCCGACACGGCTGCCGGCGCGATCACAGCCGTCCTCCGCCCCAGTCGCCTCATCGTCACCTCGGACGTCCCCGGCGTGATGGACGGCGAAACGGTGCTCGAATCGCTGACCCCGGAGAAGGCTCGCGCCCTGATCGCCGATGGCGTCATCAAGGGCGGGATGATCCCGAAGGTTGAAGCCTGTCTCGCCGCGGTCGAAGCCGGCTGCCAGGCGGCAATCGTCGACGGCCGCGCCGAAAACTCGGTTCGCGCCCTGGTCGATGGCACGCCTACCGGAACGAGGTTCGTCAGCGAATGACGATGGGCACCCAGCACTGGATCGACATCGAGAAGAAGCACTTCCTTCAAACAGGGAAGCGCCTTCCAGCCGTCCTCATCAGGGGCGAAGGCACCCGTGTCTGGGACCTCGACGGCAAGGAGTACCTGGACTTCGTTGGCGGCATCGCGGTCGTCAGCCTCGGCCACGCCCATCCGGTCATTACCGAGGCCCTCCAGCGCCAGTCCCAGCAACTCGTCACAACCTCCAACTACTACTACACACTGCCCCAACTCAAGCTGGCTGAACTCCTCTGCAATCTCAGCGGCATGGACCGCGCTTTTTTCTGCAACAGCGGCGCCGAGGCGGTCGAGGGGCTGATCAAAATCGCCCGCAAGTGGGGCAAGGAACAACGCGACGGCGCCTTCGAGATCATCGTTGCCGATGGCGCGTTCCACGGCCGCACCTTGGCCACAGTGACGGCCTCCTCCAATGAGAAGTACCGCGCCCCATTCACACCACTGGCGGAGGGATTCGTGCGCGTTCCGTTTGACGATGTCCCCGCGATCAAGGCGGCGACAACCGGCAAGACCGCTGCCGTCCTCCTTGAACCGATCCAGGGAGAGGGCGGCGTCAACGTCCCCGCGGATGACTACCTCGTTCGGGTCCGCGAATGGTGCGACGAAGCCGGCGTCCTCCTCCTCCTCGACGAGGTCCAGACCGGCGCCGGCCGCACCGGCAAGATGTTCGCTTTCCAGCACACCTCAATCGAGCCAGACGCCCTCGCCGTCGCCAAGGCAATGGGAGGCGGCTACCCCATCGGCGC
>Ga0105347_1001440_pt1 | contig 10223 bp, 6 predicted proteins | sample EasRivMeERMLT890_FD_89677 | JGI IMG/M metagenome (GOLD analysis project Ga0105347, IMG submission 89677) | Soil microbial communities from meander-bound floodplain in the East River, Colorado, USA - East River MetaG ERMLT890 | ecosystem: Environmental > Terrestrial > Soil > Floodplain | place...
CCACCAATGCCGATCTGGAGGCACGCGTGGAGACGGGGGCGTTCCGCAAGGATCTGTATTACCGCTTGAATGTCATTCCGGTACATATCGCCCCGCTGGCCGAACGACGCGACGACATCCCGGTGCTCGTGCAGGAATTCGTGCGACGGTACGCCGGTGGTAAGCGGATCGATGTCTCCACCGGGCTGCTGGAGCACCTCAAGTCAGGCGCCTGGCCGGGCAACGTGCGCGAGCTGGAAAACCTCGTGGAGCGAATGGTGGTGCTGCGCACGTCGAGCACGCTGTCAGAAAAGGATCTCCCCGCCGATTTCGGCCGTACTCAGGCGGCCGGCGACAGCGGCGTACCGGCCCTCACCTACTCCCAGGCGGAACAGAGGCTGGTGCGCGACGCGCTGGAACGAGCCGGCTGGAACCGGAGCGAGGCGGCGCGGCTTCTGGATATTCCGCGCCATGTGCTCATCTATCGGATGAAGAAGTACGATATCAGGTCGCCGAAGTGACGCGATCGTTCGCGTGAGTCCTCGCGGCTGCGGCTACAATTCCTGCGGCTTGCACTGAGGCCTGGGTGCCGACGTGATGAGGCGCATCGTCGCACCCATGGTGGGCTGGCCCATCAGTCCGACCTTTCTTACGCTCGAGATCATTCCGGTGGTGTACACGTACTGGCGGCTGTCGCAGATCAGACGTGAACAGGCGCGGGCGGGGACAACGACTGCCAATCCGGGTGCAGCCGCGGGGAGCTCCGGTGCCTGATCCCCCGGCGCCCCGGCATTCAATGCAGTTGCGTTTCTGAATCAAATCCATATCAATACAGACCCATAGTCTGTCCCGCCACCGCGTCCGGGCTCGGCCTACCAGATGCCGAACGCCGTGAGCAGTAGTTCCGGGCCTGCCCGGAGTTGATGGATAAAGCGATCATCTCGTCAGACAAACTCTTGTGCCTCTGGGCCATGCCCATAGGCCCACTGGCTAGGGAAGGATTCATCATGGCTCGTGCACTGCCTCGTCGAAGCGTCCTCACGCATCTGGGGGGGATCGCTCTTGGAGTTCTCGCTTTGATTGCACCATCATCCGGGTTGAACGCATCTCCACCCTACACGGCTCCGATTCAGGGATTCCTGAGCTCAACTGAAGGGGTGCCTGCGAACGGCGTCGTCAGCCTGGTGTTCCGCCTGTACACGGAGCCCGTGGGAGGCATCCCATTGGCCAGCGAAACACGTTTGGTGACAGTCACGGAAGGACTGTACGATGTGCATCTCGATACACTTGGAAACCCCGACTTGTATCGCGACCCGGGTGGAGACAACGAGAACTGGTACTTCGGTATCTCAGTGGCGGGCGAGGCCGAACTCGTGCCGCGGATTCGAATCGGCACCGTGCCGTTTGCTCACATGGCCACCGGCGTGGAAGGCGATGTCCACACCTCACCGGGTAGAGTGACAGTGAGAGTCCGCTTTGAACCCACCAAGCACCATGAGATCGTGCTCCTCTCCGAGCCTGACAGTGCGGTTGTGGTAGTGCTTGATTCCAACAAGACGACGGCCGCTACCGGTCGATACGTGATGAAGGCCGGGATCCCAATACGCACAGCGATGACTCTGGATCACGACGGCGATGGCGAGTCGGATGGCGAGATCGAATCCAGCATGGTGCCAGGAACCTCCGCGGTGGCCATCAAGACCAAAGGGACCGGGGCAGACAAGGACCGCGTTCACGTGACCACCACGGTCACTCCCGATTCGGGCAAATACCAGATCGATCATGATTCGGATGAAGACGGCCTGCCGGAAGAGGACATCTCCTTCTCGATGGTGCCCGGCACTTCGGCCGTGGCCATCAAGGTCAAGGGAACCGGAGCAGACAGGGACCGCGTTCACGTGACCACCACGGTCACTCCCGATTCGGGCAAATACCAGATCGATCACGATTCGGATGAAGACGGCCTGCCAGAGGAAGAGATTTCCTTCTCGATGATTCCTGGTACCTCCGCCGTGGCCATCAAGTGGAAGGGAACCGGGGCCGACGCGAATCGTGTAGTAATTCAGTCCGACACCGGAGGTGCACAGCTGGAGTTCCTGGACTCAGGTGCGACGGCCGTGGCCGCGATGAGCCATCGTATTGTGAACGACGGAGGCGGCAAGCGCGCCGACGTGTCGATGACACTGGATGAAGACGGCGACGGCACGGATGAAGGAGAAGTCTCGTACTCGGTTCTGCCCGGGACCTGCAGTGTAGCCATCAAGACCAAGGGCACGGGCGCAGACGCCAATCGCGTGATCAGCACCACCCACCCCGATTCCGCTGTGCATGTGCTCCTTTCAGCGGATTCCAAGGAATCCGTGGCCATGAGGGTGTACGAGGGCGGCGGCGGCGCAGGGGGGGGCAGCTCCAGCCTCAGCCTGCTCCACGATGATGGACTGGCAGGATCCACGGGCGTGGAAGTGTCATCCGACGCGATCGAGTCTGCCCTCAACCTGATGGACGACGGGCTGGTGTCCTACCGCGTGAGTTCGTCCTCCGGTATGCAGTTGCACGATGGGTCCGGGGTGGTCACTTCCTCCATCGATCGCGATGGGGTGGCCTCTTTTGCACTCCGACTTGGCGTGGGGACCGTGGCAACCACTCACCCCATTGAACACTCGAGCGGCGCACATCTCACGGCGGGTGGCACCTGGACCAACGCCTCCGACGCGGAGCTGAAGGAGAATTTCGAACAGGTGGACGGCAGCGAGTTGCTGGACCAGGTGTCGCGTCTGCCGATCTCCCGCTGGAACTACAAGTCTGAGGGTGAGGCCTCCTCACACATCGGACCCACCGCCCAGGACTTCCAGAAGGTCTTCGGGGTGGGATCCGACGGAAAGTCGATCTCCACCATCGACCCCTCCGGCATTGCGCTGGCCGCCATTGCCCAGCTTCATACCGAGAATCAGGAACTCAGGCGACGCAACGAATCGCTCGAATCCAGGTTCGAGGCGCTCATGAAGAAGGTGGAACGGCTTGAAAAGGACGTCGAGGCAAAGTAAGCCCCGCTTCAGCACCTGGACAGTGCTGGCGTGCGCGATAGGGATTACGGCCGCATGCGGGCCGGCCTACCGCTCGCCAGCACTGTTCAAGGGCAGGGAGATTTCGCAGCAGAAGCTCCCCTCCCACGACTACGCCGTGTACTCGGCGGCCCTGCCAGAGTTCATTCAGGACGACCCGCAGCGCGACTGGATTGCAGTCGCCGGAGTCACAGTTCCCGCCGAGCCGGTCGATCCACTGCTGTACGAAGAAGCTCACCGTTCCAAAGTCGAGGAACTTGGAGAGCAGCTCCTCGTTTCGAGTGACACGGTGTACGTCATCGATGCCCGGTTTGCGGAGCCGCCGTCGGTGGAGGTGACTCCGCTCATGGATACTGTGAACTGGGTACCTGTGCGCTGGCATCGCATGCTCCACAAGTCGTACCCGGCCGGTCTGGTCAACTTCTCCAGAGTCGCCACCGACTCGGAGGGTGAGTGGGCGCTCGTGTATGGTCTCTCGGGCAAAGGCCCGATCGGCACCGGCATCCCCAAAGCCGTATTGCTGCGAAAGCAAAGCGGAGGATGGAGCGTCGTGGAAAGCCGGAGACTGGGGCTGTAGGTCGCGCCTTGGCCGTGCTCTTGGACTTTTGCCAACCTGATGTTCTACATCCTGTTAGCCATGTGTTCACGTTGGTGGACAAGGGGACGTTTCGACGGGACCTGTACTATCGGCTGAACGTCATTCCGGTCCGGATCCCGTCTCTGGCGGAGCGACCCGACGACATTCCGGCGTTGGTGCAGGAATTCGTGAAACGCCACGCCGGGGGGAAGAAGATCGAGCTAACGGGAGCGCTCATGGATCGGCTGAAGGCCGGGTCCTGGCCGGGAAACGTCCGAGAACTTGAGAATCTGATCGAGCGCATGGTGGTGCTGAGATCGGGGAGTTCACTCTCGGAACGCGACCTGCCGGCCGACTTCGACCACGGCCCGGCGGGGCCGGGAGGTGCATCGTCGGCGCTCACCTATTCCCAGGCAGAACAGAAGCTGGTGCGCGACGCGCTGGAGCGGGCCGGCTGGAACCGGAGTGAGGCGCCGCGGCTTCTGGACATACCACGCCATGTGCTCATCTATCGAATGAAGAAGTACGACATGCGGTCGCCGAAATGACTCGAGCCTGTGTGTGGGTCCTCGCGGTAGCGGCCGCAGGGCTCGTGGGCTGCGCCGCCGACCCGGCACCCGGCCCGGCCCAATTCGTGGGCCGCACCGCATGCGCCCCCTGTCATCAGCCGGAGATGGCCGCGTTTGCGGGATCGCACCACGACCTGGCCATGGATACGGCCACGGAGGCCACGGTGCTCGGGAACTTCAATGACGCAGAGTTCACACTGCACGGTGTCACGTCGCACTTCAACAGGCGCAACGGAGATTACTTTGTGCGGACCGAGGGTGAGCGGGGCGTCCAGGGCGAGTTTCAGGTGCTGTACACATTCGGTGCGTGGCCGCTGCAGCAGTACCTGGTGGCCTATCCCGGAGGGCGACTCCAGGCGTTGCCTTTGTGCTGGGACGCCCGGCCCGCCGATTCTGGCGGTCAGCGCTGGTTCCACCTGTACGGGCAGGAACGTATCGCGCCGTCGGATGAGCTGCACTGGACGCGCGTCAGTCAGAACTGGAACACCCAGTGCGCCGAGTGTCACTCCACGGATCTGAAAAAGAACTACGACCCGGCCACCCGCACCTACGCCACCACCTGGTCGGAGATCGATGTATCCTGCGAGGCCTGCCACGGCCCCGGCTCACGGCATGTGGAGTGGGCGCAACGGGCCACCGCGGGAAAAGCGCCCCCGTGGCCGCGGGCAGGGCTGGAGGTTGAGTTCGAGAAGCGCACGGAAGTGGAGTGGCTTCTGAAGGCGGGCGATTCGATCGCACAGCGCACCACCGCGCCTTCGGGCACTCCTCAGGTGGAAGTCTGCGGACGCTGCCATGCGCGGCGGTCCACCGAAGCGGAGTACGTGATCGGCGGGCCACTGGCAGCCACGCATCGTCCATCTCTGGTCTCGGATCCGCTCTACTTCGCCGACGGCCAGATACGCGATGAGGTGTACGAGTACGGCTCGTTTCTGCAAAGCAAGATGCACCGTGCGGGCGTAGAGTGCAGCGACTGCCACAACGTTCACAGCGGACGCCTGCGCATCGAGGGGGATGCGCTCTGTCAGAGTTGCCATCGAGCGGAGACGTACGCCTCACGCTCGCATCACTTCCACGATGTCGACTCGGCGGGGGCGCGCTGCGTGAACTGCCACATGCCGCAGGGACGTTACATGGGCGTGGACATGCGCGCCGATCACAGCCTGCAGGTGCCACGTCCCGACCTGACCGTGAGCCTGGGAGTGCCCAACGCCTGCAACGGCTGCCACCAGGACCGTTCGGCCAAATGGGCGGCGGCGGCTGTTGAGACTTGGTACGGCGCACCGGAACCGCATCCCTTTGCCACCGTGTTCGCCGCCGCAGACGAGGGAGATCCGCGTGCGCGGCCGGACCTCGAGAGACTTGCTGGCGACACCTCGCTAGCCGCCATCCTCAGGGCGTCTGCCCTGGAGCGCCTTGGGTCGCCTGGAGCAGGTACCCCCGGCGTGCTCGCTTCGAGCGCGAGCCATGCGAATCCTCTCGTTCGCGCCGCGGCAGCAGGAGCGGCGGCCGCGCTCCAGGGATCGTCGAGAGATCCGTGGCTCAAAGCACTTCTGAGTGACTCAGTGCGCCTGGTGCGAACGCAGGCCGCGCGCGCACTGGCCGGACACTACCAGCCGCCGGCGCGAAGTGCCGAGGCAATCCGCTTCGACTCGGCCCTGGCACTCTACACGGCGTCGCAACTGGCACAGGCGGATCATCCCACGGCCTGGATGAACCTGGGCAATCTGTATCTGGATCTGGGCGACCGCGCGCGCGCGGTGCAGGCCTTTGAGACGGCGGTTCGGGTGGATTCGTCGTTCGCTCCTGCCTACGTGAATCTGGCCGATGCGCTGCGGGCAGGCGGCGATGAGTCACGAAGTCGCGAAGTGCTCGAAGCTGCGCTCGTGCAGGCGCCCGATGATGCTGGAGCCAACCACGCGCTGGGACTCTGGTGGGTTCGCGCCGGACAGACCGACTCGGCGCTGCGACTTTTCGAGCGCGCCTGGCGAGGCGATTCGCAGCAGGCACGCTACGCCTACGTGTACGCCGTGGCGCTGCATTCGCAGGGGCCACCGGAAGAAGCGTCCCGCGTGGTCGAGAAGGCGTTACGGCTTCACCCGTACGACCGCGAGTTGTTGGAGTACTCTTTATCATTGCATCTCGAGGCCAACCGGCGGAGCGAGGCCCTGCGAAGCCTGCGGATGCTGAAAGAGTTGTACGGTACCACACCGGACCTTCTGACCACGGAGAGTTGGCTCACGACGCCGTAGTCAGCAACGGTTCAACTCCCGTCATCGGCATTCGTCAAAACCCGGTTGCCCCGCGACGGATTCAAGGCGTACTTCATCGCACGCTGGCCAGCTTCCCGCTCCGGCCAGTCTGCGCCACCCGAATACAAGTGTTCAACAGCACGAATACACCGCGTCTCGCACAAAGGAATCGCACCATGACCCATGCTTCAGTTCGAATCGCATCGCTCTTTATGATGCTTGCACTCAGCAGCACCGTCGTCTCAGCGCAGACGGGTTCCGCACTCGACCGGTCCGCCCTGCCCATCGCGGAACCGACACCCCCCGTGTTCACGGAACTGGACGCACGGAACGCGCAGGCCCCTCCGCGATTTGAAGTGAAGGCCCCGGAGGGTGCGCCCAACGTGGTGATCGTGTTGATCGATGACATCGGGTTTGGGCATTCCAGTGCCTTTGGCGGCCCCATCCAGATGCCCACGCTGGAGCGCATGGCCGCGCAGGGACTCCGCTACAATCGCTTCCACACCACGGCCCTGTGTTCGCCCACGCGCACGGCGCTGCTCACCGGCTACAACCACCACTCCAACAACGCCGGCGCCATCATGGAGGTGGCCACCGCGTTTCCAGGAAACACGGGGGTGCGGCCGCAGAGCATCACGCCCGTAGCGCAGGTGCTCCGGTTGAACGGGTACAGCACGGCCGCCTTTGGGAAGTACCACGAGACGCCACCCTGGGAAGTGTCGGTGTCGGGCCCCATGGACCGCTGGCCCACGGGTTCGGGATTCGACAAGTTCTACGGCTTCATCGGCGGCGAAACAAACCAATGGCACCCGCTGGTGTTCGACGGTGTCACACCGATGGACGTCCCCGACGAAGATCCCGGCTATCACTTCACCACCGACATGACGAATCAGGCCATCGCCTGGGTTCGGTCGCAGCAGTCCCTCACGCCCGACAAGCCGTTCTACATGTACTTTGCCACGGGAGCCACGCATGCCCCGCACCACGCGCCGCGGGAGTTCGCCGATCGGTACAAGGGGAAGTTCAGCCAGGGTTGGGATGAGCTGCGGAAAGAAACGCTGTCGCGCCAGAAGCAACTGGGCGTGGTTCCCGCGAATACCCAACTTGCGGCCAAGCCCAAAGACATCAAGGATTGGAAGAAGCTATCCGCCGACGAGAAGCGGCTGTTTGAGCGCCAGATGGAGATTTTTGCAGGATTCGCCGAGCACACCGATCACGAGGTAGGCCGCCTGCTGGCCGCTCTGGAAGAGATGGGCGAGCTGGAGAATACCCTGCTCTTCTACATCGTCGGCGACAACGGCTCAAGCGCCGAGGGGGGCATGATCGGCGTGTACAATGAGTCTACGTTTTTCAATGGCGTGCCGGAAACCCTCGAAATGCAGCTCTCCAAAATCGACGAGCTGGGCTCAGACAAAACCTACAATCATTTTGCAGCGGGCTGGGCCATCGCGGGCAACACGCCTTTCACCTGGGCCAAACAGGTGGCTTCGAACTTCGGCGGCACGCGCAATGGCATGGTGGTGCACTGGCCCGCCGGGATTCAGGCGACCCACCAGATCCGGGGCCAGTTCCATCACGTGATTGATGTGGCTCCCACTATCTATGAGGCCGTGGGCGTCCCGGCTCCGCGTACGGTCAACGGGATCGCCCAGCGCCCCATGGAGGGCGTGAGTATGAAGTACTCCTTCGATCAGCCCGACGCGCCCGACGCCAGAACCACGCAGTACTTCGAGATGTTCGGCAACCGGGGGATCTATCACGAGGGCTGGTTCGCCGGCACCGTGCATCGCGCCCCCTGGGAACCGCAGCCGAGAGGACCCCTGGCCGACGACGTGTGGGAGCTGTACAACGCCCAGGCGGACTTCAGCCTCTCGAAGAATCTCGCCAAGAAGAACCCTGAGAAGCTCGAAGCGCTCAAGCAGGTATTCCTGCAGGAGGCCGAGAAGTTCCATGTGCTTCCGCTGGACGATCGCACCCTTGAGCGGTTCGTGGCCAGCCTGGCCGGACGACCCGAACTCATGGGCGGCCGCAAACAGATCGTGCTCTACCCCGGAATGCGGTGGATGATGGAAAACGCGTTCATCGACACGAAGAACGCGTCCTACTCCATCACGGCGGAGGTGAGCGTGCCGGAGAGCGCCTCGGGCGTGATGGTGTGCCAGGGCGGGGACTTCGGAGGGTGGTCACTGTACATGCACGACGGCACTCCTGTCTTCCACTACAACTTCCTGGGACTCGAGCACTACCCGATCCAGGGACCGAGCCCGGTACCGGCCGGTGCGCACACGATTCGGTTTGATTTTGCCTACGCGGGTGGCGGCCGCGGCCTGGGCGGTACGGGAACTCTCTATGTGGATGGGGCCGAAGTGGCCCGGGGCGATATCTCGCACACCCATGGCAGCACCTATGGCCTCGACGAACCCGCCGATGTGGGCACCGACAGCAACACGCCGGTAGCGGAGGAGTACAAGGGCCGGGCCGAGTTCACCGGCGAGATCACCAAAATCACGATCGATGTGAAATGAGCGGGTGCGTCAGTACGACCAGCTGAACGACGTGACGACACCGAAGTCCGACGTGGAGGCGTCCTGCGTGGCGGGCTTGGTATCGAGATTGGTGTAGTACGAGAGATTCAGGAAAAAGTCCGACACCAGCTCGTGACTGAACGTGGTGTTGAAGTCGAGACGATGCCGATCGTTTTCCGTGAGGCTGGGAAAGTATGCCAGTGTGACGGCGATGTTGCTTTTAGGCGAATCGTATTTGTACAGGGAGTAGTTCAGTTTCACCACCCCCTCGACGCTCTCCGTAGCGACCGATGAGTCAGAGGTGCCCAGTTCAGCATTGAGGGCGGCTCCCAGGGAGAACATCAGCGTGTGAAGGTTGGTCTTGATCGGACTCACGCCGCCCGTGAGCGCGGCGATGGTACGGCGTTTCAGTCCCAGTTCATCATTACGCTGGTAGGCCCCCGACAAGGAGGCGTTCAGGCGTTTACCAAACAGATGATAATAGGCCAATGAGAAGTCCTCATTGCGTAACACATCGCTGGAATCATCCTTGGACGTGGCAATGGCGTTGGCCTTCAGATCCACCAGGTCGCTCTCCATAGTGTAGCGGTTGTTCCAGTTCAACGTGAGTTGCGCCACGCGGCTTGCCTTGGTGTAGCTGAAGCCCAGGGCGAACGATCCATCCAGACGGGACCAGAAGCCCGTTTCGATCGGCGTGATGGCCACCACATCCCAGCGCCGGAAGCGCAGCGTGTCGGTATAGCGTCGTACCTGCAGGATGGTTTCCGCGGAATCCAGCAACAGACTGCCGAAGTAGCGCCTGCCCGACCGCGGCTCCACCCGGAAGAAGTAGTTCGAGCGCAGGCTGACGATGTGCAGCCAGTCGATCGTCAGGGTGCCCATGTCATTGGTGCCCACACGGAGCTGGCCCTGCTTCAGCTCGAGAATCTCGCACACCACCCGATCCCCCTTGTCGGTCCAGATCGTGTCGGTCTTGGGCCGGGCTTCCACCCGCGCAGCGCCGGCCAGAACGAAGAACAGCAGGCACCACGGCCCCCAGCGTTGAAGCATGTGCGAAAGCTAGACCCCTTTTCCGGGGGGGTCAAAAAAAATTGGGGTCCGACCCGAATTTCCTCAAAATTCGGGTCGGACCCCAATTCTTTGTGATGGCGGGTGATCTAGTTCAGAGAACCGTCGGATTTGGGGGGTGCGTCCTCCGTGAGCGGATCCTTCCAATTGGCGGGAGCGCCCAGCAGAAAGAAGTCGAGCCCATTCATGTAGGA
>Ga0105347_1001442_pt1 | contig 10216 bp, 9 predicted proteins | sample EasRivMeERMLT890_FD_89677 | JGI IMG/M metagenome (GOLD analysis project Ga0105347, IMG submission 89677) | Soil microbial communities from meander-bound floodplain in the East River, Colorado, USA - East River MetaG ERMLT890 | ecosystem: Environmental > Terrestrial > Soil > Floodplain | place...
CGCGTTACTTCTTGCGTGAGGTGCGCCGGCGCGCCGTCGGCGCGTCCGCGCGCGGCCTTCCGTGGCGCTGCCTTGCGGCCGGCCGCCTTCCGTCCCCCGCGCTTGCGGGCCGCGGTCTTGCGCGCGCCCGCCTTCTTCGTCGTCTTCTTCGTGCGGCGCCGCGTGCGGGCCGCCGCCCTGGGGGCGGGGCTGGCCGCCGGCCTCCGCACGGCGCCCACGACCCTCTTCGCCGCCGAGCCGACCGCCCCGACCGCCGTGCCCATCGCTGAGCCCACGGCCCCCGCCGCCGTCCCCACCGCGGATCCGACCGCGCCGGCCACCGTGCCCGCGGTCTGCGCCGCGGTCGTGGCCGCGGTGGTCACGCCCGACTTGATCGCCCCCAACGGTCCTTGATCGCTCTCGGCCATCGTGCCGCCCATTCCTGTCCCGCCTGAAATCAAGCTATCACGTTCGCGACAGCGCCCCCGCCCCGGCGTCCGTGTTAGCCTTCCGGCCGTCCGTCGGTCATGGGGCGCGGGGGGACGGGATGGCGGCGCCGGGCAAGGACACCGTCGAGGGGCTGGTGGCCCGCAAGGACTACGCCAAGGCGCTGGAGCTGATCCAGGCGCAGCTCGAGCGGCGGCCGCGCGACGACCGCCTGCGCCTCCAGCAGGCGGACGTCCTGATCGCCGCGGGCCGGGAGAGGGAGGCGGTGGCGCAGCTCATGGCCCTGGCGGACGAGCAGGCGGCCGACGGCTTCGCGGCCAAGGCCATCGCGATCCTGAAGCGCATCGAGAAGATCGCGCCGGGCCGGCAGGACGTGGGGGACCGGCTGGCCCACCTCATCCAGGAGAAGGTGCGCCACGCTCCCGGCGGGCGGCCCGCGGCGTCGGCCGGGCCCGCGCCGGAGTTCGGCCTCGAGGAGTTCGACCCCGATGCGGAGCTGCCCGCGGCCGCGCCGGCCCCCGCGCCGGCGGTGGACGAGGACGACCTGGAAGGGCTCGACTACATCGCTGCCGCGGAGCCGGAGCCCGCGCCCGTCGAGGAGCGGCGGGCCTTCGTCTCCACGCCGCTCTTCGAGGGATTCTCGCAAGAGGAGCTGGTCGCGGTCATACGCGGGCTCAGGCTCCTGACCTTCGCGCCGGGCGACATCCTGGTGGCGGAAGGCGGACCGGGCGACAGCCTGTTCATCCTGGCCAGCGGGTCGGTGAAGGCCTTCGTGCGCAACCCCAAGGGCCAGTACGTGAAGGTGAACGAGCTCGGCGAAGGAGCGTTCTTCGGCGAGATCGCGGTCCTGACCGGTAAGCCGCGGACGGCCACCATCACCGCCGCCTCGCCGTGCGAGGTGCTGGAGCTGGACCGGGCCGCCCTCGACGCGATCACCGCCAGCCATCCCCGCGTCCGCGAGATCCTGAAGCAGTTCCACGAGCAGCGCGCCCAGGACACCGTCCAGGCCATGATCCGCAAGCGGGAGTGAGCCTCCGTTTCTCTTTGCCGCCCGGCTGGGTCGCCTCCCGGAGTTGGCTTATGGTGGAAGAAGGGGAGGGACGCCATGAGCAAGCTCCTGCGGGGCGTCGCCGCGGGCTACGGGGCGAAGAAGCTGGGTGGGGGCTGCTTCTCCACGATCATCATCTTCATCCTGCTGTGGTGGCTGCTCGGCCACTTCGGCATCTTCCAATAGGACGGGGGCAGTCTGTGATGCATCTGACCGGCCTCGTGCTCGCGGCCTTCCTCGCACTCACGCCGCAGTCCGCCGCCTCGCCGCGGCGGGTGCCCGTGGGCGAGTGGGGTGGCCCCCACGCCCGCCTCGACGTCCAGGAGAAGGTCGCGAGCCTCGAGCTGGACTGCGCCCGCGGCACCATCGATGGCGCCCTCCGGCTGGAGCGCGGGGGCCGTTTCCGGGCGAAGGGCCTCTTCAAGCGCGAAGGCGGGGCCGAGATGGCCCAGGAGGCGGCGCCGGAGGGCCGGCCCGCGCAGTACTCGGGGACCCTGAAGGGCAACGTCCTCACCCTCCACATCCTCACGGAAGACGAGCAGAAGCTGGGGCCGTTCACGCTCGAGCGCGGCGCCCGCGCCGACCTCGTGAAGTGTCAGTAGGCGTGATGATCCTCTCCCGCTCGCCCGTGACGGCGACCGCCGAACGGGCGGGCGAGAGGGACAGCCATGTCCCCGGCAACCCGGGGTAAGGCCTGCCGGGGGCTCCGGCGCTCTACTTCAGGTGCTTCGAGACGAGCTTGGTCATCTCGAACATGCTCACCTGCTTCTTGCCGGCGAACACGGCGCTGAGCTTGGCGTCCGAGTTGATCATGCGGCGATTCTTGCTGTCCTGGAGGCCGTTCTTCTTGATGTAGGCCCACAGCTTCTTGGCCACCTCGGTCCGCGGCAGCGGCTTGCTGCCCACCACCTCGGCCAGGGCGGCGCTCGGGTTCAGCGGCTTCATGAAAGCCGGGCTCGGCTTGCGTGTCGTCTTCTTCGCCTTCTTCTTAGCTGCCATGATTCTCCTTGTAAGAGGTTGCTACGTCTCGGTCGTGGGGTAACGCAGGGAGCATAGCCCGCAAGGGGCGTGGAGTCCAGCGCATACTGTCCATTTTCAGGGGGGGGAAATGATCGGTCGGCTCCGCCTATTTCGGCGGCGCGGCCTCCACGCGTGTCCAGACGAGCGGCTCGAACTTGCGGAAGTTGAGCACGTGCGTCACCGCGCCCTTTTGCGTCACGAAGATCCATTCCCCCAGGCTGCCGGACAGGACGAAGACGTTCGGGGCCAGGGGGATGAACTGGCGGAGCTTCTTGGGGTCCCGCCCGCCCCACAAGAGGCCGTCGCGCAGCTCCACCGTCAAGGTCCAGCCGTCCGGGAGCAGGCGGTAGGTCCCCACGAAGCCCGGCCACTGGTCCTTCGAGACGTCCTGCGCGGGTGGGTCCTGCGTGATCACGGAGACGTGCGAGGCCACCATCTTCCATTCCTGGCCGTCACGCCGGTACGTATCGGTGACCCGGTAACGGGTCGAGAGGCGCTGGGCGAAGACGGTCTCCCATTCGTCGGCCAGGAAGCGCACGACGGCGACGCTGTCGAGATGCTGGACGGTCAGCTCCTGGACCGAGAGGTCGCCCTTGAGGCCGGCGGGCAGCGGGCGCAGCTCCTCCAGGAACTGCTTCTTGCCCATGAGCTGGCCTTCCTCGGTGGTCAAGACCCAGTCCGGGGCCAGCACCCTGTCCCACGGGCCCTTGTCGCCGGTGGTGATGGCGTTCATCAGCGCCTGCTCGGTGGCGCGGAACCATTGGACCGGGTCCTCCGCCGCCGCCTTCGCGGGCTCGCCCTTCCGGCCTTGATCCGACGCTTGCGCCGGTCCTTGCAGGCCCGCCGCGAAAAGGATCGCCGCCGCCACCCGCCGGCTCACGGCACCACCACCGCGCGGTAGCGGACCTTGCCTTCCGCCACGCGATCGTAGGCGCGGCCGATGTCGTCCAGCCGGTAGGTCTCGGTCATCACCTTGACCTTGCCCGACGCCACGAGCTGCAGCGCTTCGTAGAGGTGCGACGGGTCGTTCTGCGACGAGCCGATGATCCGGCCCCGGATCCACATGATCGACGTGGGCACGCTGAGCGGCTTGGCGTCCACGCCCATGAGCACCAGCCGGCCGTCCGGTCGCAGGGCCTGGATGCTGTCGGTGACCGCGTCGAACGAGTTGCTCGTGGCGAGAATGACGTCCGCCCCGCCCGCCTTCTGGAGGGCGGCGCCGTCGGCCACCACCGCGTCGGCGCCGAGCTCGCGGAGCTGCTTCTCCTTGTCCTTCGAGTGCGTGACCGCCGTCGTGTGATGGCCGGTGGCCTTGGAATACTGCAGGCCGAGGTGGCCAAGGCCGCCCACCCCGACCACGGCCACGCGGTCGGTCGGCCGCGGCTCGGCCAGGCGGAATCCGCTGTAGACCGTGTAGCCGGCGCAGAAGATCGGCGCGGCCTGCTCGTCGGACAGGCCCTCGGGAAGGAGCACGGTCGCGTCCGCGAACGCCACCATGTACTCGGCGTGGCTGCCCTGGGTGTCCACGCCGGTGCCGATGGAATCCCGGCAGAACATCTTCTGTCCGCGCAGGCACCACTCGCACCGCCCGCACGAGGCCTGCACCCACGGCACGCCCACGCGGTCGCCGACCTTCCGTGTCCTGACCCCGGGCCCGATCGCCGCAATCTCGCCCACAGGCTCGTGGCCCAGCGTCCGCGGGAACCGCGTGGGTATCGCGCCGTGCGTGATGTGGACGTCCGTGTAGCACAGCCCGCTGGCCTTGATCTTGATCAGCACCTGGTTCGGCCCCGGCTCGGGGGTCGGGACTTCCTTGACCTCCCACCGCCCGTTGACGGCGGGGACGACGACTGCTTTCATGAGTGCCTCCTGCTCGGACTAGCTTACCGTGGTGGCGGCCGGGTGCGTCCGGCTCTCCCGCTGCACTACAATCGGCGCCTTCGCCGGCGCAGGTCACGGCCGGCCGAAGGGAGCCTCGATGCGCCTGTGGCGGACCCTGGTGCCGGTCACCGTGCTGGCGGCGCTCACGGCGGCGGCAGCCGACGTTCCGGCCAAGGCCGGCCTCGAGTCCTACTTCGCTTCTCGCGAACCGGGCGTGCAGACGGGTGGTGTGCGGCTCGTCCCGATCCGCACGTCGCGGGGCGCGTTCAAGGTCTGGACGAAGCGGTTCGGGAACAACCCGCGCATCCGCCTCCTGCTCCTCCACGGCGGCCCGGGGGCCACGCACGAGTACTTCGAGGGCTTCGAGAGCTTCCTGCCTTCCGAGGGCATCGAGTTCATCTACTACGACCAGCTCGGTTCCGCCTACTCCGACCAGCCGCACGACGAGGCCCTGTGGACGACGGCGCGGTTCGTGGACGAGGTCGAGCAGGTGAGGCAGGCCCTCGGGCTCGACCGCGACAACTTCTACCTCCTCGGCCATTCGTGGGGCGGGATTCTCGCCGCCGAGTACGCCCTGGCGCACCAGGAGCACCTGAAGGGGCTCGTCATCTCCAACATGATGATGAGCATCCCGGACTACAACCGCTACGCGAACGAGGTCCTGGCCGCGCACATGCCGCCGGAGGTCGTGCGCGAGATCCGCGAGATCGAGAAGAAGGGCGAGTACGAGAGCCCGCGCTACATGGAGCTGCTGCTGCCCAACTTCTACGCCAAGCACATCCAGCGGTTGCCGGAGTGGCCGGACGCGGTGAGCCGTGCCTTCGCCAAGATCAACAAGGAGGTCTACGTCCTGATGCAGGGTCCCAGCGAGTTCGGCCTCTCCGGCCGTCTCGAGGGGTGGGACCGCAAGGCCGACCTCCGCCGGATCGCCGTGCCGACCCTGGTCATCGGGGCCCGGCACGACACAATGGATCCCGAGCACATGAAGTGGGTGGCCGGCCAGGTCCAGAACGGCCGCTTCCTGCTCTGTCCCGAGGGCAGCCACATGGCCATGTGGGACGACCAGCAGACCTATATGACCGGCCTCCTCCGCTTCTTGAAGGATGTAGACGCGGGGAAGAGGCCGTAGCGCGACGCGTTGAGCCTCCGAGGCGTGCTCCGCCGGGTGGGGTGGCTGCTGCCCGGGCTGTTCCTGTTCATCCTTGCCCTGGAGCTGCTCAAGAAGGGCGCGGCCGCGGTCGGGCCGCTGCTTCGCGGGCTGGATGTCGGCGGTGTGCCCGGGGCGCTCGGCTTCGGCTGGATCATGGCGTGCGTGGTCCTCTCGGGCTCGCCCGTGGCCGCCATCGCATTGGCGCTGCTGGCGGCGCGAACGCTCAACACCGAAGAGGCCTTCGCCATGATCGGCGGGTCGAGGCTCGGGGCCTCGTTCGTGGTCCTGGTGATCGGCATGCTCGACGACCTGCGGAACCGGCGCACCGAGAAGCGTAGCGCGTACATCGGGGTGGCGGCGCTCGTCTCCACGGCGGTCGTCTACGTGCCGGCCCTGGCCCTGGGCCTCTTTGCCTTGCGCGCCGGCGCGTTCGAGGGCCTGCGCCTGGAGAGGTACGCCGTGGGCTCGCCGTTGGCGGCGATCTACGCGCCCCTCACGCGGCTCGCCGCGTCGGTCCTGCCCGCGGGCGCGCTGTTCGTGGCGGGCATCGGGTGCCTGCTCTTCGCGTTCCGCGTGCTCGACCGGGTCCTGCCCGACCTGCAGTCGCGCCCCACGCCGGTGAGCCTGGCGGGCCGGGTCACCTACCAGCCCTGGTTCATGTTCGCCGTCGGGCTCGGGGTCACGGTCCTCACCATGTCCGTCTCCGTCTCGCTCTCGCTCCTCGTCCCCCTGGCGGCCCGCGGTTACGTCCGGCGCGAGAACGTCGTGCCCTACATCCTGGGCGCGAACATCACGACGTTCATCGACACGCTCTTCGCGGGTGCCGTGGTGGGCCACCCCGACGCCGTGCGCGTGGTGGCCGTGATGATGGCAACCGTCACCGCGCTCTCCCTCCCGATCGTGTTCGGGTTCCCGTACGCGTTCGAGCGGCTGGTGGACCACCTCGCTCGCGGGGCCACGCGCAGCGGGCGATCGGTGGCGTGGTTCGTGGGCGGACTATTCTTCGTGCCCTTGCTGCTGATGGTGCTCTAGCCATGATCGAGCCTGGCGCCGATTGTCTCGTCTACGTGGATCCCGCGCCTCGCGGCGAATGGGCGCTCGCCATGGCGGCGCTCCTGCCGGGCCGCGAGCGGCTGTCGTTCCACCTGCTCGCGACCGAGGAGGACGTCCGCGCCGATGCCGGCCTGCTGGAGAGGGCGCGGGCGCGCCTGGCCGGGGCCGGCGCGCTGCGTGAAGTGACGCGCAGCGGCCCCGCGGAGCACGCCCTGGTCGCGGAAGCCGCGGATCGGCGGTACGGCGTGCTGATCGTGCCCCCGGCCGGGCGCAACGCTCTCCAACGCATCCTGAAGGGCTCGCGCGTGGCGACCGTAGTGCGCAGCGTGGCCGCACCGGTGCTGGTGGCCCGGCGTCCGCCCCCGCGGCTGGGGCGTATTTTGGCTGCGGTGTCCGGGGGCCTCAGCGGCGCGGTGGCGGCCGCGGCCTCCGAGCTGGGCGCCGGCCTGGGAGCCCACGTGGACTATCTCCATGTGAGCTCCGAGGTGAGCCTTCCGTACGCCCCGGAGGAGGCGAGGCCGGCGGAGGTTGGCGCCCCCGACACCCTCGCCGCCGCGCGAGCGTCGCTGGCCGCCCGGGGCGTGCCCGGCCCGCTCCTCGTCCGCGAGGGTCTCGTGGTGGACGAGGTCCTGGAGGCCTTCGAGAGCGGCGCCTACGAGCTGCTCGTGGTGGGCGCGGGAGCCGGCGACGGCGGAGCCTTCGGCCGCGAGGACGTGACGGAGCGGATCCTGCTGGGCTGCGCCGGCTCGACGCTGGTGGTCCCGCCGGGTTGACCGTTCCCGCGCCGTAGCGCACTATTCGCCTCGGCCGGCCCCCTCCGCGATCCCCGGCCTTGACGGCTGGCGCCGATGAGCGAAGCGACCACCATCCTCAGGTCCTATGTCCGCCTCGTGGAGCGTCTCAGCGGGGCGGCCGCGGTCTCCCTGTACGTCCCCCCGGGCGCGAGCGGGGAGCGTGAGATCCTGCTCCACGAAGGGCGCCTGGACCCTCTTCCGGAGCTGGCGGACGAGGCCGCGGCCGCGGAGCTTCACAGCCGCTTCGGGGACGTGCACGGGGATCCCGACGAGGGCGCGCTGCGGCTGCCCAGCCGCGAGAGCGACGGCGTCCTCTACCGCATCCCCCTGGGCTGGGTGCTCTCGAAGGATGACGGCTCCAGTCCGGACCGCCGGAAGCGCGACGGGCGTCCGCGGGCGGAGCTGACGGCCTGGACCGGCTTGCGTTTCGACGCGGCGACGCGGGGCCGCGGGGAAGACGGCCTGCTGCGGTTCCCCAGCGCTTCCGACAGCCTGAGCGACGACCGCTGGTGGAAGAACTTCCTCGGCGTCGCCGCCGCCTTCGCCGCACATACGCGCACCGTTTCCCGGACGCTCTTCGATCAGGTCACCGGGCTGCCCCAGAGGCCGGAGTTCCAGGCAGAGCTGGACCTGGCGCTGGCCGACGCCACGGGGCGGCGGCTACACGCCGTCCTGATCCTCCTCGGTCCGGACAACTTCGGGTGGGTCAACGAGCGGCTGGACCGCCGCTCCGGCGACCTCGTCCTGGGGGAGATCGCCACGACCCTGCGGGCCAGCCTCCGCAGCCACGACCACGTGGCGCGCTACGGGGGCGCGACCTTCGCTGTCATCCTCTTCGACACCGAGCAGGGCGTGGGGCGCACGGTCAGCGAGAACCTGATCGCGCGCCTCGACGAGCAGAGGTACCACGGCGGGATCCTGCGCCTGGAGTTCAGCGCCGGCCTGGCGGTGACGGACGGGACCGAGGCCATGGACGCGCAGGAGATGATCCGGCGCGCGGACCAAGCCCTGAGCGCAGCCCGCCGGGACGACGCGGGGCGGGTGCGGATCTGGGAGAAGGGGTCGGACATCGAGAACGCCGGCAGCCTGGACCGGCTCCAGGGCATCTTCACCGGAGACAAGAACAAGGACTACCGCAACATGAGGCTGCTCATGGACTCGGTGGCGGTGATCGCATCGTCCACCGACCCGGCGGAGCTGGCCCTGCGCTTCACCGCGCGTCTTTTCGACAATCTGCAGGCGCGTCGCGTAGCCGTGGTGGAGTCGCGCGGCGGCTCCCTCGAGGTCCTGGGCGGGTTCGAGGGCACGCAGGGTGGCCGGCGGCCGTTCGAGGTTACCTCCCGGGACCTGGAGATCCTCAAGCGCAGCTCGCAGGAGGCGCACTTCGTGGCCGCCGGCGGGGAGCCGCCGGGATCGTCGGTCTACGTGCTGCCGCTCTTCCTGCAGGACCGCTGGCTCGGCGGGATCGTCCTCGAGGTCCCCGCGGCCTTCGACGACTCGGACCAGCGCTTCCTGGATGCCCTGGCCTCGGGCATGGCGGTGGCCCTGGACCGCGCGCGCCTGCTCGAGCGCGACCGCGAGCGCCAGCGGGAGGAGAAGGAGCGCCTGGAGGCGGAGGTCACGGACCTGCGCCGGGTGGTGCACGGCACGCGCATCGCCTATCGATCTTCGGCGATGGAATCGCTGCTCCTCACCGCGCGCAAGATCGCGCGCACCGATACCACCGTGCTCATCACGGGCGAGAGCGGCACCGGCAAGGAGATGATCGCGCGCACCCTGCACGAGCTCAGCGGCCGCAACGAGCGGCCGCTGGTGGTGGTGGATTGCGGCGCCATCGCGCCCACCCTGATCGAGAGCGAGCTGTTCGGCCACGAGAAAGGTGCGTTCACCGGCGCCCACACCCGAAAGCAGGGCCGGCTGGCCCGCGCCGAGGGCGGCACCGTTTTCCTCGACGAGATCGGGGACCTGCCGCTCGACCTGCAGGGCAAGCTGCTCCGTTTCGTCCAGGAGAAGCAGTTCACGCCGGTCGGCGGCGTGGAGGTGCGCAAGGTGGACGTGCGGATCATCGCGGCCACCAACGTGGACCTGCGGGCCAAGGTAACGGAGGGTGATTTCCGCGAGGACCTCTTCCACCGGCTGAACGTGATCCGCCTCCACGTCCCGCCCTTGCGGGAGCGGAAGGACGACATCCTGCACCTGGCCAGCATCTTCCTGCAGCAGTTCGCGGCCTTGTACCGGCGCCCGGCGCACCGGTTCACCGAGCGCGCGATGGCGGCGCTCATGGCCCATCCCTGGCCCGGCAACGTCCGCGAGCTGCAGAATCTGGTCATGACCTCCGTCCTCTTCTCCGACGGGCCGGAGGTGGACGTCAACGACCTTCAGGGCTTCCAGGCGGCGCTGTCCCCGGTGACGTCGCCTTCCCCCGGCGGGCCGGCTTCAGCCCAGGCCGTCTCGGCTCCGCTGCCGGCGCCGGACGCGGATGGCACCGCCAACGACCCCGCAGGGCGGCTGCGCCGTGCCCTGGCGCGCGAGGTGGCCGCCGCCGTGGCGGGCGGGGAGGCCATTCACCCGCTCGGGAAATGGCTGGCCGAGGACCTGGTCCTGGCGGCAGACCGTATGGCGGCCGGTGCCCTTCGGCGGGGCGCCGAGCTGACGGGACTGGCGGACACGACTTATCGTCGCCAGTTGAAGGGCGCGGCGGCCCGCCGCGCGGCCGGCGGGTTGCAGCGCTCGGCCACCTGGGCCGAGGTGACGTCCCTGCTCGAGGAGCTCATCCGGGCGCGGCCGCCGGAAACGGATGTCTGCCAGTGGGCCGAGGCGGGCCTTCTGGACGTGATCGAAGCG
>Ga0105347_1001446_pt1 | contig 10198 bp, 6 predicted proteins | sample EasRivMeERMLT890_FD_89677 | JGI IMG/M metagenome (GOLD analysis project Ga0105347, IMG submission 89677) | Soil microbial communities from meander-bound floodplain in the East River, Colorado, USA - East River MetaG ERMLT890 | ecosystem: Environmental > Terrestrial > Soil > Floodplain | place...
GCAAACTGTTTGGCAACAGTCCATACCTCTTTCTGGGTCGGTCCCCGGATAATCGGAACGTAAACATGGAAACCTCTCGAGCCAGTGGTCTTGATAAACGATGGCAGTTTTAGCTCGTCCAACGCGTGGTGAACTATGGCAGCGGTCTCCAACATCTGGTCCCAAGTCGCTCCTTTAACCGGATCGAGGTCGAAGTGGAGGTAATCGGGACGGTCGACATCATCACAGCGCGCATACCACGGGTTCAGGTCTATGCAGCCCAGATTAATTACCCACAGCAGAGTGCAGACGTCCCGGATGACGGGAAAGTCGATGACGTTGCCGGAAGCATGCTCGATGCTGCAGGTCTCGATCCATTCGGGTCGGGGCGAAGGGGCGCGCTTCATGAAGAAAAAATCGCCCAGGATTCCGTTGGGATAGCGCTTCATGACCATGGCGCGGTGAGCGAGATGTGGGAGCAACACATGCGCGATGTCCAAATAAAATTGGATCAAGTCGCCTTTCGTAACACCCTTCTCCGGCCAAAACAGCTTGCGTAGATTGGTCAAGTGAACGCTCTTACTGCCTAAACGAACTTCCACAGTATCACGGTCCCGCGGGATGCGAACCGAAACAGGATTGGGGTCCAACGCGGTCCGACTTTTCGTTCTGTACCTTGCCGGATGATAATTCGTTGTGGCGGGCTTTGACTTGGAGCGCACTTCTCCCCCGTAGTGTTGCGTTCGACGATGACGCAATCCTCATACCAGCTTTACGACGTATAACTAGGACGAAACGGCTTGAACGATCAGAGACTGTTTATCATCTATGTAGGCATTTCGCTTAGGGTAGCAAGCAGCACCGAATTCTTGGCAAACGCGACCGGTCCTGAATCCGAAGTCTTCTTCTTCCGTCTTGTCCGACTTTCTCCTACTCTTTGCCGCCAAAAACCTACTCGCGAAGGGTTGGTGTTTGAATTCTGGTGTTCTTAGTCGGCTAAAGCTGTGCTAAGAGGCCATGATGGTGGTTAACGTTGTTTCGCGGGAGAGCAACACTCTTTCCAGGATTTCGTTTGGCGTACAGGGTTTCTGCAGAAAATCCCGCACTCCTTCCCTTAACATCTTGTCTTTGAGGTCGAAGTCGAGATAGCCACTGATGCCGATCACCGTCACCGCCGGATTGATTTCTTTCAGTTTGCGGTAGACGGCGCTGCCGTCGAGCCGCGGCAGCCCCCAATCGAGCACTACCACGTCGATTTCCTGCCAGTGTTTTTTGTACATCTCAAGCGCCTGTTCGCCGTCGGGTGCGGTGAACGCGCGAAACCCTCGCCGTTCAGCCGATAATCTAATTAGCTCGAGCATGTGCCGCTCGTCTTCGACGACGAGAATCGTTTGACCGACTGAAAAAACCTCTTTGCGGCCGTTCGGTTTAGATTCCAGGGAGACGTCGGCTGCCGAAGGCATCGGAAGAAAAATCTTGATGTTAGTTCCTCGCGCGCTGGCGCTTTCAACATCGATGAAACCGCCTTTTTTTTTTAATGATCCGGCCACCACCGAGAGACCCAAGCCGGTGCCTCCATCTTTCTTAGTAGTGAAAAATGGTTCGAAAACCCGCCGGCGAGTCTCATCATCCATTCCGTGGCCCGTGTCGGACACAGCGATACGAACATAATCTCCGCTTGCTTCGGCAAAGTGATCCCGTACCTCTATGGCTGGTGTTCGGCGGGTAGAGATCGAGAGCATTCCTCCCTCGGGCATTGCATCTCTGGCGTTCAGACAAATGTTGATTAAAGCTTGTTGCAGTTGATTATGATCGCCGTCGATCACACCAATAGCTGGATCGAGATTTAGACCAAATCTCAAGTTTTTGGGAAAAATTTCTTTCAGGATATCCAGGGTTTCCCGGATGAGCGCATTGACGTCGAGGGGCTTGTGCTCCACGCCGGTTTTACGGGCAAAGGTAAGCAGCTGCTTAACGATCTTCGAGCCGCGCTCGGCCGAGCTGGCGATGACTTCCAAACTCTGAGCACGGTTTTCACGTTCATCTCCATTGGTGTTCAGCAGCTCTTTCGTATAGCCGAGAATGATTCCCAGGATATTGTTGAAGTCATGGGCGATGCCGCCGGCGAGGGTGCCGATGGCTTCCATCTTTTGCGACTGCCGGAGTTGGTCTTCGAGCTTTTGTCGTTGCTCCATGCCTTGAAGCAGGTCCGCGTTGGTCTCCATCAGTTTAGCCGTTTGCTGTACAACGCATTTTTCCAGGTCTTCGTTAAAACGCTTGAGCGCCGCCTCCGTTTGTTTCTGCGCCGTACTATCGCGCGAGTGACCGATGATGCGGCGGGCACGGCCGTCGTCGGTACGGTCAAAAACCGTCGCGCGGACATGAAACCAGCGGTACATGCCATCGGCGTGGCGCGACCGAAACTCCCACTCCAGCACCTCGCCATCCTCGGTGGTATCGAACCGGCGATACTGCTCGCGCACTCGCGGCAGGTCTTCGGGGTGCATGAAAACGTCTGTTACTTTGCCTTTCATGGCCTGGAGCTGTGCCGCGGTATAACCGAGTTGTTCTGCGAGGCGCTTGTTGCCGTAAACAATTTGGTCTTGAATCAGATCATAGATGAACAAGAAATCCGGACTGGTAGCGGCCATCCGCTCAAATTCGTCGCGGCTGCGCGCCAGCGCCGCCTCCGTCCGCTTGCGCTCGGTGATGTCGGTGCTGGTCACCAGAATCGAAGCGGGGCGCCCTGAGGAGTCACGGTCCAGGACCCACCGGGTGGAGACATGGATGGCCTTGCCGTCGCGACGATGATGCACCAGATCGCCGGACCAGCGATTATCGCGGTAAAGTTTGTTTGTAATTTGCTGCACTGGCTCAGGAAATTTCGTTTGCAGCAGTTCGTGGGTGACTTTGCCCAGCGCTTCCTCGCGGCGCCAACCGTAAAGTTCTTCGGCCCCTTGGTTCCAATAGGTGATGCGGTTCTCCACGTCTCGAATAACGATGGCGTCGCTACTCAAGTCCAGCAGGCGGGCTTGTTCAGCTGACGCTTGTTGGACGCGTTTACGCTCAGTGATATCGATGTTGACGCCCAGGAGGCGGCGCGGCTTCCCCTGTTCATCCATAAAGACTCGCGCTTGACTGGCGAGCCAACGCGTTTCACCGTCAGGGCGAAGGATACGGAATTCGAGATTGAGCGGACTGCTGGTTTCCACCGCATGGCCGACCGCCGCTTCCACGCCTGCGATGTCGTCAGGATGCACCCGTTGTGCCCAGTCCTGGTGTCCGCCGCCGAAACTTCCCGGCGCGAGCCCGTAAAGTTTTTCTTGAGAGGCCGACCACGTAGTTTCGCCAGTGGTGAGGTCTCGTTCAAAAGAGCCGACGTTGGCGGCTTCCTGGGCTAACTCGAGACGTTCGCTCACTTGACGTAACTCAGCTTCCACTCGGTCTCGCTCGTCAGAACGCGCTCGTACGAGCTGATGGGCTTTAACGAGCGCATTTCCCACGTCTTCAACTTCGACAATGCGGATAGGAGCGTTATTTGCTGCTTCTTCTTCTGCTGCTGCGGGGGTCTTACCTAAACCCAAATGTTCAGCGATCCCGGAGAGGCCTTCGATCGATTTCGAGATCGTCCTACTAAAAAACCAGACAAGCACAATTCCGGAAGGGAGAAACATGAGGCCGAAGAAACCGACAGAAAAAAGCGAGCGGCGGAGCGATGCTTCAACTGCGGCAGCAGGGATACCGATCGCAACTGTCCAGCCGCTGAACGTCGATCGGTTATAGGGAGTGTATACGTCTAAGCCTTCGACGGTGGTGCCGCGAAACCATCCCTCGGGGGCCCGGGCGAGGGCGGCCTGGAGGCTTTGCGAAGCCGGTTGGCCCAGACTGCGCTCCGAGTTCATCGTGCGTGCGATAAAACGTTTGTTCCCGTCGAGAACGACCCCCACCCAGTCAGGCGGAAGCCTTTGAGGCGCCAGTAATGCGCTGAAGGTCTCGGGTTTAACGAGGGCGGAAAGCACGTACTTAATGACTCCATCGCGCAGCACGGGCACCCGAACCCTGAAAATATGCTCCTGTGTGCCTTCATCACGGGCCACACCCCCCACCGCCGGCTTCCCCGACTGAACCACCTGCTCGAAGCTGGATCGCTCATGAATCATGGGGAGATCGGCGCCAAACGGGCGCAGCAGGTTCAGGACCTGCTCGCCCGAAGGCAGCGCCAGGTTGATGGTAAACCAATCTGGCTGGCTTTCGAGAACACGCGTTGCTTGCTCGTAAAAGCCGCGCAGATCATTTGTTTCCAGACGGCGGGCGGTTGCAAGGGCCTCGAGGGCGGTAATGGAACTCTTCAGCTCCCTGTCCACCGCAGTCATAAGCGCAAGAGTGCGTTCGGTGGCGCCGCGTTGAAAAGTCTCCTGCTCGCGTCGAGCCAGATACACAGCGATCACCACGGTAAAAATGATTATGGGTAGTAGTGTTGCAGCGGTCAGGAGGACGAGCTGGACCCGAAGCGTCCGCGGCCGCCTGAAAAAAGCGCTCAGCTTACCCCACCAGCTATTCACCTGTCTTCTCCGAGATAAAAAGATAGCGCAGAGCAATCGTCACAGCGCGCCGCCATACTATGCTCGGATGCCGAGCGAGCACCGTGTGAGAAATGCGATGTTAATAGAGGCCTCACCAATTCCCAAAAGAATTATCTCACGGGCAGTAGGACAGTACGGCATTTATTAAATCACGTCTTAGTCTTCTGTCAATATAAGTAGTTGTTGAATTTCTACAACGTATGGGAGAGGTCTATGCTGCCGATCTCGGCAATCGACCGATTGCAGTAGCTCTCCAGCAGTGTTACCACGTCCCGGCAAAAATTAGGGTCATCGAACAGCAGACAGCCCATATACGATGATCCTTCATGTTCAATATATAGGAAGCACCTGGCGGGCGGTTGAGCTTGGGAAAGCACCACCGACCGAAGCACGCCGATTTCCCCTCGAGGGTGTCCGTTTGGCTGCCCGCCTGTCCAAGTCCACTCGGGAGGCCAATTCCTCAGGCCGTTATAGGACATTAATGGATGGTCTCGCAGCGATAACATAGTTCTCACGCAGAGCCTTAAACTTCACCCTTTATAATAATGGCGGACCGGTGAAGCAACCAGGAAACTGTCCGAATCCCGACAAGATCTAAAGAAAAGTTATGGACAGAGCTAGAAGGCGACGGACATTTTAATGTAATCGCCAGGCCCCGTCAAAGACGGTTTCGTCGAAGAAAACCAAAAACCCGCTCACGTCAGCTAATACAGTACAGCGGGTTTTATTTTGAGCATTTTACATACATGGTTGGGTTTAATTTTCTTTTCGCAGAGCGACACATTTAAGCAACTAACTGTAAACAAATGAGCAAAATTTGGCGGCCAAACTCTTGGCATCATGTTTGCCGGTGAACTCGGAGAAGACCGAGAGCATCCGTCATGACCCACAAGAATATTTGCAACTGGTGGTTGTTCGCCTTGCTGTTGCTGCCAGCCTGCGCCGGTCTGCCGGTGCGCGGCAGCGTGGGGATGCAAACCGTAGAAACTCGGGTCGATTCAGAAGCGGCGCGTTATTACCTGGCAAATTACCTGGCCGGGGAACGCAGTGATGCGGCGCTCGACGAGCGTATCGATCGTGTCTACCAGCGCGCCAATGGCAGCCTGCCCGACCGCAACGAATTGAAACAACTAAGCGACGAGTTCTCGGTTGACTTTGCCGCGCTATACTTCGCGGATCAGATTGCTCACAGCCCCGCCAATCGTCGCTTTCGCAGGGCCTTCGATCAAGCCTATGAATACGCCCGCAAAGCGTTCCCCGAAGGTCGGGTGAAGTTGTCCGCCATCGCAGATTATGAAGTACTGGTCGTGCCCATTTATCTCTATAAGCGGCTTATTGGCTCTGGCGCGGATCTGGCGGCTCCGCGAGCAGCGCTAAAGAAAGTGGGACTCACCTGTCATTTTGTCGAAACCCAAGACGACGGCGCCGTTGAAGCGAATGCGGATCTGGTGGCCGCTGCTATTCGCGCTCGCATGCAGAGCGGCCGGCGGCTGATCGTCATCAGTGCCAGCAAGTCCAGTCCGGAAGTGGCGTTAGCGCTAACACGGCTGGAACCTGTTGAAACTCGTCACGTTGCGGCCTGGATCAATGTAGCGGGTGTGCTTCAGGGCTCCCCGCTGGCGGATGAATATCTTTTCCAGGAGCTGGAATTTCTAGTTGGTGAGGTGGATGTGGCCGGGAAGGAGAGTTTAACTATTTTACGCGGCCGTCCGCGATTCGATTCCTTTCACGTTCCCGAACATGTGCTCGTGGTTAATTATCTTGGTGTTCCGGTCACCGGCAGCGTTTCTTTTTGGGGCCGAAAAGGCTTTTATTCCCTGCGAAAGCACGGACCGAACGATGGAATTTCGCTATTGTCTGATATGATTTTTCCCGGCGGCGTGACCCTAGCTGATCTAAGCAATGACCACTTTATGCGTGGCAAACCCCTTGATATTACCACCGTGGCCTTGTCACTCACCGTGATCCGCTGGCTGGAGCATCCTGACCGCGAATTTCTCCAAGGTGGGGGAAGCTAGAAAAACGACCAAATTGTCTGTACTAAAAGGGCGGGCACATAAAAGGCAATTAATTGTAAAAAACGGTCAAACTGGAGGAAGTGAAGTCCATGGCATTGTGCCTGGAACCTGGGCAAGGATTATGAAACTTCGAGAGCATACACCAATGGATTATCTAAATATGCGCAACTGGCAAGCGGCTTGGATTTTCCGTCCCATCCCCTTGCTGTTCGCCTTGCTGTGGTTGTCAGCCTGCGCCGGTCTGCCGGTGCGCGGGATGGTGGGCGGGCAAAGCATAGAAACTCGGGTCGATTCGGAAGCGGCGCGTTATTACCTGGGCAGCTACCTCGCGGGAGAACGCAGCGATAGTACCCTCGATGAGCGTATCGATCGCGTTTACCAGAGCGCTAACGGCAGCCTGCCCGACCGCAACGAACTAAAACATCTAAGCGATGACTTTTCCGTTGACTTCGCAGCTTTGTATTTTGCCGATCAGATCGCTCGTATACCCGTGAATCGTCGCTTTCGGAACGCATTTGAACAAGCCTATGATTACGCCCTCAGAGACTTCCCCAAGGGTCGGGTAAAATTACCCGCGGACTATGAAGTGTTGGTTGTGCCCACCTATCTCTACAAGCGGCTTTTTTCCGTTGGCGCCGATATGGCTGTTCCGCGGGCGGCGCTAAAAGAGGCCGGACTCATTTGCCATTTTGTCGAAACTCAAGATGACGGCGCTGTTGAAGTGAATGCGGATCTGGTAGCCGCTGCCATTCGCGCTCGCGCCCAGAGCGGCCGCCGGCTGATCATTCTCAGCGCCAGCAAGTCCGGTCCTGAAGTCGCGCTCGCACTGACTAAACTAAGGCCCGCTGAAACCCGACATGTTGCCGCATGGATCAACGCCATGGGCGCGCTTCAGGGCACCCCGCTGGTGGATGAACGCCTTTTCCCCGACCTGGAAATCATAATGGGCAAAGTCGATGCTGCGGGCACGGAAAGCATGACTACGGTGCGAAGCCGGCAACGATTCGATACCTTTCGCATTCCCGAGCATGTCTTTGTCGTTAACTACTTCGGCGTTCCTGTCACTGGCAGCGTTTCTTTTTTCGCCCGCGCGAGTTTTTTCCCCCTGCGAAAGTACGGACCCAATGATGGCACTGTGCTGTTGCCCGATATGATTTTCCCCGGTGGAGTGACCCTAACTGAGCTAGGTAGTGACCACTTTATGCGTGGCAGACGCCTTGACGTCGTCACCGTGGCCCTGGCGCTCACCGTGATCCGCTGGCTGGAACATCCTGACGGCGAATTGGTCCGAGGTCCGGGAAGCCAGATTCCGTGAGCGTCCTTTTAAACGACTGAGTCCCCGGCCATGACGGTTTCCTCTTGTCATCTAATTTCAATTCTGTTGCCCCGCTGGCGAAGACTGTTTGCCGGATTCAGTCGGGGGGCCGAGGTTCTTGGCGTTCGCCGCCGGTGCAACTCCCGATCCGTACATAGTTGCGTAAACCTGCGTGAACTCTGCGCCCAATAAAAATATCAACGACGAATAGTAAACCCATAATAGGACCGTGATTAGCGAACCGGCAGCGCCATAAATTGAAGTGACACCGCTACTGCCCAAATAAAGTCCGATGAAGAATTTTCCTATCGTAAAAAGGATTGAAGTGAGCGCCGCTCCGATCCAGACATCCTTCCACTGAATCTGCATGTCAGGCAAAAACTTGTAGATCATGGCGAAAATCAATGTGATAAAACCAAAGGAGATTAGAATATCTAACAAGTGCGCGATGGCTGCAGCCCCGCCAAACAAGCCGCCGATAAATTGAGTGAGGCCGCTGATAAATGCGCTGACGGCAAGGGAAACCAAGAGGAGGAAACCGACACCCAAAACCATGGCGAAGGAGACAAAGCGCTTTCGAAGAAAGTCGCGCAGATCGCTATCAGATTGCGCCTTTACTTGCCAAATCGTATTGAGAGATGTCTGGAGCTGGCCGACAACGCCGCCGGCGCCAAATAGTAGAATGATCCCACCGAACAAAGTCGAAATCCTTCCAGTCTTAGGCTTATTGCTGGCATTTTGGATCATTGCCTGGATGGCTTGGGCGCTCTCTTGACCGATCAGTTCCTGCAGCGTTGAAACAATCTGGTTCTGGGCCGCTTCGCGGTCAAAGACAAAGCCGGCCACGGCAATCGAAATAATTAAAAGGGGAGCCAGAGAGAAAAGCGTGTAATAGGATAAGGCAGCGGCTGACTGGAAAGGATCATCCTCGAGCCACTTGGCGAAAATCTTTTTGAGCAAGTGCCACGCGGACCTGAGCTTCATGGAATTGCTTTGCGCCGTCACGGCTTAATCAGCGTATGTTTTTTGGCTTCTTTGACGATATTCTTTTCAGATGCTTCTTTGGTTGTAAACTTACTGCGCGGCCCTGCTAAAGGGAAACACCGAAGTCTTTGCGGTCTTGGTAACGGATGTCAGCTCGAGCCCCCCAGTACTGGGTGCGTGGGGTTTCGGTTGCAACGACTCTGATAAGTTGATCGCGATATTGGTGCTTTTTCATTCTATAGGATTCCGTGCCGATAAATGGCGGTTGTCAATTCTGCGGGTCACCCGCTTGCTCATTTCGATCTTCCTGTCGAGTTTTCCTTCCGTTTTGAACCCCCAACACGGATTCAGAGCCCGTGGGTAGGAGCTGCGGGGCAGTGTGTTTGTGCTTTGCCAACAAAGAGGAGATCCTTGTTAACCGACCTGCCCCGCAGCAAAGTGGGGTCTATGGAGGGGGAACGGTTTTGCTTTTAGACGGCTAGTTTTTGTTCCGCGCCTTTAGCTGATTCCAATTGCTTGCCTAATTGGTCCAGCTCTTTCTCGTCGAAGAATTCGCTGACCTTTGGAAACATTTCTCCTTCCTCTTCCGCAACGTGGTCTTCAACACTTTCCATCAGGATCTGGAGCTGCGATTCGAATTCATCGCTCTCCGCGCCGATGCCCTCAATATCTTCGAGCAACGCCTTAACGTCGTGATGTTCCGCGAGGGCGTCAGCCACCATCTCTGTCAACTCGTCGTGTTGTTCCAAAGCGGGGTAAAAGATTGTTTCTTCTATATGCGCGTGAATCTCCAATTCCGTGTCAATCTTATTGAAGATCTCCTGCCGTTTGTTCTGATCATCGGCTTGCGCAGCCTGTTGAAATAATTCCTTAACCTTCTGATGGTCCTGTTTAAGAAGTTCTAAAGCGTTCATGTTGCCTCCATGTTTTTGCGGTCGTTTATAAATAAATGAGCCTGTCGAGCGTCCGTGAGTTCTTACTTTTTCTCTTAGATTCGACGGGTCACAGGGTGGCCGAAGAATTTCTATTCTTGACTCCGCTTGCGTTAGTAAAAGCCGTCTTGGCAGCCTCGAGGCGGACCACCTCGACGCGCCAGCGTTGTTCTTCGGCGCGTTGGGCCAAACCTTCATAATCGAAGCCCTGCAGTGCCGGAGAAGAGTCGGCCGCCGCGCCCAAGGCGCGCCACAGGGCCAACTTTCCATGAATTCCAAGTCCCAACACCTCGAGACTTTCAAGCAAACGCAGTGCACCACAGGGGCTGTCGTCAATTCGAAGCTTAATTTCAGTGAGCTTTCCTGTTAGCCAGGCGCTGAGCTTCC
>Ga0105347_1001448_pt1 | contig 10198 bp, 10 predicted proteins | sample EasRivMeERMLT890_FD_89677 | JGI IMG/M metagenome (GOLD analysis project Ga0105347, IMG submission 89677) | Soil microbial communities from meander-bound floodplain in the East River, Colorado, USA - East River MetaG ERMLT890 | ecosystem: Environmental > Terrestrial > Soil > Floodplain | place...
TGGCTCTTGTCCCGCGAGGGCCAGCTCGCCTTGCAAAAAGATGGCGGGGTCAACGACTCGTTGCGCATCGACATTCCCAAACACGATGTGCGGCTGGTGGCGCGGCGCAAGGAAGGCGCAAAATACGTCGTCACCTGGAAAGAGGATTGGATCGATTCCGAGCCGATGCAACGCGTCGTCAATCAGGCACTTTCGCGCAGCGCACGCAAAAATTGAATATGGATAACCATCCAGAGTCACCGCCCATTGGTGGCAGGCACCCGTGCATCGCTTATGGCCGCGTCGTCGTGACACCGACCGCCCCACCCAAAACGGTAGTATTCCGGTTGTTCGTCGTAGATTACATAAATTGCCGCGGGAGGAAATTGCGAATGTTAAAACTCGTGTTGGCGGCTTGTGCCGTATTGCTATGCCTGGCGGAGGCGCGCTCTCAGTCGGACTGGAAGAAAGAATGGGAAACAACCGTTGAAGCGGCGAAGAAGGAAGGCCAGGTGAACGTCTACATCGGCGGCTGGGAAGCCGTCCTCGAATCGGGCGCGTTTCAAAAAGCCTATCCCGAAATAAAGGTGACCTGGGTTGGCGGCCGCGCCGGCGAGATCGCCCAGCGCATTCTCGCCGAGCGCCGCGGCGGAAAGTTCCTCGCCGACGTGGCCAGCGAAGGCCTCAGGTCGAACTACCATGTGCTGCACGCGGCCAAGAGCCTGGATCCGCTCAAGCCCGCGCTCTTGCTGCCGGAGGTGACGGATGAATCCCTCTGGTATCAGGGCCGTCACCGCTACGTCGACCCCGAAGGGCAGTTCGTCTTGCGTTACGTCGGCACACCGCAGAAGGGAAACGTTTCTTACAACACCAAGCTCGTAAACCCGAAGGAGATTTCTTCGATCTGGAACCTCGTCGACGCTCGATGGAAAGGCAAAATCATCGCCCGCGACGTGCGCTCCCCCGGACCGGGGAACAATCCGATGCGTTTTTTCTACCACCACCCGGCGATCGGCCCGGCTTTCATCAAGAAGCTGTTCGGCGAGATGGACGTGACGCTCTTCCGCGACTTCCGCCAGAGCATCGACTGGCTCGCCAACGGCAAAGCGAGCCTGTGCTTTTTCTGCTCGGACCTCGACAAGGCGAAACTCCAAGGACTGCCGGTCGACGAGTTTGCGAATTTTAAGGAAGGCGCGGCGCTCACCACGCAATACGGCACGCTCGCGCTCTTGAACCGCGCGCCCCATGCCAATGCGGCGAAGATTTTCATCAACTGGTTTCTCTCCCGTGACGGCCAGATCGCGCTGCAAAAATCTCTAGCCAGGACCGCCGCCGAGCAGGCCGATTCACTGCGCATCGATATTCCGAAAAACGACGTCCAGCCGGCAGACCGCCGCGCCGCGGGAATCGACTATCTCGACATCGACGGCCGGGTCGAATGGACGGAGATGAAGCCGGTGCTGGCCGTTCTCGAAGAGGCGCTCGCCAATGCGGAAAAACAAAAAAAGTAATCCGGAGTATTCACCACGGAGGACACAGAGTTCACGGAGGAAAGAAAGAGGGATTCGGGATTTTTTTTTGATAAATCTATTTCTCTTTGTCTTCAACTCTGTGTTCTCTGTGCCCTCTGTGGTGAGTCTTCCGAGAATTTGCGCACGCCGATCTGACACATCAGGTGGGGCGAAAAAGGCACACGCATTTGCTCGAGTTGAAGATGTAGCACTCCGCCCAAGCCAGGATTTCGGCCCGGCGGTCATCCATGGCGCCCGCCAAGCACATCCAGTTCAAAAACTCGTGTTGACCCGCGTCGCAAATCAGCTCTGGGTCCAGACTGCGCCACTTCCGGTGCTCGCCGCTTTTTAGTTCCGCAAGTCGCTGGCGGTCGGTTTCTACGTCCGGCCATACATAGATGACAACCGCGTTCTCTTGATTGCGCAGACCCCAGCGGCAGGCCACGTCGAATCCCTCGGCATCAACCCCGTAATTTTAGTGTCTTTCATGGTTCATCTACTAAGGCTCTCCGAAACATTTCGTCGCGTTGTCCCAAAGCATTTTTCGCATAACCTCATCGCCCAGGGATTTCCACGCCAGCACCACGTCGGCGGAGCCTGGAAAGCGGGATTCAGGATGGGGGTAATCGGACGAATACATGAGCAAGCCGTCGCCGAGATAGTCGCTAACCATTTTGACCATCTTCTCCCCCTCATGGATCACCACGCTGGCAAAAAAGCGCCCGCTGGTCATGTACTCGCTGGGTTTGTGAGCCAGATTCTCCGGCAATGCGTAAGCGATGTAATCGCTTTGGTCGTCCAACCGCGCTGCCCAAAACGGCAGCCAGCCAAAGCCGGACTCAAGGATGGAGTAGCGAATATTCGGGTATCGCTCCATGATACCGGCGCCGAAAAATGCCGCCATCGCGCGCATCGCCGCCCACGGATGCGAGGCACTCCGGCCGAGGAACGGGTTATCCCAGAGGTCGCGGTAGCCAGGGAAACCCTCGGTAAAACTGTGATGGGCGACGCAGAGGCCAGCGTCGTTCGCTGCGGCCCAGATCGGCTCCAGATCTGGGTGGTCGATGGGAAAGCCTTCATCCAAGTGCGGATAGATCCCCGCGACCCACGGCGCGCGCGCCCATGTTTTGATTTCTTGCACGGCAACGTCAACCGCTTTATTGCTCACCACGATGAGAGATTTGAGCCGATGGGGATATTTACTGCAAAAGTCATTGGTAAAGCGGTGACCCGCGCGAATAAATCCCACCTCGATCTCAACCTCATCCGAAGGTGGCGGCACTGGAGGCAGCATGAGTTGAACATCCACGCCTTCTTCATCCATATCTCGAATGCGAGCTTCGAAATTGTCGTCGGAAACGCCGGGGCTCGGAAAGCGGCTACCCATGAATTTCGGGTGATGCCGCTTGACCTCTTGCCGCGGACCCGCTTCGCCTAAAACCCGCAGCTTCTGGCGCCAGCCGGATCTCGTCTTAAATTGATAGCGATGACGATAGGGCGGTTGCAAAACCTCGCCGGACCAGCCGACACGGAATGGAACTTTGAAGCTCTCCCACTCAGGCATCCGCTTGCGCATAGTGGCATCGAAATAGGGCTCGAGAGTTTCCACATTGGGACCGAGGTGCGTATCAGAATCAAATATCTTAAAATCTTGGCGCATCTATGCTTCCTCCTGGCGCGCAAAGCCGCGACGTTACGCCATCCATAACAACCATCGGCCTCGTGCACAACGGATGTTCGCGCTGCTGGCTCGAACTCAGAGCGAGCGTCGTCGTCTTGCGTTTGGCTGGGGTTGAGCGTCTCTACTTGTCTGGAATGGATCGAATCGCTGCGCTCGCGCCCTCGGCGGAGCGCGGGTGGGTAAGCCAAGATGGCTGAGGAATTTGACAATCACCGGCGGATCTTCGATCGCAACGTAGCCCAACTCGTGTGCGCCCTGCGCGTGCCCGCGATCACATGATGCCTCGATTACAGGCTCCGGCGGACTGTCGATCATGAAACTCAAAAGCTTACTTAATACACTAATACAGGCCCTAATGGTTCCCCTCGGCTAGGTTAGTCGAGAAGCCGCACTGTGGACCGATCGCCAATTGCGCCAGTGGAATATAGCGGCTCGCCTCCTCGACGCGACGTTTCAGGTCATTGATATTCTCGATCTCGGGAACCCGCGTCGATATCAGGCCGAGTACGATGCGCTTGCCCGGGGGCAAGAAGCGCAGGGGCTCGAAGGAGACGGCGTTGGCGTTGTCTTACTCGAAAAAATATACGTTGAACTTGATCGCATTGAAAATCTTCTCCATGATCGGCTCGTCGCTGGCGTTGGGGCTAACTCACGGTGACCCTTTTCTCCTACAGTTATTTCAGAACCTTGCGCCGCTTTAATGCGAATTCGCCTTGGTACTTTTCCCGAACTCATCTTAATTGCAGCTCCTGCCTACATCGCCAAAGGAAATCCGTAGTAGGAAGCACAATTATCCCACAGAATCTTTCGCTTTTCTTCGTCAGCCCATGGCAGCTTTAAGAAAGTTTCGATGGCATCGGGAAACCTGGAGTCTACATGGGGATAGTCGGTAGAAATGACTAAATGATCGCATCCCATCTGATCGATCACCGATCGGGCGATATGCTCTTCCGGCTCCACGGATACGATACAATGTCTTTTGAAGTACTCGCTGGGTGCCATGGTCAAACCCTTGGCCCAGATGTCACCGTCGAGTTCAACGGCTTCGTCGAGCCGCCACAGAACCCAGGGCAACCAGCTGCAGTTCCCTTCCAGGAACGCCACTCTGAGTTTCGGGTGGCGGGCCAAAACACCCCCGGCGCAAAAACTTCCCAACGCCATCATCTGTTCCAGGGGTTGGGAGTACACCCTTCGAAGCATGAAGTTCGGTTCGAAACGCTCGCCGGGATTGTTCACTCCGGTCCGCGATGCTTCATGGAAACCGAGGGGAAGCTGCAACTCTTCAAATGTGGACCACAGGGGATCATAGTACTGATCGTACCAATTTTTCCCGTTGAAGAGGTTAGCGCGGATGAAAGCCGCCTTGAAGCCCAGTTCCTTGGAGCAGCGGCGGGCTTCTTTTACCGCTTCTTCGATATCGAATGGCGAGATCATGGCGGCACCGAACAGGCGCTGCGGATCCTCGCTACAGAAGTCGTAAAGCCAATTGTTGTAGGCCCGGGCAATGGCTGCCGCAAGACGCGGCTCCATGTTAGGTTCCGCCAGGGCAGTGAGTCCCCGTGTCGGGTACAGCACGGCGACATCAATGCCTTCCACATCCATGGCCTCGAGCTGCATTTTGGAAGACCATCCATGGTCGGCGTAGTGTCGATAAACCGATTGAGTGTGGTCGAAATTTTTTCCTGCGTTGGGGGGGCGATTGTTATCTCTAGATGGATTGTGTCCCCAGGGTCTCCCGTCGGGGTGGACCATTCTAAGTTCCCTCAAGTTATCACTGGTGACTCCTATGGGAGCGAACTCTTTGAATTTGGGTTCAATGTAGCGCTGCCAGAGATCGGCTGGCTCCATAACATGCATGTCGCTGTCGAACACTTTGAATCCAGATTTGGCCATACAGCTATTCCTCTCCGAAAATTAATTTAGTTGTTCATACCCCAGAAATAGTACGGGGTCGGCCTTTTCTTGAATCTCTCGGGGTCAATTCCCCGCAGCTTGCTGCGGGGTGGTGCACTTAATTAACAATCTTTACCAACTGCTCGAGGTCATACCAATTTCCCGACTACTTATTACAGAGGCTGCCGCCTCACGTTTTTCGTGCCCAGCTCAGCATAGCTCGGTCTTCAGGCGTTCGGCGTATTTCTCGTTATAGTCCTTGGCGTAGGCCTTGTCCTTGCCATCGCGGCTGGCCGCGAAGTCGCCGTGGGTGAGCGCGCTGGCCGGACGGGCATTCGCATCCCACAGCTTGGCGCGAACGAAGGCTTTCGGGCAGTGATTGAACGCCTCCTGGACGGAAACCCGCACGACTACGCGAGGCAGTTTGCCCAGCACCTTGAACCGCTTCAATAGCCCGGGGTCGGTGCTGATGGCCGCGCCGCCGGTGACCCGGTAGGTCTCGTTGGAGCCTGTAACCATGAAGATGATCCCGACTTTCGGATTGACCAGCAGTTTTTTCATCCCGTCGATGCGGTTGTTACCCGGACGGTCGGGGATCAGCAGCGTGCGATCGTCAAGCAGTTGCACGAAGCCCGGCGCATCGCCCTTGGGTGGGCAGTCGATGCTGTCGCCGTTGGCGGTGGCGAGCACGAGGAACGGCGACGCGGCGATGAAGGCGCATCCGACCTCTGTGATGTGGTCAGTTTCCTTGTTGGCGACTTTAGGCAACGGCTTGGAATAGATCTTGGCGAGATCGTCCGGAGTGCAGATGGTATTGCCATCGTGGCGGTCTACTGTGTCCATATCCTGATCTATGTTTGGATTCACGGGAAATTTGAGCCACGATTTTTCTGACCCAAGCTATACAGTCCGACCGGGAGAAATGTCAATTTCCTTTCTGCTTGATCAAAATCCCAACCCCATTAATTCATCACAATCGTAATTCGCGCATTTCCAGTGACCCTCGCCCGACAGCCCCGTGCTGTTCTTAACGATGACTACGTCATGCTAAGACTGCGCCCAGCGTTGGTCCGCAAGCCCGTTGTGCCAGGTCAATCAGCTCCTAGGTCTCATCCCCCGGGCCGGATTTCCCGCGCGGAAACTGCGACGAGCGCCAATTTCGCGCGCTGAATTTCCTTGGTGAGATGCACGCCCTCGATTAGGTTAGTCGAGACGCCGGAGCTTTCGCGATTCTAGTACACGCTCTTTCCGAGCCGGTTCTATTCCTGCGGTTTCGTGGCATCGCCTTTGCTGCCAATGACTTTGCTCATGATGCTTGCCACCGTCTGCGCAGACGTTCCCCGGACAATTATGATTCCCTTGACGAGTTTCATTTCGCAGGGTTAAAGTCGGTCCTAACAACACCTGAAATGGAGAAAATCGCATGGCAATCGACACGAAACCCGTTCCGAAGAGTCCGGTGCAGGTGATCAACACCGCTTGGCAGCCTGGTGAGCGCAACGTCAAGCGGCTCGCGCGTAGCGAGCTGCTCAATATTTTGCTGCACCACTGGGATCAGGGCGGTGAGGTGGCGTTGCACCACCACACCGATGGCGATGCCACCTGGGTCGTCCTCGGCGGCGAGGTGACATTCTACGGCGAAGGCGACCAGGTCCTCGCCAAGGCCGGGCCGCGCGAAGCTGTGTTGATTCCGCGCAATACGATGTACTGGTTCACCAATTCGGGAACCGCTCCACTCGAGATGTACCGCATCTCGGCAAAAGTCGGCGGCATGGGCGAAGGGGACGACCGCGTCTACCATCAGCGTAACAAAGTGAGTTGACCGGCAGAACGCGAGTCATAAACGCCAACTACGGGCGCCGACTTTGTCATTGCCAATAAAGTTTTCGATAGGTATCGATGAGCAGGTCATTCTGGCTGCCGCTCAAAAACTCCAGCAGCGTGCGGTTGAACTCGACGTCTCGCTCGTATTGCGGCCAGTGCCCCGATTTGTCAACTAGCACAAAGCGCGAGCCGGGCACGCTCTGGTGCACTTTGAACGCCACTGGCCACGGGCAGGTGGGATTGTGGGTTGTCCAGAAAAACAGAATCGGCGCTTGAAGCTTGGGGATCCTGTCAATCAAGTGATAGATTATCCGGTCCCGGGATTTTAGCACCTCCTGCATGGCCGGGTTGCTGTAGATCTTGAGCCGAATGTCGACCAGCTCGTCAGGTAACGCTTTCGGATCGTGAAACAACCATTCCATGCGCTTGCGGATCGTCTCCTTGGTTGGAGTTCCGGTTGCTTCGCGGGTTAGCTCTTGGAGCTGGTTCAGCCCCGCCGTGTGGCCATGCTCGTTGGACGGAATCCCGCCGACGACGAGAGCCAGCCGATTGACTCGTTCTGGGTGTTCTGACGCGGTCAGCACGCTGATCTGCCCACCCTGAGACTCGCCAACCAGGTGTGCCTTTTTAACCCCTGCCGCATCCATGAAATCGAGCAAGTGTTTGGAGAAGTTCGGCAGGTTGTAAGTGGTTTTCGGTTTGTCGGTGAAGCCATGGCCGAGGTAGTCAATCGCCAGCACGCGGAACTTCTCCGACAACGGAATAAGATTGCGCACCCAGGTCTCGGCGTGGCCGCCGGCGCCGTGCAGTAGAATCACCGGCTCGCCCTCGCCTTTCTCAAAGCAGCGGGTGCGAACCCCCCCGGCGTCGTAGTAGCGCTCATACTTTGCGAAGGTCTCTAGTTCCTGGGATGCCATTTTCTTGCTCCTTTTATTGTCCAGCTTAAAATTAAGATTGGTATCTTGCGAATTATCGTCTCATATCCTGAAACAACGTTCCGCCAACATAGATTGTCTGCGGTTTCTCTGTCAAATGGTTGCTGCGAAACGCAGTCTTATGATATGAGACAAGCGAATTATGGCGGACCGGATATTGAATCTGGCGCGCCCTCGCAGGGCCGCTTCTGGGTCGAATCGCTATCGCATTCAGGTTCTCGATCGGGCAGCGCAGATCATGGACTGCTTCGGATTCGATCACAAAGAGCTGAGCGTCAGCGACATCGGCAGCCGGACCGGGCTGCACAAGAGCACGACGCACCGCATCTTGATGGCGCTGGAATATAATCAACTCATCAAACAAAACCCCGAGACCGGGAAATACCACCTCGGCCTCAAACTTTTTAAGCTCGGCAATCAGGCGGTGCGGCAATTTGATTTGAGAGACAACTGCCGGCCGCACCTGATACGGCTGATGGACAAAACCAAAGAGACCGCTCACCTCGCGGTGCTCGATGGCGATCAGGTTTTGTATCTCGACAAGGTCGAAGGGCCGCACGCGCTGCGCATGCCGTCGCGGGTGGGCCGGCATATCACTACGTACTGCACGTCGCTCGGCAAAGCGATGCTTTCTTGCCTTGAAGAAAGCGACGTCAAACGCCTGCTGCAACGTCAGCCGTTCAAAGTATTTACGCCAAACACGATCCGCAATCTCGATCTGCTTTTGGCCGATTTGCGTGGGATCAGAAGACGCGGATATTCCATTGACGATGAGGAAATCGAAATTGGTTTGCGCTGCGTTGGCGCGCCCATCTATGACCATACGATGAGAATGGTCGGTGCGATCAGCGTTGCGGCGCCATCCGCGCGCCTCACAACCCAGAAACTCTCCGCCTTTGGCCGGATGGTGCTGGAAGCCGCAGAAGAAATTTCCAAGGAATTGGGCTACGAAAAACAAAAGCGAGGCAACGCCCGCTAGGAATGGAACATTGACTATGGCAGGACTCAATCGGGATCAGATCGCAAAGGAAGGCCAGGAACTGTTGCGCGCCGAGCAAACCAAAGCGGTGCTCCGGCCGTTCACGGAAAAGTATCCCGCCATCTCTCAGGAAGAAGCGTATGGCATCCAGCTGGCATTTATCGAACTGAAAAAAGCCGCCGGCGCCAAAGTCGTGGGCAAAAAGATCGGTCTAACCAGCAAAGCGATGCAGAAAATGCTCAACGTCGATCAGCCAGACTACGGCCATATCCTCGACGGCATGGTGTTGCAAGACGGCGCGCACTTTCGCGTTAGCGAGTTGATCCAACCGAAGATCGAACCGGAAATCGCTTTTATCATGGACCGCGATTTGAAAGGCCCGGGCGTCACGCCCATTCAAGTCATGGCCGCAACCCGCTTCGTCGTGCCTGCGCTGGAAATCATCGACAGCCGCATCGAAGGCTGGAAGATCAAACTCTGCGACACGATCGCCGACAACGCATCATCGGCGCGCGTCGTCCTCGGCAGCTCACCGCGCCGGGTCGACGAGCGCGATTTGAAACTGGTCGGCATGATCTTGGAAAAGAACGGCGACATCGTGCAGACTGGCGCCGGCGGCGCGGTGCTCGGTCATCCCGCCGTCGCGGTGGCGTGGCTGGCCAACGCCGTGGGCCAATTCGGCGTCAGTCTCAACGCCGGCGATATCGTCATGCCGGGCGCGCTGTGCGGCGCGGTCGACGTCGCGGCCGGCGATCTGCTGCAAGCCTCCTACGACGGTCTAGGCACAGTTTCAGTGCGCTTTGTGTAGAGTAACAATCATGGAACCCATCCGCGCTGCAATTCTAGGGTCGGGCAACATCGGTACCGACCTGATGTACAAGCTCAAGCGAAGTAAAACCCTACGCCCAGTGATCATGGCCGGGATCATTCTGGAATCCGAATGCTTGGCACGGGCGCGCCAAGAAGGCCTGGCGATCACTGCCGAAGGCATCGACGGCCTGCTGAAACAGGCGGACAGTTTCGATATCGTTTTCGATGCGACGACGGCGAGCGCGCATAAAAAGCACGCTCCGTTGTTCAGCGCCGCCAACAAGATCGCCATCGATTTGACCCCCGCCGCCGTCGGTCCCTACGTCGTGCCGCTGGTCAATCTCGATGAACATGTCGGGGCGAACAATGTCAACCTCGTGAGCTGCGGCGGCCAAGCGACGGTGCCGCTGGTTAACGCTTTGAAACAAGTCGCGCCTGTCGAGTACGCTGAAATCGTCGCCACCATCGCCAGCAAGAGCGCCGGGCCGGGCACGCGCCAGAACATCGACGAGTTCACGCGTACGACATCGCACGCGGTCGAAGTGCTGGGCGGAGCGCGCAAGGGCAAGGCGATCATCATCTTGAA
>Ga0105347_1001449_pt1 | contig 10196 bp, 8 predicted proteins | sample EasRivMeERMLT890_FD_89677 | JGI IMG/M metagenome (GOLD analysis project Ga0105347, IMG submission 89677) | Soil microbial communities from meander-bound floodplain in the East River, Colorado, USA - East River MetaG ERMLT890 | ecosystem: Environmental > Terrestrial > Soil > Floodplain | place...
AAGCACCCACCGCTTTGAGTCCTGAATAACGGCCTGCCTCGCCCATGCCACGAGACGAAGCCATCCATTGTCGTCGAACTGATAAATTTCGATTTCGGAGGGGATTCGACCATAAAGCACGCGGCGTACATGCACCACACTCTGGCCATTTCGCGACCAGAATCCCCGCCGGTTGATCGTGGATTCCATGCCGGAAATCGCCTGAGTGCGGCGCTCAAAAGCCAATTGGTCCAACTTCGGAGCCACGAACTCCTGCAAGCCCATAACCGCGAGCATCAATAGGAGCCCGGTTTTCGCCACCGACCAAGCAATGCGCGCCCGGGAGACGCCGAGGGCTTGCATGGCGGTAAGCTCCTCTCCGGCGGCTAATTCTCCCAATCCGACGATCGCTCCCAAGAGCGCCATCGCGGGTGCCAGCTCCACCATCCATCCCGGCAACGTCAACAGGACATACAACGCCGCATCGGAGGTCTCGTACGTCCCCCTCCCTACCTTATCCAGTTCGTGTACGGTTGCGATCAGGCTGAACGCGGCGGCGAGGATCACTATGATCAGGGCGTAGCCTCTACAAACCCTTCTCGCGATGTATCGATCAAGTAAACGCATGATTGTAGCTAACCCCGAGATACGGGCGTTGTGGTCCTTTGCTGCGCTGGCCCCGGCCAGTTCCACATCAGTCCGACAATTAGGAGAGCCATCAGGAGATGTGGCCACCATAGACCCGGGATCGACTTCACGATGCCTTGTTCCATCCAGGTTTTGGCGATTAGCTGCAAATTGTAAAACGCCCCATAGCACAGAGCCGATATGAACAACTTGGCGTATTTGCCTTCGCGCGGCCTTGCGCGGCTGAGCGGAAAACCAAGCAACCCCATGAGAAACGCCGAGACCGGCGTTGATAGACGCCATTGCAATTCTGCGACATCGGGAGACGCGAGCGAACGAGCCAGCTGCCAGGTGGGCGCCGCTTTGCGTTTATAGTCGATCGGCACATCGTCGGGATTGTCCAGCTTGACGACAATCTCTGGGCTGACCGTCCGCGACACACCATCCTGATTCGGCGCAAAGTCGTAGGAGCGCGCCCGAACACACACTAAAAATCCCGCGGCACGCGGGTCGTCGGCCGGCTGATAAAAGGCTTCGTCTGCCGACACGATGGTTACAGTGTCGCCCGAAATCGTTTGAATAAAAACCCGCTGCATACGGCGGGAGTCCGGGTCAATACCTTGAAAAAACAGGACGCGATTTCCGGACGGGCTTTCATAGAAATGCCCCGGTTTCAAATCGGCGAAATTGAACTCGGTGACGGCTTGATGCTCAAGCAAATAGCGCAAACCGTTTGCCCGAGGACGCACGTACAATGTAAGACAAGCCATAAGAACCGCGACCAGCAGCGATACCACAACCACGACGCGAAAAATCCGCATGGGACTTATGCCGCAGGCAAAAAACGCCGTCATTTCGGAATCCGTATGGAGCCGGCCCAGACCGACGACAACCGAGATGTGAAAGCCGATAGGCAGGAGGATCTCCAAGGCGATGGCCGAGTTGACCAGGACCAGCGGCAGGACAGCAGGGGCCGGCAGCAAACCGCTGGCAACCTGGTCCAAGTAACGGATGGCCGTAAAGTTGGCGTGGAGAAATAATAGAGCGGGGCAGAAAATCAGCAGGGGTTTGAATATATCTCCCGCGACATATCGGTCGAGGGTCGACATGAAAGTACTGAGGAACGTCGGGCTGGGTTTGGGGCGTGCTGACTTTCCATAGTCCCGTGACCTTGGCTTGGCCACTCCGCAAAGTCGCTTGGTACGTTCCACTAATTCAATCACGGTGATCGGTGCACAGAAATGCTATTCTATCCTGCTTGCTTTCGATGCGATTGCGCACACGGGTATAGCCGAATATAAGCTAGCGTCCCACCTTGCGCAATCTTGGCTCAAGCCGGTGGCAGCATTGCTCCAAAACGTCCGCTGAGAGAAGGACGATCCTATCGGCAGCATCTGTTTTCTATCCTCAACGGCTGGTTCTTCTTGATTCTGTCGTGGTTTTCTCCTATTACCTAGAGATCTCGATCCACCTATCGCGCAACCTGCCACAGAGGCAAGTGAAGTGGTTGTGCCAAATGGAATAACACGATGGCGATCAGTCTAAGCTCTTTATGAAAGCGATTGTCCTGAACGCAGGCTATGGGCGTCGTTTGCGACCCACCACCGACGAGCTTCCCAAATGCCTTCTGCCGGTAGACGCAGACCATCCGGTGCTTGAGGTGCAATTGCGTACCCTCGCGCGATGCGGGATTCGACACGTCACTATCATGATTGGCTACGAGGCCGAGAAGATTGAACACTTTCTTACCACGCACCCCATCACGTCTCTGACAGTTCAAACTCGCTATAATCCTTTCTTTGCTACGACGAATACGGCTGTGACCTGCTGGCTGGCAATTCGCGACATGACCGAGGATTTTGTTCTGATCAATGGTGATACACTCTTTGACACAGAAATTTTACGTCGGGTATTGGCCGCGCCGGAGGCCCCACTCGTGATGGCGATCGATCAAAAAGCCAGGTACGACGCTGACGATATGAAACTTATGCTCACCAATAGTGGACGACTCAAAGCGGTCGGAAAATATCTTCCAGACTCGAAAATCGACGGCGAATCGATCGGCCTAATGGCATTTCGCGCTGAGGGCGTCGCTGCTTTTCGTTCCGCGCTCGAGACGGCTGTCCGGGACCCTGAGAGTTTGCGCTTATGGTATCACGATGTCATTAGCCTGATGGCCTCTACACTGTTAGTGAACACCGTTCTCATCAAAGGCCTGTGGTGGAGAGAAATTGATACTGCGCAGGACCTTGCGGAAGTTCGTGCCTCGTTTGCTCGCCGAGACTTGACCGGCGGGTTCCGTGAGTCGCCCAGGATCAAAGCTGTTCGGCTCAAAGTTTGAGCTTGCTCCCCGCTCGCGCGAGTCTCCTGACTCTGCGGAAGCCGCTGACCGTAGCTCTCCTGGCCTGTGGCTCGGTCAGGAGACCGATTCACACCATGAGGATGTAAGGATCGCCCGCATCCAGACGCGCCCCCGCTCCCGCCCGCACCAAGCACGAGGATAACGCGGTGCTGGCAAGGAGCGCATGGGACGTCGGTACGGGCGTCAATGTCATAGGGGTTTCCCGCTTTCTCTACCCTTGCTCTCTTGTTCTCGCTTGACGGAAAACCTCCAGAGCAAGGAATGGCGGATATGCGACAGGGTCTGCCTACAAAGCGCGGACCGCCAAAACCGCCACCCAACAGTCCATTTTTCATCGCTCCCTGCATACCAGCATACTTTCAACCAGAAGTGACCAAGCAATTGCGAGAACGCCGGCTCAGGATAGCAACCTGCCCGGTGATTCGCCGCTTGCAGCCGCAACAACCAGGTCTCTGCCCATTCAAGGTAGATGAGATCTGGTCTGAACCCCCGTTTCCGCATGCTGCGCAATAACAAGTGACGTTTCAGGTCAGTATCAGTAAAGGAAACTCCGAGGAGGTGGAGTTGCGCTGCATAGATAGCCAATCGTCGCTCTGGTGCGCGAGCGGCCTTTTCTTGGGTAAGCTGACCAGCGTGCATCCGACGACGCACCAAGACTTCAGGTAAAGTGGCGAGCTTGTGATTGGCAGCGATACGCGCCCAGAGGTCGAAATCCTCACAGACATCAAATTCCTCTCGATGCCTGTACGCACGTAGCACATCGGTGCGGGCCATACTGGCGGAATTCTCGATCCCCTGTTGGAAGAGCCGCCACGCAGCGATCTCTTCTGGTGAGGTAGGTTTGCGCTTAATCCTGCCCAAGGGGTGTCCTGCTTCGCTCATCCACTCGATCCAAGATCCTACTGCTGAATAATCCGGATGGTTATCAAGAAAGGCGGTCTGCTTAGCAAGCCGCTCGGGATGCGCCCAATCGTCGCTGTCCAAAAACGCCAGATACTCACCGCGCGCGAGTTGAATACCTTTATTGCGGGTCGTCGACACACCGAGATTGGTATTGTTACACACCAGGCGAATGCGGGGATCGTTATAGGATAGGACAACGTCTATGCTTCTGTCGATCGATCCGTCATCGATAACGAGCAGTTCGAAATCAGGAAATGTCTGAGACAATATGCTGTCGACCGCCATACCCACGTACTTTTCCCGATTATAAACGGGAATTACGACAGTGACCTTGGGGAATCCAGTCACGGCGAGCACCTATCCATTAGCATCTAGCACCGAAGAGCTGACGAATGCGCGTGACCGCGCTCCATGTCAGCCACCAGCCTTGTCTCCTAGTAATAACCAAACCTTTGGTACCGTCGACATAGTGATGTCTGGTGTCGTAGCGACAGAGCGCCCATTCACGCTGTGGCAGCACTCCCGCCGTTTTCGCTGATGCGCCCTGGCGGCTCACAGAAAAAGCGACGTACGCCATCGCTACTACTCGTTATCTCCATACATTTGCAGCTTTGACTGTTCTCTCAGCCCGCGTTACTACACCCGCTTCTTGAGGCATTCCCATGAGCATTCGCACGCGCTGGGCAATATCATCGACTTCTCGCAACCCGGCGCTGCTAGTTGGGCTCAGGCTAGAGCCGAAGAACTGGGCGATTCCGCTTCCCACCAGTGTCTGATGCAGGATGTGTAAATCCGGTTGCGGCAGGATGATCCCTTGTTCGACAAGTCGCGCGCAGAGATATTGCACACCCCTTTGCGGCTTTATAGTCCCCCGATGCCCCAAGCGCTGTTTCTCACCGCGAGCCACGATCCATTCTTTCACTTGGGTCCACAGATCGAGTTGTCGTTTGGGAAGGGGGTAAATATAGACTGGATTTCCAGTGGCTGCCGCTTCCGCTAGCATCGATTCACTCTCCCCTGTTACAATCAGGATGTCTGCTAACGCGAGATACGCGAGATAGGGATTCTCTGACTGGTCCGGTTGCCACTCGTGCAGATAACAAGAATGGCCAAGTCCCTTCTTCAACGCCGCCGTGGCTTGTGGTCCAGTGCGGCGGCTCGTGGTGGCAAAGACCGTGCCTCCCATAGCCTCGGCGAAGCTGCGTGCTTCTACACCCAGACGATACGCCGTTTCCTCATCGAAACGGCAAGCATACGATGTTCCGCCAACCAGCAGAGCAATACGCGGGCGTGGCGTATTCGCCAATAAGTCTTGCCAGCGCTCGGCAGCCTGCCTGAGTTGTTCTGAAGAAACTGCGGTTAGCGGGGCGAGCGTTTCAATCCGCCGGGAATGAGGCGGCAAGCGAAAGTACCGGGAACTAATCGCAAGATCGTACAGTTGGGCGACATGAGTGCCCTTGCGCCCCATTTGCACAAGGCGGGTATGATAGTGGCTTTGTTTTTTGATCCAACGTGCGATGTGGGCGGTACGCCAGCCGGTGGTAATAACCAGGTCAGGCCAGGGTGGAGTGAGTACAGCCGACTGCGTTCGTTGCAGACCAAGGCGCGTTGCGCCAAACATTCCCAACAGCACGTCGTGAAGATGAACAAGCGAGGTGAAACGCAGTGCTTTCACTTCGTATGGCCAACCCAAGGCTTTTGCGAGGCCGAGAGATTGTGTGGTGTTTCCTGGGTGATCGTCAGTCAGTACCCACACCGTGGGATTGCTGTTGAGGCGACGACCTCCTTCGTATGCCTGAGTGACTTGTCGCCCCCAGCCATTACGCGTACGCACGATTAGCCGCCAGTGCCTCTCTGGGTGATGGCCACTCGCAGCTTCAAGCTGTGCCACCCACCAGGACTCGGGCCGCGGGCGATGAGACAAGTATATTCCGTGATCTAACACGCTCGTCCGTGTCGCCGTTGTGACCGTTATCGCCACCTCGCGGCGCGCAGAGCGGAACAACTCGTCAAGCACCCACGGTACATCCTCATCTGGCAAATAATCTAATACCTCGGTGGAGACGACGTCGGTACTCGGTTTCTTGGACCGGCCCGTCTCCAAGAGCAAACCAAGGTCATACCAGGAAACGGTTTGCTGCTCAGGCGGCGACAGATGCTCTTTGGCTGGGAGTTCCTCTGGCGTATACGTGGATTCGCAGGCCTGACGGATCTGCGTGCATAACATTTTGTACTGTTGGCTTGGGTGTTCGGCAGTGAAGACTTGATACGCGGCGGCATCTGCAGCACGCTCCAGGGCAACCCATACCTGGCCGACGGGATTGTGCTGGTAAGCATACCGGTGCGGCGTTGGGTGCCAGGGCTGCATATGGATAGCGGTGTAATGCAAGAGCTTCGAGTGATGCGGGACATATTCCGCATCACGTGCGTGCCACACTGGGTCGAGTCGTCCACACAGGCCAGCCATTGCCCGTGCCTTCGTTTCCATGAAGCTTCTGTGCTGGCGTTGGGCTTCCGCTAGAGTCCATACAGAAGCCATGCGGGCACAATCGATCAACATGACTGCTGTATCTCGATCGGAGAGCGCCAAAAAACCATGCTCTCCAAGATCAACATCAAACAACTGTCCCGGGTCGCCAAGATACACTTGGTCAACATCGTTATAGATGGCTTTCCCGCAACCCGCAGCAAAATGGGGAATGGCGAACCGATAATTAGTGAAGCCCGTGAGCCACCCTTGTCGGTCGAATCCGACTAACTCTTTCAGGAGATGGATCTCATAGATCCGACCTGGGTCGCGGACCTGTTCGATCGACCAGAAGAAGACCCGCTCGGCGCGATACTGGGCGGGTTCGGTACCGAGAAAGATACGGACCGGCGGTTTTGCACTCGGGGCTACGCCCTCCCGTACGCCTAGCACAACACACTCAGGCTCTGCACGGACGCCCGGTGGGCGGGCGTTACCCATAAATGGAAGAAGGTGTGCCAGTCTACGACGGCTGTCTAGCAAGGCCATAGTGTGTACGGTCGCGGTCAGACAGCAGCCGTTTCAGGCGATGCTGGCTGGCGCGCTGGTGGATGAGTGACGAAATTTTAAAACGGTAAAAAAATACGACGCGCCCAATGGCCACGCATAGGCAACCAGCATCCAGAAGAGGACGGATTTGTTGCCCAGAAAGCTTGCCAGAAAGATGTAAAACGTACGAATGTCGCCCTTCGTAAACGGCTGAATTCTCCGAAACACAGCGAACCAGCGGGTCTCTGCCTGCGTTTTTAAAAAGTCGACTCCCATAGTTTGGACGCTTACGTATCCGGCTCGCCTTAGAAAGCGACTGTGATAAACGACGGCAGTACCATACCACGCGGCGGTTGCCACCGCGACGACAAGATACCCCAGGTCGCGATGCGATTCGCGATAACACGCGATGGTCAAAAATACAAACGGAAGCGCAAAGCGGAGGTCGTCAATGAGCATATCGAACCGTGCTCCGGCTTCCGATTCATAATTGCGGATGCGTGCGACCTCACCATCACACCGGTCTAACACCCCGGCAGAAAACTGCCACACAACGGCAAACACCAACATTGCCCAGTACTGCGGTATGAGCAGAAAAGCAGAGGAGACGAGGAATAAGCTGAGTTCCAGGATGCTGATGGCGTTTGGACTGAAGCCAGAACGCACAAACAAGAACGTCAAGGGTTTGGAGAGGTGGGAGTTGACCAGTTTGGAAAATTCCCCACTAATTTCTTTGAAGGCAATACGCCAAAAAAATTCAGTCCGCTCCTCTTGCGATTCTCTTCCAGTAACCGGCAGCCACCAAGCATTTTCGACGAACCCCAGCCTGAGGAGTTGCTGCTTGTGCCAGTGGTGGATCAGATCAGCCACATTACTGCATGAAAGGCCTTTCAAATGAACACGATGACAAACAACCACATCGGTACTGAAGATGCCCGTGGAGAGGGTGGGAGAGACTTCTACCGGATGAGTAGGCCCGACATCGAAGGTGTTGCTCCGGAAAACGCTGTTATCGAGCGCAATCTTGGTAAAGGACTCCGGGTGGGCAAATATCACTTTGAATTTGTCCTGGAATGTACTCTCGAAAGCGACCTTCCCTTCATTCAACCACACATGTTTATAGACAACGAGCACCGGCTTTGGTAATGCGGCAAATTGGGCCACCTGCGTAAAAAAAGTAGGATGGACAACTTTATTGGTTTCGAAGAGCAAAAAAGACGTATCCCACGGTTCGACGATACGGGACACGACCTCAGAAAGTGTCTCACCGGTATGGATCGGGCAAATATTATAATCCAGAGCAAGGCGGGTTCGTGCCTTCCCGATTAGCGCAAGGATCTTTTCACGGTCTCCCTCATGACAAATGATCCATACGGATTGTATCCCTGCCTTCGACAGAGCAACCAGAGCGCGGGTCAACAGGGGTTCCCCACCATACACGGCGTCATATGTTGCCTTGGTAGGGGCCGTAGTCGCAGCCAAAAGAACGGCCCTTGTGATACCTGTCAGTTCCATCCGCGAAACGCTCATGTCAAACCACTTCTTTCTCTTGAGATGCCAGCTTCATAAGATTGCGACTACAAGGGGTTCCCTTTGGGAGGATCTTGAATCTTAAGTTCCATGATCCTTCGCAAGGTAAAGCCCAGGAAATAGAGAAAAAAGGCTATGGCAACACACAACACGATAGCATCAAAAAAGAAAATGCTCACCCTCCCCATATGAATCATCGGATTACTGGCGAAATAGAATATGGCATTCAGGCCGATGACGAACACGCGAACTTCTGTGGGGCCAATTTTGCCGTAAGAAATTTTGTACACTCCGGATACGGCGGTGTCTATATACGTCAAAATCCCAATGTGCAAATAACCGACGAGCGCTAGCAGCGCGTAATTGAAGTGGACAAACGGAGATGCTCCGAGGCCGAGCAACACTATGGTTTGCGTCGTGATATCGACAGTATGATCGACAAAATAGCCGTACTTGAATCGTTCGATTCTGCGGTATCGTGCCAAAGAGCCATCGAGACTATCGCCGAACCAATTGATCACAAGGCCAAGATCGACGATCCATAAGAAATTTTTATTCAGGTTACACAACCAGTACGCAGCCGCCATGACTACCCCGCCAATCAAGCCAATCACAGTGAGGATATCGGGAGTCATCCATGCAGGCATGTGTTTACATAGCCATTGCAGCGCCGGTCGTTCCAGCGGTCCTAGAAAACTATCGTTGACCCGTACGTCCGCTGTCTTGGAAGTATCCATCTGCGTTCTCTTTTATTCACAAATTGAGTAACTCAGCCGCCTTTTCTTACAACAGCACTCCACTACTCATCTGAATGCCTTCTCATAAATACGGTAGCGTTTGTACGGGGCGCCTCCGACCATCGTGAGTATATTCCGCATCGGCATGTTATCTTCCAGAATCCAGGACAGCTCAACTTCCTGAACTCCGCGCCTGATGCCATAGCCGCGCACGGCATCGATAAGCAGGAAAGCCAGCGCGGCTCCAAGCGGGCTTCGTTGAAAACGTTTGCGCACTCCCATCAGGACAACGCGAGCCGTTTTCGGAGATTTCACTTTCAGCCGCCACAAGAGCTTGAGCCAGCCAAATGGAAGCAAACGTCCCTGAAGGTCTCGTATCACTTCATTTAAGTTCGGCAAGGCTACGATCATCGCGGCCGGCAGCCCGTCCACTTCCGCAATTTGCACGGCATCGTCATCGACTAGCAGTCGCAAGTTGTAGCCTAGATGTCGAACCTCGTCTTTGCTGAATGGAACGAATCCCCAGTTTGTGGACCAGGCATCCTCGAAAATGTCCTTGATAATTTCGAGGTCCTCATTCAACTGTGATTTGCGCAGCGGCCTGACCCGTGCACGGCCAGCGGCTTTGTTCAAAACGGCCTTCATGAACTCGGGGGGAGTGAAATGGGTGGAGAGACGATAGGCCAACAAGTCCTTTACGCCATGGTATCCCTCGGCTGTTAGCTGAGCGGCATAGTACGGGCGGGAGTGGCCCATCATAATCATCGGAGGCGTGTCGTAACCGTCCACAAGAAGCCCGCACTCCTGGTTGATCGAAAAGTTGAACGGGCCGCGGATTCGCAACATGCCCTGGTCACGCAGCCATACTTCAGCTGTGCTCAACAGTCCGTGAAAGGTCCCCGCCTCATTCTCGGCCTCGAGGAAGCCGAAAAATCCGGTGGCATCCCGATAGCGCTCTTCGTGTAATTCATCAATCTGGGCGCTAATCCGACCCACTGGCCTAGTCCCACGGTAGGCAAGCCAAAAACAGCAGCGCGCGTGC
>Ga0105347_1001452_pt1 | contig 10179 bp, 7 predicted proteins | sample EasRivMeERMLT890_FD_89677 | JGI IMG/M metagenome (GOLD analysis project Ga0105347, IMG submission 89677) | Soil microbial communities from meander-bound floodplain in the East River, Colorado, USA - East River MetaG ERMLT890 | ecosystem: Environmental > Terrestrial > Soil > Floodplain | place...
ATCCTTGTTCCATGTGCGACCACCGCACTGGGTCTGCTCAGTGGGGTTGAGGTGCACGATGTCGGGCGCGTCGATGCCCAGCGTGATGACGTAGCCGGTGGGTTCTGTCATGTGCGTGCAGTCTAGCCTGCCGTGTCCACCGGGGTCATGGCGTTGTGCGGGTATTCGACCACGGTGCGGTGCGCGACGTGGCGAGAGGACTGGTGGATGTCGCACACGTAGTAGCCGCAGTCGAAGCACCATGCGTAGGCGCTCAGGGAGCAGAACTGGTACGTCTCCTCGGCGTACTTGATGACGTGCGGGCGTGCGATCTTCTGGTGGCACACCAGCAACTGAGCCGGGTGGTCACGCTCCGTCGTCATCGTCATCGTCATGGTTGCGCCGCCTTCGGGCATGGAGGCCCATGTACCCAGCGAGGATCACGACGAGGCCACCGCCGATGGCGGATAGGAGTTGGCCCTGTGCCTCGCTGATGGGTGGGGTGCGCGGTCCTGCGACCAGCAGCATCGTACCAGCCCATCCGACACCCACACAGAAGGCGAGGATGACGATGGCCACACCAGCCCAGTCGATCTTGTGCACGGCTCAATCGACCACCAGCCAGCGGTTGCCAGCGTAGACCAGCATCGCCGTGCCCTGCGCCCCGATGACCTTGTTGGCCGCACCCGTGGCCCGGATGCGGTTGACATCGGTCGAGTTGGCATGCTCGTACGACAGCGTGATCGTCCAACTGGTGTTGGTGGCCGAGTTGCGGATGACCTTGACCTCACCCTCGCGCCCAGCATGGAAGCCAGTGATGACCACTGCCGCCGAGGGGTTGATGGCCACGATGAATGCGCTGTGCAGACCAGCCGGGTTGTAGTTGTTCTGGTTGGAACTGAGCGAGGCCGAGATGGCCCCCGACAGGACGGCGGTGGGCATAGACACCTGTCCCGCCTCGGGTGACAGCACCTGCGTGTCAGCACCCAGCAGCAGGCCGTTGTTGCCCAGTTCCACCGTGTCACGCGCCGCACCCGCTGCGCCACGCAGGCGGAAGATGCCGCCCACCGAGGCATCCACCACGATGCCGCCAGAGTCCAGCACCACCGCCTGCCCGACCATGCCCGGACGCCACGAGGTGGCGATGATGCCCTCCTCCAACTGGATGGCGTCGGTCCAGAACTGATCGCCCACGGTGATGGTGGCCGCTGCCAGCACGCCGTCGCCGTAGTGCAGCATGGGCCGCACCTTGGTCTGCTCGGCGGTGCGGAAGTGCAAGATCAGGCGCTGCCAGTTCTCCGGTCCCTTGCCGACCGTGTCGCGGGTGCGGGCATTCGACTCGTCCAGATACAACTCGGTCAGCGGCGTGGTGAGGTCACCCTCGGGGTACACCTTCAGGCTGATGTCGGCGTTGACCGGGCTGAAGCCGGTGTTGACATACACCGACAGCACGTACTCGGTGTCGGGCGTGACGGCCACGTCGGACCCCACCGCGTTCTCGTAAGGGTAGGCCATGCGGGCACCGCTGGCAGTGGACACCGTGCAGCGCAGCGAGCGCGAGCCGAAGCGGCGCACGTCGGCGTCGATGCGCCAGTCTGCGGTCGGCGCGTTGAAGGTCCACTTGTCGGGCACCTGCGCGGCTGCCACGTAGTTGAAGGTCATGGACGGCAAGGCCGGGGAGACGCCACTGCCGCTGGGACGCAGACGCACGCACACGTTGAGGTACGCAGCCGGAGTGAGCGCACCAATGCTGGTCTTCCACGCACTTCTGCCCGCACCGTTGGGTCCAGTGGCGGTGGCGTACAGGAAGGCCGACGAGCCACCCGACACGGCTGCCGCGCTGAAGGACCACGACGAGGAGGCCGCCCCACCCACCACGGCGTACTCGTAGATGGCCTGCCCCCAGCGCAGGTAGAAGCCGGTGCGGCTGGACTCGCCCATCCACTCGCCCAGCCCGTCCTTCACGTCCAGCGTCCACCAGTACTGGGTGTTGAACACCCCGGCCCAGTCGGCGTTGTGGCTGGTGGCGGTGCCCGACACCGCGCCCGAGTCGTACAGCAGCGTGCCGCCCGAGGCAGCCGAGTAGATGCGGACACGGTAGGCCCCCTGCGCGTCACCGTCGGGATCGCTGAAGGTCCAGCGCAACTGCGGCTTGGCGTGCGCCCCGGCCAGCGTCCACAGCGCCGCATCGCCGAGGTTGTGGATGGTGCAGATGCCGCCCGAGGCAGGGCTGCTCTTGGTGCCCACCGGCAGTTCGTTGAAGTCGATGGAGCGTGCACCTGACCACGGCCCATAGCCCTCGGCGTCGGAGGTCCTGACACGCCAGTAAATCTTGGTGCCACGCGGCTGGGTGCCGAGGTCGTAGTAGGAGGTGGAGTCGTTGCGGGTGTAGGTGACCGGGCTGCCGAAGCCCGAGTCGGTGTCGATCTGGACCTGCGCCGCTGCCTGCGGGTCACCGTCGGGATCGTTGTGGGTCCAGTCCAGCCTCGGCGTCAGGTCGGTGCTGCGGATGCCCGAGGCAGGGCTGGTCAGGGTCGGTGCGGTCGGCACCTTGTTGGCGGCCTCGTAGTACAGCCATGCGTTGAGGGCCTGACCCGAGTGCGTGGTTTCGCCGCTGAAACTGGCCGGTGCCGACCCGGCCGTGTCATGCAGGTGCGGGGAACTGGACGACCTGAACGGGACTTGGGTGTTGTCATTCGGGTCGCGCCAGAAGCCGACGTACACCACCGTGCCGCCCGGCACCTCGTACGGCGTGATGTCCTGCTGGGCAGAGACGATGGCGCTGCCGACCGTGCCGCCCGAGGACGAGCGCAGCAGGGTGCCACCCGCCGACCACAGGCACAACTTGTAGTCGGCGTTCTCGCCGTAGCCACCCAGCCATGTGCCCAACGTGACGATGTTCCACGGCCCACCGGCTGGCAGGGTCAGGGCCTGCGCCATCTGGTTGACGCTGTTCAGCCCGAACCACTCGGTGCCCGGGGTGGGCTTGGAGGTGATCCCCAGCAGGGTCGCCATCAGGCCACCGTGATCTTCAGGTCGTCACCCGACTTGTTGATGTTCACATCGGTGCCGATGGTGGTGCCCCAGTCGGCAGCCACGGTCCACGTCTTGGACAGCGGGGCGCTGAAGGCAGCCATCTCAAAGCCCGAGTTGGGCATGCGGTTGTGCCCACCACTGGCCGCACCGAAGCGGATGGCGTCGGCGTTGATGCCCGAGGCGCTGATGGCCGTGGTCCACGTCACGCCGCCGTCGCTGCTGAACTCCAGCACGCTGTGCGTCAGGCGCATCAGGTACGACGGGTTGAGCGCGTCGGAGATGAGCAGACCCTCCGATCCCCAGCGCCCAATCTCGTTGGTGTCCGAGTCGTACACCACCAGAACGTCGGGCACGCCTTCCTCGGTGCCGATGCTGAGGACGCCGCTGGTCAACAGGTCAGCCGGGAGGCCAGACTCGTTGATCTTGTCGGCGGTGATGACGCCCTCGCCCACCTGTGCGCCGAGGATGGCCCCGTCCTGCACATGCTCGTTGCCCACCGCGTCGGGAGCCAGCGCGTCGGCAGTCACCGCACCGGACGCGATCTTCTCGGTGGTGATGGCTCCGTCGGCAATCTCGTCCACCCCAATCGGTGCGGGCAGCACCTCCTGTGCGACCAGAAGATCGGGGTTTGGGGCCACACCGTCTTCCTTTGGCAGCACCACCAGCGTCACTTCGTCGTGCCCGTCGGGGAAGACGCGCCACTCGGTGCCGACCACCATCCACAGCCCGGAGCCGTAGCGCATGGTGTCGATCACGCCGCGCTTGATGGCGACCACGATGCAGTCGGCGATGTTGTAGCCGTCGAAGGGGCGGATGCCATCGACCTTGATGCCCATGGCGATGCGCTTGCCCACCCGTCCGGCGCTGGTGGCGTGCTGCTTGACCCGGCGGGTCAGGTCGTTGGCGTCGGTCACGTTGTCGTGGAAGTCCACCACCTCGATGGACCCCCACGTGGTCTGGCTCAGGCCGGGTGAGGTCGCACTGCGGTAGAACAACTTGGTGCCCAACTGGGCGCGGCCGATGCCGTGGGCCTTGGTGCCGAACTGGCCGAAGCCGATGATGTTGAAGCCCTGCACCAGCCCGCCGTAGGTCAGCCGGATGCCCTTGCGATCCACGCCCGGCTTGTCGGCCAGCCGCCAGCGGTGCGAGTCGTGGTCCAGCGACTCGACCCACAGCCGCGAGCGGCGACCAGTGCCCTGCCGGTGCGTCTCGACCAGCCCCTGAAGGAAGGCCCCGATGGCCGTGAAGGTGGAGTAGATGGTGACCTTCTCGGGGAACGAGTCACGCGCCCCGAGGTAGATGAAGCCGACCGGGCTGTTGGCCTTGTCGCGGGCGTAGGCCAGCAGGTTGGAGATGACGGACGACACGGCGGTGTCCACGAACTTGGAGCCGGTCGGCGGCGGCGTGTCGGGCTTGCCCTCCACGTAGCGGGTGTCGATGACCCGGTCCAGCAGGCCGAGGTAGTCCATGCCGTAGAAGACGATGTCGTTCTCGTTGGCATCGAAGTCCACCATCAGGCCGTAGAACTTGGGCTTCCACGCCCCGCTGACGTACTCCTCCACGCAGTAGTGGGTGCGCCACGGCTCGACAGCCCCGGCCTGCGGGTGGTTGATGCGCAGGGTGAAGTACAACTCGCCGGGGGAGTTGTAGTAGGTCGAGACGCCGAGGTTGGTGGGGTCGTTGATGACGGCCGTGATGGCACCCGGCCCACGGTTGGCCGGGTTCATGCCCCGGATCACGATGCGGCAGCGAGAGGCCGTCATCAGGCCCACGTGTCTCTGAAGCGCAGCCACGAACCAGCGCCCACGTACTTGCCCGCCGCGCTGGTGATGACCCAACTGAAGGCCGAGTCACCCGACGCCAGCCTGCCGTGGTCGTAGCCCGAGTCGAACGACAGCAGGTCCATGCGCAACTTCTCGTTGACCGACAGCACCTTGTCGTGCTGCGAGTAGCGGATGCGCTGGCTGTACTGGGAGGTGGGCACCGCGATGTTCATGCGCGTGCCTGCCCCGCTGATGCGGAAGCGCCCGGTGCCGGTGCCGTTGAACTTGGCGGGCACCACCACGTACAACTCCAGATAGGCGGGCCGGTTGCCCCGATTGCGGAAGGTGAAGGCCGTGGACTTGACGGTGGTCGGGATGTTGTACTGGGTCAGGTCGTAGTTCAGCACCCACGGCTGGCGGGCCTCCAGCACCGCCTGCCAGCCGATGGCCAGCGCATCGGTGTCGGTCCCACCGTGCACATCGCTGCGCCAGTCGATGACCGGCTGTGCGACCGGGCGGGCCAGCAGCATCTGGTGCATCAACCCGGACGGGAACATGTTGGCGGCGGTGCTGGTGGTGGGCACGTAGAAGTCGAGCGGCACGAAGCCCTTGTTGGAGGGGTTCTCCTCGTAGGCGTCGGTGGGGGTCAGGCGCTCCACGAGGATCAGGGCCTGATGGTAGGCCTCGGCCCGGGTGCGGCCGTAGATGTTGCCCTCCAACTGGATCATGCGCTTGCCCATGAACACGTCGCCCGTGTCGTGGCCGTCGGCCAGCGCCTTCTTCTCGTCGTAGCCCACACCCGGGGTGCCGTGGTACGACGCTCGTGTGACCTCACAGCCGAACATGTTGCGAGTGGTGGCATCGAACTGGATCGTGTTCAGCGCGAAGCCCCGGTAGCGGATAGCCCTCGTCAGGTCCACGGCTACTGCCTCCGCAGACGACGCAGGTGATTCCTCGTGCGGTCCCACTCGCTGGTATAGAAGGCCACCATCTGGCTCAGCATGTTGGGCGTCACGTCGCTGTTCTGCGCCTGCCCCTGCCACTGCTTGAACTGCGAGCGATCCGCGTGCATCTGCTGGAAGGCCTGCGAACGCACGAAGCGGCGCACGCCCCACTCGCCGCTGTCGTCCAGATAGGACTCGTCGGTGGGGTCATACAACTGCGGGTAGGAGGCATAGCCCCACACGCTGAAGGTGTCGGTGGCCGGGTTGAGCGAGGCGATCAGGGCCTTGGGGAAGCGCAGCGCTCCGCTCCAGATGTCGTAGCCCGCCTGCGAGTTGTCGGCGTCCTCGCCGCTGGGCACCACCGAATGGAACTGGCCACTGCGCCAGACCTCGACTCGGAAGGCCTGCGTGATGTCGAGCAGGTAGGAAGTGGTGCCCGACACGATGGGTCCCGACGCGATCATCTCGCGGGGATAGACGCGGCTGACCTCCTCCTGTCCGCTGTTGATGAGGTCGGTCAGGTAGGGGTCGGTGAAGGTCCGCTTGTTCGGATCACGCAGGTCCCGCGAACAGGCGGTCCGCAGGTAGTCGAGTGTCGGCATCGGCGCACCTCATAGCATCAGGAGGGAAGGCCCGGCCAGCCAACCAACCGGACCCTCCCCCAACACTTCGTCCCTCTCACGGGTGGGACTAGGTGTTGGCTCCGATGCTGGAAGCAGCCTCGATGCGGATGTACTTGTTGCCCGCTCCGGTGATGCTCAGCAACTTGGTGCCGAACATCGCCTTCCAGCCCACGATGGCCTTCTGCGCCAGCGGGTCCACGTGGTCGCCGCCGGGGCTGACCAAGTAGGCCTGCACGCTCTGAAGGTCGCCGAACGCGAACGAGTCAGGGCCGAAGATGTACGTGCTGTACACGTCCACCGTGCCACCGACGCCGCTGTTGGCGAACTCGCCGCCCACCGTCTGCTCGATGAAGCGCACGCCCATGTACTTGCCGACCTCGCCCGTCAGCAGGTTGCCCGGCTGGGCGTACTTGCTGACCTCGGTCCAGCCCGACGCGGCGGTGTCGGCCTGAAGGTCGTGCACCACGTAGGGATGGATCAGGGCGTGGTAGGTGTTGTCGGGGAAGGTCGGCACATTCGCCGCCTTCAGGGTCGCCACGGCACGACGGATGAGCGCACCCGTCATGTTCATGGTGCCGCCCACGGTGACCCGCGAGGTGGCCGCGCCCGCGTACAGGATGCGGGCAGTGCCCGCATGCAGCACGTTGGCCACGAACAGGTCGATGGTCTGAGCGGCGTTGACGCCGATGCGCTCGGCCGCCACCGACATCAGGTTGTGCGGCGACTGGGCCAGCGCAACGTCGCTGATGGCGAGGGTGCGGCCAGCCTGCTGTGCGCCGTACTCCTCGTAGTAGACCGCCATGGCCTCGTCGATGGGTGGCACGCCCTCGGTGAGCCACGGGGTCGTACCCGGCGTGACGGTGTTGGCGTTGGTGGTCACCGACATGTCGGCATACGCGATGTGCCGGATCAGGTTGGTGCCGGGGATCAGGTCACCCCGTACGAACGCACCTTCCTGAAGGTAGACGCTCTTGCTGCGAAGGTTCTCTGCGATCTGCTTCAGGACCAGTGCCGTGACGGACTGGTTGAAGTTGGTGGTCGCAGTGGTGAAGGTAGCCACTGATATTCACCCGCTTGAAGTGGGACCAGTCCCGCCTTCTAGGTGTTCAGCGACTCCTTGAAGGCAGGCTCGTGACGCTTCAGGTCCGCCTCCAACTCCTCGATGCTGCGATCCCTCGGAGCAGCGGGTGGTGTGGGCGACGGGCGACGGGCTGCATTCGGGTCGATCACTGGCGGGGCTGGTGCCTCCTCGCCCGTCAGTCGGGCGTTGAGAGCAGCCAAGCGTGCCTCGTCAATGACGGCAAGTTCGGCGGGGTCCAGCACCTCGGCAGCGGCGGCGTACTTCAGCAGCCGAAGGTCTTGCACTCGCTGACGTTCGGCGGCTTCAGCACGGGCCTCTGCGGCGTCGGCTCTGGCCTTCTCGCGTTCGACCTCGCTCATGTCTGCCGCATCCGTGGTCTGCTTGCCCTGCAACTGACGGTTCAGGTCGTCAATCTGTGAGCGCAGCGTCTGCTCGGCGGCGGCGTGGGCGCGGTCCTTGCCCGCGACCCGGTTCTTCCAGATGGCTTCGACTTCCTCGGCCGTGCGCTCGGGTGAGACGACTTCCTCGACGGCCGACTCGGTCGGCTCGGGAGGAGTGGCCTCACCAGTTGCGGACGGGACCTCCTCAGTCGGGGGCGATCCTTCCTGCACCGATGTCTCCTGATTCAGTTGTTCGCGCCGGGCTAGTAGCCCGACTGTGCTGTCGGCAGTGTAGCGCCACCCGGCAAGCGGATCGGGGCTTCCTCGGGCGCTGCCTGCGGCTGGACCACCGGCTGGCCCTGCCGCAGCAGGTTCTCGATCTGCGTGGTGGCAGCGGTGAGGCCAGTGTCGAGGACGTTGCTGACCGAGGTGACCACCGCCGCGCCCTGCTCAAACGCCTGCGCCGGACCGAAGGCGTAGGACATCATCTCCTTGCCCAGTTCGCCCAACGAGTCCACGTCCATCATGGGCGGCATCTCCTCGGGCGGGATGGGGTTGTCGCCGTAGCGGGTGGCGAGGTCCCGCATCTTGTCCTCGTAGATCATGGTGTTCTCGCTCAGGCGGCGGGTCCACAGCGGGGCGTTGACCGGAATCTCCCACGGCAGGGCCGGGGTCATCAGCGCCAGCAGATGGAAGAAGTCGCTGTTCTCGGCCATGGCCGCACGAAAGTCGGGGTCGTACTGCTGGGCCGTCATGGTCTGGCGGTAGACGTTGTTGGCCAGCGCCAGCCCGCCCATCGGCGCATCCAGCCCGAACGGGGTCTTGACGAGGAAGCGGATCAGTTCGGGCAGCACCTTGCCCCACATGTAGGAGGCCGGGTACAGGCCGAAGTAGGGGTGGTTGATGGAGCGCTCGATCAGGTTCCGGCCGCGCTTGTAGTAGTGCAGGGTGAAGGCGTTTTCCTCGGCCCGCGACAGGGCCAGCAGGCCAGCCTGATAGGCCGCCTCCTGCTGGATGTCGTAGTGGGCGCTGGCGTCGATGGGCGACCCCGGCCCGTACTTGGGTTCGACCGGCGCGGCCGGGCGCAGGACCGAGTCGAACAGGCCGCGCATCTCGTCGGACAGCGGCGGTGGGGCGACCTTGGTCTTGGGCGGCGTGACGCGCAGGGCCTTGGCATCGGTCAGCGCCTGCCCGGCGTCGTCGGCCGCACGCTGCGCCACCTTGGCCTTGTCACGCGCCTTGCGGGCTGCGGCCACCGCCTCGTCGCGGGCCTTGACGTAGGTGTCCAGCGGCGTGCGGCGCTTGGCCCCGGACAGGGCACGTGCCGCCTTGGTGCTGGCAGCCCGGGCCTTGGTCAGGTCGTCAGTCAGGCGGGCCACCTCGGCCTCGGCCAGATCACGCTGCACCACCTTGCGGTTGACGGCGGTGCGGGCACCACCAGCCGACCGGGTGCCCGCCGCCATCTTGGCCTTGACCTCGGCCTGCCGAATCTCGTCACGCAGTGAGCGCACACGGGCCTTGGCATCGCGCAGGTTCTGATCGGCCAGCGCCACCACGTCGCGGGTCTGCGCGGCCCTCGTCTCCAGCACGGCCACGCCGGTCTTGCCGCGTGCCCGGCGCAGGGCGGTGTTGGCGGTGGCGGCAACCCGCTCGGCCTGTGCGGCCACTCGTGTGGCGTCACGCACCGGCTGGGCAGTCCGTGTGACCGCACGCTGTGCCTTGGTGATGGCACTCGCCTTCTGCTTCTGGAGGACCCGCTCCTCGGCCGTGGCCTTGATGCTGGCCTCGACCCCGCCGATGGTCTTGCGGAAGTACTCAAACGAGGAGCGCAGGCTGGGGTTCACACCCCGGCCGCGCTTGGTCTGGCGGGTGTAGGCGAGGAACGAGTCGGCCCACCACTCCGACACCTCGCGGCTCCACGTGCGGCGCTTCGACCCGCTGGCCTTGCGGAACTCGGCGAGGATCGTGTCGCGCATGGAGGGATCGAGGTCCACCTCAAACAGGTGCGCCAGTTCGTGCAGCCCGGTGCGGGCATCGGCGTGCTGCGTGGCCAGCAGGATGCGGCGGCCGTCGTCCATGATCTGGTTGGCCCCCAGCACCCGGCCATCCTCCTGCTGCCACAGCATGGCCATGGTCGGATCGTACGGCCCGCCCTGCCGCTGGACCTGAATGGCGCGGTCCAGTTCGGCACCCACCCGGGGATGCTGAAGGTCAGCCCCGAGGGACACACCGACGTGCGGATCGAGCGGCGTGGCACGTGGCGAGGCCGACCGCAACTGGTCCCACTTGAACCACTGCCACTCGGCACCCGACATGGCCTCCACCGCCTGTGCCGCCTGCTCATGCCCCGCCGCCCGCAGGTTGTCCACCTCG
>Ga0105347_1001458_pt1 | contig 10158 bp, 28 predicted proteins | sample EasRivMeERMLT890_FD_89677 | JGI IMG/M metagenome (GOLD analysis project Ga0105347, IMG submission 89677) | Soil microbial communities from meander-bound floodplain in the East River, Colorado, USA - East River MetaG ERMLT890 | ecosystem: Environmental > Terrestrial > Soil > Floodplain | place...
CCTTGTCCTTACGTGGCCTTGCCATCTAGCTCCAACCTCTCTTCGATCTTGCGGAGCATTACCTTCATGTCAGAGACTTCCTTCTTTACATCTACACCTCCGATGTTTGATTCGAGTCTCTCCATTCGGTTGATGAGACTCAGTATAGGGGTATCCGGCTCGAATGTCAAGGCCGAAAGCTCATCTTCCTGCGGACGACGTAGCAGGAGAAGCGTAGAGGGCTTGGAGCGCCCACCACGATCAAGCAGAGCCACGTAGCCACCGTCGTACAGTGACCGGGTTATCTCTGCGTAGTACGTCGTCGAAGCAATTGAGCGTACAAGTGTTGACAGCGAACCGATGTAAAGTCTGTTTTCTTCTACGTCAACAGCCTCAGCCTCCATAGCGTCGTAGACAGCAAGAATGTGGTTGATAAGGGTAGGTGTCATTCTGCATCAGCCGTGTTCCAACCTGCAAGGAAGCAGAAGCGACACATATCTTTACCGTTCACTTCTGCAACCATTGCAGAGTCAGTGCCTCTCGGGTCGATGCAATCAGGGTTGGAACATTTGGCGTAGGTATGGTTGAGTTGGTAGAACCAATTATGGTAGCTTCGCTCCAAGACCTTGGATTTGCGGGGCTTGGACTGTGGCGCTCGCATTACCTCGTCAAGTTCGTCCTGCGAAAGCTCTTCCATCTTGCCTGCCTCTGCAGCTTTCTTCACTACACCTGTAACTTTCTCAAGTGTGTCAGCTAGCTGCTCTAGCTCGTCTTGCGATATCTCTTCCATGCCCACCCCCTTCGCCTAATACTACGAGCAATAGAACGTGCCAATCCTGGCTGTCCTGCCTCGGTAGCCTGCTCCAAGGCAAACTTGCGGATGTTTCGATTCCTTGCAGCCTTGCCCACTACTTACCTCCTGCATTGCGGGTCGTGACGACGGGCAGACCGGTTGTAGGATCAGTAGGAATGTAGACGGTTGAAGCTCCCGACTCACGCAGTGCCTGAATGTATTCATGCGTGAGGTAGAAGGGAGTCAGCGTCTCGTTGATTTCATCCTGCGCCCTGCGAATACCGATAGCTTCCTGCAGACGAATCTCGGCCTTCTGCTTCGCAATCTGGACTCGCTGCTCCTGATTCTTGATCTGGATCGCAGTGACCTTCACTTGGTTCTCTGCATCTGCTCGCTTCTGGTACCTTGAGTAAGACTTGTACCCGAAGCCAACTAGGAAGAAGGCTGAGATTATCAGCAATCCTGCTAGGCAAAATAGCAAGAATGCAACAGCACCTGTTGCTTGCCCACGCTCTTCTCTAAAGAGGCGCATTATCCCTCCCTTTCGATACGTTCGATGTCGATCCAGCCTGTAGGAGCGAAGCCTTCGACCGGCCTGTACTGTACCTTCGCACCTCTATAGGTAAGCTCAAAGGTTCCGACAGTAAGGACGACAGTTGGACTACGACTACGGATTGCATCCGCAAGAGTGAATGCATCTAGGGGATCGAACGTTGTAGTTCCTAGTCGAGCTTGCCACTCTTCGTACTTCTTCCTCATGGCGGTCACCTAAGCGCCACTAGGGTTAAGAACAGCAGAGCCATCAGTAGTAGAACCTTCAGGGTCAGAGCCAAGGACAGTATCAACAGCGTTATCCACTTCTCCATCCGTGATACCTAGCCAAGCCAAAAGGACTTCGACCTTGATAGAAACCGCTTCGGTTCCAAGTAGCGAAACGCTTCCATAGGGCAAGCCCCTTTCAACTAGGCGTTGACCGATTAGATTTTGCAAGACCAGAACTCTGGTTTGAGCCCTATGCCTTGCCTCTTCACGCTGCCGCCTTTCCTCTTCAAGAAGTCGCTGCTGCTTCCCACGTTCGAGACGCAGCATTTCTTGCTCGTCGTGGTAGGAATCCCAGAAGTCCATGATTTCCCTCGCGGGAACCCAAAGCTTCCGACCTTCCTGATAGTAGCTCATGGTGTAGCCGGTACCTGCCTTGAGGATCAGAATCTCTACCTCGGTTGAAGCATTCTTTGCCCACGAATGCTTCACCTTCTTGGTAGAGAGTGCTTTCACCTTTGCAGCGCCTGCAGGGTTGCTACCCTTCGGCTTGTTCTTGTACCAAGCGTACTCTTCGTTGGTAAATATCTGGCTAGCGTTCAATGTCCCTCCCTTCGCTTGCCGTCCTCGAGATTTGCATTATACTAGATACCTGCGAGCTTGTCAAGTCGAGCAAGAACTTGATCAAGCAAGTAATCGCCCTTCTCTGCCGTGTAATTAGCTAGGATATCGAGAAGTGCAGTCGCATATCCCTCGCGAATCGAACCGTCGAAGACAGGCTCATGTACTTCGCGATCGAACTGCGTATCCTGTAGCTGGTTGTGGTTGGACAGCAATGTTGCAACTGCATGCAAGGCAGCACCCGACTTGTCAGCCGTAGCGTCCCATTCCTCCTTAGTAAGCGAGTGCCCAATACCGTACTCGGTTAGAGTCTTGAGAGAATTCTCGTACTCTTCCACGAATGCATACAGTGTTTCTGCATCGTGCAGCTTCTCCGGCTCTTCTGCCGAGACTAGCGGCCCTGCATCCGTAACTACACTGTCGCGAATTCTTCCCTGCTCACCATCGGGGAGCGTAGTGATAGGCGGCTTCTTCTTCTTCGATTCATCAATAACTCCCCACTTCAAGCCATCGATGTGATCCATTGTGGCCTCGATCAAGTTAATATTCCACAAGGATGCCCCGGACTGCTTGCCTTCTAGCAGATTTGTAAGGGTAGCTATGCCACTACCAACCGACTTCCAAGCTCGCAAATCCCGAGCCGGTGCAACTTCCTCGACTGCAATGCGAACGAACTCAGTCTTTGCACTTGTAGGAAGACCAGCCCGCTTTCCCTCTGCAGCGTAACGATCCCGCTGTCGCTGCTCCAACTCTTCGTACTTAGTTTCAAGCTGAGTACGAAGTCGCTGCACTGTTGCATTGAACCTGGGTGCCTCTACCTTTGGAGACATACCTTCTATCACCTCGTCTGATGCGTTCTCCGACAATGGATGTGTTTCGGGATTAGGCCCGCTCTTTGTACGACGGAAGAACTCAGGGTGTTCATCCAGGTCTTCCAACGTTGGAACGTGAACACCAGCAGCCCTTGCTTGCGCTTGCGCCTTTGCAAGCGCATCTAGATCGATGGCTGGCTTTCGCTTTCCTGTTTTACCCTTGGGACTAGTGCTTCTCCTTCCGTCACCGTAGTCGATGCTGAAACCAGCACGACGCAGCATTCTTCGAATGTTGTGGTGCCAGTTAGGATCGCCGCCAGTCTTTCCTGCAGAGCCAGAGATACCTGTAAGAATTGTGCCAGTTGAAGGATCGACAATATCCCACAGAGTGTGCCCACCCCTGGCAGGGTTCAGTTGGACTACAAGCCCAGCGGCCTTGACAGTTTCGATTACCTCCTTGACACTCGGCAATGCATTTACACCTTCCTTCCAGCTTCAGTAACGGTGATCTTGTAGATGTATCCGTCTACGTTGACTGCGAAGAAGTTCTTTCCCTCTGGTACAGCAACGTTCACACCAGGGAAAGCCTTCTCGAAGATGTGCGTAATGATTTGGTTCTCTCGCTCGCCCTTGCGTGTGGAAAGTTCCGTCTCACTCATAGTGCTCCCTCCGCAATCGTCCAGATTAGTATGCCTATGAGGGCGCCTGCGCATAGACCAGCAACCATTGTTGCGAGAAACTCCCAACCTGTCATTCCTGTGAAATACCCAGGACGCTTCATGCTCATAGCAACCCTCCGTCTAGTGGGGGCTTGTTATCGTACCAACCCTTTTCGTGTGCGCTGTACGTTGGAGCACTGCAGAAATCGCAATACTCATAGCCGATATCGTTGAGTGTGCATTTAGGCTTCAGCCCTGCCATCACCGCCTTGACTGCATGTGAAAAGCACATGCTGTAGTGGTAGTCCGGAAGTTTGCCGATGATCTTCGGCTCTTCCTTGCGAGGAACTGTTAAGTCGAACTGTACTGTATCGGGAATTGCAAACTCAACCATTATTTAGAACCAACTCCCTGTAGTCTTCCTGTAGTCTTTCATGTAGCCGAACAGAGTGACAGTTGTGAATATCGGTAGTAGCCGCTGCCACCATTCATCTAGTCCGAGTGCAGAATATATTAAGGAAGTGATCACCCCGACTAGCGTGTACATGCCGATCTCTTGCAAGCTGCGCTTCATTAGCACCCTGCCCTTCGCTCGGCTTCTATTTCTGCGTACATGTCGTGCAAGTCGCGAGCTTCCTCTTCGGTCATAAGTTCGGACAAGTCGCGACCGACAAGGTTCGGTCGACCGCAACCTCCACAGAGGCCGCGCTCTACCATGTTGCGCTCCATCGAATGCATCACGGAATCGCGAGATTCGTCGTCCATATCCCGCATGCTGTGGTAGCCCATCTCTTCGAAATCGCTCTGCGTATAGACAAGCGGCTCGATATGCGAACGCGAAACCATTTCAGGCAAGCGGTGGTAGATATCCCACAACTTGTGGTCGTACTCTTGGACACCTTCAAGCTGCCCGCAGCAATTGCAAACCTTGTCCATTACCTCACCTCCACGGTGGCGTCTCTACTAAGCAGGGATTACAGAACCAAATGTTCTCCTGTCTATTCCCTGGGAAGATTAAAGTTCCGTGAGTGCATAGCCTTCGATTACCGCACTTCGTACAGTGTTTGCGCCGACGTGGTACGTTGTCGTGCATTTCGACTCGTACTGACTTGATCTGTGGCATCCTATCTAACCTCTGTCACGATGACATCGTAGTCCTGCCGAGGCTTGAAAGTAACCAGCGCAGCCTCGTCCATCGGCACGACGTAGTAGCTCTTGTTGAGCGGTCGATAATTCGGCCACTTCGACTCCATTGCTAGGAACACGACCTGATCTACTGGCGTATCTGCATCGGCCTCCACGATCGTAGGCCAAAGCTCGCTGCTTCGAATTGTTCCCTCGATTCCATCCTTGCGGCAAACCATAAACTTCATGTTACTGCACCTCCCCTGTTGTTAACGATCCTGTCGAACTTGTCCGTGATGAACCATTCGTGATCTTCTGGACCGATTGGCTGCAGCGTGATGTACTCCCACTCATTCAACCAATCGTACACCAACTTGCGTAACGTGCTAGGCGTATCATCGCCTACTGTATCGAACCAGTGGCTTCGATTCGCATCGATGCTAATGTTCCCGAAATCGTCCACCTCGATATAGACCCAGGGATATGTTGTAACCTTTCCCTGCTCTGCTAGCTTCCTTCGAATCTCGGAGGGAAGCGTGAAGTGATATGTAGTCCAAACCTTTCGTGGTACAGGCTCGGACTCGGCTGCGAAAAGATCGAACTCCCAATCGCTCATGCGTTCGCCTCCTGAAACATTTCGACAGTGAGGATCGGCATTACCCACCACGTATCGGCGTGAATGTTGTCTTCGCACCAGAGAATTGCATCGGCTGCATTCTCGAAAACACCTACGAAGATGAAGCCAGCAGCAGGATTGCCATAGCACACCATCCACTTGTCGTGGTCAGCGGGTATCGGGTCCATGAAATTCCTCCCATAGTTCGCTGAATGGAAATCTTTCCGGATCGGGAGAACACTGATCTAGGAAACGCTCTGCATCGAACTCGATGTTATCTTCCCAGAAGCGATCTGCAAACTCAAGCGCGATGTCTTCGATCACACGTCGCTGTACATTCTGGATTGGCTTGAGCAGCGCCGACACCTCTTCTGTGGGGTAGTGATTGCGTAGTCGCTTCGCTACGAGGTTGTAGTGAAGTCTGTGAAACTTAGGCTCGTATGGATTAGGCTCACTCATCAGCTTCCACTCTCTCAATCCTGTTGTGTACCTTCTCTCTGTATTGAGCAGTTCCTACATGAACAGTTACGTGAGCATCGAGGAATTCTTCGGGATCGATTTCCCACGCTCCTAGCGGACGGATGCCATGCACCGCTTCCATTAGCTCTGCTAGTGGCTCGGTGTAGTCCTCTAGTACCGTAATGTGCCACAGATAGAATTCCGGATGAACTCCTTCCGGCTTAAGCTTCCACTGCCAGTATTCTCTCTGGCTATACCGCGATTTCTTTTCGATGTAGCCGACAATCTGCGCCCGATACTTTCCGGGCTTGATAAATGCTGGCGGCTCATCAGGATCAGGCGGCTTACCATCCGAAAAGTAGATACGCCTTTTCACCAAACCTCCGTTCCGATGTGCTTGATGCCGTGATGCGTCTCTTCCCAAACGTTGGGGAAGTAGCCTGTCTTGCGCATGTGCAGGCTAATGGCTGCAAGAACACGCCTTCGATCGGGATACTCTTCATTCCTACGTGCCCAGACATGAATCTGCTTGCCTGATTCCCATGCCTGCCAGCCACGATACATTTCGTGCGTGATGTAGATGTCATCCTCCTGCGCTCCCCAACCATCTATGTAGTACTCGTTGAACTTCTTCTCTGCTGCCTCCGTATCCTTGAACTCGTCGTAGGTAACGAATCCCTGCGTATCCTCGAAAACAAGGACGTTCTCGAATCGTGCGCAGTATCCCCACCCTTCGTTTGACATCGCATCGTCCTCGTCGCCACTACCGAGGAATGCGTAGTACAACAGTGCCTTGCCCATTGCTTCCGCATCGAAATACTGCGGATCACTACAGGCATATCGTTCGAACTTTCCGGAATGGTTGTGATCGTTTGCACATACCATGCAGCAGCGATCGTTGTCGATTGTTGCTGCAGCTTCGGAAACAGTCTGCCTATGACAGACCGAACACTCGTATAGGTAGCTCATTGGATTTCTCTCAGCCTGCGTTGAAGCTTCCAAGGATAACCTCCGCTCTCTTGTGAGGGACTAGTTCGACGCACGTTGAATATTGCTCGTCCGTCCAGAACGGCACATTACTGCGGCTCTGGTATCCGCTCGACCATCGCATAATTTCATCGCCACCTGAAGCCTGCGCGATGGCTCTTGCTCGCTTCTCTGTACCAGCGCAAATCACGAAAGCGTCATAACTGTCGTAGGCTACTATGCCTTTCTTTGATTTCAGCAACCAGAGCTTCATGCATCCACCCTTTCTCGCAGACGTGCTGCGGTCTTGATGTAAACCTCTCTGCCCGTATCCAGATTGAGTGCTATCCAACCCTTAGCTGCTGACGTGCGAAGAATCTGCACAGTTACGATGTTCCTCGAAACCCTGGCCTTGTACTTGCCACCGATTTCAACCTCGCTCTTCTTCATGCTGGCCTCACGAATCCCTGCTTTGTGAGCCTGCCGATGTACTCCTTGCGCGAGCGGCCTTCGGTCGAACCGCCCGCAACGTAAATCTCGAAAACGTCCTCACCCTTTTCGATTGTTGCTACAACTTCGATGCCGTAATCCCAACCGCGAATCCAGGCATCGATCAAGGTGCCGTACTTGTTAGCTGTGGTGCTGTGTCCTTCTGCATACAGCGTTCCTGCAAATCTCTTCTTACCCATCATCGTCCTCCTGTTAGCTCTCTGCAGCGTTTGCAAAAGGTAAACGGAATCACTCTTGCTAGTGCTGCAGTACATGTAACTAAATTGCCGCGACTTAGCCCGCAGTTGGTAAAGCCTACGGTTCTAGGCGCAGGAAAGTCTGAAATCATATGAATCTTCTTCGTTCTTGGGTTAACGAAAAATTCAGTCGGCATCGTCTTCCTTCTGTTCGATTCCATCGGGGAAGTATGCTTGCACGTCTTCGAGAAGCTCAAAGCGCACGTATGAATTCAAGTCTGTAGCCTCTTCCACGGCTCTGACAAGACGCGCAACTAGATCACGCGGCATTTCTACCGTGTTGCTCGCCGCCATCAGTCTTCCTCCTTTTGGTAGCCGTCGAACCAGCCATCGCCGTGAGTATCATCACGCTGGCAATGTGCTTGTGCATCCTCGAGACTCAGACCCGTCTCGATAACTTCGCTCTCCTGCTGAAACTTGAAGCGAACGATGCTGTACGTGTCTTCCTCTTGCTCTTCGTGAAAATCTTCCATTACAGCTTTGCTCCTTCCCTTTCTGCGATGGTCACGACTGCATCGGTAAGCCAGTCGTAATCGCACTCGTCTACAGTGGACACGTTATGCACTTCGAACAGATACTCGAAAACCTTCTCCATGTCGGGGTCGAAATCATCCTTGATTCGCTCGTCGTTCTGCAGACTTACAACGACGGAACCGATGCTGTTCTCGATCCACTCGCAAAACTCTTCGTACTCACGTCGGCTGAAGTCCTCTTCATCGAGAACAGGGTAGTCTGCCAGTCGCGAAGCGAATTCGAACGTGTCTTCTACGATCGGTCGGCATCTACCGAGTCCGAAATCTAGGCCGCAAGTGTGACAGCGCCACAGCTTGAGGCCCATTGCCTTGCCGTCGGGATGCTGTGTGATATGTGCATCCTCCCAATCCTCACAGTCACACTGCAAAGCACGAACCATCATCTGATCCATCCAGCCGACAGCCCAATGACTTGAGCCTTCGACACGGAAATCATCGTTCAGTTCGTACTTCTCACCGAATGCCTTGAGGATCGTTTCGAAGTTCGAATTCTGCAGATGATCGGAATCGCGATGCCGACTGAAGCACAGCATCCAACCCTGATCCTGCAAGTCTGTGATTGCACCCCAATAATCTGAAGGGTGCTCCATTGCGTCGCAGATTTCCTCGTACAGATCAGTCGGCATCTACAACCTCGCTTTCCCAATCTACTGCGATTGCACCAGGGAACATTTCCTGCGCTGCGAGAATTGCGTTCTCTCGCGAGTAGCCACGCTTGAAGTTATCTGGATCATCCTTCATCAAATCCCTGGCGAATGCAATAGCGGCTACATCTTCGTAGCCGCCATTCTCGCGCAAGTACTGCTCGCGAAGCGGCATATTACAACCTCTCGTCGAAGCGATTCAGCATTCCGAGAAACGTCCTGAAATCCTCTACGGTCTTGAAGCTAATCGGGTCGAAGCCCATTGCCTCGTCGCCGTAGGTAATCTCAACGATGTCGTCGGGGTAGATTTGATCCCCTGCGTAAAGCTTGACAGTCGCTTTTGTTTCTCGCCCTACAGAACTTACAAACTTGCAAGCTCCTTCGTTGGTTACGGTCATACAGCCACCAGCCTTTCTAGCTCCTTCAGCGACATGCTAACTAATCCTTTCGATCAGTTCCTTGATGAAACGCGCATCGGACTTCATTGCTGCAACCTCACGCCTCCCGTCGATAGTGTTCTTGTCTGTTGCATCGATGGTGTTCCACAGAGCATCGATCTTCTCCATCAGTGCCTTGATGATCGTGCTGTGCTCATGCACCGAAAGCTCTGGCAGCTTCACGCGAGCAGGCATTAGTACTCGCCCCCCTTCTCCGTGCGGAAGTCTGCAGCAACCAGACCCTTTGCATTGTCGAGTCGCCGCTGTGTACCATGCTCGAACGTGATCGCTGAGTGCTGGTCGTATCTTCCATCCTTGTCGAGCACGTCAACTGCGAACCAGGAATTGTCCTCGTTCGTGAACATGTTGATGAGTGCAATGCGCTCACCCTCTTCATTCACGATTGCAATCGATCCGCCCTTCTCGCTATGCCTGACAACTAGGGCGGTTCGCACGAACTTCCCATCATCGTGCTTTGTTACGGGTGTCCACGCTTCCTCACTCATAGTGTGGCCTCTCTGTAGGAAATGCCTTTGCCAGCATGTCGCCGCTCACGTCGTACTCGAAATGTTGCGACCTGTATGCCAGCACCGAAGAGAATTCGTAATCCTCTTCCTTGGCGCGAACATTCTTCTCGTAGAAATTCAGCGCCCGGCAAATTTCATTGGCCTGTTCCTCGTCTTCGACCATCACGGGGCTCCACTCTGCCACTGGACTACCGGCTGTAAACCACCAGCCTCCCTCTTCTGCGCCGCCATGCTGTAGCGCGACTTCGAACTTGTGGATGTAAAGCATTCCTAGTAATACCTCCCGACTAGGACGTGATCGTCGTCTTCGCAGTACTTCACGACGATTCCTGAAAAGAACGAATCGCTGATGTAGCCGTGCCAACCCTTGAGAATCGTGGACTCGGGAAGATTACGCGGTACGACCATGAAATCGTTTAGGTCGTACAACTGCCCCTTGTACCGGAAGAATGATGCAGAATCCTCACCCTTCTCAATTGCAG
>Ga0105347_1001459_pt1 | contig 10156 bp, 7 predicted proteins | sample EasRivMeERMLT890_FD_89677 | JGI IMG/M metagenome (GOLD analysis project Ga0105347, IMG submission 89677) | Soil microbial communities from meander-bound floodplain in the East River, Colorado, USA - East River MetaG ERMLT890 | ecosystem: Environmental > Terrestrial > Soil > Floodplain | place...
GACCTCGAGGGCGCGCTTGACGTGCTCCTGGCCTTTGATCTCGCGGAAGTCGGAGCCTTCGGGCACGGGCGCTTCAATAGCCTCATGGTTCGTCGATGGGACAAATGGGTCGATGATGCCCGTAAAGCGAAGGTGCTCTGCGAGAGCGTGAAGGGTGTCGAGCGGGATGACCTCTACTCCTTCGACCAGGGCCGCCTCGTTAGCATCGACGGCCGGAACGAACACCGTCGTGTAACCGCGCTCGCGGGCGAGTCCGACCATGGGCAGGACGCCGGCAGTGTGCCGGAGCCGCCCGTCAAGCGAGAGTTCGCCGATAAAGATGCAGTCGCGGCGGGCCTGTGGCACCTGGCCGGAGGCGATGAGGATGCCGATGGCGATAGGCAGGTCGTAGGCGGGGCCTTCTTTGCGCAGATCGGCGGGGGCGAGGTTGACGGTGATGTGCGTCATCGGGAAGTGCATCCCAGAGTTCTTGATCGCGGACCGGACCCGCTCCTTCGCCTCGGTGACGGCGGCGTCGGGCAGCCCGACCACATTGAACCGCGGCAGCCCATTGCTGATATCAACCTCGACCTCGACGATCTCGCCCTCGAGGCCGATGACGGCGCAGCTGTTGGTCTTTGCCAGCATGTCTGCGGACGAGACTACTGCGGGAAGTGGATTATCTCGAAGAGGGAAATGGCACGGAGGGGAGAAATTGGAAAATACACATGGGGAAGTGCCTGGTGGCTGGTAACCGTAACCAGTCACCAACCACCAGCCACCAATCAACTATTTGTTCGGTTGCGGCGTCATCCTCAGGTACGGCTTCAGCTCCTTGTATCCCTTGGGGAACATCTTGTCCGCATCCTCGTTGCTGATCGACGGTAGGATCACGACCTCGCCACCATCCTTCCAGTTCACCGGCGTCGCGACCTTCTCGTACTCCGTTAGCTGGAGCGAGTCGATGACGCGCAGGATCTCGTCGAAGTTGCGGCCCGTCGGCGCCGGGTAGGTTAGGGTGAGGCGGACCTTTTTCGCTGGGTCGATGACGAAGACGGATCGCACTGTGGCGGTGCTGTCCGCGTTGGGGTGGATCATGCCGTACTTCTCGGAGACCTGGCGGTCACCGTCGGCGAGCAGCGGGAAGTTGAGGGCCGCGCCCTGTGTCTCTTCGATGTCTCCGGCCCAGCCCTTGTGCTTCTCCAACGGATCCACGCTGAGGGCGATTACCTTGGTGTTCCGCTTCTCGAACTCGGGCTTGAGCTTCGCGACCATGCCCAGCTCTGTGGTGCAGACCGGGGTGAAGTCAGCGGGGTGCGAGAAGAGGACTCCCCAGCTATCGCCGAGGTAGTCGTAAAGGGTGATCGGACCCTCGGTGGAGTCCTGGGTGAAGTTGGGAGCGGTGTCTCCCAGTTGCAAGGACATTCAGTAACCTCCTTTGTCCTGTTTGCTTGCGCGGGGGGTTGTGGCATGGGGGACGATACCACGCCACCTCCTCTGTTCTGATTATACCCTATGGGGGTATCCAATAGCAGCCCAATTCTCACACCGATCGTTGCTACAAGCTGTGACGGAAGTCACTCGGTGCTACCATCGCCGCGTGGCCACGACCGTGATCGCGCCGGAGACCGTTCTCATCCCCGCTGGTCCCTTCACCATGGGCGACGACAACGGCCGCCCCGACGAGCGCCCCGCCCACCGTGTCACCCTGTCCGCCTTCCGCATCGCTGTTCTCCCAGTCACCAACGAGGACTACGCCCGCTTCCTCGCGGCGACCGGCCACGAGGAGCCGCGCTTCTGGGACGACCCAGCCTTTAACCGGCCGAGGCAACCGGTCGTCGGCGTGTCCTGGCCTGACGCCGTGGCCTACTGCGATTGGCTAAGCGAAGCCATCGGAGGCCGCTACCGACTGCCGAGCGAGGCGGAGTGGGAGAAGGCGGCGCTGGGTGGCACCGACGGCCGCAAGTACCCCTGGGGCGACGAGCCGTTCGAGGCTCCGGATGGCTCGCGGGACGGCCGCTTCAAGCAGGACGCGACATGGGAAGTTGGCGCGGCGCCCCCGAACGGCTACGGCCTCGTCGACATCGGCTTCAACGTCCACGAGTGGTGCTCCGACTGGTACGATCCGGGCTATTACGCCGTCTCGCCGGATCGCGACCCGCAGGGTCCGCCCACTGGTCAACGCCGAGCCTCCCGCGGCGGCGCGTGGCGCCACGCCGTGAAGGTGGCCCGGTGCGCGGCGCGCAGCAGCATCCCGCCGGAGTATCGGTACAACGACTACGGGTTCAGATTCGTGGAGGAAGTTGCGAGGCACCGCGACTACTGAGCCCTTCAGCTAGCCACAACTCTTGTTGTAATACGTGGAAAGCTGGCTCACGTCTGCAAGGGTCACGCTGGAGCTGCCGTTGAGATCGAACCGCTGGTCGTAGGCAGGGTCCGGGGCGATCTTGTTATACGTCGGATTGAACAGACTGACGTCAGCAAGGGACGTGAATCGGTTGTCGTTGAAGTCCGTCGGCCATGCATCGGGCTCGTCGTTGGCTTCCGCGGTCGCGTTGCAATGCTGGGACGGATCGGTGCCGACGTGGGCCTCCTGCGCCGACGTGAAGCCATCGCAGTCAGGGTCGCCGGCCGGGATTGGCCAGTTGGGCAGGGTCTGTGCGGGATTGGCCCAGGACGAGCAGTTGTCGCAGTCGTCTGAGGGTCCGTCGCCGTCGTTGTCGGGCGGCGGCGCGCCAAGGAGGAGGCGGCCGGAGCCAAAGGTATTGTCCGGTCCGGGAGTTCCCAGGTCGACGGTGCTGGTCACCAGGAGGGACTTAAGCTCCGCCGGGTCAAGGCAAGGTGAGCGCTCGAGGGTAAGGGCAGCGATGCCTGCGGCGTGGGGAGCGGCCGCAGAAGTGCCGAAGAACGCACTCGGGTAGCTAACCGTGTCGACGCCGTCTGGAGTAACAGCGTCCGGCTTCGTCAGGCCGTTTGTGGTGGGCCCGCGTGAACTGAAGGGTTCGATGGTGCCGGGCGTCGACCAGTTGACGGCGCCATTCGTTAGCGCCGATGCGTTGTCCGCGGGCTGGCCCAGGCTATTCGCCGAGACCTGGTAATCGAGGTCGTGAACGTGAGAGTAGAGATGCAAATTGGCATCTGAGGAGGAATTGAACTCCTTGATGACTGCGTAATAAACGTCAGTGGCGGGCGCGGTTGCGGTAATAGACTCCCAGGGCTCGGCACCAGGCACACAATCCACTCCATCGTGTTGCTCGTTTTCCGAACTACCGACTACATCCGGGGTGGTACCAGGGTCAGGGCCGTCGGGGCGCACGATGTACAGGTCGTAGTCGCGGCAGGCTGTGCCCCACGGGTCGTCCCACTTCAGCTCAACCGACATTGCTTCACCGGGGAGCATGAACCCCAGGAACGATCCAGCAAGAGCATTCCCCTCGTCGGCCGGGCCTGAGTACTCGTGAAAGCTGTCGGCGTCAGAGTCTGTGAATGTCCCGGACCAGTGCTTCTGGGCGTGATTCGCTGCGGAAATGGACCAAAAGGCGCCGTTCGCAATCGAGGTCGTAACTACGTCGTTGACAGGGCCGGTGCCGTCTCCCGGACCGGAAACGAAATAGCCCCACGATGCGTTTATCACCTGGACGCCCTGCCCGGTGAGCCAGGTGCTTGCGTTTTGGAGCTCTACCTCGGTGTCGAAGTTGGCGAGATATAGCTGCGCACCCGGGGCCATGTCATGGATGATTTCCGCCACGGCCGTACCGTGCACCTCCCCATCGCCGGTGATGTCCGCGTCCGCGCGGAACGACATCGCTGTCACGGTCGGTGGCAGTTCCGTTCCCAGGAGATCGTCGTATCCCTCGAAGCCGAGGTCGAGAATCGCGACTTTGACGCCGGCACCGGTGAGGCCCTGCGTCTGCCAGGCGGCGGCGCCGGTGAGGGACACGCCCTGGCTCGTGTCCGCGGTGTACGGTGTCAAGGGTGGTCTTACCCTGGCGACGCCGGAGACGTCCGAGAGCGCTTTCAGCCGTCCGAAGGGGACCTGCGCCTGCACCAGGTTTCCGGCCATCGTCTCAACATTGCCAAAGCCAGCAGGCATGCGACTCGAGGAGTCATCCTCGAATTGAACAACGACCCGGACCGTTCCAGTTGCATTATCGATGTCCTGGGCGCTCGCACGGTCCCTGGCAGCCGCATTGCCGCCAAGTTCGAACGCTTCTGCGACAGACTGGAGGCGCGAATCCAGCCGGGGATGCCCGCCGCGGGGAGAGGCGTAGGCAGATTCTCCCCCGCTGCTCAGCAGAAGGGCGAGAAGGACGAGCGAGACGACTGCGTATGCGAGCTTCGACACCGGCACGGCTTCCACATTGTAAGGCGACACACGCACCGGGATTGTTACGCCCGCGGCCCTCTCGGACTGAAGATCGCCAAGTGACAACTGTCGTCGATCTTGCTCAAGGCCCAAGGGAAACGGTCTTTAGTAGCGAATCCCCCATTCACGCCTTTGGACGAGGTGGACGCTACGGGCGGGCGTTGGCGAAGGCGGAGAACATGAGCTGGCGCTTTTCCGAGACATCGGAGGCCAGCTCACGCGCGACCAAGGCCAATTCGAACCGTTTGGGGTGGTTCTTAATGCGCGATGGATCCAGTCTGCAAACGCGACTGTAGATCGACTGCGACATAAAGCGAATTGCAACGCGCCAGTCGATGGCCGGCTCAGAGCCCGGCGGGATGCTGTTGTCCTGGCAGTAGACCGTAGCCGCTCGGTCGGTGTCGGAGTCCAGCTGGAGAGCGACGATGCGGTGAACAGCTTCAATTTCCTCACGCGAGGCGTGATGCTCCGGCAGGGGGAGATAGCCGCGGAGAGTCGCGATAAGTGACGTGTCCGGCTGGAAGGCGTCGATTTGGAGATTGCGCCGGCGCTGCTGTGCGAGGAAGAGTGAAAGCAAGTAGACCTCGTCCGCGTTTGTGGGCAGGCCGCTGGGGAGGATCTCGATCACACGCTGGGACCAGCCGCGCACGAGACGGTCGAGTTCGTCCCCGCCGCGTTGGATGCGGCGCAAATCGCGCTCGTTTGTGGGTATGTAGAGCCTGTCAGTTTCGCCTAGCAAGTGATAACTCCACTGTCTTCGGTCGCCCTGATTCGTTGGGGCAATAGCTATGAGGGGCAGACGGATACCGCCGTTACCCAACCGTGAGTAGACGCTGGTTAACGTTGGGTTGAAGGTTCTGCGGTTACCGTTGAGGAGAAATCACGCTAGAATGGCGCACGTTGGCCAAGCGGCAGCGAATTGCGGGTAGAAAGAGGATTGACGAATGGCCGAAGACTTGAGGTTTCCGGACGGGTTCTACTGGGGCACGGCGACGTCATCGCACCAGGTTGAAGGGAACAACACCAAGAACCAGTGGTGGGCATGGGAGCAGGAAGGTGGCCACATCGAGGATGACACAGTCTCCGGGCTTGCTGTGGACCATTACAACCGGTTTGAGGAGGATTTCGCACTCTCCCGCCAGTTCGGGCACAACGCGCACCGCTTCTCCATCGAATGGAGCCGGATTGAGCCCGAGGAGGGGGTGTGGGACGAGAAGGAGGTGGAGCACTACCAGAAGGTGCTCGAGGCACTTCACAGGAACAATCTCGTACCGTTCGTGACCCTGCATCACTTCACGAATCCCGTTTGGTTCGAGGACCTCGGCGGATGGACGAGCGAGCGGGCGCCAGAACTTCTCGGACGGTACGCAGGCTACATGGCGAAGGCATTGGGCGACGCCGTACCGTTCTGGCTGACGATTAACGAACCGCCCGTGCTGCCCGCTGCGCAGTACATCGCCGGCGTTTTCCCGCCCCAGAAGCGGGATATGGACCTGGCCCGGCTGGCGTCACGCCACATCCTGATGTCCCTGGGAACTATGCACAACGCGATCCGGGAGAACGCGCCGCACAAGCCGACGATCGGGCCAGTGATCAACATGACGTACGCAATGCCGGCAAGCGAGGAGGAGGAGGACCGGGCGGCGGCGAAGGTGCTGGACCAGTACTGGAACGGGTTCTGGCTGGACGGCCTGCGCGACGGCGTAATTGGCGCCCCCTGGGGCGACGGAGAAGAGGTCCCGGGATTGAAGGGTGCCTGGGACGTTATGGGACTCAATTACTACTCCCGCTCAGTAGTCGCTCGAGGTGGGACTCGTGGGCTGGGAATACGCCAGATCCCGCCGCCGGAGGGGGCTGAAACGAGCACGATGGGCTGGGAGGTCTACCCGGAGGGGTTCTATCAGTGCATCACGCGGCTGAAGCAATACGGAATCCCGGTCTACATAACTGAGAACGGCATAGGGACGGACGACGACGAACAGCGGATCAGTTACCTCGTGCGGCACCTGTACCAGGTGAAACGGGCGATTGACGACGGAGTGGACGTGCGCAGCTACCTCCACTGGTGCCAGCAGGACAACTTCGAGTGGGCGCGGGGCTACCGGCAGAAGTTCGGACTATGGGCGACCGAGGAGGGGACGTTGAATCGAGTTCCGAAGGACAGCGCGTACTTCTTCAAGGACGTGGCTGAGAACAATCGCGTGCCCGGAGAACTCGTGGAGAAGTATGTTAAATGATCGGTCCTAACTGGCTCCTTCGGCTACTCGGAGTGGTGGCGTTGACAGCTCTGCTCGCATTCACGGTAACGTGTGGTGATGACGGCGACGACGATGACGGCGAACCAACCTCGACGCCCACTGAAGAGGCCACAGCGACCGAGGACGCCACAGCGACTAAGGAGCCTGAGGAAGAAGATGAGGGTGATGCTGGTGACGGCGGCCTGGGGGTGAGCTCGACCGAATTCGAAGACGGCGACGCTATCCCGGTGGAGTTCACATGCGACGGCGACGATGTCGCCCCACCGATCTCATGGACGGGAATCCCGGAGGGGACGCAGTCGCTGGCTCTGGTCATGGACGACCCGGACGCGAACAATTTCGTGCACTGGGTGGTGTACGACATCGATCCGAAAGTGACGGGCTTCGGCGTCACTCCGGTTGAGCCTGAGCTTCCAAGTGGGGCGAAACAGGCGATTAATGACCTGGGTGAGGCTGGATATAAAGGCCCGTGCCCACCAGAAGGCGAAGAGCACACATACAGCTTCCGGGTCTATGCCCTGGACAGGAAGCTTGAGCAGGAGGGCGGCGCGCCGGCGGCCGATGTCATCGCTGCAATCGACGAGAGCGGGCAGCTGGGCGAGGGCGAACTGACCGGGACATACGAGCGGGAGTAGCCCTTACACCCCCTGGGGGTTGCGCACGCAGGCTATCGCACAGTCCGCGCCGTGCACCTTCTCGGCCTCCCGAATCGCGTCTTCCACTGTCGCCGCCGGGATAAACCCAATGTGGCGCGGGATCGCAGAGTCCTGGGCGCCTGCTACGTAAACACGGCCCGCGTGCTTCAAGCGCTTCAGCGGGTGCGTGGCGAGGATTCCGTGAACAGGGTGGAAGGCGTATCCGAACCTGTACTGCTCGATGTAGTCCTGCCGCGTGGCAAACTCGTCTCCGAAGCGCTCTGTGATGCGGTACGGATCCTTCTCGGCGGGCAGGACGCGCTGCCAGACCTCCTTGTATGAGGGATGGTGCTCCATATCCCAGTCGTCCGGGCACGGCGTCGTGATGATGACGGAGCAGCCCGGCTTGCCGATGGCCTCGATGTACCCGCCGAGGTAGCCCAGTGCTGACGAGATCAGGGTAAGGATCGGATTCATCCTGGCGAACGTGGCGTACGGGCTCCAGTTAGGGATGCCGTAAATCACGATGTCGGCCTTCTCCGCGGCCTGCTCGCGCCTGGGCTTGTGCATCGAACCCTGCGTATCCATCGCCGCCGCCCGGCATTCGTCGACGCCGCCGGCCCAAACGTGGGCAATCTGAGCGGGGTTGGCGAGTAGTGTCTCAAACTTGAATATGCGCTGCCCGAGCTTCTGTTCGAGGAAGCGGCCTTGCTCCTCGAAGACGTGATGCATCCGGTTGCCCCGGACGGACATGGACATCCCGTCCGGGTTGTGTGTATGGCTGATCGAGCGCCACGTGGAAAGCCCGACCGCGACGGACTTCCAACCGCCGTTGAATCCGAGGTGGTTCGCGGCGTTAACGTACACCGTTAGGTCGGACTCAACGACGAGGCGGTGGGTATCCACTTCGTAGCCGGACGCCGTCGTGCCGAGGTGGACGATGGCGTCGGGATCTTCGGCATCGTGGCAGAGGAGGCGGTCACCGAACCGCTCCACCACAGACGGACTGAGCACCCGCGCGAGTTCCTCGTTCGTCCACTTGCGGTGCAGCGCGTTAGCGCAGATCAGCGCCACATTCGATTCGGGGACCCCGGCCTCCGAGAGTTCCTCGAGCACCGCTTCGATGGCGAGCGAGCGCACAGGCCCGAAGGATGGTGCGGTGGGGTCGTCGAAGGCTATCAGGACACGCGCGCCCGGCTTAACAAGGGCTCCGACGCGTGGCATGCCGAGTGGGTTCGCGAGCGCATCTCTCACCGCCGCATCCTGGTCAGCGACCTGTTTCAGTCTTGGCCCACCGCCTCCGCCTCCAATAAGTCGAGTGCGTTCGGGTAGCGCTGCCTGGATCGTGGATTCACCGAATGGGAGAGAGACGTCGGGCATGCCGACAGGATTATAGACCCGCGGCGCGAGGGGAGAGAAATCAGTCCGTGCTGTCGAGGCCCGCCGCTTCGGCAATAGCCTTCTTCAACGATTCGCTGAGTTCCAGCTTCCCGCCACGACCGCCGCCAAGGTGGCGGTGATGGACGGTGCCGACGAAACGCTTCTGGTAGACGCTGAGGAAGGCGCGAACGGCTGCGGGATCGAACTGAGTGCCACTATTGCGGAGGACCTCGGCGAGTGCTTCCTCCGCGGGCATGGCGGCGCGGTAGGCGCGGTCAGAGGTCATGGCGTCGAAGGCATCTGCGATCATGAAGATGCGTGCGCCGAGCGGGATCTCTTCGCCGTGCAGGCCGCGAGGGTAGCCGCCACCGTCGTAGCGCTCGTGGTGGGCAAGGACGATTTCGCAGGCAGGAGCGAGGAAGTCTATGGCGCGGAGGATCTCGAAGCCGGCTCGAGGGTGTGTGCGCATCTGCTCCCACTCTTCGTCGGTAAGTTTGCCGGGCTTGCGCAGGACCTCGTCGGGAATGGCGATCTTGCCGACGTCGTGGAGGAGGGCGCCCCAGGACATATATCGCCAGTCGTCGCTGTTCTGGTTGATGCCCATCTCCGCGGCGATTGCCATCGTCAGGTCGGCGACCCGGTCGGAGTGGCCAGCCGTCTCGGTGTCCCGGGCGTCGAGTGCCGCCATCAGCGAGCGCAGTGTCCCGTCGTAGGCGTTGCCAAGACCCGCCATGGCTGCGGTGAGTTGGTCGTGGGCCTCCTGCAGCTGCACATGAGCGTCACGCAGTTCGAAGACGCTCCTCGTCGTGCGGTCGAGGTACTGCTTGATCGAAAGGCGCATGGCGACTGGCGGCGCCACGAACACGGCGACACCCCAGAGACCCATCGCCTCGTAGGCGGCAACCATCGCCAGGGCGATAAACGAGAGGACGGCGTAGTGGGGCAGCAACCAGAGGAAATTCTCTGTCCAAATTGAGCGGATGCTGGTACGGGTGGTGAGAGCGATGGCCGATGCCACCAGCACCGTGTTCATACTGAAGCTGGCGAGTCCGGCCAGCGCGGCAGGAACGATTACTTCCGGCCAATCAGTGGCATAATCAAGTCCCGTGAAGCTGTTGAGGATGCCAACGGCCACGAACCCGGAGACCATCATGGACCCGAAGTTGAATAGAGTCTTGTGGAGGGGTCGTCCCCACGCTGAGGCGAGCACGGCAAACGGGACTACGATCGCAAGCCCGGTGGCGCCACAGCAGATTGTCGCGGCGAAGATCGGGATGAAGGCAAGAGAAATCCGACTTGCGCCGTACATACTGAGGTCAGTGCGCTCCGCCCAAACCGCGAGAGCAGCAAACGTGAAGAGGAGCGCCCACGGTACAGAGTCGGGTGTCGTCGTGTTGCCGGCGTAAAGCGAAATTCCCACACCGGCGGAGAAAACGACCGTTATGAGGGCGTAAAGGCTCCACGTGGCGAGGGCCGATTGCCGCGGTTCGGAGTCTGCCTGGCGAGTATGCGAGAAGGCAGACGGAATCGCCCCGGGC
>Ga0105347_1001461_pt1 | contig 10144 bp, 8 predicted proteins | sample EasRivMeERMLT890_FD_89677 | JGI IMG/M metagenome (GOLD analysis project Ga0105347, IMG submission 89677) | Soil microbial communities from meander-bound floodplain in the East River, Colorado, USA - East River MetaG ERMLT890 | ecosystem: Environmental > Terrestrial > Soil > Floodplain | place...
CTCAGGGGCTGGCACGAGTTTTGGCCCATGGCTTTGTCGCTCCCCTTGCCAATATTCCCGATATTGGCTGCGGCTCGCTTCGCGCCCTGAGCCAAAATCGTGACAGCGCATCGCGCGTTTCATCGTGTTAGGAACTCTAGGGGAGATACCATTGACCGCGAGCGGTGACCGATGAAGAGCGCCCAGAACCTGGACGACCTGGATTTCACGAAGCGGCCCTCGAAGAGCGAGATCTACGATCCGAAGGTTGCGCGCATCTGCTTCGAGTCGCTGGGGCAGATGGAGGACGTGGCGAAGGGCGAGGTCTTCTTCACCGAGAACCAGAACAGCGACCGCATGTACCTGCTGGAGCTCGGGGAGGTCGCCCTGACCCGCGGCGGCAAGGCCATCGACGTCGTGAAGGCCGGAGAGATCTTTGGCGAGATGGCGGCGATCAGCCAGCTGCCGCGCAGCGCCACGGCGACCGCCCGCACCGCATGCCGCGTGGTATCGCTCGACGGCAAGCAGTTCCAGCTGGCGATCCAGAGGATGCCCGAGTTCGCGCTCATGCTGATGAACATCCTCATCAACCGCCTGCGCCTGACCGTCACCATGCTGTCCATGAGCAAGGCGCTCGACGCCTCCGACGGCGCGCGCACGCGCCGGCTGTTCGACGACAAGCTGTTGAAGGGCCTGATGGTGGCGACCCAGCACCGCCCGCCCCAGCATTGCCCGCTCAACAAGGTCATCATGAACGAGGGCGAGACCGGGGCGTTCATGTACATCGTGCTGTCGGGCCGGGTCGCCATCACCATCAAGAACAAGCTTGTCGAGTGGGTCGGGCCCGGCGGGATCTTCGGCGAAATGGCCCTTGTCGATCAGTCCCCGCGCGCCGCCACCGCCGTCGCGGAGACCGACTGCGACCTGCTGTCGATCAACCGTGGCGATTTCCTGAACATGGTGAAGACCAATCCGGTCTTTGCGGTGTCGCTGCTCAAGGCCGGGGCGGACCGCCTGCGCGACATGACCGCACTCCGCAGATAGGGATGTCATTCCCGCGGAGGCGGGAATCTAGCTCACCAGCAGGGCTTCGAGCTCTCGGCGGATATACTCGAGCACCAGGCCGGCGACGTCCTCCGACAGGCAATCGAACTCGGTCACGCCTTCCATCGCCCGCAGCCAGGTGAGCTGGCGCTTGGCGAGCTGGCGGGTGGCGGCGATGCCCTGCTCGCGCAGCGCCTCGGCGCCGATCCGGCCTTCGATGTGCTCCCACGCCTGGCGGTAGCCGACGCAGCGCATCGACGGCATGCCGGGCTCGAGCGCATATTCCTCGCGCAGCCGCTTCAGCTCCGCCACCAGCCCTGCCTCGAGCATGTCCTCGAAGCGCTGCGCGATGCGCTCGTGCAGCACCTCGCGGTCGCCGGGAACAAGAGACACCTTGAGCGGAGTGTAGGGGAAATAGACGTACTTGGGCTTCTTCAGGAGCTCCGAAACCGGCTTGTTCGTGACGTAATAGATCTCCAGCGCGCGCTGGATGCGCTGGGCGTCGTTCGGCTCGAGCCGCGCCGCGGTCGCGGGATCCACGCGCGCGAGCCGAGCATGCAGGGCGGGCCAGCCCTGCTCCCCGGCCATGGTGTCGATCATGAGCCGGATCATGGGGTCTGCCTCCGGCAGCTCGTTCAAGCCCTCGACGAGCGCCTGGAAGTAGAGCATGGTGCCGCCCACCAGCAGCGGGATACGGCCGCGCTCGGTAATCTCGCGCATCAGCGCGAGCGCGTCGTCGCGAAAGCGCGCGGCGGAGTAGCGCTCGTGCGGCTCGATGATGTCGATCAGATGGTGCGGCGCCTCGCGCAGCAGGGCAGCCTCCGGCTTGGCCGTGCCGATGTCCATACCCTTGTAGACCTGCGCCGAGTCCACGCTGATGATCTCGCACGGCAGCTCGCGCGCGAGGCGCAGGGCCACCGCGGTCTTGCCGCTCGCTGTCGGCCCCATCAGCAAAATCGCTGGGGGCGATTTTGCTCGGTGACGAGTGACGAGTGACGAGTGACGAGTGGACGGCTGCTCGACGGCCGGTGATGGGTGATGAGTGGCGGAGGAGGAGGGCTTGGACGAGGGTTTGGCCCTCGCCGCAGGTTGGGCGCGCTTCTTCGTTGTCCGCCGCTTCGCGGGCCTCCTTGGCTTCGACCTGGGTCTTGCCCTACCCACCACGCATCACCTCCCTCGCATGAACAGCTTGTCGAGCTCTGCGAGGGTGACCTGGTGCCAGGTAGGGCGGCCGTGATTGCACTGGCCGGAGCGCTCGGTCGCCTCCATCTCGCGCAGCAGGCCGTTCATCTCGGGGACCGTCAGCTTGCGGTTCGCGCGCACCGCGGCGTGGCACGCCATGGATGCCAGCAGCTCGTTGCCGCGCTCGGTGAGGACGCGGGTCGCTCCGTACTCGCGGACTTCCCGCAGCACGTCTGACGCGAGGCGGCGGGCGTCGGCATCGGCGAGGAGCGCCGGAATGGCCCGCACGATGAGCGAGGTGGGCGAAGCGGCGGCGATGTCGAAGCCGATGGTGCGCAGCACGTCGGCGTGCTCTTCCACGGTCGCCACGTCGAGCGCCTCGGCGGCGAAAGTCACGGGCACCAGCAGCGGCTGCATTGGTATCTCGCGCTGATCGAGTGCGCCCTTCAGGCGTTCGTACATGATGCGCTCGTGGGCGGCGTGCATGTCCACGATCACGAGCCCATGGCGGTTCTGCGCGAGCACATAGACCCCGGAAAGCTGCGCGAGCGCGAAGCCGAGCGGCGCCTCTTGCTCATCCGGCAGAGGTGCGGCGGGCTCCGGCCGCCCGAACAGAGTCTCGTAAAAGGCCGACGGCTCCGCCGCCGCCAAAGCCATGGCCGCCTGGCGTGCCGGCTGGGCGGTGAACGCCGGGGCGGGCGCCGCGGCGTGGCTCCGTTCGGCCGTGGCACCTGCAACCGCGCCGGCAAGCGACTTGTTCAACGCGTGGAAGACGAACTGGTGGATGCCGCGCGCATCGCGGAAGCGCACCTCCGACTTGGTGGGGTGCACGTTGACGTCGACCAGCGCGGGATCGATCTCGAGAAACAGCACGAATGAGGGATGCTGCTCGTGATGCAAAACGTCCTGATAGGCCTGGCGGATGGCGTGCGCGATCAGGCGGTCGCGCACAAAGCGCCCGTTCACGAAGCAATACTGCGCATCGCGGCTTGCTTGCGCGTGCGCCGGAAGGCCCGCCGCGCCGTGGAGCCGCAGCCCGGCGCTCGATTCGTCGAGCTGGAGGGCGCCCGCGTGGAACTCCTCACCGAGCACGGCGCCGATGCGGCCACGCAGGGGCTGCGGCTTGAGGTGGTAGCGGTTACGCCCGTTGTGCTGCAGCGTGAAGGCGACATCCGGGCGCGAAAGCGCGATGCGCCGAAACGCCTCTTCGCAGTGCGCGTACTCGGTCGCCTCCGACTTGAGGAACTTGCGGCGGGCCGGCGTATTGAAGTAAAGGTCGCGCACCTCGATGCTGGTTCCAGCGGCGAGCGGCGCCGGCGTTGCTTTCGTGACCGCGGCGCCGCTGGCGGTGACGGTCCACGCGTGCTTCTCGCCGCTGCGTCGGCTAGTCAGCGTGAGCCGCGAGACCGCAGCGATGCTCGCCAGCGCCTCGCCGCGAAACCCGAGGCTTGCGACGCGCTCCAGGTCGTCGAGCGAGGTGATCTTGCTGGTCGCGTGGCGGGCGAGGGCGAGTGGCAGCTCCTCCCGCGGAATGCCGGCGCCGTCGTCCGTCACCTTGATGAGCTTGGTGCCGCCGCCAGCGAGCTGGACTTCGATTCCACGCGCGCCGGCGTCGAGGCTGTTTTCCAGCACTTCCTTGAGGGCGGAGGCGGGGCGTTCGACGACTTCCCCGGCGGCGATCTGGCTTACCAGCAGTTCGGGGAGAACGCGGATGCTGCTCATCCCCGAATTATAACGATCACTAATCGGCTCGAATATTGGCTTCGCGGGCGATGCGGCCGATGCGGACGAACTCGGTCTTGACGTAGGCCAGGTGCGCTTCCGGCGTGCTGCCGACGGGGTCTATGCCCTGGTTCGCCATCCGCTCCTTCACGTCCGGCATCCGCACCGCCTTGGCAACGTCGCCGCTGATGCGCGCGCCGAGCTCGCGGTTGATGGCCGAGGGCGCGTACAGCCCCGACCAGGTCGCGACGTCGAAATCCGGGAAGCCGGACTCGGCGACGGTGGGGTACTCCGGCGCGAGCGGCGAGCGCTTCGGGCTGGTGATGGCGAGCGCCCGCACGCGGCCGGCCTTGACGAACGGCAGCACAGCAGAGATGTTCGAGAACATGAGTGGAATCTGGCCGCCGATGATGTCGGCAACGGCTGGGTTCTCGCCCTTGTAGGGGACGTGGACCATCTTGACGCCGAGCGAGAGGCTCAGCAGCTCGGCCGCGAAATGCGGCGTCGAGCCGACACCCCCCGTCGCGTAGCTCAGGTTGGCGGCGTTGGCCTTCAGGAATCCGGTGAACTCCTTGAAGGTCCGGGGCGGAAGCGAGGGGTGCACGACGAGCAGCAGCGGGGTGGAGCCGACGATGGAGAGCGCCGCGAAATCCCGCATCGTGTCGAAGCCGACCCGGCGGAAAATAAGGGGAGCGGCCACGACGCTCGTCTGAGGCGCAACCAGCAGCAGGTAGCCGTCGGGAGGAGCCTTTGCCACCAACTCCGCCGCAATGGTCCCGCTCGCCCCGGGCCGGTTCTCGACCACGACCTGCTGGCCCCACATTTCCGTGAGCTTCTGCGCCACGATACGCGCGTTGATGTCGGTCGCCCCGCCCGGCGCGTAGCCGACGAGCACTCGCACCGGCTTGGCGGGGTACTGCTGCGCGCCGGAAACGGCCGCAGCGCAGGCCGCGGCGAGCATGAGGAACGTGCGCACGATCAGCTTCATGTGACTCTCCAATGCGGGTCGGGGATGCGGATAGCATAGCATCGCGCAGGATCTGCGAAAGGCATCAGGGTCACCCTGCGCTGCTACAATGCGCGCTCCCGTCTTTCACGCCTGGAACGATCATGGATCCCGCCACCAATCAGACCAAGAAACGGCTCGCCGCCGGGGAGCTCGCGCTCGGCATGGGCGCGCGGCAGGCACGCACCGTGGACATCGCGACCATCGCGAAGACCTGCGGCTTCGACTGGCTCTTCATCGACATGGAGCACAGCTCGCTCGACGTGGACATGGCTTCGCAGCTCGCCATGGCGTCGCTCGGCGCCGGCATCACGCCCATCGTGCGGGTGCCGGGACACGAGCACTACCACGCGTCACGCCTGCTCGATAACGGCGCCCAGGGGATCGTCGCTCCGCACGTCGACACGGTCGAGGAGGCGCAGCGCATTGCCCGGGCGTGCCGCTATCCCCCGCTCGGCCACCGCTCGGTCGCCGGCGCGCAGCCGCAGCTCGGATTCCGCAGCGTGCCGGTGGGCGAGGGCACGAAGCTGGTGAACGACCTGACGCTCGTCGTCGTCATGCTCGAGACGCCGAAGGCCATCGCGAACGCCGACGCCATCGCGCAGATACCCGGCGTGGATGTGCTGCTGATCGGAACCAACGACCTGTGTGCGGAAATGGGCATCCCCGGCCAGTTCACGGATCCCAAGGTGGAGAATGCGTACAAGACGGTCATCGCCGCGTGCGCGAAGCACGGCAAGCACCCGGGCATGGGCGGCGTCTACGAGCCCAAGCTCATGGAGAAGTACATCCAGATGGGCATGCGCATGATTCTTTCCGGCTCGGACCTTTCTTTCCTCATGGCGGGCGCCAAGGCCCGCACAGATTTCCTCCGCGCCGTAAAGCCATGAGTCATGACACTCCGGTGTCGGCGCCACGGCTGGCGACGCCGCCGGGCGCGTGCGATACGCACCTGCACATCTACGAGCCGGGCTATGACATGCGCGCGAGCGCAAGCCATCCGAGCCAGCCCGGCACGCTCGCCCTCTACCGCGAGCTCCAGAAGCGCCTGGGTCTCACGCGCGCTGTCATCGTGCAGCCGTCGGCCTACGGCACCGATAACACCTGCACGCTGGAGGCGATGGGGAAGCTTGGCGATGCGGCGCGCGGGGTGGCGATCGTGGATCCGGCTGTTCCGGATTTGGAGCTCGAGCGGCTGACGAAGCTCGGCATCCGCGGAGTGCGCTACCACATGATGGGCGGCGTGCTGACGTGGGACACGATGCCTAAGATGGCAGCGCGGGTCGCGGCCCTTGGCTGGCACGTGCAGTTGCAGTGCGAATCGCGCGAGATCGGCGAGCGCGAGGCGATGCTCTCGATGCTGCCGTGCGACCTGGTGATCGACCACATGGGGCGCTTCGACGCCGACGTGGATTTCGCCGACAAGAGCTGGCGCACGATGATGACGTTTCTCGCGGGCGGCCGCTGCTGGGTCAAGCTATCGGGGCCGTATTACGGCTCGAAGAGCGGCCCGCCGGCGTACTCGGACAAGGCCCGCATTGCGAAGGAGCTGATCAAAGCTGCGCCCGAGCGCATGGTGTGGGCGAGCAACTGGCCGCACCCGTCGTTCAAGAAGAATTTCCCGGATGAGGGCAAGCTCCTCGACACCGTCGCCGACTGGACGCAGGACGAAACGTTGCGGAAGAAGATCCTCGTGGACAATCCCTCGCGGCTCTACGGGTTCAAGAATTGATCTGGATCAATCGCTCCTAGGTTCGCCTGTTCGCAATTACACGATATCCCAGGTTGACTTGGTATCATCCGGCGGTCGACATCCAGTCGCAGTGAAGAAGGGGAGTTCATGCCTCAGATCATAGGGGTGCCACGAGAGACAGCCGCAGGTGAGCGGCGCGTCGCCACGGTTCCCGAAGTCGTCGAGAAGCTCATCAAGCTCGGTTTCAAGGTCGCCGTCGAAAGCGGTGCCGGTGAAGCAGCGAACTTCAGCGACGACGCGTATCGCGCGGCGGGCGCCGAGATCGTCGGCGACGCGGGACGGCTGTGGGCGATGTCCGACATCGTCTTCAAGGTGCGGGGCCCTAGCACTGACGAGGTCGGCCTGATGCGCGAAGGCGGCGCGCTCGTCTCCTTCATCTGGCCGGCGCAGAACCCGGAGCTCATGCAGCAGCTCGCGGCGAAGAAAGCGACGGTGCTGGCGATGGACAGCGTGCCGCGCATCTCGCGCGCGCAGAAGCTCGACGCGCTCTCGTCCATGGCCAATATCGCCGGCTACCGCGCCGTCATCGAGGCGGCGCATCACTTCGGGCGCTTCTTCACCGGCCAGGTCACGGCTGCGGGCAAGGTGCCGCCGGCCAAGGTTTTCATTATCGGCGCGGGCGTCGCGGGACTGGCGGCGATCGGCGCGGCGTCGGGCCTCGGCGCCATCGTGCGCGCCAACGACACGCGGCCGGAAGTGGCCGACCAGGTGAAGTCGTTGGGCGGCGAGTTCGTCGGCGTCGAATACCAGGAAGAGGGCACCGGCGTCGGCGGCTATGCAAAGCTGATGAGCGAGGGCTTCCAGAAGGCGCAGCGCGAGACCTTCGCCCGGCAGGCAAAGGAGGTGGACATCATCATCACCACCGCGCTCATCCCCGGCAAGCCGGCTCCCAAATTGATCACCGCCGAGATGGTGCGCTCGATGAACCCCGGCAGCGTCATCGTGGACCTCGCTGCCGAGCAGGGGGGCAACTGCGAGCTGACGGAGCCGGGCAAGGTGGCGGTCAAGCACGCCGTCACGATCATCGGTTACACCGACCTCCCGAGCCGTCTCGCCCGGCAGTCGAGCACGCTCTACGCAACCAATCTGCTGCGCCTCACCGAGGAGCTGTGCAAGGCGAAGGACGGGGTCATCAATGTCAACATGGGAGACGAGGTGATCCGCGGCACGACGGTGGTGAAGGAAGGCAATATCACCTGGCCGCCGCCCGCGCCCAAGCTGTCGGCGGCGCCCGCGGTGCCGGCCGTCGCGAAGCCCGCCGTGCCGGCCCCGGCCAAGGCGCACGGCCACGGCGCGGCCGGCGCGCCGGCCTCGGCCAGGGCGGCCGCTATCTTCTTCCTCGTTGCTGCGCTCGCGTTCTGGTTCATCGGAACCCACGCGCCACCGGCGTTTCTCGCCCACTTCACCGTGTTCGTGCTCGGCTGTTTCGTCGGCTACATGGTGATCTGGAACGTGACGCCCGCGCTGCACACGCCGCTGATGAGCGTCACCAACGCCATCAGCAGCATCATCGCCATCGGCGCGCTGGTGCAGGTTGCGCCGCCGGTCGCAGAGGTGGCAGACCGGCCCGTCGGCTGGATCGTCGGGCTGGCGGTGGTGAGCATCGCGCTCGTCGCGATCAACATGTTCGGCGGCTTCGCGGTGACCCAGCGCATGCTGCAGATGTTCCGCAAGTAGGGAGGGCAGGCGCGCCATGTCCGCGACTCTCGTCACCGTCTCCTACCTCGGCGCGCCGATTCTATTCATCCTGAGCCTCGGCGGGCTTTCCAATCCCGAGAGCTCCCGCCGCGGCAACCTCTACGGCATGATCGGCATGGTCATCGCGGTGCTGGCGACGGTACTCGGGCCCAACGTCACCGCGAGCGGCTACACATGGATCATCGTGGCGATGCTCGTGGGCGCGACCATCGGCCTCTACGCCGCGCGCACCATAAAGATGACGCAGATGCCCGAGCTGGTCGCGCTGATGCACAGCCTCGTCGGTCTCGCCGCGGTGCTGGTCGGGTTCGCGAATTACATCGATCCCGCGGCCTCCGCCCACTTCAAGGGCGTGGAGAAGACCATCCACGAGCTGGAGATCTATATCGGCGTGCTGATCGGCGCGGTGACCTTTTCCGGGTCGGTGATCGCGTTCGGCAAGCTCTCGGCCAAGATCAGCGGCAAGCCCATGCTCCTGCCCGCGCGCCACTGGATCAACCTTGCCGGACTGGTCGCGGTGCTCTGGTTTGGCTGGAAGTTCATCGAGGCGCACTCGATTTCCGACGGCATGCTGCCGCTCGTGGTGATGACGGTCATCGCGCTCTTATTCGGCATACACATGGTGATGGCGATCGGCGGCGCGGACATGCCGGTGGTGATCTCGATGCTGAACAGCTACTCGGGATGGGCGGCGGCGGCGACCGGCTTCATGCTCTCGAACGACCTGTTGATCGTCACCGGCGCGCTGGTCGGCTCGAGCGGCGCCATCCTTTCCTACATCATGTGCCGGGCGATGAACCGCCACTTCCTCGCGGTGATCGCGGGCGGATTTGGCACCGAGAGCGGGGCGTCGGCAGGCGCCGGCGGAGGAAAGGGAAATGAGCCGGCCGGCGAAGTCTTTCCGATTACCGCGGTCGAGACCGCCGAGCTCCTGCGCCATTCGAAGAACGTCATCATCGTGCCGGGCTACGGCATGGCGGTGGCGCAGGCCCAGCACGCCGTCTACGAGATCACCAAGTTCCTGCGCGAGAAGGGCGTCAACGTGCGCTTCGGCATTCACCCGGTGGCGGGCCGCATGCCCGGGCACATGAACGTGCTGCTGGCGGAAGCCAGGGTGCCTTACGACATCGTAATGGAGATGGACGAGATCAACGCGGATTTCCCGGATACCGACGTCGCCATGGTCGTCGGCGCCAACGACATCGTGAACCCGGCGGCCCAAGACGATCCCACGAGCCCGATCGCCGGCATGCCGGTGCTGGAGGTGTGGAAGGGCAAGACCTCGATCGTGATGAAGCGCAGCATGGCGTCCGGCTACGCGGGCGTGGACAACCCGCTCTTCTACAAAGAGAACAACCGCATGCTCTTTGGCGACGCGAAGAAGATGCTCGACGAGGTGCTGGTCGCCCTGAAGTCCTGACTAGCGCGCGATCCCGTCGGGCACGCCGCCCGGAAAGCGCTTCGCGATCTCCGCCTGGATGCGCTCCTGGCGGTTGCCGGGGTTCGGATGCGTGGAGAGCATCTCGGGCTGGCGCGCACCGGATGAAGCGCTCGCCAGAACCTCCATCACCCGCAGCATCGCGCGCGGGTCGTAGCCCGCGTCTGCCATGATCCGCACGCCGAGGGCGTCCGACTCGAGCTCGTCGTCGCGTCCGTACTTCATGTTGAGGAGGCTGCCGACGGCCTGCGCCAACTGTGCCGTGCCGTAATCCCCGCTGCCCACGGCGACCGCGCCGACCAGGCCCTGGGTGAGCTGCTGC
>Ga0105347_1001462_pt1 | contig 10131 bp, 7 predicted proteins | sample EasRivMeERMLT890_FD_89677 | JGI IMG/M metagenome (GOLD analysis project Ga0105347, IMG submission 89677) | Soil microbial communities from meander-bound floodplain in the East River, Colorado, USA - East River MetaG ERMLT890 | ecosystem: Environmental > Terrestrial > Soil > Floodplain | place...
CGGCATCGCGAAGGACGGAGACGACGACCGGCTGCTGGAGAGGGTCCGCGAGGAGGCGCGGTTCCGTTGCGACGACGCCGCGGCCGCCGAGGCCCAGGGTGGCCTCACCGACGCCGAGCGCTCAGCCGTCGAGCCGTACCGCGACTTCGCGCGCTTCGACGCGATCGTCCGCCGTGGCCGCGCGTCGCTGGATGATGCCGAGCGCAAGGCGCATCGCCTGCTCGACGGCCGCCTCGTCTTCGTCGGCTGGACCGCGACCGGCGCCGCGAGCGACTTCGTGCCGACGCCGCTGGGCGCGCGCACGCCGGGCGTCGTCGCGCACGCGGTCGCGGCCGACATGGCCCTCTCCGGCCGCGGCTTCCGGTCGCTCGCGCCGTTCGCCTCGCCCCTCCTCGCCTTCGCGGCGGGCGTGCTGCTGACGGCGACGACGCTCCTGCCCTCGCTGGCGGCGGCAGGGACGGCGCTCGCGCTGCTCGGCGGCTACGCGTGGGTCGCGGTCGTCGCGCTCTTCGCGGGGGAGCACCTCGTCGTCCCGCTCATCGCGCCGCTCGCGAGCGGCGCGGTCGCGTGGATCGGCGCGACGGCGACGCGCGCCGCGCTGGCGCAGCTCGACGCGCAGCGGATCACGCGGCAGTTCAAGGCGCGCGTCGCGCCGGAGCTCGTCGACTACCTCGTCGACCACCCCGACGCGCTCTCGATGAAGGGCGAGCCGCGCGAGGTGACCGCGTTCTTCCTCGACCTCGCCGGATTCACCGCCGTGAGCGAGCGGCTCGGCGCGCGCGACACGGTCGCGCTCCTCAACCGCTGCATGAACGCGGCGACCGTCGCGCTCACGCGCCACCAGGCCTACGTGAACAAGTACCTCGGCGACGGGCTGATGGCCTTCTGGTCGGCGTTCCGCCCCGATCCGGAGCAGGCGGCGCGGGCGTGCCGCGCGGCGCTCGAGGTGATGGAGGCGCTGGCGGCCGCGACCGCCGGCGAGCCGATCCACGGGCGCGTCGGCATCGCGACCGGCCGCGTCATCGTCGGCGACTGCGGAGCGCCGCCGCTGCTGCACGACTTCACCGCGATCGGCGACGCGATCAACCTCGCGGCGCGCCTCGAGTCGGCGAACAAGCAGTTCGGCACGCGCATCCTCGTCGACGGCCGCACGCGCGAGCAGGCACAGGGCGCGGGGCTGCGCTTCCGTCCCCTCTCGCGCGTGGTCGTCGTCGGCCAGAGCGTCGCGGTCGAGCTGCACGAGCTCGCGCCGCCGGCCATGAGCGACCGCGAGATCGAGCTCACCGCCGCCGCGGTCGCGGCGTGGCAGGCGGGCGACGCGCCCGCGTGCGCCGCGCGCTTCGGCGACCTGCGGCAGGAGTTCGGCGAGTCGCGGCTCGAGCGCGTCTACCTCGACGCGCTCGCGGAGGAGGCGGACGCCGCGGCCGGCGCGCGCGTCCTCCACCTGAAGGCGAAGTGAGCGGCGTGGCGACGATCAAGCTCACGAAGCCGCTCGAGGACGCGGTGCGCGGCGGCCATCCGTGGGTCTTCGCCGACGCGCTCGCGCCCGCGCCGGGGCTGCGCGACGGGGAGGTGGTCGACCTCGCCGACCGGCGCGGCGCCTTCCTCGCGCGCGGGACGGTCGAGCCGCGCTCGCCGCTCGCGTTCCGCGTCTGGACTCTCGATCCGCGCGAGCGCGTCGACGCCGAGCTGGTCGAGCGGCGCCTCACCGCCGCGCTCGAGCTGCGGAGAGCGCTGCTGCGCCCCGACGTCACGGGTTTCCGCGCCTGCCACGGCGAGTCGGATCACGTCCCCGGCCTGCAGTGCGACCTCTACGACGACGTCGCCTCGTTGCGGACCGACGGCGATCTCGGCGTCGCGTGGGAGGAGCCGTTCGTCGGCGCGGTCGCGCGCGTCCTCTCGCCGCGCGCGATCGTCGTCCGCAACCCGCGCATGGCCGACGGCGTGGCGCGCGTGGTCGCCGGGCGCGTCGACGGCGAGGTCGAGATCGTCGAGCACGGCCGCCGCTACCTCGTCGACGTCATCGCCGGCCAGAAGACCGGCTTCTTCCTCGACCAGCGCGAGAATCGCGACCGCGTCGGCGCGCTCGCGCGCGGGCGGCGGGTGCTGAACGTCTTCGCCTACACCGGCGGCTTCTCGGTCGCAGCGGCGCTCGGCGGCGCGACGCGCGTCACGACCGTCGACCTCGCCGGGCCGGCGGTCGACGCGGCCCGCCGCAACTTCGAACGGAACGGCCTCGACCCGGCGGCGCACGAGTTCGTCGCGCAGGACGCCTTCGACCTCCTGGCCGAGCTCGCGCAGGCGCCGCCGCGCTTCGAGCTGATCGTCCTCGACCCGCCGAGCTTCGCCCCGAACCGCAAGGCGGTGCCGCGCGCGCTGAAGGCGTACGAGAAGCTGAACGAGCTCGCGCTGCGCGCGCTGCCCCCCGGGGGGCTGCTCGCCACGGCCAGCTGCTCGAGCCACGTGAGGGAGCCGGACTTCCTCGCCGCGCTCGGGACCGCGGCGCGGCGCGCGCGGCGCCGCTTCGTGATCGCCGGCGTCCACGGCGCCGGCCCGGACCACCCGATCCGGCTCGGCTTCCCCGAGGGGCGCTACCTCAAGTTCGTCTACGGGCGCGTCGACTGACCGCCGCGCGTCCCCGCTCCGTTCCGTTCGCCGGCGTGCTCGCGCTCCTCGCGCTGGCCGGCCGCGCGTCGGCGCACGAGCGCGACTTCACGCTGAGCCGCGACTGGCACCTGCCCTACGCGGGCGAGCACGAGATCGAGCTGCGCTTCAACTTCCTCGACTTCGGCTACGGCAAGCTGCTCCCCGCCTTCAACCTCGAGTACGAGCACCGCGTCGGCGGCGAGCTCGAGAGCGAGAACCCCAACCGCGACTTCGAGGCGGAGGAGCAGGCGTTCGAGGTGAAGGGGATCCTCTCCTGCTGCACCGAGCGCGGCGAGGACTTCACCGTCAACGTGAACGTCGGCCGCGTCTGGGAGGAACACGAATCGGAGTTCGAGGGCGAGACGACCTTCGGCTGCCTCCGCACGCTCGACTTCATCCCGGGCTGGGAGTCGCCCGCCGACCACCCGATCGGCATCGGCCTCGAATTCCTGCAGCAGTTGAGCAAGGACAAGTTCTCGGAGATCGGACCGGTCGTCACGTCGCGCGCGAGCAAGAATCTGCACGTACTGATGACCGCCCTGTACGCGATCTACCACCGCGACGAGCACAACGACGAATTGCGGCTCGTCCTCGAGTGGGAGTTCTAGGCCGGCGCCGACTCGACCCAATCTTGGCGTCGCGGACGCCGGGCCCCGACCACCAGCTCCGTCCTTGAAGTCAGTCGGCTTTCGCGAAGGCGCGGACCGGGAAGGTGCCGAAGGCCTTCACCTTCGGCGGAACGGCGAAGAAGCGAAAGCCCTGGTCGGGGAGCGCCGCGAGGTTGGTGAGGTGCTCGACGATCGGGATGCCGGCGGCGAGCAGGCGCGTGTGGACCGGGCGGCGGCCGTCGCCCGTGTCGTCGATGTTGAGCGAGTCGATGCCGACGAGCGCGGCGCCGCGCTCGACCAGGAGACTCGCCGCGGCCTCGGTCAGGAACGGATTCCCGGTGAAGTAGCGCTCCGTCCGCCAGTGGCGGTCGAAGCCGGTGTGGACCAGGACGGCGCGGCCGCGCACGTCGCCCACGGACGCGAACGCCGGCGCGTCGATCGCGCGCCCCTGCTCGAACGGCGCGCGCACCACGACAACCTCGAGATCGGCGAGCCGCTCGAGCGGGAGCGCGGCGAGGTCGGCGCCGTCCGCGTGGCGGTGGAACGGGCTGTCGAGGTAGGTGCCGGTGTTGGCGACCATCTCGATCTTCCCGATGTGGAACTCCGTCCCCGCCGCGTAGTGGGAGCGCGACGCCTCGCGGCTCAGGAAGTCGCTGATCACCGGCGGCGGCAGGCCGCGGTAGGTCTCGAGGCCGTGCTCGATCTCGTGCGAGAGGTCGATCAGCTTCGACATGAGGCGTGGCCGGTCAAAGGGTCACGAACGCTTCTCGAGGACGAAGAGCGCGCGCTCCTTCCTGAGCATCTCGAACGGTGACATGAACTTCACGCCGAGAGGAATGCATGCGACCGGGATCTTGATCTTCTTCTTCGATCCGTCCACTCGCTCATGCGTCACGACGGTGTGTCGGTGAGCCAGCGCGTGCGCGATGAGGTACGAGTCCGCGGCGTCCAGGAACGTGCTGACTGCCGCCGCATCGAATCCGCTGTCCTTCGCCCATTGGCTCACGCGCACCAATCCGGGGACGACGGGCTGGTCGGGCTTGAGGAAGAAGCCTGCGCCCCTCCGATCCGTCCAGTCCGCGAGTTCGTCGATTCCCGCCGCGAGCTCGTCTGCGACCTTCTCGATGCTGAACACGGCGCCCGCCGCATTGCGGTCGACGAGCCAGTCCCAGAATCCCGGACAGAAGTCGAGCCCGTAGTAGCGGTTCTTCGCCTCGATGAAGACGTTGGCGTCGAGCAGGTACGCCATCAGCCGAAGACGCCGAGCGAGCGCCCGAGCTCACGGAACGTCTCGAGCTTCGAAAAGCCCAGCATCCGGAACGCGTCGCGAAGAAGCGTCTGTCCTTCGAGCGTGCTCGCGATGAGCGCTCGCGCGAAGCGCTTGCTGAGCCGGGCACCCTGGGTCAGATAGAAGTCGCCGCCGCTCGACTTCGGGACGCCGCGCAATCTTCCGATCTCGGCCTCGTAGGCCGCCCAATACTGGTCGCTCCTGAGGCCCCGAACGTCATGCATCCGTCGGAGCACGACGAGTGTGCTCACCTTGAATCGTCGTGCCAAGCGAGCGAGCTCCCCCGCGAGATCCGCATCCCTTCGGTAATCGCGCTGGAACTGCTCGATCGGAACGAGGAGCTCGGCTGCCACTCGATTGCACCAACGTTCGGTGACCGCATCCGGGACGCTCGCCGAATTCGAGTCGGTCAGCGCGGTCTGCCCGAGCCACAGGTGGGCGAGCTCATGGGCGAGCGTGAACATCTGCGCCGCCTTCGTGTCGGCACCGTTGATGAAGACGAGCGGCGCGAGGTCATCGGACAACGCGAAGCCGCGGAATTCGTCCGGATCCAGCCGTCGGCGATTGTTGTTCAGCACGACGCCGCTGACCATGACGAGCACGCCGAGCGCGTCGGCCTGCTCGATGAATCGCCGCAACGCGTCGGTCCACGTCGGGAGGGTTCCCCGCTCGGCGACGTCGAATTCGAGCGCCCGACGCATCCGCGCCGCCGTCTCCTCGACGTCGTCGTTCGAATTCGACGAGCCGATGAATTCGAGCTTCGATTCGCCGAGCGCCCGGGCGTGGTCGCGATACCACTCCTGCCGCTGCTGGCTGACGTAGATCGTTTCCAGGAGATCCGGGCTCGGACGCCGGATGCGCTCGTCGCGGATCGTCCGGAAGTCGGGAATCGGCAGGCGTTCCTCGGGCGGCTCCGAGAGAAAAAAGAAGCCGACGGGTGTGCGGGTCGCCTTCGCGAAGCCCTCCAGTTGCTTCAGCGTCGGCTGCGCCGCGGACGTCTCCCATGCGTCGAGCTTGGGAAAGCGCTGGACGAGCTCCTCGATGCTCAGTCGCGCACGCTCGCGCGCCCAGCGCAGCATCACTGGCTTGACGTCGACTCGGATCACGTGCCCGTTCCTCTCGCGTCAGTTTCTGGCGGGGGACGGCTGCTCGGCATCGACTCCTGCGAGCATCGCGGACCGGATCGCCGGTCCGCTGCATGTCGACGAATCCCGGGCGACCCGGTCTCGCCCTATTTCACCACCCCGAGCCGCTTCCCCACCTTCGTGAACGCCGCGACCGCCCGTTCGAGGTGGTCGCGCTCGTGGCCGGCGGAGATCTGGACGCGGATGCGCGCCTGGCCCATCGGGACGACCGGGAAGCTGAAGCCGATGACGTAGACGCCCTCGGGGAGGAGCTCCTTCGCGAAGGTCTGCGCGAGCTTGGCGTCGCCGAGCATGATCGGGACGATCGGGTGGATGCCGGGGCGGATCTGGAAGCCGGCCTTCGTCATCTGCTCGCGGAACCACTTTGTGTTGGCTTCGAGCTTGTCGCGCAGCGCGGTCGAGCCGGCGATCAGGTCGAAGACGGCGAGCGTCGCGGCGACGATCGGCGGCGCGACCGTGTTGCTGAAGAGGTAGGGGCGGCTGCGCTGGCGCAGCAGCGCGACGATCCCGGCCTTCGCGGCGACGAAGCCGCCGGCCGAGCCATTGAGCGCCTTGCCGAGCGTGCTGGAGAGCAGGTCGACCCGCCCCTGCACGCCGCAGTGCTCGGGCGTGCCGCGGCCGGTCCTGCCGATGAAACCGGTCGCGTGCGAGTCGTCGACCATCAGCAGCGCGTCGTGCTTCTCGCAGAGGTTCGCGATCTCGGCCAGCGGCGCGACGTCGCCGTCCATCGAGAAGACGCCGTCGGTCACGACGAGGCGGATCTTCGCGCCCTTCGCCGCGGCGAGCTTGCCGTCGAGGTCGGCGAGGTCGAGGTGCTTGTACCGCAGCCGCTCCGCCTTGCAGAGGCGGATGCCGTCGATGATCGACGCGTGGTTCAGCTCGTCGGAGATGACGGCGCAGTCCTCCTTCAGGAGGGTCTCGAAGACGCCGCCGTTCGCGTCGAAGCAGCTCGAGTAGAGGATCGCGTCGTCGAACCCGAGGAACTTCGCGATTTTCGCCTCGAGCTCCTTGTGGATGTCCTGCGTCCCGCAGATGAAGCGGACCGACGACATGCCCAGGCCGTACCTGGCGAGCGCCTCCTGCGCCGCCTTCACCAGCCCGGGATGGGAGGAGAGGCCGAGGTAGTTGTTCGCGCAGAAGTTCAGCACCTCGCCCTGCTGCACGCGGATCTTCGCGGCCTGCGGCGAGAGGATGACGCGCTCCTCCTTCCAGAGGCCGGCGTCGCGGATCTCCTGCAGCTCCTTCTCGAAGTGCTTCTGCGCGTTCGCGTACATGGGATCCCTCGTGCTGCGAGGCGCGACGAAGACGTCGCGCGGTCGGCCGGGAGTCTCGCCGAAGGCGGGCGCGAATCAACGCCGGATCCGGCGCGGGCGGCTCACTTCTTCGAGCCGGGCGCCGAGACGCCGAAGCGGCCCGTCATGAGCGTCCCGATGCCCTGGATCGTCTCGAAGATGCCGATGCTCACGAAGACGTAGCCGCGGTTGGAGTCGGCGCTGAGGTTGTAGCCCCAGCCGCCGCGCACGATGTCGTGGAAGAGGCTCAGGTGCGGGCCGATGCCGGCCTGGAAGCTCTCCTGGTCGGTGCTCATGGCGGTCGCGCTGAGTCCGACGCCGGGATCGAGCACCTGCCAGAAGCTCTCGAGCCACGAATCGTCGGGCTCGCTCGGGATGCGGTAGTGGATCGTCCACGCCGCCGCCGGCGCGGGACGGAAGTGGCCTTCCGAGGACTGGCGGACGAACGCGACGTCCGCCGACAGCGAGTTGACGAGCCGCAGCCGTTCGACCTCGAAGGTGCGCCGCGCGGTCGGGTAGGCGTCGGCCTCGCCGCCGTCGCCGCGCAGCAGCTCGAGGATCAACTCGAGCTGGTCGCCGCGATCGGCGATCGTCGCGTTGAGGTCGATCGAGCCGGGGACCATCGGCGGCGCGGGGCGCGGGACGGTGCGCGGGTCGATGGAGGCCGCCGCGCCGACGATCGGCATCTCCAGCACGCGCGCGCTCGCGAAGCTCGTCGCGAGCTCGAGGCGGTCGAGCGCGACCGGCCAGTCGGCGGCGAGCGCCGCAGCGCGTGCGCGCTCTGGCTCCGACCTCGCTGCCGTGGCGGCGGCGAGGTCGGCCGCACGCGCTTCAACGGTCCACGCCCGCAGCGCCTCGGTCGCGCGTGGGAGTTCGTGCACGGCGACATCCTCGGTCGCGGCGCCGCGCGCGTCGACGAGCGAGCCCGAGATCGCGTCGAGTCGCGCGGCCAGCGCCGCGAGCCGGTCGAGGGCGGCGGCGTCGGCAGCGCCCGCCCCCGCGCGCGCGGCCGCGATCGCCGCCGGAAGCGTCGCCGCGCCGCTCGCGCGCGCCAGCGCGCGCCACGCTTCCGCGATCCGCGCGGCCTCGTCGCGCAGCGCCGCGGCGACGCCCGCGGAGAGCGACGCGACCGTCACGCGCCGGCCGTCGCGGTCGGTGCCGGCGCCCGCCAGCGCGCGCAGCGCGAGGCTCTCCGCGTCGGTGCGCCCCTGGTCGCGCACGGTGCCGAGGCCGACGCTCGGCTCCTTCGTGCCCCACTTGTCGAGGGTGTCGTAGTTCTCGATGTGGACCGGGATGACCTTGCTGCCCGTGTGCAGGAGGGCGCGCAGCCGCAGCGACGTCGCGTCCGCCTCGAGGAGGCCGCGGTCGCGCTCGAGCGAGTGCTCGAGGTCGCGCACGCTCTCTTCGAGCAGGGCGCGCATGCGCGCGACGTCGACGACGATCGGCGCTCCGGCCGCGTCGCGGCGCAACGCGCCGGCCCGCGTCGCGATCTCGGCGTCGGACTCGGGCGTGCCCGGCGCGAGGCGCAACGCGACGTCGGCCGCGACCAGGGCGTCGACCTGCGCGAGCACCTCCTGGCGGACGACGCGTTCGCGCTCGACGAGAGCGCGCGTGGCCGCGGCGTCCTCGTCCGCCGACACGCTGCGCGGCGGCGCCGACGGGTCGAGCTCGGAGCGGCGGGCGTCGAGGTCGGCCGCGAGCGCGTGGAGCTGGTCGGCGAGGCCCGCCGCCGCCTTGAGCAGGTCGAGGCGCCGCTTCTCCTCCGGCCCGAGCGGCGGCAGGAGGTCGTCGGAATCGCCGCGCATCGCGAGCAGCGCCATCCGGTCGGGCACCACGTCGAGCCGGCTGCGGTAGTCGATCTGCGCGAGCTGGCGGCCCGGGTCGATCAGTCGCCGCGAACCGTCGTCCGCGTTCTCGACGAAGAGGAACGCGTGCGCGAGGCGGTCGGACGGCAGCGGCGCGGCCGCGGGCTCGCTCTCGGACTGCGGCGGGTTCGAGCACGCGGCGAGCGCGAAGACGACGGTGAGAGGGGCAGTGCGCGAGTTCGGACGATCCGGCGACGGCATCGAGCGAGTCCTCCCGCGCCCGAATCTAGGGCGGCGAGGACCGAATTCATCGCCCGCCTCGTGCGCGGGCCGGAAGCCGCTACCAGCGCCAGCCGTTCCGCCCGCCGTCGCCGCCGTTCTCGGGGTCGTACCACGAGTCGAGCAGCTCGAACCAGTTCTCGACCTTCCCGTTGCCGGCGGTCGCGCCGTCGCGGCACCACGCGAAGTCGCCCTCGAGCGTCTTGCCGTCGCGGAACTCGTTCGGCGAGTACCACGCGTAGGACGACCACGCGCGCGGGCCGGCGGAGAGCGTCGCGACCTTCGACCCGTCGCACCTCGGGAAGACGATGAAGACGCCGTTCTTGCCCGGCTCGAAGCCGGCGTAGCCGTCCATGCCGAACGACGCGATCATGAACTTCGCGAGCGCCTCCATGGCGGGCTTCGTCGTCGCGCGCGTCGCGGCGTCGAGCGCGTCGCTGCGCTCGGCGCGCTCGAGCAGGTCGTAGAGGTCGACGAAGGGCCGCCCGCGCTCGAGCTCCTCGCCCACGTAGTTCATGACGGGGGTCGTGCCCGCGGCCGGCGGCACCGACCCGCGCAGCGCGAGCAGCGCGTCGCGGGCGGCGGCGCCGCCGCGCGCGATCTCGACCGCGAACGAATCGATCGCCTGCTTCACGTTCTCGACGGCGGTCAGGTCGTAGGCGGCGGCGGCCTCGTGCGAGAGGTGGTCGCGCGCCTCGGGCCGGCGCTCGAACGCCGCGCGCCGCCCCTTCTCGCCCTCTTCGACGGCGATCCGGCCGAACTCGCGCGGCGAGAGCTTTCCCGGATCGACGACGTCGCTGCGTCCCTTCGCGGCGGCGGAGCCGGGCGCGTGCACGCGGTCGAAGACGCGGTCCCAGTCGAGCGGCGGGCCGGCGTTGGGGATGGCGACGAGCACCTCGGTCGAGAAGCCGCCGTTGCCCGGCCGCCACTGGTAGGCGATCTCGACGCCGCCCATGTTGCAGAGCTCGAGCGCGGTCCAGTCGACCGCGTCCTCGTCCTCGGTCGCCGCGGTGAGCTCGGCGATGCCCATGTCGCGGCCCGCTTCGGCGTCGGGGCACATGGAGATGC
>Ga0105347_1001463_pt1 | contig 10120 bp, 5 predicted proteins | sample EasRivMeERMLT890_FD_89677 | JGI IMG/M metagenome (GOLD analysis project Ga0105347, IMG submission 89677) | Soil microbial communities from meander-bound floodplain in the East River, Colorado, USA - East River MetaG ERMLT890 | ecosystem: Environmental > Terrestrial > Soil > Floodplain | place...
CGGACCGCGGGGATTACGAGGGATGCAACAGGCCTTGATCTCTTCGGCCGGATGCTTGGGCACATACCAGTCAGTAGTCCATTCCCATACGTTGCCGATCATGTCGTAGAGACCGTAGGCGTTGGGCGGGAATGCGGCGACCGGGGACGTCTGCTCGTAACCGTCCGACACCCGGTTCTCCCACGGAAACTCTCCTTGCCATGTGTTTGCCATGTGGCGGTCGCCTGGGAGGAATTCCTTGCCCCACGCATAGGGCTCACCGTCGAGTCCTCCGCGTGCGGCGAACTCCCATTCGGCTTCTGTCGGCAGCGATTTTCCCTGCCAGCGCGCGAAGTCTTCGGCGTCGGCAAACGAGATGTGAACGACGGGATGGTCGTCGAAACCGGCGTTCGTGCTGTCCGGCCCGTACGGGTGACGCCAATCGGCACCGCGCATGAAGCTCCACCAATTGTGGAAGTCGCGGAGATCGACAGGGCCGCTCGGCTTGGTAAATACCAGCGAGCCCGCAAACAGCATGTGCGGGAGCGCGCCCGGATAGTCCGCCGGGTTGGGTGGAATTTCCGCGAAGGTTACATGACCCGTAGCAAGAACGAACCGCGCGAACTGCTTGTTCGTGACGGGCGAAGTGTCGATCCAGAAGCCGTCCACCGCGACCCGGTGTGACGGCCGCTCTTCCGGATAGTGTTTGTCGGAGCCCATCCGAAACGTTCCGCCAGGAATCCACACCATTCCAGGGAATGGCGGTTCAGAGACGGACTCGTGCCGGACATCGAATTCACTATGCATGTCCCAAGCGCTAGCCGGCATTGTAGACCTGTGGGCCGCGCCCAAGAGACTCCTTCGACCTGCTGACCCGCACGCATCATCTGACGCCGCCGCGTCCGTCGATTTTGGAGATGCTGCATCACTTGGCAGAAATGGAGGGGGTAACAAATGCAATGTCCAGCCTCGCCCGCTCATCGGTTGCACATGAGCTATGGCCGATAGCAGGCTCAAGCACTCAGGAATAATGTGCTGAGCTGGCGGTGAAGGCCAAGATCGCGCGACACGCTCGTACGCGGTGTAGGGCGCCTCCAAATGTGTCCGAAATTTGTATACATATTTCGGACAGGCGGGCTTGCCTTGATATGCGGCAACGTGCGACAGGGCACCACTTGCGTCCGTGTATGCCTCACGCCGCGGTCAGCAGCCAGTTGCGAATTCCGTCCCTAACACCCAGCCACAAGTTTTCCAACTCGTTCTTCTGCAACAGTTACAGGCAAGAATCGCGATTCTCGCGATCTTCCATCGCTCAACGGACGATACCTTCGCCGTTTCGATAAGTACCGTCTGAATGAACGCCTTGCCACCGCCATGACGCCAGGATGAACGTTCGAATCCCATGGATGTGACCGACACAGGTCATCCGCTGGCACCGGTCTGGAGCGGTTGCTCTCGCGGCGAGCCGCGGCGTCGAGACGGACGGCGAGGTGGTGAAGTATCTCCTGCCGGCGCTGCGGCACGGGGCCGGAACATCTCGGCGTGATGCGGGACGGCCCTCGCGCGCTGGCTCGCCGAGAACCGCTTCGAGGTCTACTTCGCGCGATCCCCGCCTCAACCCCGAAGTCGCGATCAAGATCTTTCCGGAAGTGTCAGATGGATTGTCGGTACCCGAAAAACTCGTGATCCTGGTGGTACCCCCGTGGCCGCCGCCGATGTCGGCGAAGTCGGCGACGAACTCGAGGCCCTTAATCCACTTCACCTGCTTGAACCCGAGCTGCGTCTCGTTGCGCAGCCGCAGCGGCGCGCCGTGGTCGGGCGGCAGCGGCTTGCCGTTCATGTCGTAGGCGAGCATCGTCAGCTTGTAGCGCATCTGCTCGATCGCGTGCACGTCGTAATAGATGCCTCCCTCAGGACCGTCAGCAAAGGAGTAAAACACGACCCACTTGGCCTCGGGCTTCGGGCGAACGAGGTCGAGGATCGTCTGCAGCGACACGCCGCCCCACTTGGCGACGCCCGACCAGCCTTGGATGCAGAAGTGCTGCGTGATCTGTTCGTGGTGCGGCAGCGCGCGCAACTCCTCGAGCGAGAGGTCGACGGGGTTGTCGACCAGCCCGCCGATCCGAAGCCGGGCCCCCGCGAAGTTACTGGCGAGCAAGGCCGCGTACTTCTCGGAGTCGGGGAGTTTCCCGTTGCGCCAGAAATACGGCGAGATGTCGCGCTCGGTGTAGAGGCCGGCCGTCGAATCGACGTGTTCGAACAACCCCTGCACCGGCCCGATCAGCGCGAACCCAACACGCTGCACGACACGCGGATGTCGCAGCGTGAGCGGCGTGGCCGCCACCCAGCCGACAATGAGCACGACCATCGAGAGCGCGAAGACGATCAAGCCGATCCAACTGTCGTCGTCGCGGCCCCCGTAGATGTGGTTGAGGTTCGCGCGCAGGCCGGTCGTGAACACGAAGAGGACGTGCGTCACGATGAAAATCAAAAACCAGACAAATTCGAGGAAATGAAGGGATCGCGCGGTCTGGATGCTGAGCACGCGACTGAGCCGCTTGAACCGCGTCGACAGCGCGGGCGACATCCCCAGCCCGGTGATGAGCGCCGCAGGCGCGGCGATGAAGATGGTGATGAAGTACGCGATCAGCTGGAGGCTGTTGTACGCGACCCACCCGTGCTCTGCCGGCCACTGTAACGACAAGTACTGGATCTGGACGGAGAGCGCATTCGGGAACACGTCCCAACTGGTCGGCACGACCCGCCGCCAATGGCCCGTGGCGAACAACAGCACGTAAAAGACCAGGCCGTTCAGGAGCCACAGCACATCGACACCGAGATGCCACCAGCGCGCCAGGCCGATGGAGTGCCGAAGGCCCGGAAGACCGATCTGTCCAGGCAAGCTGACTGAGTCTTGCTTCGCCGTCCACGGCCCCTCGGCCGGCACCTCTTTTTGGAAGCGGAACCAGTCCCTGCCCGGTGTGCTGTGCCGGGTCCAGTACAGCCGCGGATGGTCACTGAGGATCTGTAATCCAGACCGGAGGATGAAAATCATCAGGAACATGTTGAAGAAGTGTTGCACCCCGACCCAGGCGGGAAAACCCGCGTTCTCGTGCGCCTCCGCCGACACGATGGTGCCGGGATACCGGGCAATGAAGTCCTCGACCGACGGGATCGTGCGCAAACCCTGCGCGACCGCCACCGCGGAGATCAGGGCCACGAAGCCGATCAGAATCAACCACAGGAGACTGAACCACCGGTTCCGGCCGACACGCACGCGCGGCGGGATGCCGTACGATTCGGGGAACCACTTCGTGACATCGACGGCATCCTCGCCCACCGTGAGCTGCTGCCGAAAGCTACGCACACCGTCGGGCGACATTGGGGCTGGGGTCGCTCGGGCGCTCAGGCATTGTCCTCAGATAGGTGATACTCGTCCAACCGCCGCTTGAGACCACTGAAGGCGATCGAGACACCAGCCAGTTGCTGACTGACATCGTCGTGCAGGTCCCGCGCAATCCGCGCCCGTTCAACTTCCTGCGCCCCAATCAACCGGCCGGCCAGATACTGAACCTCTTGATGACTCGCCTCCAACGCCGCCTGGCTTGCGAGAATCCGATCTTCGGCGTTCTTCCGTTCGGTGATGTCGACGTCGCATCCCACGTAGCCGGTGAAGCTGCCGTCCCGTCCGTACTTCGGAACCCCCGCAGCGAGAAACCATCGGTACTCGCCGTCGGCGTGACGCAGTCGATACTCCAGCAGAAACGGCTTCCGCGCTTCGAACGCCGGCACGTACGTGTCAAGGCACCTCTGGACGTCCTCGGGATGGACAAAGTCCAGCCAGCCGTTCTCTCGCAGCTGTTCGAGCGGCCGACCTGTCAACTGCTCGCAGAAGCCATTGAGATAGTCGAGCGTCGTGTCCGGCCTAGCGGTCCAGATGAGTACGGGTGCCTGATTCGCGGTGAGCCGAAACTGCTCGAGGCTCTCACGCAGGACGCGTCGCTGGACCAGAAGGCCGGCAAGCACTGACACCAGAATCACACATCCGGCCAGGAGGGCGGCGACGGTGAAGGTCATAGAAACCAGCTGATTCTACCCGCCCTCCACCGCCAAGACGCGACTCCATCCCTTAACCTCGCCCCATTCGCATTGGTCCAGCGTCCGAAACTTGTAGACACTTTTCGGACAGCCTCGACGACCATACGCAGGCGCGTACAGACAATGCGCCGCAAATTGAACGGCTTGCGGCCGTAGGTCTTCAGGCAGCGGTCAGGCGGTGGACCTCTCACCCGCCAGGTCCAGACCGCAGGCTATCGCTCGTTGCACACGCGTTTGACGGCGTCTGCCTGAGCCGGCGGCAGGCCGGCCAGGGTGATCCGATCGATCCGCATCTTGACGTAGCCGGGATCGGCACAGAGCCGCGGCCAGATCCCGGAGCTCGTGTGGTCAGGACCTGTGTAGAGGATCCCGTCGATGATGTCCTCGAGACCTCGCTTCGCCCACTCCGATCGCGGGATCGGCACGAAATCGTCTTCGCCGCGAATGCGACAGCGCTGGTCTGGACTTTCGAACTCGCTGAAATCGGCTGCGCCGAGCGCGGTTCCCCGAACGGCCGTGAAGCTCATCGGCTTCCACGATGCCGTGTCCGCCTGCCACTTCGTCAGCGACCCTTCCGCCCGCACGGTGAACACCCGCGTGCCGCCGGGCGCCTCGATCAGGCTCACGATCGTCTGCGCCTGCCAGCTCGTCATGTCGTAGTTGGTCAGAATCTCCTGCCGCATTAGGTGGCCGTTCGCCCACACAATCAGCGCGCGCCGGTTGTGCGCGAGCACGAGCCGCCGGACCAGGTCGGCCGGATATGAGTCACGCTGGATTTCCCACTTGCGGTAGTCGGCCTTGTTGCGGACGTTCTCCCAATCGATCGGCGGGTCACCAAGCAGTACGCGCGTCTTCTCAGCAACCGGCCGCTTCGCGTTTGCCTCGCGCACTGCGCGGAAGAACGCGGGGGTGTTCTGATTGTCGAGCGCGATCCCCGGCTGCACGGCGTCGAGCCACGCCCGCTGGACCGCTGATTCCGGGACGTCCTCGCCGCGGACGTAGCGGTCCATCACGTCCTGATACCGCGAGCTGCCGAACTCGACGACGATGTCGTTGACGGTCGCACCGAATCGAGGATCCGCGACGAGCGCGCGCAAGAGCGCCTGGGACTCGTTCGTATCGGTATGGCCGCCCGGAAAGGACACGACGCGGAACGAACGAAACGCGTCGAGGATCGCCGTGATGGCGTCCTGCGGCGTGGCTGGTCGCGGCTGGGCGCCCTGCGACGTGCCACGGATCGGCATAGTCAGCGTCAGACACGAGGCGGCGAGTACCGACACCCATGCTCGCAAGCGACCAAGAGCACGCTTCTGAGCCATCGCCTGGTTCCTCCGCGCACGTCCGCGTCCCGTGCGGCGCCCGCCTGCCCAACATTTCGCTCCACCTGCGGGCGCGGTGCGCACGGTGCCGAGCGGCCCCATGATTACGACGACCAAGACCCACTCCGCCGACGCCCGCGCGGAACCAAGAGATTGTCCGCGCCGCGCCCGTCACGTGCAAGCGAATGTTAGACCGGCCCAAGCGTGGGGCTGAGGGGTCTGAACTGTGGTTTTCATCGCCGCGTTTGAAAGCCTCCTGATGTCCCCTGACCAGGCTCCCGGCGTCGGGACGTCGCCGTAACGACGATCTCCACGTCCTCCCCGAGACCGGCGCCGGCGCCGGCGATTTCGCCTGTGCATGCGCTCTAGCGTCGAGGCAACGGCAGCCCCGGACGCAGCGCCTTAAGACTTGCCGTTTGATGACGTCCACGCGTGGACCGAGACCCAGGACAACGAAGATCGCGTCCTCGTCGCCGAATGCACACACAACGTCACCCACCCATCGGGATCGCGGCCTCCACCCATTGGTCCAGGCTGGACGCGGCACCACGTCGTGTCAATAATGACAGAGGCTGTCATATATCAACAGCTACGCTGATCGTGTTCACGGAATCCGCCGGAACACTTACTCGCCGAGGTTCGCCGTGCCACTCGACACCGATGCTCCCGCCGCCGTGATCCCGTCCGACGAGCTCCGGCAACACTGGCAGGGGCACCGGCGGGTGACCCGCCGTGTCATCGAGGCATTTCCCGAAAGCGAACTCTTCCGGTTCTCCGTTGGCGGGATGCGCCCGTGCTCCCTGATGGCGTTAGAGATGATCTCAATGGCGGCCGCCGGCATCCGCGGCCTGGCGACGCGCAAGTGGGCCATGGTCGATGAGCTCGCGCACCACTCCAACGCGCCTGCTCCACAAACGAAGGTGGAGATTCTCCGTCTCTGGGATGAAGTGACCGAGCAGATCAACGCGCTGTGGCCTCAGATTCCCGAGCACCGCTTCGAGGAGATCGATAACGCGTTCGGTCAGTATGAAGGCCGCGTCTTTGGGATATTTCTCTACTGGATAGACAACGAGGTCCATCATCGGGGCCAAGCGTACGTTTACCTGCGCGCGTTGGGGATCGAGCCGCCGCCCTTCTACGATCGGAGCTGATCAGCTAAGAAGCCGAGCCGCTGCGGCAATCGCCGAGGACGCAGAAAAATCTTGTAACTCTGCGGTCTCGGCGCCCTCGGCGGTGAAGGGCTCTTGGACAGTCAACTCGCAGAGCCTTCAGGCCGGCTCGAGCTTCTCCTGTGACTCGCCGTGCTAGCATGGCGCGTGCGTCGGGGGAATCGCGGCCGCCTCTTGTGCTTGTGCCTCCTCGTGACCACTGTTGCGCTGGCTGAGGCGTGGACAACGACGCGGGCGCAGCGTCCAGCTGCCGTTCGGCGAAGCCACACCGTGCGACTGACGCCCGAGGAAGCGACGCAACTGGCCACGACGGCTCGCCAGAGCGTTTCCGTTCAGGTCGCCCCGGGGCTCGACCTGACCGCGTGGGCACCCAACGGCCTCGTGACCGATCCGGTGGCGCTCGCCTTCGACGAGCGCGGCACGCTCTACGCGACGAGCACGAGCCGCGCCAGCCTGCCGCTCGACATCCGCCAGCATCCGTCGTGGGTTCCTGGCGCGCACACGCTGCGGACGGTGGAGGACCTGCTGAGTTTCTACAGGCGCGAGCTGGCGCCCGAGCGCAGCGCCAACAATCCGTGGCTGCCCGACCATAATAAGGATGGTTCGCGCGACTGGCGGGATCTTGCGGAAGTCAAGGAACGCCTGTATCGCATCCAGGATTCCGATGGCGACGGCTACGCGGATACCTCCCGAGTCATCCTCGAGGGCTTCAACGCGGATCCCACTCACGACGTCGCCGGCGGGTTGCTGCATCACGACGGAGACTTGTTCTTCGGAGCCGCGCCGGCGCTCTGGCGGCTGCGGGACCCGAACGGCGACGGCCTCATCCAATCGCGGTCCGTCGTAAGCCACGGCTACAACGTGCACCCGGCCGTCGGCGGACACGGCATCTCGGGCGTGACAATCGGTCCTGATGGCCGTCTGTACTGGGAAGTCGGCGATATGGGCTTCGACGTCGTCGACCAGGCGGGCCGACGCTGGTCGTCGCCGAATCAGGGCGCGGTGCTGCGCGCCAATCCCGACGGTTCGGACTTCGAGGTGTTTGCCTCCGGCATCCGCAATCTTCAGGAGTTCGCCTTCGACGAGTACGGCAACCTGATCAGTGTGGACAACGACGGCGATTACCCGGGAGAGACCGAGCGCCTCGTCTACCTGACGCACGGCTCCGACAGCGGCTGGCGCACGAACTGGCAGTACGGCAAGTACACCGATCCCGACAACAATCGCTACAACGTCTGGATGGACGAGGGGATGTTCAAGCCCCGCTTCGAGGGGCAGCCCGCCCACATCACGCCTCCGATCGCGCCGTATCACGCCGGCCCGGCGGGGATGGCCTACGACCCCGGAACGGCGCTCTCCGACGAGTGGCGAAAGCATTTCTTCGTGGCCAACTTTCAAGGGTCGGCCGCCAACGCCCGCATCTACGCGTTCCGGCTGAGGAACGAGGGCGCCGGGTTCGCGCTCGAGAGCGACCGCGTCCTGCTGCAGGGCATCCTGACCGTCGGCTTGAAGTTCGGTCCGGACGGGGCACTGTATCTGGCCGACTGGATCAGAGGCTGGGAGGCGAAGAACGAGGGACGGATCTGGAAGGTGGATGCGCGCATCGCAGCCTCGAGCGCCGCGCGCATCGAGGTGCGGTCGCTCCTCGCGCAGAGTTTCGACGGGCGCAGTGGCGCCGATCTCGGCGTGCTGCTGCAGCATGCCGACATGCGGGTGCGGCTGAAGACCCAGTTCGAGCTCGTTCGGCGCGCCGACGTCACGACGCTCCGTCTGGCCGCGCGCGGCTCGCCGCACCAGCTGGCACGGATCCACGGTCTCTGGGGCATCGGGCAGCTGGCGCGGAAGGACCCGCAGCACGCGGCGCTCCTCTCGGAGTTGCTCGACGACCCCGACGCCGAAATCCGGGCGCAGGCCGCCAGGCTGATCGGAGATGTGCGTGATGTCCGGGCCGGGGAGGCGCTGCGGCCGCTGCTCGCAGACGACTCGCCGCGCGCGCGCTTCTTCGCCGCCGAAGCGCTCGGGCGGCTCGCCTACCAGCCCGCCATCCCCGACCTCGTCAGCATGCTGGCCGCCAACAACGACCGCGACGCGAACCTGAGACATGCGGGAAGCCTTGCGCTGGCACGCATTGGCGACGCCCCTCCGATCGTCGCGCTCGCCGGCCACGGCTCGCGCGGCGTGCGCATCGCCGCCATCGTGGCGCTCAGGCGCATGCGCCATCCCGACGTCGCGCGCTTTCTCTCGGACGCCGACGAGCAGGTCGTCACCGAGGCCGCCCGGGCCGTCAACGACGATGGGGCCATCGCGGCGGCGCTGCCCGCGCTCGCGCGTCTACTCGACGAGAGGCGATTCACGAGCGAGCCGCTCCTCCGCCGCGCGATCAACGCCAATCTCCGGCTTGGAACCAACGACGCCGCCGCCCGCGTCGCCGCGTGTGCCGCCGACGTCACCCGATCCGCAGCGATGCGCGCCGAAGCCGCCGCCGCGCTTGCCGCGTGGCATTCACCCTCGCCGTTCGACCGTGTCGACGGCGCGTACCACGGCCCGGCCGTACCACCAGCCGCCGCCGCTCGCCGGTAGCACGGGGCGGCAGGCCGCCGTCGTGCCCGCCTCTCCCCAGCGTCCATGCCTACCCCGATCGAGGTAATCCCGCTACGGGACGCTCGGGTTACCGGAAGCCGCCTCCAATGCGGGATGCGCAACCAGACGGCGCGCGCTATCTTCGCCGCACAAGTACGAACACCGATCGACGGTGCTTCGGTCAGGAGGGATCATGATCCACTATCAGAATCGGTGGGCGGTCGTGACTGGAGCGTCTTCCGGATTGGGCCGCGGGCTGGCCGCCCGCCTTGCCGACCGGGGCATGTCAGTAGTGCTGACCGGCCGCAACGCGGGCCGGCTGGACGAGACCGCGCAGGAGATCCGTCGCGCCGCTCCCGGGGTGCAGGTCGAGACCGTTGCCGCGGACCTCTCGACCCACGCCGGCGTCTCGGCCCTTCTCGAGCGCGTCGGCGATCGCCCGATCGAGGTGCTGGTCAACAACGCCGGATTTGGCAGCTACGGACCGTTCGTCGAGGCCGACCCGGAGCGCGAGGCCGACGAGGTAGCCGTCGACGTCAGCGCCGTGATCGCGCTGGCGCGCGCGTTCCTGCCGGGAATGCTCGTCCGCGGCAGCGGCGGGATTCTCAATGTCGCCTCGACGATTGCGTTCCAGCCCGGACCCTACCAGGCGGTGTATGGGGCGAGCAAGGCATTCGTGCTGTCGTTCAGCCAGGCGCTGTGGGAAGAGGCGCGCGGGGCTGGGGTGACGGTCACCGCACTCTGTCCGGGGCCGACTCGCACCGGTTTCGTCGCGGCGCTCGGCGCTGACGTCGGGCACACCGCGATCTACAGCCGGCTCGCCGAGCCGGAACCGGTCATCGAGGCAGGGCTGCGGGCCCTGGACAACGGCCGGGCCGTGGTCATTCCCGGCCTGCGCAACCGCCTGATGGCTGAGGCCGGCCGGTTCATGCCACGGGAGTGGCTCACTCGTTTCTCCGCCCGGCTGCTCCGGCC
>Ga0105347_1001464_pt1 | contig 10120 bp, 9 predicted proteins | sample EasRivMeERMLT890_FD_89677 | JGI IMG/M metagenome (GOLD analysis project Ga0105347, IMG submission 89677) | Soil microbial communities from meander-bound floodplain in the East River, Colorado, USA - East River MetaG ERMLT890 | ecosystem: Environmental > Terrestrial > Soil > Floodplain | place...
TCGTCCTCGCGCCAGTCGTCCACTTCGTCCGTCTCTTCCGCGACACCATCGTCATCCGCCTCGTAGCGGACCAGGCGGTCCTTCACGTAGGGGCGGAAATCGCTTGCCATCGGCGGGAACGACAGCTTCCCGGTCTGTGACGCGTCCTGGAACGTCTCGCGGATGAACACGCGCACGTTCTTGTCGTCGAGGGACGAGATCGCAGCCACGTACTCGTTGCCGCCGTCCATGAGCTTCATCAGCCGCTGGCTCAGCCGCGGTTCGATGTCGCCGATGTGCGAGCCGTCGACGCCCTGCACGGCCAGCGTGCCGTTCTTGCGGCTCAACTGGACCTGGTCGCCGGCGGTCATCCTGATCGCCACCTTCATGTCGGGGTTGGACAGCGAGGTTATCCCGGTCTTGCCGGTTTCCTCGATGAACATCTGCGGCGAGAGCTTTTGCGCTGCCGGGCGCGGCTCGGCCTTCTTGCCCAGACCCGCGAGGCGGCTCAGATTCTTGCGCGCGATGGAGTTCACCGAGTCGATCCCCAGGGCTGATTCGTACGCCTTGCGGGCGTCGGAGTAGCGGCCCAGTTCGGTCATGGCCTTGCCCAGTCGGTTGTAAGCATCCACGTCGGTGGGAAATAGGCCAATGATCTGCTTGTTCAGCCGGGCGGCGTCTTCCCACTTCCCTTGGAGCGCCAGTTGAATGGCGATTTCCGACTGCTGTCTCTTGGCTCTGGTTCTGTCTTCTGCCTGTGAAACCATCTTTTTACTCGTTTACCTATCTAACTCGTTCACTGCGTGGGGGCTACAAGACGCGGCCATTCTAAAAATAGCGCGAGCCGGTCTGCAATAGCCTGCTGACGTTTTATCGTTAGTAACGTTGCGAATGGATCATCGGTTCGCATCACAATAAGACGAAGTGCTTACAAAAGCGTTACCTATTAGAGAGCCGCTCGCCCAGTCACGAGCGATCGTCAGCTTTAACCCGTGGCAGCACGTACTCGCAGGGGCTTCGTTAAATGTTGATAAACACTCACAGATCACGCTTCGTATTTCCGTTTACGACGAAGGTGGTCGGGGTGGGCGGATTCGAACCGCCGACCTCACGGTCCCGAACCGTGCGCTCTAGCCTGACTGAGCTACACCCCGAGGTGCTGCCCGCGAGAAGCAAAACCGCCGGATTCCGGCGGCAAGTGAGATGGTAACAGAACCCTCCGATGGCTGTCGATAATCACCCACCGCCCGCTGAGGAGCCTACGCCCCACGGGCGCAGCTTCCTCTTCAACGTAAACATCGTTTTCCTTTCGCAGATCGCAATCTACGGGTTCGCCTTCGGCCTCCGTGTCGTCCTCGCCCGCGGGCTCGGCGACACCGGGCTCGGTACCTACGCGCTATTCTTCACCGCTATCCTCGTGGCCGGCGGAATCGCCAACCTCGGAGTGGGGCTGGGCAACATCTACTTCCTTAACAAGGGCACTCATCGGTACGGCGTGCTGCTGTCGAACAGCGTTGCGCTCATCGGGTGGACAGCGATCGCCGGCTGGATCTTGATCGGGATCTGGGCGGCCGCATTCGAGCCCGAGCTATTCGTCTCCGGCGACGCCTACTGGGCGTACGCCGCCGCCCTCCCCGCCGTCGTCGCCTACACGCTCCTGACGTCTTTCCTGCACGGTTCCAGCCGCTTCGTTGCCCTCACCATCGTCGCGCTCAGCCAGGGCGCACTGAGCTTCGGCGCGGTCACCCTGCTCTGGTTGCTGGACGAGCTGGACGTCACGACGGCAATTGCCGCCTGGACAGCGTCGTTCATCTTCTCCGATCTCCTTTGCCTGGCGATCATCGGCCCGCACCGGGTGGATCTCCGCACCGTCTTCTGGCCCCGCTGGGACGCCCTGCGGGACCAGGTTGTGTACGGCGTCCAGGGTCAGGCGGCCAACATGGCCACGCTCTTCAATTACCGCCTCGACCAGTTCCTCGTCGCTGCCTTCGTTACACGCGCCGCCGTCGGCCACTACACAGTAGCGGTGGGGCTGGCGGAGAGCGTGTGGTGGATTTCGTCCGCGGTCGCTCTGGTGCTCTTGCCTCGCCTCACAGCCATGGAAGATGAGGACGCTCAGACCGTGACGCCGATCGTCTCCCGAAATACCCTCTTGATCAGCATCCTTGCTTCCGTCGCCGTCGTCGCTGTTTCGCCGCTGGCAATCCAGCTGCTGTTCGGCGATGCGTTCTATCCTGAGGCCTTTCTCCCCCTGGTTCTGCTCATGCCCGGGATAGTGGCTGCCAGCGCCACGAGAGTGCTGGGGAGCTACCTGTTCAGCCGCGGCAAGATCATCTACAACACCTACGCCACGTTTATCGCCCTGGGGGTCACCGTCGCCCTCGACCTGGCCCTCATCCCCATCCTCGAGGTGGAAGGCGCCGCCATCGCATCGTCCATCGCTTACATCTGCGCTCTCATCGCCACCACCTACTGGTACTGCCAGGTCTCCGGGCAGTCCGCCGGTGAAGCCCTAATCTGGCGCCCCTCCGACCGTGAGTACTATGTCTCGCTGATCGCGCGAATCCGCCGTCGCGGCGGTTCGCCTACGCCCGGCGAGTCATCCGCTCCCTGAGGACCAGCCACACAAACCGGGGAATCGCCAGCTGCCGCTTTACGCGGCCCGGTTGACGCCCCAGCCGGTACAGCCACTCCATCCCAGACCTCCGCATCCAGCCCGGAGCTCGCGGCGTGGCTCCCGAGATGAATGAGAACGACCCGCCCTCGGCCACTGCCACCCTTGGGCTGAGCGACGCCAGGTTGGCTGCAATCCAGCGCTCCTGGCGTGGAAACCCCATTCCGACCAGCAGAACATCCGGCGAAACTACGTTGACGGCTTCGAGGACACGTTCGTTCTCCTTGCCAGTGACGTTGAAGTGGCCCGGATGCACCCCGCGAATGTGCAGTGCGGGCAGCCGCTCGCGGATTCGGTCCCTCGCCCCCTCCACTTCCTCACCGGTCCCACCGAGCAAGAACACGGACAACCCCGACTGGGCCAGCGCCTCCAGCATGGTCCACGTGAAGTCAACGCCTCGCATGGCTTGCGGCAGTGGTTTCCTCAGCGCTGGGCTGTTCGTCACCAGCGCCAACAGCGATGCCGGGAACGCCAGCAACGCACCAATCCCACCCCCGCGCCCCGACAGGTAGTGCGCCGCCCAAAGAATGCCGGTCCCGTCCGCGAGGCAAATAGACGCGCCATTGAGCACGTCGCGGAGTTTCTCGTCTTCATGCGCAGGGGGCATGAACTCCGAATAGGGCTTCACGACGTAATGCTGCCCGCCGGAACGCGCTAGCTCCACCACCGCTTCAGCAGCGGCCTCACGGGACAACGCGTGGAAGCGCACGCCGAGGACGTCGACGGAGCTCGCACCGCCGCTCATGGTTCGAGCTCCCTCACCACGAGCGGAGCAGCACGAGCGGGGGGCTTCACGACTGGGCCTTCGATATTCGCGCCAGCGTTTGGTCCAGCGCCTCGAATGCAGTCTCGGGCACGTATTTCGCCCTGATCAAGGCGCGCCCGTTCTGGCTGAGGACCCGCCAGCGCTCCTCGTCCTGCAGCAGGCTGGTCACACCGTCGATGAGGGCGTGCTCATTGCGGGCCACTATCAAGTGCTCGCCGGGGACAATGTCCAGTCCGCGCGCCGCCTCTGAGCTGGCGACTACGGGGATGCCCCTCGCCAGCGCATTCAGGATCTTGAGCCGTGTCCCGCCTCCGGAACGCGACGAGTCAACCGCAACCCGCGCCCGCTTGTAAAGCTCCTCCGCCTCTTCAACCTCCCCGAGGAACTCGACGTTCGATGTCTGCTCCATGCGCCGCACCAGTTCAGGGGAAGCGCCCTTGCCGGCGACAAGCAGGATGGAGGCAGGCGCGCGTTTGACGATCTGCTTGTGTCCGAAAGACAGGTACCGCTGCAACCCCTCGATGTTGGGCTGCCAGCTTAGGGTGCCGAAGTACAGCACAACCGGTTCTGTCAGCTTGAACGAAGGCGCCGGCTCCTCCAGCAGCGTAGCGTCCGGGATGTTCGGAAGCACCTTGATCCTGTTGAGGTCGCCGCCGATCTTCCCCAGCGCCCGCCTGTCGTCCGGTGACACCACGAACGTCGTGTCGAAGCGGCGTAGCAACCCCGCCTCGTATCGCCTGACCCGGCCCGCCTCGCGTCGGGCCAACAGGCGCCGGAGTCCGCCCTCCAGTTCGGCCTGCCTATCCCACAGCTCGTGCTCGGCGTTGTGTTCGTGCAGCAGCTTCCTACCGCCAAAGCCGTCCGGGACGTACTGCGCCATCAGCCACCCGTCGGCCAGAACGACGTCCGGGCGAAAATCCTCCACCTCCGCCTCGACGAGCGTCGTCATCTCGGCGTTGCGAGTGCGCTCGATACTCAACGGCACTCGCGCGAGGTAGCTCCGGATCAACGTCCAGGCGTTGCGCGGACTGCTGTGCTGGACCGTCCGGGCGCCCCCCAACCGGACCGACCACTTCTCCTGCTCGCGCGTCAACGGCGCTGACGTAAGCGCGATCAACCGCACCTCGTGCCGCCTCCGGCGCAGGTGCTCGACGATGCTGAGTGACTTTATGGTCGCGCCGCTGTCCGCCGGAAACGGAAACTGGGATGCCAGGAACAGGATCCGCAACCCCATGGCGTCCACTCGCCGGCTGCGTGACCCCCGCGTCGTGGTGCTAGCGCGCCCCCTCTTTGCTGACGACAAGTTTCACCGTTTTCATCAAGATGCTGAGGTCCAGCGACAACGGGTGACGCTGCACGTACTGTAAGTCGTAACGCACCTTCTCGTAGTGGGTTAAGTCGGAGCGGCCATTTACCTGCGCCAGCCCGGTCATCCCTGGCTTCACTTTGTGGCGTTGCCGGAACTTCTCGGGCCAGGCTGCCACGATCTCCGGCATGTCCGGCCGCGGACCGACCAGGCTCATGTCGCCCTTGAGGACGTTGAGCAACTGCGGCAGTTCGTCCACCGTCGTCTTGCGCAAGGTCCAGCCGATCGCAGTGGCGTGCTGAGGCCGTCCGCGCGGACTCAACAGGCGCTTCGTCAGGTCCCCTGTCGGCAACCGCTCGGCGATGTCGCTGCCCTTACGATCGTGGTGCATCGTCCGGAACTTCAGGAACCGGAACCCGCGCCCGTTCAGTCCGATCCGGTCCTGCTTGATGAGCACCGGCCCGGGGGACTCCAGCTTGATCAGCGCCGCTGCCAACGCGAAGACCGGCCAGAGGCTGCTGATCAACAGCCCTGAAACAGCCACGTCCAGTAAGCGTTTGGCGTCAGACGAAGGTCCAGCTTCGACGTTATCGGGCAGGTCCGGGAATTCGTCTGCGAGCTTGCGGGATTTGGGCATGGTGCTAACGGTGGCCGCAGGGATGCGCGGCGCCTCGTCGGTACTATCGTAGCCCGTGCCACCGTACAACGCCTTCCTGACCGAACGGACCTCGCGGTCAGCGTTGACGCTCGGTGCTTCCGGCGCCGCAGCGGACAACTGCATGCCATCGTCATTCTTCTTGCGCGAACTCATCGACGCGCTCCCTGGGGCACGGCTCCCGTCTCACGCAAGTGATCCGCCAGCGCCTCGCGCCATGGCCTCATACGAATGCCGAGTTCTGCTGCCCGGGTATTCGCCAGCGTCGAGTCCACCGGCTTGCGGAACGGCATATCGAGTGCGCCCTGCTCCGTCTCATCCACCGGGACATCCAGCCCGCACTCCTCCACGATGGCATGCGCCCACTCGTGACGAGAGCAACTGCCGTCGTTCGCCAGGTGGAATATGCCGTATTCCTTGTGCTTGATGAGCTGCCCAATGGCGCCCGCAAGATCAATGGTCCAGGTCGGCGTCGCGATCTCGTCGGTCACGACCTTAAGGCTCCCATCCGCCTTTGCCCGCTCGAGTATCTTCTCGGGGAAGCTGACGCGTCCCGGGCCGTAAAGCCAGCTCGTGCGAACGATCTGGTGCTCCGCGAGGTTCGCCGCCACGGTGTGCTCGCCCAGCAGCTTCGACCGCCCGTACTCGTTGACAGGGTTCACCGGGTCTAGCTCGAGATAGGCGATACCCTTGTCGCCATCGAACACCTCGTTGCTGCTGATGTGGACGAGCGTCGCCCCAACCTCGGCGCAAGCAGACGCAATGAACCCCGGCCCCTCCCCGTTCGCGCGCCGCGCTCGTTCGGGATCCTTCTCGCAGCCCGCGGTGTCCGTCCACGCTGCGCAGTTGATGACGACGTCCGGTCTGTTCATGTTAACGACGAGCGTCACGGCTTCCTCATCGGTGATGTCGAGATCCACATGCGAAAGTGGGATCGCCTCCTCGTCGTCGAGGGCACGTTGCATGGCGAGCCCAAGTTGACCGTTCGCGCCTGTAATCAGTATTCGCATGGTCGTTTTAGTGCCCGGACAGGGCGGCGGTTACTTGAATTCGACGTCCCAGTTGAAGGGAATGCTCGGATCGTCCCACGGCATCCGGAACTCGTCCGGCTCATTGGGATTGTAGGTCTCGGTCGGGAAGTTGATCAGCAGCGATGGCTCCACGCCAACGGTCCGGTATCCGTGGGCGACACCGATCGGGATGCGTACCATAATCGGGTTGTTTTCACCGAGGTAGAGAGCCTGTGCCTCGCCCTTCGTCGCCGATCCCTCGCGGATGTCGTACAACCCCACCTTGCACATCCCCTTCACCACCACGAAGTAGTCCTCCTGCTTCTGATGGTAGTGCCAGGCCCGCACGATCCCCGGGTAGTTCATCGATACGTAGCACTGCCCGAACTTCGAGAAGATCTCGTCGTCCGCACGAATCAGTTCCATCAGGAACCCGCGTTCGTCCGCGTTTGGCTTAAGTTGCTTTATCGTTACCCCTTCGATCATTCACGCGCTCCTGCATAGGGCGTCGCTGTCGCCAGCCGTTCACCGTACTGTTTGTCGTAGTACTCCTGGAAATCCGTCCCTCGCACCTTCTCCCACCACCACTGGTTTTCCTGGTACCAGCGCACCGCCTTCTCGACCCCCTGCTGGAAGTCGTGACGGGGTGCCCAGCCCAGCTTCCCGATCTTGCTGTAGTCGACGCCGTAGCGCCGGTCGTGCCCGGCTCGGTCCATCACGAACCGGATCAAGCTCTTCGGCCGACCGACGATGTCGAGGATCGTCTCGGCCACGTCGATGTTGAAGCGGTGATTCTTCGCGCCGACGTTGTACATTTCGCCGGGCTCGCCCTGGTGCAGAAGAAGGTCGAGCGCCTCAACGTTGTCCTCCACGAAGAGCCAGTCGCGCTGCTGCTTGCCGTCGCCGTAGAGCGGCAGCGGCAGGTCCTGCAGGGCGTTCGTCGTGCACAATGGCACGAACTTCTCCACGTGCTGCCTCGGCCCCACGTTGTTGGCGGGCCGGGCTGTGACCACGGGTAGTCCGTAAGTCTCGACGTAAGCGATGACCTGCATCTCCGCCCCCGCCTTGCTCGCGGCGTAGGGGCTCCGAGGGTGAAGAATGTCTGTTTCGACCGAGAACTGGCCGTCCGGCACGTCGCCGTAGACCTCGTCAGTCGAGATGTGCAGGAACTTCTTGAGATTCGGGTTGCCGCGCGCCGCTTCGAGCATCACGAGGGTCCCCAGCACCTCGCTGCGGATGAAGTCGCCAGATTCCATGAGCGACCGGTCCACGTGGCTCTCCGCGGCGAAGTGGACGATGTAATCCGCCTTTGCCGCCAGTTCGCTGGTCAGGTCGGGATCGCAGACGTCACCCTGCACGAACCTGTAGCCTTCATCGGACTCGATTTCGCGCAGGTTATCCTGGTTGCCGGCGTAAGTCAGCTTGTCCAGGTTGATGACTTTGGCGCCCGGATGCTCTCGTAGCAATCGCAGGATGAAGTTGCTCCCGATGAAGCCGCAACCGCCTGTAATCAGGTATGTGCTCATTCTCGCTCCTATCCGTCCGGCATCTCGATACGGCTGTGGTCGCCCAGGGTCAAACTGTAGCTACCGCCGGCGTTTTGCCCACCCTGCAACTCCACGGAGCGACCAATCATGCTTTTCACCACCGGCCAGTGCATGTCCTCGATCCGGCTGTCCTCCATGATCAGACTATCCTCAACGCGGCAGCCCTTGATGCGGCAGCGCGCGTCGATCGCCGTGTTTGGCCCGATATACGAGTCAATTACTTCCGTCCCTGCGCCGATGATGATGGGACCTCTCAGAACGCTGTTCACTACTCGCGCGCCTTGCCCGACAATCACCGGGTCGTAGACCCGCGACTTCTCGTCCACTTCGCCCTCGCACCGGCTCTCGATCGTGCTCAGAACCATGCGGTTCGCGTTGAGCATGTCATCCATTTTCCCCGTATCGATCCAGTACCTGTCCATGATCTCGGCGTCGACACGGTGCCCTCGGTCGATGAGGCCCTGGATCGCGTCGGTAATCTCCAACTCGCCCCGCGCTGAGGGTTTGAGGGTGGAGATGACTTCGTGCACGGCGGGATCGAACAGGTAGATGCCGATGACGGCGAGATTAGAGGCAGGATTCTTGGGCTTCTCGACGATCCGCTCCACTCTGCCCTCCGCCATCTCGGCGATGCCAAACGATTCCGGCTCATCCACGGGGTGGAGGAGTATTTGCGATGAATTAGGTGTGTCCTGGAACTTCTCCACGTACGACTTAATGCCGCCCATTACGAAGTTGTCACCCAGGTACAGCACAAAGCGGGAATCTCCCAGGAAGTCTCCTGCCGTGGCAACGGCATGAGCGAGACCGCCCGGCACGTCCTGCTGGACGAACGTTACCTTCGCCCCGAACTGGCTTCCGTCTCCGACGGCAGCGCGGACCTGATCGCCCGTGTCGCCGACGATGATCCCGATGTCGGTCACTCCACTCTCCACGAGTTGTTCTATCGCGTAGAACAGCACTGGCTTGTTCGCGATCGGCACCAATTGCTTGGCGTTGGTGTAAGTGAACGGGCGAAGTCGGCTGCCCTTGCCACCGCTGAGAACGAGGCCCTTGATTGGGCCTTCTCGCCCGCCGGTGGGCGCTCCAGCCCCCGTTTTCTTGCCAGTAACCGTAGCTGTCGTCGTCATACGGTTAGAGTAACGGCCTTTCCTCCGCCTGGTTACGTGCGTGCCAGAAAAGCGCCTTGAATTCCGCCGCAGCGCGCGCTATCCGCGTTGGGTGCCGCAGGAAATAGCTCGGCCCGTACACGAACACGTGCATAACGAGGGCAGTCACCAGGTGCAGCCCTGTCCCGCGCTTGCGCACGAACAGCAGCGCGTTCCGCCGGTAAAGGTAGTGAAAGCGAGCGTCAGGGGCGCGGGACCGGTCTGCCTTGTGCCAGATGCGGGCCTGCGGGATGTAGTAGCAGTGCAGCCCCTTCGCCCTTGCCCGCACGCACCAGTCTGTCTCCTCCCAGTACGCGAAGTACTGCTCGTCGAGGAGTCCCAACGCCTCGATCGCCTTCGCCGGGATTAGCATGCAGACGCCGTCCGCGTAGTCGCGCTCCGCGATCTCGTCGTGCTGCCCCTTATCGATCTCCCCACGCCCAACCTGTGTGGCCAGGCCACGCCACAGGCTCACCGAGCCGCCGGTGGAGTAGATCCGCCGAGGCTCCCCGTAAAACAGCGTCTTGGGGCAAAGCGCCGCCAGGTCAGGGATCTCCCGGGCGGCACGGACCAGCGCCGTTAGAAAGTCGGGTTCGACGATGGTGTCGTTGTTCAGTAGCAGAACGTAATCCGGCTTGCTTTCGAGGGCCTTCGTTATACCGACGTTTGCGCCCCCCGCGAAGCCGCGGTTGTCCTGCAACTCTACAAGGTCAATAAAGTCCCTGAATTCGGCGGAAAGTACCTCCGCCTCATCGCTGGTTGAGCCGTTATCAACAAGTACAACCCGGAAGTTGGGGTAGTTTATGTGCTGAAGGCTCTCCAGACATTCGCGGGTGTCAGAGAGGCCGTTCCAGTTAAGCAGTACGATTGAGACGCTGGGGTCGGCTGTCATGAAATGTCGGCAAACTAGGCGGTCTGCTTGCAACAGAGAGTAACGCGAGGGGACGATCGGGGGCAACCATAAGCACCGGTCAAGATGGGTATAATCCCGACAGAAGCGCGGTTCAACAGGAGTTCGTTTGACAGTACAAGAGA
>Ga0105347_1001465_pt1 | contig 10110 bp, 11 predicted proteins | sample EasRivMeERMLT890_FD_89677 | JGI IMG/M metagenome (GOLD analysis project Ga0105347, IMG submission 89677) | Soil microbial communities from meander-bound floodplain in the East River, Colorado, USA - East River MetaG ERMLT890 | ecosystem: Environmental > Terrestrial > Soil > Floodplain | place...
CCTCGGGGTCATGAGCCTGAACGGCGCCGGCGTCCCCGAAGACCCGGCGCGCGCCGCGGAGCTCTTCCAGAGCGCCTGCGACGGCGCGGAGCCCAAGGGCTGCCTGAACCTGGGCCAGCTCTACGAGGCCGGCAAGGGCGTCGCGAAGGACAGCGCCGCCGCCTTGACCCTCTACCGCAAGGCCTGCGGCCTGGGGCACGCGCGGGCCTGCGCGGAGGCCGAGCGGCTCTCGCGCTCCTGAGGTCCGGCCGTCGAGCGGAGCGCGCGGGCCCCCACCACGAGTTCGGGGACTCGAGCCTGGTCCTTCCCGGCGAGGGCTAGGCCTTCTTCGCCGGCTTCTTCTTTTTCGTCTTGGACTTCGCCTTCGCCGGCGCGGGTGTGGGCGAAGGCGAGGGCGCGGCCACCACCGGGGACGGTGACGGTGAGGGAGCGGCGGCCACGGGCGCCGGTGAAGCCGACGGCTCGTCGTCCGACCTCGGCGGCGGGCCGGGAGTCGGGGACGCGACCACGGCCGTCCCCGCCGCCGCGGGGCGCTTGAACACTCCCGAGTCCACCGTCTCCCCCTTGCGGCTGATGGCCTGGAAGTACATGTCGTCGCCGTCGATCTCCACGATCATGAAGCTGTAGTCCTGGTCGAAGCCCTTGTCCGTCATGTCCGTCCTGCGGATGTCCCCGCGCCGCAGCGATCCTCCGGCGCCCACCACGAAGTGCAGGATCCCCTTCTGCGGCTTGATCCGCTCGTAGAAGTGGTCGTGGCCGGCCAGGACCACGCTGACGTTGTCCTTCAGGAAGAGGGGCTCGAGCACGGCCCGCGTCTCCAGCGCCGACCCGTGGGTCTTGCCGGACGAGTAGAGGGGATGGTGGAAGAAGCAGATCTTCCAATCCGATCCCGAGGCCGCCAGCTCCTTGGACAGCCAGTCCAGCTCCGACTTGTCCAGGTAGTTGCTGTCGATGGCGAAGAAGCGGACGCCGCCCTCGGTGAGCTTGGCCAGGCCGCCCGCCGACCCGCGGAACGTGTAGAAGCGCTCGCCGTTCATGTTGAACTGCTTGTAGAAGCGCTGGTTGGGGTTGTCGTGGTTCCCGAGTGCCGCGTAGAACTTGACGCCCTTGTCCATGAGCGGCTTGTACGGCGTCTCGAACTTCTTTACGTAGTCCCCGGGCGTGTCCGCGCCGTACATGTTGTCGCCCACCATGACCACGAAGGTGAAGGGGAACATGCCGTGGACGGTGGCCATCATGCGGGCCGTCTCGTACTGGCCGGAGTCTCCGCGGCCGGTGTCGCCCATGACCAGGAAGCGCACCCCCGAGTCCTTGTTGGGCAGGGTGATGGTCTGGGCGAGGGCCGACGGGCCCGCGAGCAGGGCGAAGAGCAGGGCGGCGGAGCGGGCGCGGCGCATGGCGGTCATCGTGCCGGCAGCGGCGGGGCCGCCCCCAGTATGTAGTCCACGATCAGGTTGGCCTCGGTGTCGATGAGGATGAGGTCGCGCCCGACGAAGCGGTACTCGAGGATGTTCGCGGGCAGGGGCGGCAGCACCAGCAGCACGCTGGCCGGCACCGTGGAGACCGGCGCCCCCAGCGGGTAGGCGGCGTTGACCGCGACGAGAACGGGCACGGTGCCCTCGGGGTCGAACTTCGGGTTGCCCTCGCGGATCACCTTGCGCGCCGGCCGGGCCTCGGCCCCCTCCAGTTCCCCGCGCACCCGCTCCACGATCGTGGGCACTACCTGGGCGTCGAAGACCTCGCCGCGGCGGGCCGCGCGCCGGCGGGTCCGGATGGCCCGGGCCAGGGCCACGCGGTGGGCGGCCACGGTGGCGGGGTCCTCCTCGCCCGTGAGCTTCGGAAGGGTCTCCGCCGCCTTCTTGTGCAGCTTCAGGTAATCCTTCACGCGGTCGTTGAAGTCCTTGATGGCCTCCTCGGTGTCCTTGCGGCGCTGCTCGTTGCCCTTCTCGATGCGCTTGGCCAGCTTCTCCGCGAACTCCGCGGTCTCCTCGGCCAACTCCTCCGCCTCCTCGGCCGCCTCGTGGGCCCGCTTCTTGGCCGCCTTCTGCTCGGCCTTCTCCGCGTCGGTCATCTCGTGCGTCGGCTTGTCGTCCGCGGTGGCGGCGGGGGGCACGGCGAGGGCCAGGACGAGCAGCCAGGTTCCGGTCATGGGTTCACTCCGACGGAGCCCGGAGGCTCCATCCCCATTCAAGCACAGCTTCGCCGGGTGACCCTTTGGCGGGACGAAGATCGGAGCGTATACCCGCTAGCGGGGGGACTCGCCCTTGGCGACGGGGTTACCGTCCGCCTGCCACTTCGCGAACCCGCCGAGGAGTGGGCGCACGCCCTTGATGCCGGCGGTGTCGAGCTTCAGCGCCGCACGGGCGCTGGTGGCCTCGGCCGTTCAGGTGCAGTAGGTGACGAGGTCCTTCTTCGCGGACTTCAGCTTCTCGACGTGCTTGTCGATCTCGCCCACGGGGACGGAGATCGACCCCGGGATGTGCGACTCCTTGTAGGCGTCGGCGGCGCGCACGTCGAGGACGAGCACCCTGTCGGAGGCCATGAGCTTCTTCAGCTCGTCCACGGTGACGCGCTGGATGACCACGTTCGCCCCGTCCGTCGCCGCGGGCGCGGCCGGGGGCGCAGCCGGCGTCCCTTGCCCTGCCAGCAGGGGCGGCGCCCCCGCCAGGAGAATCGCCAACGTACCGGGCCACATCCTCATCCTCGACCTCCGATCCACGACCACGTCCATCATAGCGCAAGCGCCGCCGCGCGCTGCCGCGGCGCCTGCGCGTTTTCTGATACGCTTCTGAGCGGGCCTGTAGTTCAGCTGGTCAGAACGTCCGGCTCATAACCGGATAGTCGAAGGTTCGAATCCTTCCAGGCCCACACCCCACGCTGAATTGACGACGGCCGGGACGGCGTCAATTCAGCGTGCCTTGTCCAATGCCGTCAACCGGTCTTCAGTCCCGGTCTTGTCGCTCCCGTCAACCGGTCTTCAGTCCTGGTCTCGCCGGTCCAGCCGGTCTCGCCGGTCCCGCCGGTCCCGTCTCGACGGTCCGAAACATCCCCGCCCCCATCCACCCCCGGAACCACCGGAACAGCTCCGCCTGCGTGGGCCGCCGACCGCGGCGCAAGGCCGCGGCCACTGCGCTCCCCAGGCGCTTGCCCGCGACGAGGTCGGCCAGGAGGCCGTGGCCGGCGCGGTCCAGGTCCTGACGCCACACGTTGTATTGGCGGCGGTGCACCACGACCCACGCATCGCGCCGGCGCAGCGGCGTGTGCGCGTGGTCCTCGTCCTTGACCGACTGCAGGTAGGCGTTCACGGGATAGCGGAAAGCCAGGAGGCGGAAGGCGGCGATGGGCACGAGCCGCGCCCTCTCCCAGGCTTCGTCCGGCACGGCGGCGATCTCTTCCGCCTGCAGCGGCTTCTCCTCGGGCGCGTCGAAGACCTCGGCCACCGCCTGCTCCAGCCGCGCGAGGTCGTGGCAGAACCCGCGCCGCCGGAGGCCCGGCGCCAGGCGCACGTAATCGGGGACGTGGCGGCCGAGGAAGTTCAGGCTGTAGCTGCGCGACGGGTAGGCCTGCACGTAGCCCGCGACCAGCGTGCGGAAGCCCTCGTCCCCGAGGAAGTGCTTCAGCGCGGGGTAATCGGACTCGAGCGCCTCCTCCATGCGCAGGAGGTACATGCCGTGGTAGATGGCCAGGCGCTGCTCCGGCCGGAGCGTGGCCGAGGGCAGGAGCACCTCGCCCACCCGCCCGCGTGGCACGAAGGCCCGCGCCGCGGGCGCGGCTACGGCCTCTTCGGCCGTGCCGCGGTGGACCACGACCGCCTGCAGCCAGCGCTGCAGGCGATCGAGCGGGACCTCAAGCCCCACGGCGGACGGACGCGGCCTCGGTCGCGGGCTCTTCGCGATGCGCGCGCGCCTTGAGGGCCTCCGCATGCACGACCTCGAAGGAAGGGATGTCCTCGTCCCACTCGTAGAGCGTGGCCGTGGGGCCGGTGCGCCGCCAGGCCAGCCGGTACAGCTCCCAGACCTCCGCGATGGCGTGGTCGCTGTGCGTGTCCACGATGTGGGTGCCCTTGTTGGTGTGGCCGGCCACGTGGTACTGCACCACGCGGTCGGCGGGGATGCCGGCGATGTAGTCGCGCGGGTCGAAGCCGTGGTTGAAGGAGCTGACGTAGACGTTGTTGACGTCGAGCAGCAGCCCGCAGTCGGCGTCGTCGGCCAGGCGGGACAGGAACTCCCATTCCGTCATGGTGGAGGCGGCGAACTCGACGTACGAGGACGGGTTCTCGAGCACCAGGGGCCGCTCCAGGACCTCCGATACGACCTTCACCCGCGCGACCGTGTGCCGCAGGGCTTCCTCGGTGTACGGCATGGGCAGCAGGTCGTGGACGTTCCGGCCCAGGACGCCCGTCCAGCAGAGATGGTCCGACACCCAGCGCGCGCGGGTGCGCGCGGCGAGTGTCTTCAGCTTGCGCAGGTACTCGCGGTCGAGGGGATCCGTGCTGCCGATGGAGAGCGACACGCCGTGCAGGGCCACGGGGTAGCGCTCCACGATCTGGTCGAGGATGTGGAGCGGGCGCCCGCCGGTGTCCATGAAGTTCTCGGAGAGAACCTCGAACCAGTCCACCGCGGGATGCCGCGACAGGATGTGCGGGAAGTGGACGGTGCGCAGGCCGACGCCGATGCCCAGGTCGGGCAGGCCCCAGCGGTTCGTTGTCATTGGTAGATCCTACTTTCCTGACTCGCAGTGAGTCGCGGTCATTTCCGTAGGACCCCCTTTCAAACCGTGCGTGCGGATTTCCCGCACACGGCTTACCGGTAGCCTCTCATGTGGCGGCATTACGCGGCCTCCGGGTACTGGACGGTGCCGCGCAGGCGGTGTAGCCCGAGGGCGTGGAAGAAGTCGCTGTCCCATCGCTGTGCTTCACCTGGCCGTAGGTTCCGGCCCTTCCGCTTCACCATGAAGGCGTGGAGCCGGGTCCAGACGTAGGTGTCGACCTGGTTGAATTTCTGGGCCGCGTTCCCGGTGCGAAAGTAGTTGCCCCAGCCACGGAGGAGCGGATTGAGTTCCTCGATGATCACCCTGGCGTCTCTCACCCCATTCCGATCGCGGCCGGTGCGTTCCTTCACGCGCTGCCGAATCCGCTTCATGCTGCGAGGAGACGGCCAGCGCTGGAGGAAGTAGACCCGTTGGCCTTTCTTCGCCCAGATCGGACCGCTCATCCGCTTTCGCAGATGGCAGCCGAGGAAGTCGAATCCCTGTCTGCCCCACGAGAGATCGACCCGCCTCGTCTTTTCCGGGTGCAGTTCGAGACCAAGCCGGGTCAGGATCTTTCGGACCCTGCCCTCAGCCTCCTCGCACGCCTTTGCCGTGCCACACAGCACGACAAAGTCATCCGCGTAGCGCACCAATGTGCCCAGATGGGCACACCGTTTCGTCCACACGGTATCGAGGACGTGGAGGTAAATGTTCGACAGAAGCGGAGAGATCACGCCGCCCTGCGGTGTGCCCGAGAGCAGCGCCACCTCGCGCCCGTCTTCCATTACTCCCGCACGCAGCCACTGCCTCAGCAGCTTCAGCACGCGACGATCAGAGACGCGCCGAGACACGAGCACCATCAGCTTCTCGTGGTCGATGCTTCCGAAGTAATCCCGGATGTCGGCGTCGAGCACGTGGTTCGCACCCGTGGCTCCGAGCTTCCGGATCGTCTCCAGAGCGCCCGTGGCCCCACGCCGGGGCCGGAAGCCATGCGAGCACGGAAGAAAATCCGTCTCGAATATCGGTTCCAGCACCAGCGTCGCCGCCATCTGGACTACACGGTCCCTCACCGTCGGAATGCCGAGCGGCCGCTTCTTCCCATCCGCCTTGGGTATATACCGGCGCAAGACCGCTCTTGGCCGATACTCGCCTGCCCGTAGCTCCGTGCCGATCTCCTCCACGAAACGATCGACTCCGTAGCTCTCGACCTCCGCCAGTGTCTGGGCATCGACCCCGGCAGAGCCCTTGTTCCGTCTCACCCGTCTCCACGCCTCCCACAGGACGTCACTCCGGTGGATGCGGTCGAATAGCGCATGGAAACGACGACCCGGCGACCGCTTGGCCGCCACGTACAGCCGGCGTCGGAGTTGTCGCACTTTGTCCGCGGGCGCAGGCCCGCAGGGGAGTTTGGGACCGGGCTTGCCGGCCATGCCCTCGCGCTTACCTCCTCCGCCGACACGACCACCGCAGGGACCCTTCCCTCCGGCCGCGTTATTCGTCGCGACCATCTCCGGTACTACTGTCCCCTCGGACTCCCGCTGCACAGCGCCCGATTTCACCCTCGGCTTATTCGGGCCACCTTGCCGCGACCTCGGCCGTGCAGACGGGTCTCTCCTCTTCCGCCCCGATCCTTGCTCACGTGCTGCTCCCCATACCCCGGAGGGACCCCCCGCGCTTTCTCCTCCGGTCCCCTGCGCGGTGGACGTGGCCTTCGCGGTGACGTGACCCGCTCGGCTCCCCCATTGTTTCTCTGACGAGGCTGCAGGATTCACTTCTCGTTGCGGCCCGCGAGCTCGCTCCCTCCGTAGAGGCTCTTGACGCCCCGCTTGGGACACGGGACTCTCGCCCCGCGCCTGGGGCCTGCTACCCGGCGCTCCGGTGCTTACCGGGGCGGGACTCTCACCCGCTGGATCGGTGCAGCATGAGGGCGGCTGGCCCTTACTCGGGTCAGCTCCCTCTAGAGGACGCACCACGGGTCGAGGGTGTCCCACGGCAGTCGATGTCCGGGAGGTGAGGCCGCGGACCGCCGCGACCTCACCCCCACCGTCTCGAGGGTGCGATCTCGAGGCGAGGGCCTACCGGCCCTTGCAGCCGCCCTTGCCCTTGCAGGCGTGCTTGCCGGCCTTGTCGCCGCTGATGTGGGCCTTGTTGACGGGCACCGCGCAGCCGCCCTTGCCCTTGCACTCGTTCTTGCCGGCGCAGCCCGCCGCGCCCGCCGCGCAGCCGCCCATGCCCTTGCACTCGTTCTTGCCCTTGCAGGCGTGCTTTGCGGCGTCGGCGGCGCAGCCGCCCTTGCCCTTACATTCGTTCATGCCCTTGCAGATGTGCTTGTCCACGGGCTCGGCCGGGGCGTCGGTCTTGGCCGGCGCCTTCTTCTCCTCGGCGAACGCCCGCGTCCCCGCCGCCATCCCGGCCACCACGGCACCCATCGCCTTGGTGAAGTGTCTACGGTCCATTAGATTCATCTCCTTGAACGAGGCCCGCGTGGGTGGTGCGGGGCCTCCGTGACCCGAAAACGCTTCTTATGCTCGCACTATTCCCCGTCCTGTCAAGGAGAGGTACGCGCCCGGACAGCCCCTCGGATGTCGGCTAGAATGCACGACGCAGCACGATGAACCCCGACCTCGAACGCTTGATCCGCCTGCAGCGCGCCGAGACCGACCTGCGCCGGGTGGAGGCCGAGCTCCAGGACATACCCCGCCAGCGGGCCGAGCTCGAGGCCGCCCTGGCCCACGAGCGCGGCCGCCTGGACCAGGGCCGCGAGGCCCAGGGCCAGACCCAGAAGGCCCGGCGCCAGCACGAGGCCGACCTCCAGGACCTGGAGGCCAAGCGCTCGCGCTACAAGGGCCAGCTCATGGAGGTGAAGACCAACAAGGAGTACACCGCCATGCTCCACGAGATCGAGGGCGTGGAGAGGGAGATCCGCTCGCGGGAGGACCAGATCCTGGCGGAGATGGAGCGCGCCGAGGGCCTCACGGCCGAGGTGAAGGCGGAGGAGGAGGCCTTCAAGGAGGCGGAGGGCCGGGCGCGCGACGGCGGGCGGGCCCTGGACGAGCGGGCGCGATCTCTCGAGGACGAGCGGACCCGGGTGACGGCCGAGCGCGACGCCGTGGCGGCCACGATCTCGGCCGACGCCCTGGAGCTGTTCCAGCGCGTGGCGCGGCTGCGGGGAGTCGCCGTCGCCGAGGCCCGCGACGGGATGTGCCAAGTGTGCCACCTCAAGCTGCGCCTCCAGATGTACGCCGAGCTCAAGCACAACGAGGAGATCCAGCAGTGCCCGGCCTGCAACCGCATCCTTTATTACGTACCTCCGCCGGCCGCCACCGGCACCGAGCCGTGAGCGGGGCTCCCCCGCCGGTCCTCCACCTCCACATCGACGGCGCCAGCCGGGGCAACCCGGGAGAGGCCGGCTTCGGCATCCACGTGACCACGCCCGAGGGCGCCGAGTTGGCGGGGCTCTACGGGTACCTGGGCCCCGCCAGCAACAACGTGGCCGAGTACCAGGCGCTGCTGCACGGCCTGCGCTACGCGCTGGCGCGGGGCGCGCGCCGCGTACAGGTCTTCTCGGACTCCGAGCTGGTCGTCCGCCAGATGTCGGGCGCCTACCGCGTGAAGCATCCCGCCATGATCCCGCTCCACCGCGAGGCCCAGGCGCTGCGGTCCCGCTTCGAGGAGTTCCGCCTGGCGCACGTCCGCCGCGAGCAGAACAAGGACGCGGACCGCCTGGCCAACCGCGCCCTGGACGAGAAGGCCTCGCGGCTGGAGTGACGTCAGGCGGGCGGCGCCGCCCAACCGATGTAGCTGATCATGCGGCCCGCGCCCCGTCCCTCGCGCCGGTACGAGTGGTAGAGGTCGGCGCGGCAATAGGTGCAGTCGTCCACGTGATGGACCTGCGCCTCCGGCACGCCCGCGGCGCGGAGCTGGGCCACGTTGGCCGCCCGCACGTCGAGATGGGGACGTCCCCGCGGCCCGTCCCGGAAGAAGGCCTCACCGCCGGGGCCGAACGCGGCCACCAGCTCCGGGCCCACCTCGTAGCAGCACGGACCGATGCCCGGGCCGAGCGCGGCCACGAGGTCAGAAGGTCGCGACCCGCCCGCGACGAGCGCGGAAACGGCGGCCCGCGTCACGCCGGCGGCCGTCCCCCTCCAGCCGGCATGGGCGGCCGCCACGCGGCGTCGGACCGGGTCCACGAGCAGCACGGGCAGACAGTCGGCTGTCTCGATCCCGAGGATGAGGCCGGGCTGATCGGCGGTCGCGGCGTCGGCTTCCGGCCGGCCTTCCCACCGAGCGGAAACCACCGTGGTGCCGTGGACCTGCTTCAGCAGGTGCAGGCGCCCGCGATCGGCGAGGGCCGCGGCCACGCGGGCGCGACCCGCGCCCCGCTCCTCCCACCCCGCGGGTCCCAGCCTCTGCTCGAACCCGTGGACGAGGCCCGGCAGATCGGCCAGCGCCGGCACCGTGGCCACGCGCAAGGTCGAGACCATGGCTCATGGTAACGGTAGACTCGATGTCGTGGGGACTGCCGACGACGTCGTAGCCCATGCGGTCGAGGTCCTGGACATCGCCGAGGTCAAGGCGCTCCTGTCCGCGGGGGCGAGCCATCCCTTCACGGAGGCCGAGCTGGCCTACGCCCGGGACAAGAGCGATCCCGATCGGCGGCTGGCCGCGCGCCTGGCGGCCAAGCGCGCGGCGGTGCGGCTCCTCGGCGGCGACGCCCAGCCCGCAGAGATCGAGGTCCTCCGCGGCGGCGGGCCCCCGCGCCTGAAGCTGTCGGGCAAAGCGCGCGAGCGGTTGCAAAGCCTGGGCGCGGACCGCGCGCTCGTCAGCCTCACGCACGGGCGCGAGCAGGCGGCGGCGTCCGTGCTGTTCCTGCGCGGGGGGGCATGAGCCTCGGGCGCAGCCTGCTGCGCCTCGGGCTCCTGATCGTGGTGGCCGCGCTCCTGGCCGCCGCCTACCTGTCGCTTGCGCCCATCGGCGACGCCGCCCCGCATCCCTTCAACCACGACCGCAACGCGGTCTGGATCGCGCACCGCTGGCTGGAAAAGGAGCACCCTCCCGAGGAGACGGAGGCGCTCGTCTCCGGGCTGGCCCGTCGGGGCATCGGCTACGTCTACCCGCACCTCATCCCCTTCGACGCCTCGGGCCGCCTCCCCGCCCACAGCCGCGAGCAGATGCGCAGCTTCCTGGCCGTGACCCGTCGGGTGGCGCCGGATATGAAGGTGCTGCCCTGGGTGGGCGGCCTGCGCGTCGGCTACAAGCGCACCCTCCAGGGGACGGTGGACCTCGCGGACATGGGACAGCGCCAGCGCATCGTGGCCGAGTGCCGCGGCCTGGTGGACGAGGGCTTCGACGGCGTCCACA
>Ga0105347_1001466_pt1 | contig 10109 bp, 6 predicted proteins | sample EasRivMeERMLT890_FD_89677 | JGI IMG/M metagenome (GOLD analysis project Ga0105347, IMG submission 89677) | Soil microbial communities from meander-bound floodplain in the East River, Colorado, USA - East River MetaG ERMLT890 | ecosystem: Environmental > Terrestrial > Soil > Floodplain | place...
ACGCGGTGACGATGCGCGAGGGCAGCCGCGACCGCGCGGCCTTCTGCACGGCCGCCGCCTGCGCATCCGTCAGGTACAGCGTCTTGCGCTCCGGCGCCTGGCCGGGGAAGGCACGCTCCAGCGCGGCCTTCTCCGTCAGGATCACGCCGGCGCGCGCGCGGGCCGCGGCGAGGAGCAGCGTCCCCGCGCCCAGGGCCACCAGCCGACGCGCAGACCCTCCCCGCCCCATGGCCTAGAAGAGATACCCCACCGCGAAGTGGAAGCGGTTCGTTCCCGTCCGCGCCTGGTTCCGCTCGCTCTGGAAGTCGGCCTTGATGACGACGCCCGGGATCGGCTTCACGTCCACGCCCGCGACGAGCACGCTCCGGTCGTTCGCCGGGTCCCTCTCGAAGCCGGCGGGGACCTCGGCCTGCGTGTCCAGCTCCTCGTAGCGGACGAAGGGCGTCACCGACCACCGCCCCGCCGGCCACAGGGTCATCACGTCGAACGCCGCCTGCGCGTACCAGCCGTGCTGGCATTCGCCGACCGACTCGGCGCCCAGCAGGCCGTTCTGCTCGTTGATCAAGGCGGCGTCTTCGATGCGCGTGCGCGCGCCGAGGACGCGGAGCTGCAGGCCCCGCCACTCGTACTGCGCGTGGCCCTCGAAGAGCGTGACGCGGCCGCCCAGCTCCGCGCCGCCCACCACGTTGCCCTGGCCGGACTCGCCGGTGAATACGGAGGCCCCCGCCAGCAGGCCCGCGACGCCGGTGAAGTCCGCGCGCGCGGTCACGCCCAGGTCCTCGGCCAGGCTGTCCGAGCCTCCCTGCCGACCCTCGCGAATCCCTTCCGCCTCGAACCCCGCGCTCGACAGCCCCGCCACCAGGTACGCCCTCCACTGCACCGGCCCCGTCTCCCCGAACACGCCCGCGCCGTTCTCGCGCCAGGTGGACGGGATGATGGCGGTCTCCACCGAAGGCCGGCGCGCGCCGTGGAAGACCGGGGCCTCGTGCAGCTCGTTCACGAAGCCCACGGGCATGAGCAGCAGGCCGGCCCGCAGCCCCACGCTCTCCCAGGGCTTGAAGTCCAGGTAGGCGAACTCGGCCGAGACCTCGCCCTTCTCCTCGTCCCCTTCCCCGGTGGTGGCGTGCTCCACCTCCAGCTCGGAGTTGAACAGGATGCTGTCGGTGAACTTGTAGCCGACGTAGAGGACGTTCCGCACGAGGTCGATCCGGTCCGTGGCCCCCGACGGCTCGCCGTCCTGCCGCTCCCCGGACGCGTTGTCGTAGACCGCCTCGCCGTACCCGCCGATGGAGACGCCGTGCGGCTTCGCGTAGACCTTGGAGGCCGCGGGGCCGAAGCCAGGGACCGGCTTCTCCGCCACGGGCTCGGCCTCGGCCGCCCCGCCCGTCCTCGATTTCTCGATCTCCGCCGCCAGCAGGTCGATGCGCCGCTCCAGCTCGGCCAGCCGGTCGGCGTCGGCGCCCGCCGCCTTGAGGCGCGCCACCTCCGCCTGGAGGGCCTGGACCTGCTTGCGCAGCTCCTCGGTGCCCTGGTCCTCCGCGGCCGGGGCCAGCCCCGCGCAGGCCACGAGCAGCACGAAAACAGCCAGGGCGCGGCGCCCCGCGCCGCCTCGCAATCCCGTCAAAATCCCCTCCCAGATGAAATTGAAAATGAATTTCATTTTCAATTAGGCCGGACGATACCAGCGCCGGCGCGCCCTTGTCAAACGCCTGCCCTCCGTTGGGGTTAAGATCGGCGCGGCATGCTCGGGGCCCTCGGCGTCCTCCTCCTGGTCGCGGCCGCCGAGCGTCCCTTCATCGAGGAGCGCGAGCTGCTCGACCGGCGCCTGGAGACCCTGCGCCGGATCCTCCCGGACGGCGCCAACCCCGGATCGGACGTGGCCCTCGTGACGGACCTGGCCCGCGGCGCCCGGCTCCTGGGCCTGGAGATCCTGCCCCGCGCCCCCGTCGAGAACGGCGCGCGGGGGGACGTGCCGCTGGAGCTGTCGGCGGTCGGCAGCTATTCCGAGATCGACCGTTTCTTCCGCCTCGTCGCCCTGTCTCCCCGGCTCATCGACGTGGACCGCGTCAGCCTCGCCGCCGCCCCCGACGGCCCCGTGAAGGTCACGGCCCTGCTGCGCGTCCCGTTCCGCCCGGCGGCCGCGGCGGTGCCCGCCCCGCCCGAGGGCTTCCGGCCCCGCGATCCCACCGTGCCCCGGCCCCAGGCCGACGCCTACGCCCGGGACCAGATGATGGCCGCGCAGAAGTCCGAGACCATCGCCACCATCCGCCGGGCGCGCCGGAACCCGAGGCTGTTCCTCTCGGAGATGGCGGCGGCGGTGCGCGATCGGCCCGTGATCCTGACCCACGCCTCCGTGGGAGAGGAGTTCTCGGTGCGCGGCCTCGTCCTGGGCGAGGCCTCGCTCAGGTCCCTGGAGAGCCGCTTCGAGCGGGGCTTCTTCCGCGTGAGCGACTTCCTGATCACCCGGCGCGGCGCCTGCTACCGCTTCGAGGTCCGCGGACGCAGCCCGGTGGTGGGCGTGGACGCCGAGATCCCGCTCCCGGCCGAGGACCCGTTCCTGCCCGAGGACGCGCAGTGCCGGGCGGACCGCGACGCCGGCGCGGCGCTCCTGGTGCGCGGGCCCTCCTCGAAGGGTCCGACCGCGGGCAAGGGGCCGCTCACATTGCGCCTGCGCGACGTGGACACCGCCGACGTCTTCAACGCGCTCCACGCGCTCACGGGCGAGGCCTTCATCGTGGACGAGGACGTGACCGGCCGCATGAGCATGGACCTCGTGCGCGTGGGCCGCGACGAGGTCCTGGCCGCACTCGAGAAGACCGGCTTGAGCATCGCCACCGGCGCCGGCCTGCTGCGCGTCTCGCGCTCCGGGGCCGCGCCAAAGCCGCGCCCACCGCTGTCCGTGGAGGCGGCGCCTCCCGTCCGGCTGGCCTTCAAGCGGGCCGACGTCCGCGAGGTCCTGGCGAGCATGGCGGAGGCGGACCCGGGCTCGGCCGCGGAAGCCCCCCCGGGCTCCCTGGGACGCATCAGCATCTGGGCCCGCGACGTGAACGCGTTCGCGCTGCGAGCCGCGGTGCTCGAGGCCGCCGGTCTCGCCGAGCGCGCGGTCGAGGGCCGGAGGATCGTGGAGCGGGCGCAGGCCACGGCGGAGACGACGGCCCAGACGACGGCCCCCATCACGAGCAACGGCGGGCGGCGCCTCTCCCTGGGCCCCGCCGACGTCTCGGTGTCCGAGTTCGCGCTGGCGGGAGTGGCGGCCGTGAACGACGAGTGGGTGGCCTTCTCCTACTCGCCGCTGGGCACGCTCCAGGCCTACCGAAGCGGGGCTCGCCTGTCCGACGGCGTGGTGCGCACGGTGCAATCGACCGACGTGCTGCTGGGCACCGACGAGGGAGACCTGCGGGTCTTCCTGCCCACGATCCCCCGCTGACCGCGATCGGAAAAAAAGAGGCCCGGGAGGTGTCTCCCGGGCCTCACGGCTTTCTTTGGGCTGACTGCCCAGCGCACCGGGCGGTGCGCGCTTTCTATCTTGAAGGGGCCCCTAGGGCCCCCGCGGTGCCCGGTGGACCACTCAAGTCCTTTTCCATAGGCACCTCGTCGAAACGGCGGTGGATGCGTGTTTCCGTCTGTGCGACTGGTGCGTCACGCCAACGGCTTCACGTTCGAACGGCGTCGCGTACGGAACGGCTGCGTCTTCACGTCTCGACGGCTTGCGTCACGTACGGCAACGGCTACGGCTACGACCGCCGAAAGGCACGTTTGCCTCGACCGCCGCGACGTCCAATCTGCTTGCAGCGGCCGGGACCTTGCTAACCGGAATATCGGCCCAGGCATCGGGCCTGTCAAGAGCGAAAGTTTAGCGGACCAGGTGGTACCGGGTCTGCCGGCCCAGCACCCAGGAGATGGTCCCGTCCTCCGCGAGCAGCGCATCCTCCTCCTGTGCCGAGCGGACCCTCTGCCCGTTCCACTCGGGGACGCCGGTCGTGGCCTGGAGCTCGATCGAGAACCAGGTGGACGGCAGGAGCGCGATGTCGCCGCGGCCCGGTATCGGCTGCTGACGGTCCCACATCCCGATGAGCGGCCCCGCGCCGTGGCCGTGGTCCCCGATGGGGTGCGTGTAGACCGTCCCTTCGATGCCCTCGGCCTTCATGGCCGCGAGCGTCTCCAGCAGCACCTCGTTCCCGGTGCGGCCCGGCTTCATCCGCTCCAGGAGCAGGTCCTGCAGGCGATTGGACCGGGCCAGGGCCTGCCGCAGGCCCTCGGGAGCATCGGCTTCGCCCGGCCGCAGCACGTACCCGACGTGCTGTGTGTCGGTGGCGAGGCCCATGGCCCGGATTCCGAAGTCGGTGTGCAGGTGGTCGCCGCGCTCGATCACCACGGGCTCGTCGTCGGCGATCACGCTCCGCGCCCCGGCGCCCGGGCGCTGCACGCTCACCGAGGGCGGGAACCATTCGCCCAGCCCCATGTCGTTCACCTGCTGCCGCAGCCACCACTCCACGTCCTCCGTGGTGGTCTGGCCCGGGGTGATGACCTCGGCGGAGAAGGCGCGGGCAATGAGGGCGTGGACGATGGCCATCATCTGTCGGTAGGTGGGCAGCATCTCCGGGACACGGGTGGACACGTAGTCGAGGGCCAGGCCTTCCGCGCGCACGACCCGCGAGGTCCACGGCCCCAGCGCCGCCGCCAGCTGCTCCCATTCGCCCACCGTGAGCCCGTCGGCGAAGGCGTGGGTCTGGGAGATGTCGAGGCCGATGGTCGCGGGCTTGCGCTCCTCGACGAGCCTGCGCAACAGCGTCCACTGGGCCTGGCCCCACAGCTCGCGGTTCTCGACGTCGGGGTCGCGGTAGAGCTTGTAGAGGCCTCCGTTCGAGCCGCCCCCGAGGGCCAGGCGCTCCACGCCCTGCTCGGGGCCCTTGTCGTGGAAGACCAGGATGGTGCGGCGGCGCGCCGCCATCACCGAGGGGGAGACGAGCGAGAAGAACACCGGGTCCTCGTTGTACTCGCGCGAGAGGACGATCCACATGGAGACGCCGTGGCGGCGCATGAGCGGGGGCAGGACGCGCTCCAGCCGCGCCTTCAGCCAGCCCTGGCGGATCTTCTCCTGCTCGCGCAGCGGCGGGAGGGGCGGCGGCATGTCGGCCGCGGCGGCGCCGAGGGCGGCGCTGAGCACGAGGGTCGCGGCCGCGCGGGCAGCACGATATAGGAGGCGCCGTAGCGCGCGGCCAGGGCCAGGAGCTCGTCGTCGGACAGGGAGGGATAGGCGTCCCCGCGCAGGGCCTGCATGCGCTCGCCCCACTCGCGGACGAAGCCGTCGTCGAAGTACTGCTGCGTCCCGTCCTTCCATTCCGCGACCGCCGTGCGCTCCGAGAAGACACGGAAGCCCGCCTCCCGGGGCGGCGTGAGGAATACCGCGTCCTTCGGCGTGCTACGGCGCGCCCAGTCCTGCGCCTCGCGCCAGCCGCCGGCTTCCCACCGCACGCGGGCCGTGGCATAGGCCTGCGGCGCCAGCCACAGCAAAGTGCCGAGGGCGCCGGCGGCGGCCAGGACGCGGCGGGGCCGGCCCCCGAGCTGACGGCCCACCGCCACCGCCACGGCCACCGCCGCCGCGCCCATGACCAGCGGCGCCACGAGGTGCGGGACGAGGTCGGCCAGGAAATCCACGCTGGGGGCGCGCCCGCTCCAGCGCCGGACGAGAACGAGCACCCCGGCCGCGGCGAGGCGGGCCCACGGCGCCGCGGCGGGCCGGCCCGCGATGGCCTGCACCGCCACCGCCACCGGCAGCAGCACCTCGAGGCCCGGCACGAAGACGAGGACCGCTGTCCCCGCCGCTACCGCGCGCGCGAAGCCGCCCTCGCGGCAGCCGCTCACGATCCCGGCCGCGATCACGGCCTGGAGGAGGACCATGAGAAAGCGCCAGGAGCGGTGGGGCTGGAGCTGCAGCACGGCCTTTACGGGGAGCCACTCGGTGAAGACGCTGCCCGCCACGAAGAGGACCGCGGTGGCCAGGACGAAGAGGGCCACCAGCCGGCGCCGCTCGAGAGGCAGCGCCGAAGCGGCCAGCGCCCCGAGCGCGAGCAGGGCGGCGGCGTCCGGGAGGTCGGAGAGGAACGCGCTCGGGAAGCTGTGGTGCGACGAGCGCAAGCGCAGGAGCTCCAGCCACTCGGGCGTCATGGGCGTGCCGCGGGCCACGGCCCAGACCGCCAGCGGCAGGAGGGGCAGGATCGCCGCCGCCAGGAGCCGCACGGTGCGCGGCGTCCCCGCCGCGCGCCGCTCCCACAGGACGACGAGCACCATGGGGACGAGCACGTAGACGGAGTAGAGCAGGTGGTTGTACGCGCCGAGCGACAGCACCACCAGCGGAAGGAACCGGCGGCCCTCGAGGAACCAGGCCATGGCCCAGATGGCGAGGGCGGAGGCCACGTGGGAATGGCTGAAGGCCGGACGGTACAGCGCCTCGCCCGCGAGGCCGATGCGCACGGGGACGGCGAAGAGGACGGCCAGCGCGCCGGCGGCATCCCCGCCCGCCCAGCGCCCGATCCGGTAGATCCCCGCGAAGGTGGCGGCCATGGTGGCCACGTACAGGAAGAAGAAGGCGGCCGGGATCGATTGCGGCCCGGGCAGGAGCAGCGCGAGGAGGCGGTAGAAGACGGTGGGGAACGACTCTGCGGTGGCCACCATCACGTCGCCGGGATAGAGGCCCGCGTCCATCAAGCGCTTCAGGATCGGGACCGTGATCCCGTGGTTGGAGTCGCCGTAGCGGTAGCCGATGAGGCTGGTCCCGGCCAGGGCGAGCAGGCCGGCGAGGGTGGCCGCCTCCGTCAGCCGCAGCCAGGCGGGGACGTGGGGCGCGGCCGTCGCTACCGGACTTCCCAGGTATCGCCGGCGCGGAGCAGCTGGCCGAGGTCTCCCTTCCCCTTCTTGGCCACGACCTGGCGGAGCTGATCGTTCATCCCGACCTCGTACTGCGGCGCGTCCACCGCGCGCAGGACCCCGAGCGGCGTAGGGAACCCGGGCATGCCGTCCATCCTCGAGAGGAGGAAGGCGTAGGCGGGATTGGGATGGGCCTCGTCGTGCACGAGCAGGTCCTTTTCCGTCACCTCGCCGCTGAGGGTCACGACCTGGAGCTCGATCCCGCTCATGCGGATCCCCTTGTCGCGGTTCTTGCCGAAGACGAGCGGCTTGCCGTGCTCGAGCAGGATCGTGTGATCGTCCTTGACGTCCCTCTCGGTCAGGTTCTCCCAGGCCCCGTCGTTGAAGATGTTGCAGTTCTGGAGGATCTCGATGAAGGCCGTGCCCTTGTGCGCCGCCACCCGCCGGAGGACGGTCTTGAGGTGGGGCTGGAAGACGTCCACCGATCGGGCCACGAACGTGGCCTCCGCGCCGAGGGCGAGCGAGACCGGGTTGAAGGGGCGGTCCACCGAGCCGTAGGGCGTGGACTTGGCCTTCTTGCCGATCTCGGACGTCGGGGAGTACTGCCCCTTGGTGAGGCCGTAGATCTTGTTGTTGAAGAGCAGTACCTTCAGGCCCACGTTGCGCCGCAGCATGTGGATCGTGTGGTTGCCGCCGATCGACAGCGCGTCGCCGTCGCCGGTGGCGACCCAGACCTCGAGCTCGGGGCGCGTGATCTTGAGCCCGGTGGCCACGGCGGGGGCCCGGCCGTGGATGGTATGGAAGCCGTAGGTGTTGATGTAGTACGGGAACCGGCTCGAGCAGCCGATCCCGGAGATCACCACGAACTTCTCTTTCGGGATCCCGAGCTCCGGGAACACGGACTGCACGGCGGAGAGGATGGCGTAGTCGCCGCAGCCGGGGCACCACCGGACCTCCTGGTCCGTCTGGAAGTCCTTCTTCGTCTGTAGGGGAAGGCTGGTGGTCACGACAGCACCTCTTGGATCTTGGCCTCGATCTCCGACTGCTTGAACGGCTTGCCCTGGATCTTGTTGTAGCCCTCCGCGTCCACCAGGTACTTCGCGCGCAGCAGCCACACAAGCTGGCCCATGTTCATCTCGGGCACCACCACCTTCTTGTAGCGCTTCAGGACCTCGCCGAGGTTCTTGGGGAGCGGGTTCAGCCAGCGCAGGTGGACGTGGCCGATGCGCCGCCCCTTGGCCCGCTGCGCCCCCAGGGCCGCGGTGATGGGCCCGTAGGTCGAGCCCCAGCCCACGAGCAGCAGGTCGCCGTCGGGGTCGCCGGCCGGCACCGCGTCCGGGACGTCCTTGACGATGGCCTCCACCTTGGCCGCGCGCAGCCGCACCATGCGCTCGTGGTTCAGCGGCTCGTAGTTGATGTTGCCGGTCACGTCCTGCTTTTCGAGCCCGCCGATGCGGTGCTCGAGGCCGGGTGTCCCCGGGACGGCCCAGGGACGGGCCAGCGTCTCCGGGTGGCGCGCGTAGGGCATGAAACCGTTCGGGTCGGTCCGGAACTTCACCGGGAACGTCGGCAGCTCATCGAGGGTCGGGATCTTCCAGGGCTCCGCGCCGTTGGCCAGGTAGCCGTCGGAGAGGACGATCACCGGGACCATGTACTTGAGGGCGATGCGGCTGGCCTCGAGGGCCACCCAGAAGCAGTCCCCGGGCGTGGACGCGGCGAGCACCGGGATCGGCGCCTCCGAGTTCCGGCCGAAGAGGGCCTGCAGAAGGTCGGCCTGCTCGGTCTTCGTGGGCAGGCCGGTAGAAGGGCCGCCGCGCTGGATGTCGCAGATCACGAGCGGCAGCTCGGTGGCGATGGCCAGGCCCATGGCCTCGGTCTTCAATGCCATCCCCGGGCCGGAGGTGGTGGTGACGCCCAGCGCCCCGCCGTAGGCGGCGCCGATGACGGAGGTGATGGCGGCGATCTCGTCCTCGGCCTGGAACGTGGTCACGCCGAACTCCTTGTACATCGACAGCTCGTGCAAGATGTCGGAGGCCGGGGTGATGGGATAGCTCCCCTGGAAGAGCGGCAATCCCGCCTGCTGCGCCGCGGCGATGAAGCCGAGGGCCAGGGCCGTGTTGCCGCTGATGTTGCGGTAGAAACCGGGCTCCAGCTTCGCGGGCGGGACGTCGTAGCGGACCTGGAAGGCCTCGGTGGCATCGCAATACGCGTAGCCCGCCTTCATCGCAATCTTGTTGGCCTCGGCCAGGACGGGCTTGCTCTTGAACTTGTCGTCCAGCCACTTGTATGTGTTGTCCATGGGCCGGTTGTAGAGCCAATAGCACATGCCCAGGGCGAAGAAGTTCTTGCAACGGTCCATGCTCTTGGCGTCGAGGCCCAGGTCGCGCAAGGCGAGGCGCGTGAGCTTGGTGAGGTCGACGGCGAAGAGGCGGTAGCCGTCGAGCGAGTGGTCCTCGAGGGGGTTCGTGGTGGCCTGGGCTTTCTTGAGGTCGGCCTCCTGGAAGTCGTCGACGTTGACGATCAGGATGCCGCCCAGCTTCAGGTCGGCCACGATCATCTTGAGGGCCGCGGGGTTCATGGCCACGAGCACGTCCACCGCGTCGCCGGGCGTGAAGACGTCCCGCGAGGAGAAGGCCACCTGGAAGCCGCTCACCCCCGGGAGCGTCCCCGCGGGGGCGCGGATCTCGGCCGGAAAGTCGGGGAAGGTGGCCAGGTCGTTGCCGAACAGCGCCGCGCTGTTCGTGAACTGGCTGCCCGTGATCTGCATCCCGTCGCCGGAGTCGCCGCAGAGCCGGATGACGGCCTGCTCGACGGTCTCGCGCTTCCTCGGAAGGGTCTCAGTCGCCATGGGTTCCGTTCACCTCCGACGTCAGCACGCCCATCATTTTCCGGGCGTGAAATCCGAATATAGCATTGCCGGCGCTGTTACCGTAACTTACGCGGCTGTAACTCGCTAAGTGCCGAGCGGTAGCCTGATAAGGACACGGGGTTCGGACACCACGGACCCGGAATTGCTCAAGCCATCGGATTCTTGGAGGAAAGCTATGAAGAGATTCGGGAAGGGCGGCATGGCGTTGGCGATCGGGTTGGCGCTGTCGGGAGGGACGGCGGTCGCCCAGTCCAAGGAGGTCCCCGGAAAGCGGGTAACGTACACAGGTACGGTGGAAGCAATCGACCAGCAGGCGCGGACCCTCACGCTCAAGCAGGCCGCGGGCAGCATGGTGACGCTGGACATCCCCAAG
>Ga0105347_1001467_pt1 | contig 10105 bp, 7 predicted proteins | sample EasRivMeERMLT890_FD_89677 | JGI IMG/M metagenome (GOLD analysis project Ga0105347, IMG submission 89677) | Soil microbial communities from meander-bound floodplain in the East River, Colorado, USA - East River MetaG ERMLT890 | ecosystem: Environmental > Terrestrial > Soil > Floodplain | place...
CGACTTCGTACAACGCGGAGGTCGGCGCCCAGGACACGAGGACCATCCAGACCATCCACGGCCGGCCAAGCTCCACCATGAGCATGGTAATCGCGCTGGCGTAGCAGAGCAGCCCCATGAGCACCGCGGGGCGGAGGAACGGGTGATAGCGATGCGCGCCCAGGACCTCCACTAACGCCGTGATTGTGAAACCAACTGCGCCGATCGCGATCATCGTCATGATTCCGTAGCCGACCCACCAGCCCCACGGGTAGGCATTGTTGATATTGGCGATGGTGCCGATGCCGGTCGCGAATCGCACGAAGGCAATGACGGCGGCCGCCGCCATGATCGTTAGCAGCGATTTATCCCACCAGGTAAGTCGGATGCGCCAGTTCATGTGTGAATTCCTTTGCATCTTGATTCTCGGATATTACTCCCGCCAAGCATGTCCTGAGCAAGGTCGAAGGGATCGCCAAGTATTAAATTGAAATTCGAAGCTCGAAATCCGAAATTCGAAACAAATTCGAATGACCAAAAAGAGAAAAATTCAAAACGAGTTTTTCCGAGGTTTTGATCATTCGTTATTGGCATTGGTTTGCCTCATCGTTTGTTTCGGATTTCGATATTCGGATTTCGGATTTAATTTGGTTGCCGCTATCCCGCGCTGTGTTCTCCCTCACTTCGTTCGTGGCGCATGCGCCGGCGCACGATCCAGTTCAGCGCGCTGAATATCCCATACAACACGGCGAACACGGGTGCCGTGACGCGCAGCCATCTGTGCGTGAGGTCGGGCATCGGCGCTTTCGGCAGGCCGGTAATGTAGCCGATCTTCTCGAACGGCACCGATGAAAGATGCAGGACGCTGGTCCCGCCGACTTCGTCGAGGCCGTAGATCTCCGGAACGTAAGTCCCCGGGGCCGCCGCAATCCTCCGCTTCGCTTCGGTAACCATGTCGTCGCGATCGCCAAAGCTGATCGCGCCGGTGGGGCACACGGTCGCGCATGCAGGATCCAGCCCGACTTCCAAGCGGTCGGCGCAGAAGGTGCATTTGTGGATCTTCGGCGCGAAGCTCTCGTAATCGTATTTCGGAATGATGAACGGGCAGGCCTGCATGCAGGCGCGGCAGCCGATGCAGCGCGATTCGTCGAACACCACGGGACCGAGATCCGTTTTGAACATTGCCGTGGTCGGGCACGCAGAGGCGCAGGCTGGCTGTTCGCAGTGCATGCAGAGCTGGCGCCCGAACACCCAATCGGGCTTGGCGCCCGTCACGATCTCGTTGAAGGTAATGAGATTGTAGTTGTTGGCGTCGAGATCGCGCGGGTTCTGATAGCCTTCGCCGGCGAAAAAATCCGTCTTGTCCTCCGGAAGATCGTTCCAGGACTTGCAGGCCACCATGCAAGCCCGGCAACCGATGCACCGGGTATTGTCCTGAATCATCGCTTTCGGTTTCACTGTCGGTGTGCTCATTTGCGGGTCCTTTTTCGTGTTACAGCAAATTTTCTGGCCCTGAATTCACCACGAAGCACACGAAGGACACGAAGTTCGGAGAAGAGATTTATTAACTTTTTTTCTTCCCTTCGTGATCTTCGTGTCCTTCTTCGAAAATTGGTTCAAATCGCTATCAATGCCTTATCAGTTGTCATTCTGAGGCGCAGCCGAAGAATCTGCTTTTACTCTCCATCTGTAAAGCAGATGCTTCGCTTTCGCTCAGCATGACATCCATAGGATTCGTCGGTGATGCGTTTTCATTTTCTGTTGGCGATCGCAAGATCATGAATCACTTCGTGGTGAGCCATCCGTTCCGATTCTTTCCGGCTACGCTGCGCTAAGCTGATGCACGGTCCTTTCTCTTAATGTTGCAGAGAAATACTTTGGTCTCGGGGATATGCGAGTTGGCGTCGCCGACGCTGGCTGTGAGATCATTGGCGATGTCGCCCGGCACGATCCCCGCGTAGCCCCAATGCCACGGCAGCCCGACCTCGTCGATCATCTGACCTTCGATAAAGAACGGCTGGAAGCGTTCGGTCACCAGCGCGTAGACCTCGATGGAGCCGCGCGCGCTGCTCACGATGACCTTGTCGCCGTTCTTGATGCCTTCGCGCTGGGCCAGCGCCGTGCCAATTTCGACGAACGCGCTCGGCACGAGGCCTACGAGCCAGGGCATGTTGCGGCTCATGGCACCGGTCTGCCAGTGCTCCGAAACTCGGTAGGTTGTGGCGACGATCGGAAAGTCCGCCGGCTTGCCATAGCGGTCAAATTCGGTGGACTGCCACACTTGTGCGCAGGGATTCGATTGCGTCTTGGAGAACGGGTTTTTCACCGGGCTCTCCACCGGCTCGTAGTGCTCGGGAAACGGTCCGTCATTAACGTCTAACGAGTAGAGTTGCCCAACTCCCGATGCCAGCATGATGAACGGATTGGTTTCGCCGGGCGGCATGCCGCCGTCGGGGACATCGCCTTCCCATGCATTCTTCTCGGTATTCCAGCGAATGACCCACTTGCGCGGATTGAACGGCTCGCCTTTGCGGTTGACCGAGGCGCGGTTGTAGAGAATCCGCCGGTTCATCGGCCACGTCCATGCCCACTTGGGATGAAGTCCGATCTTGTTCGGCGCATCCGACGTATCGCGCCGCGCTGCTAGATTACCCTCTTCGGTGTAGCCGCCGCAGTAAATCCAGTTTCCCGACATCGTGCTGCCGTCGTCGCGCAGCTGCGCAAAGGCGGGTACTTGTTTGCCGGCGGCGAATTCTTTCCCGTCTTTCTCCGTTACATTGACCACGAAGCGTCCATTGAGCTCGCGCGCGACCCGATGCGGATCCGCATGATCTCCATAATCCCATGCGAGTTGGCGGATCGGCTCTGGAAACACCCCGTCCTTCTCGTACGCGCGCTTCATCGCCTTGGCGAGGCCGTCGACGATGTCGAGGTCGGGGCGGCTGTCTGCGATGGGCTTTACGGCCTGGTTGCGCCACTGCACCCAGCGTCCGCTGTTGACGATGCTGCCTTCCTTTTCGACACCGGAACAGGCCGGCAGAACGAAAACTTCGGTGGGGATTCGAGCCGGATCAATACCCGGCCGCTTCCAGAAACCGGCCGTCTCATGCTCGAATAGATCGGCGACCACCAGCCAATCGAGCTTGTCCATCGCTGCGCGTATCAACCGCGCGTTGGCGCCACCCACCACCGGGTTTTGGCCGAAGCAGAAGAGCCCTTTGATTTCGCCGTCCAACATGGCGTGGGTGAGCGCGAGAAAGGCGTAGCCCTGACCCTGGAATCCGTGGCCGAGCTTCGGCAGATGAGCGAAGTCGAAATCATTTTCGCTCTTCGCATGTTCACCCCACCACGCTTTCAGGAGACTGACCACATACTTCGGCGTGTTCTGCAGCCAGTTCGCGCTGGCCGGATTGGCCGCCACCGGCGTCACGCGCTTCAGGTAACTCTTCAGGTCAACGTCTGCTTCGATTGGCAATTTGAGATAGCCGGGCAGGCCGTCCCAGTTGAGCCCCTGGTCGGTCGAGCCCTGTACATTGGACTCGCCGCGCATAGCGTTAACACCGCCGCCGGCCACGCCGATGTTGCCGAGCAGCAACTGCAGGATGGCGTACGAGCGGATGTTCTGCGTGCCGTGGCTGTGCTGCGCCGTGCCCATGGCATAAAGCCACGTGCCGGCTCGGTCTGGAGCAAAGGTCGAGGTGTAGAGATCGCAAACCTTGAGGTAGTTCTCTTTCGGCGTTCCCGTGATGCGGCACACCGCGTCGGGGTTGTAGCGCGAGAAGTGCTGCTTCAGCAACTGAAAAACACAACGCGGATGCTTGAGCGTCGGATCGCGCCGCGGCTCTCCCTTACCGTCGAGCGCAAACGCCCAGCGCGTCCGATCGTAGCTGCGCTTCTCGGGATCGAAGCCCGCGAAAAGGCCGTCGGCAAGGCTGTAATCGTCGCCGACAATCCACGAGGCGTTGGTGTACTCGCGCACGTATTCTTCCTGGACGCGCTTATGCTCGATGGCATAGTTGATCATGCCGCCGACGAAGGCGATGTCCGTGCCCGAACGCAGCTTGGCGAAGACGTCGGCCATGGAACTGGTGCGGTTGAACCGCGGGTCCACGTGTAGGATATAAGTGCCCTGCTCCTTGGCCCGCGCCAGCCAATTCATCGATATGGGATGGTCTTCCGCCGGGTTTCCGCCCATGATCAGGACGACATCAGCGTTCAGCATGTCGATCCAATGATTGGTCATCGCTCCTCTACCGAACGAGGCCGCCAGACCGACGACCGTGGAGCTGTGTCAGAGCCGGGCCTGGTGCTCGAGATACACCAGGCCGAGGGCCCTCATGAGTTTTGCGAGGAGATAGGCCTCCTCGTTGTCCAATGCCGAGCCGCCGAGGCAGGCGATAGCTTCTGTGCGGTTTACGACGCGTCCGTCCACCGTTGCCTTGAACGTTTTATCGCGCGTCTCTTTGACTCGTGCGGCGATCCGCTCGAATGCCCAGTCCCAGCTTTTTTCTTCCCACGCCGCGCCGTTGGGTTTGCGATAGAGCACCTTCTGCAGGCGCCGCGAGTTGTTCACCACCTGGATGCCGGCCGCGCCTTTGCTGCACAAAGTTCCTTCGCTGATCGGATGGCCGGGGTCGCCCTCGATATGGATGACCCTGCCCGCGCGGGAAGAGACGACCTGGCCGCAGCCGACGCCGCAGAAGGGGCATATCGTTGTCGTATCGGTTGCGCCGGCCGTTTTAAGCGGCGGAATTGCGGGGCTGCACCCCGACTGCGACAGGGCGCCGATCGCCACCGTGCCCGTGGTCAACCCCTTGAGAAACTGGCGGCGCGTTGGCCGTGACGGCTCGCCTTGCGCTCCACCGTGTTCCCGCTTCATCTTGTCTTCATCGTTCATCCGGACCTCGATCTTGTGTAAGGTTCATCGACGCTTCTCCACCATGAAATAAGGTTCGTAGTCAAGTTGCATCGCATTCGAGTCTCGTCCTCGGACAATGCACAGAGCGGTTATAGCGAGTTTTGAAAAGCGTTTATATTGCACTTTAGTGCAATGGCAGTTGAAAGCGGTACAACCCGCTGTCGGCTCTCTGGTCAGGGTTTAGCGGTTTGAGACCGCGTTCCAACTTTTCCATCGCGCAGCGTTATCTGACCTTTCCTGGAAAAATCTATGGATTCGCCGAGAATCCGCGCGGCCTCTTGAGGCGCGTGGAAGCCCGTTGAGTTTTCGGCTTCGACGAAGTCCAGATAGAACTGCGCCTTGCGCTGAAAGTCCTGCGCGGTTGCGAGATCCTTGTCGGTCTTGCCCGATGCCTTCGCCGCTTTGAGATCCTTGATCAAATCCATCAACGCGTCCATCGCCACATTGCGCAACTTGTAGGTGCGCTGCTGAATCGTCTCGACTCGCGCCTTGAGTTCCTCCTCCGGCCACTTGTGGCAGGTCTGGCAGGCGCGGTTGACGTTGAGCATCGGGCTGCGCACGTGGTGGTCGCTGATCTTGAGCGCCCCTTCCCGTTTGTAGGGCATGTGACAATCGGCGCAGGTCACGCCGGAACGCGCGTGGATTCCTTGACTCCACATCTCGAACTCCGGGTGTTGCGCTTTGAGCGCGGGCGCGCCGGTGTCGGCGTGGGTCCAGTCTTTGAACTGCACTTCGTCGTAGTAAGCCTGGATCTCTTCGACTTTGAGCCCCTTGGCCCACGGATAGACCAGCCGCTTCTCCGGTCCCTTGAAGTAATACTCGACATGACACTGGCCGCAGACATAGGCACGCATCTCCTGCCGGGTCGCCTGTTTGTTGACGTCGTAGTTCTGCACGCCCTGCGTGGCTTTGAACGCGCGCATCCCTTCGATAAATCCAGGGCGGGTAACCCGCAGTTGCATGGTGCTCGAATCGTGACAGTCGATGCAGGCCACCGGATGGGAGACCAGTTTGCGCGCTTCGGCGTACGGCATCTGGTTCAACTTTTCAAAGCCATTGATGAGGTCGCCATTCCCCGCCTTCTTGTAAGGCACGTAAACCGAGGCGTGGCATTGAATGCAGGTGCCGGGCTGTTTGGCCACTTGTTGGCGTTCGGTGAAGATCTGATCATCGAGCATGTAGGCGTGGCCGCGCTCTTCGCGAAAGTCTTTGGCAAAGGCATATCCCGCCCACATCGCCTTCAAACGCGGATCTTCCTCAATCTTCGACTGGGAAACGACCGAGCGCGGATCGGCTTTGGTCGGGGTGCGCGGCTCGGCCTCGCTGCCGCCGAAGCGGGTGCGCACCTGATCCACCGTCCGTTTGTAGTCGTCATATTGCAGCGGAAAGTTCTTGCCCCACACGGCGGGATCTTCGGTATCGTCGGTCAGCTCGACGACACGATAAAACGGATTACGCGCCTCTTGCTTGCGCTCGAAGATATTCATCAGTAAGGCGACACCAACGATGGTCGCGAGCACAGCCCCGCCCGCGATGATCAAGAAACGGCGGCGGCGCCGTCGAACAAGAGCATCATTGATCTCAGCCATTAGTTCCTCCTCAAACGATTCGGCCTGTGATTAGGGTCTGAGAAATAATCAAGTTAAAATGCATTGTCACGCGAGTGTCTGTCACTCCGCTACGCTGCGTTCATGAATGACAGGATAAACAAATTTTAATCGCTATGGATCAAATTCCCCGCCGCTTATTGCGCCGCTATTCCGGCGTAGGATGGGTTGAGTCCTTCGGCGAGGCTCAGGATAGACTCCGCGATACCCATCGTTCCCCACGGTGGGTATCGGCGCTGTGCGCCTCCACCCACCCTACAATTTCGCTCAAAATCCGTTTGCTTCGACACCCCGCTGCTTGCGGCGGGGTTGTTCATTTCTTAACAATTCTTTAGCCTCATCACTGCAAATGTCCCACCGAGTTGTGGCAGCGCAGGCAGGCGAGTTGCCCGCCGGCCGCTGCCGGATGTGCCGGCTCGATGGCGCCGACAATCTCCCCGTGACACGTGCGACAGACTTGCTCGGCAATCTCCCGGCTGTGCGGTTTGATTTGAATATTGTCCTCGTAGCCGCCGGTAGTAAAGAAAAATGAATGCCAGAATCCGTTCGACGCCTTGGTCGCATACTTGCCGAAGAAGTTTGCCGGGGTGTGGCAGTGGTTGCAGGTCGCCACCGCGCGGTGGGACGACTTGAGCCAGCCGTCGAACTGTTCGCGCATGACGTGGCAGTTGGCGCAGGCCGCCGGGTCATCCGTCAAATAGGACCAGCCGCGGGCGTAGGCGAAAGTGTATGCGCCGATGCCGACAGCGATACCGATAATCACTCCGAGCAAGATGCCTTGGATCGTGTGAACCTTCATCTAAGGTTGTCTTCGCCTCATCGCCAATGGATCAAACCCTTCCTGGAGCCCGCTATCAGTAAAAACTGCGCGGGGCTCTCTATTAGATGCCTGCTTTCCCTCGCGCGTAGAGGCTTACCAAACGAGCAATCAACACCGCCAGGAAAAGCTGTCCTCCAACTCCCTCAATGATCGCCAGACCGCGCGCCACCTCTGTGCGCGGCACGATGTCGCCGTAGCCAAGCGTTGCCAAGGTGACGAAACTAAAATAAATCGCGCTGTTGGGGGAGAAATCGCCGGCTACTGTGAAAGTGCCCGGCCGGATCTGCTCAAGAACCCAGTAGAAGCTGCCAAAAAAGACCCCCGCGAGCAGATAGGCGCTGAGCGCAGCGTAGACGTGCTCGCGCTCGATCGACTGAGCGCGAAAAGCGAAGCTCACCGCAACGCCCGCCGCAATCAGCGCGACCACCGTCCAGATCATGAGGCTTGCCGCAGCGAGCGTTGCTTGGTTAAGCCAGACTGTAGCGAGGCGGATGATCAAGGCCGCGATCAAGACCACAAGCAGAAGCCCTCGTCCGCTGCGCCTACCAATCGGGATCACGGCCGCAAACAGATTGGCTGCGAGAAACAACTCTATGGGATCGATGCCGAATCCCATGCTAGTGAACAACGGACCGGCAGCGATGGTGAGGAGGAGCGAATAAAATAAGATCGTGTAACGTCGTCGGAAGTAGGCGCGACCGAGCCCACCGATGCCGCCTACGCCACTGACGAGAACCTCACTCATCGTGGCGCACTCCCCGGCGCGAAGAAGTATACAAGCGCAAGTATCAGGTATACAGCCAAGAGCTGTACGCCGCGAAGCCAGTCGGATCGTCCGTCTCCAGCCACTTGCCCGCTTATCCAGACTGCCAGAATGATGGTCAGCACAAGGCCTCCGGAGAAGGCAAAATCCATCGGCGTGGGGCCGATGGCGTAGCTCGAGAGCACGAGCAGCGGCGCAACGAACAGCGCGACCTGCACGCTGGAGCCGATTGCGATCGATAGGGCAAGATCCATCCGGTCTTTCATCGCGGCAACGACCGCCGTGCTGTGTTCCGCAGCGTTGCCAAGAATCGCCACCACGAACACACCGACAAAGGCGTCGTTCAAACCGAGAGTGGCGGTCGCGGGTTCGAGCGCACCGACTAAGATCTCACTCATCCAGGCGATGGCAGCGGTCGCCGCAGCGAGAACCAGCACGGCACGTCCAATGCTCCAGGAGACATGCGCGCTCTCGTGTCCACTGTGCTGCTCCGAGCCGGCAAATAACGCCCGGTGGGTGACAAGCGAGAAGACCAGGTTCGCGGCGTAAACAGCGAGCAGAACCAGTGACATCCAGACGCTGATTGATGCGAGCGCAGCGCCGCTCGTCTCTCCCGCTACCGCCCGATAAGCGGCAGGAAGAATCAGGGCGATGGCGGCGAGGGTGAGCATCGTTGCCTGTGAACGAGCACCGGCCGGGTTGTAATGTTGCTCAGACCGGCTAAGTCCTCCCGCGAGCATCGATGCTCCAAGGACCAGCAGAATGTTTCCGACAATCGAGCCTGCGAGGGATGCCTTCACCACGTCGTGGAGACCGCCGCGCAACGCTGCGAGCGCGATGATGAGTTCGGCGGCATTGCCGAAGGTGGCGTTGAGCAGCCCGCCGATGCCCTCGCCCGTCCGTTCAGCGAGTTGCTCGGTCGCTTTGCCCATCCACCCGGCGAGGGGCATGATCGCAAGCGCCGAGGCAGCGAAAATCCACAGCGCCCGCTCAGGTGCTATGTGCTCAAGCGCCACGGCGATTGGAACGAAGACGAGAAGCCAGTTGATCTTCACGGCAAGTTCCCAGCAGATGACATCTGCGGCTCCTCAGGTGGAAAGCATGGATGGTTGGAGTACAGCAGTATTAGATTGCATCACTCCACTGCTCCATTGCTCCACCATTCCGCTTCTCCGATCGCCACACTTTCAGCCAAGCACGCGGCATTCTAACGATTTGAACGGCTTGAACCACTTGAACGGTTTGAACTTCAGTTTGAACCAATCCTATTGCTGCCAGCCGCCGCCGAGAGAGCGATAGAGTTGCACCACGGCATTGAGCTGTCCGCCCCGAACCCGGGCCAATGCCAACTCCTGGTTGAAAAGCTCCTGGTCGGAGATCAGAATCTCTAGATAGTTCGCGAGCCCGGTATCGTAGCGCAGCCGCGCGAGGTTGGTCGCATCCTGCAAAGCCCTAACGCCCACTTCTAGCTCGATGCGCACGCCCTCGAGTTTTTCAATGGTCACCAACGCGTCCGCCACTTCCCGGAATCCGTTCTGTGCAGACCTTTGATATTGAGCGACCCCCTGTTCGAAGCGAGCTTTTGCGGCCTCGTAGTTGGACGTGATGCGCCAGCCTTGAAAAATCGGCTGCAGCACGCCGCCTGCAACTGACCAAATGGCGGCACGCCGGTCGGCTATGTTGGATAGATCATGGCTCGCGCCACCGAGCGCCGCGGTCAGCGAGAAGTTGGGAAAGAACAGCGCTTTGGCGGCGCCGACGTCGGCATTGGCAGCCACCAATACATCCTCCGCAGCCTTGATATCTGGACGCCGCTCGAGCAACGCTGACGGCAAGCCTGCGGGAATGCTGGGCGGAAAGTACTGCTCGGTAAGCGCAGTACCCCTCGGTATGGAGCCGGGATTGCGCCCGAGCAACAAGTTGATCTGGTTCTCCTGGATGGCGATCTGGCGCTCCAGCTCCGGGATCGTCGAGGCGGTCCGCGAGCGGTTAGCAATGGACGTATCTAGCTCGAGCCG
>Ga0105347_1001468_pt1 | contig 10103 bp, 11 predicted proteins | sample EasRivMeERMLT890_FD_89677 | JGI IMG/M metagenome (GOLD analysis project Ga0105347, IMG submission 89677) | Soil microbial communities from meander-bound floodplain in the East River, Colorado, USA - East River MetaG ERMLT890 | ecosystem: Environmental > Terrestrial > Soil > Floodplain | place...
ATCCCAAGGCCAAAGAGGCAGACCCGAGACGGTTGTTCGACGATTCCTTTGTCCGCCAGTTGCAGTCCAGCGGTTTTATCGACGCGCTCTACCGGTAAGCAGGCGTCAATTTTTCATTGACACCCATACCTCCGTGCGATGAGACTGTGTCGCAATGTCATCCTGAGGCGGTAGCCGAAGGATCTCGCTTTAGTAAGTGGCAGGACAAGTTAGATTCTTCGCTTTGCTCAGAATGACAGTTATGCATTTTTTCTCGATTGCGACACAGCCTCGATGAGAGGAGGCGGCGCACGCTGTGAAAACTACGCTGTCCTTCATCCTCCATGGCGACACTCTGCACCGGCCGAACTCGTCCTGAGCGTCCTTCAGCCGAAATTTCTTTCAATCCTTGATGTGCTTCATTGCGGCTCGGCTTGCACGAGTTATACTAAAATTTGACGGCCGAGTGCCGGCCGGCTTTAGTTCACCCGATGCCTCGTCGAATTACCGCGATCATAAACGCTTCCTCCGGTGCTCCGTCCGACGATGAGGCTCATAAACGTCTGAGTACCGTCCTGCAGTCGAAGGGTCTCGATTGGGAGATCCGGATGGCCCGCAGCGGCGCTGAAATTTTGGCTTTAGGACAGGAGGCTGCGAAAAGTCAGAGTGACGTTGTGGTGGCCGGCGGCGGCGACGGCACCATCAATTGTGTTGCCTCGTCACTCATCGGCACCGAGAAAATATTCGGCGTGTTGCCGCTGGGAACCCTCAATCATTTCGCCAAAGACCTTGAGATTCCGCTGGAGCTCGAGTCTGCGGTGGATAACATCGCTGCCGGGCGCATCGTTGCCGTGGACGTGGCGGAAGTCAACGGTCGATTTTTTCTCAACAACTCGAGCATCGGTATCTATCCGAAAATTGTCGATCGGCGCGAAGCCCAGCAAAAGAAAGTGGGTCGAAGCAAATGGATGGCGTTGTTTTCAGCTTCGCTCCGTACCTTGCGGCGTTATCCCGCATTCCGGGTTCGCGTTAGCGCGGACCACCGGAAGTTCAGCCGCAGAACTCCGGTGGTCTTCGTCGGCAACAATGAATACCAAATCGAGGGCATCAGCCTCGGCACGCGGAAGTCCCTGGAGGGCGGCACCTTGTCCCTCTATGTTCTGCACGACACGGGCCTGTGGGGCCTCGCGAGATTCGCGGCCAGGGCCGTCCTTGGAAAAGCCTGGACTATGACGGAGTTCGACGCGGTGAAAGCGCGGGAGGTTCTGATCGAGACGCGGCGACGATCGCTGCGCGTAGCCCTCGATGGTGAAGTCGATAACCTGGAAACACCGCTTTTGTATCGCATACATCCGAGGGCTCTGAAGGTGGTTGTGCCGCCGGTCAAAGAAAAAAGTGACTGAAGGAATCGTGCCCGATGCGCACATTGATTCATCTATCCGACCTTCATTTCGGCCGCGTCCGCGATGCTCTGGTTGGCCCGCTTCTCGACACGGTCGGGAAGTTAACCCCCGACGTTATCGCCGTATCCGGCGATCTCACGCAGCGGGCGCGCAAGAGGCAGTTTAAAGCGGCACGCGGTTTTTTGGATTCCCTGCCTGGGCCGCAAATTATCGTTCCGGGAAACCACGATGTTCCCCTCTACAATTTGTTTGCGCGATTCCGTAGTCTTAGCGGATATCGCAGGCACATCGGGGACGATTTGGAACCTTTTTATGCCGACGCCGAAATCGCCGTCTTGGGAATCAATACGGCCCGAGCTTTGACCTTCAAGGGTGGACGGATCAACCAACAGCAGATCGCACGAATCAAGGAGCGTCTCGGTGGTTTAGCGGACGCCGTAACTAAAGTTATTGTCACGCATCATCCGTTTGATCTTCCCGAGAACTACGCCGAAGCGGCCCTGGTCGGACGCGCCCGCCTGGCAATAAAAAGCTTGAGCGATTGCAAACTGGATCTTTTCCTCGCCGGCCATTTCCACAGGAGCGTGGCTGCGCCAACGACTTTTCGATACACAGTCAACGGATATTCGGGTTTGATCGTGCAAGCGGGTACGGCTATTTCGAGTCGCACGCGAGGCGAAGCTAATGCATTCAACGTGATTCGGATCGATTTGCCGCGCATTTCCATCGAACGTTTCGAGTGGCGCCCGGAGCGGGCAACTTTCGTGGTTTCGGCCACGGATCATTTCCGGCGCGCCGCCAGCGGTTGGCGCGAAATTCCATCCGAGTCGCAGGGTGATTTCCGTAAAAGTCGATAGAGATATCGGACCGATGTGTAATGCGTTGCTGCATCCAAGCGGGCATGGTAGAGAGGCAGGCAGGACTGGTGGGCAGCGCCAAGTATTTCGATAGGCCATGATTCGAAGGAGGAGAATATGATGACTGCTAACGATCTGCGCGGTGCATTGGCGATAATGCCGACGCCGGCCAGGGAAGGGGCCGAGCGTCTGGATGCGACCAACACAGTGGACCTGGAAGAGACCGCCCGGCTCGCCGAGAGTTTAGTCCGGGACGGAGCCACCGGCATTATGGCTCTCGGCACCATGGGAGAATGCGCGACGACATCCCAGAGCGACTATGAGGCATACGTGGATTGTCTGCTCAAAACCGTCCGTGGTCGCATCCCTACCTTTGTCGGTACCACGGCGTTGGGAGGTCACGAGATCGCGCGGCGTATCCGCTTTGTCAAAGAGCGCGGCGCCACCGGCACCCTCCTGGGAATACCGATGTGGCAACCGGTGACCGTCGACATGGCGGTACAGTTTTATGCTTCGGTTGCCGAAGCTTTTCCGGATTTTCCAATCATGGTCTACGCCAATCCGCGCGCCTTCCGGTTCGCCTTCGACATTGATTTCTGGAGACTCATCGTCGAAAGGGCGCCCACCGTTATGTCCGCGAAGTTTTCCAGCAAAGGAATCCTACGAGAGGCAGTGGCGGCGACCAAGGGGCGGGTCAATTTCGTTCCACCCGTCGGTCTCGCCTACGAATTCGCTCAATTGTCCCCGGAGACGGCGACGACCTGTTGGATCCCCTCGGTTGGACCGCAACCGGCCCTGGCGTTGATGAAAGCGCTCGCCGCGCGCGATGCGCAGCAGGCCAAAGCCGTAGCCGATGATATCGCCTGGGCCGTCGAACCCCATCACGCGATTACCGGCTCGCAGGATGTTTTTGCTTCTTATAATATCCAGCTCGAGAAGATATTGATGGGCGCCTCCGGCTATTGTAAGCCGGGCCCTATCAGGCCGCCCTATAATGTTATGCCGGAGAACTTCGCCCAGGCGGCGCGGGAAAGCGGCCAGCGGTTCGCGAAGCTCCGCGAGAAATACTCACGGCCGCTGGGATAGCTCGCCGGCTCGCTTCGCGGAGGGAGTTGTTAACGCCAGCCGGCATCGGAGGGTACCAAGTTCTTGCCGACGCGGCGCTCCGGAGGCGCGGCGAGCAAGGACCGGCTCTTCTCGAAGTAGTGCTTGAAGTGAGGGGTTTGCCGGTGCGCTTCCAGCGCAGCCTCGTCCCGATAGACCTCATAGAAGTAGAAACGGTTGGGATCGTCCCGATCCTGAATCAAGTCGAAGCGCAAGCAACCGGGCTCGTCCTGCTCAGAATGCTCCGCGTCGTAGCGAATAACTTCCAAGAACTCCGCCACGTGCTCCGGTTTTACCTGGACCGTCACGTGTAGCACCACCATAATGCACCTCCTGCTATCTTTAGTTTTCTGCTCCGCTCAGAGACCATGTCGCAATTGAGAAAAATGCCTAACTGTCATTCTGAGCAAAGCGAAGAGTCTTACGTTTCCTACCACTTACTAAAGCGAGATCCTTCGGCTATCGCCTCAGGATGACATGCGACACAGTCTCTCAGTGCGGCCGAAACATCGCAAAGACCTTATCGGAGTTTGAAATCCACGATTCCAGGAACACCGCTTCGTCGGGCTTCCGTTTGAGCTCCGCCATCGCTCCCGCCAGACAGAACCAATTTAGCAGCTCATGGTGGCCACGGTCTTCCGCCTGTTCCAATGTTGTATTACTCCAGGTTTGCCAATCACCCGCACGCAGCGCATCAAAGTACCGCCGGTCTGATTCGATGTCTGGGTACATGCGGCCATGTTTCGCAGTCAAAAACGAATGCGACCAACTGGATGATGCGATCAGAGCAACTTTCCATGAAGTATTAGCAAAAGCCCGCGCCGTCGCGGCACCGATCTGAAAGCAGCGCCAGGGCTGAGGTCCAGGCGGGTCCTCATCGACCTCCTCAAGGCTCCGTCCCTTCGAAGGCGTCGGAGACACCCCTTCGGTAGTTGTCAGATGGCGTCCGTAGGCGTTCACGGTGAACGGCACGACGGGATACGGAAATCCAGTCCGCTCCCAGTCAAGATAAAGCACCGAGTTGACGAATGCGTGTCCTAGGCCGCTGTGCAGCGGCTTGTACGCATAGGCGATGTCAAAGCCCTCGTTTAGCAGGGAGGCCGCGAGATGCTTGCCGCCTTTCCGATGACCCCGGATCGTGAAGCTCTTGCCTTTGGGCTCATTCCAGGAGTTCATACCCCGCTGATTGTGCAGCCACGGCTGGACCTCCGCTGCGTCATAGGCGAGAACGGAAAATGCGGGCACACAATCATCCCGGTAGTTCTCATACTGGTCGTCACCCCAGATGACACAGAAATCGGGCTTGAATTCATCGAGCTCGCGGCGCGCCCGGCGAAAGCCTTCGATCATGTCCTGGCGATGCGCGTCGGAATGCGCCTGGCCTTCGTCCGCTCCCCACTGCCGGCGCATAGGCTCCGGCCAGTTTTCCATGGACCGCAGCCGCTCCGGCAGCGCCGGATCGGCCAGGCATACCTTGATACGGCGGGTTAAATTCCCCTGGATCGAGAGGCCCGGATAATGAGTAATCCCTAAACCAAGTATCTGTCCCATGGATTCCTCCTCTTCTTTGTCGTAGGGGCGACCGGCCGGTCGCCCCTACATCTTACTAACCGCGCGGCCCGCTCCAACAATCCGAATTGGAGAATCATCGCCAATTCGTCGCGGGTGATCTGTCAAAGGCCCGGTTGGAACCTGTGGCAAATTTCTATCCTGTGGGTACTACCCCGCGAACTGCCCAAGCCTTTGCATGAAGTGTGATAGATCCATCGGGGTGGTTACCAAGAATGTCCGTCCTTAGTCGCTCCTTCAAGGCCTGTTCCCGCTCCGGAGAGAGACTACTGATATAAGGCTTAGGCGGGCCCTGGGTATTAGAGTGAATACGCCAGAAATCGTCAAAGGAAGCAAATTTCATAGGAATCACTAACGCTTTCGTTTCAACTCCCTTAAAACCCGTGACAGTCCACAGATCTGAAAGTGTGTTTGGTGATCCATAAAAACTTTTGTCCGGTCGTTTAGCTTCCGAGTCAACTGCAACGGCAGCATCCCAAAATCTTTGCGACAACTCCATGCTTCCACTGTTGTCCCACATACAAGTTGCGACTTTTCCACCTGCTTTGGTGACTCGCTTCATTTCTTTCACTGCCCTATGGGCATCTGGGACAAACTGGATCATCAATGATGATACGCAGCAGTCGAAAGAGCCATCGTCATGGGGAAGTTTCTGAGCATCTCCCATTTCAAAAGTAACGTGCGGATGCGTATTGTTTGCACGAGCATATTCCAAGTACCCTATCGAAGGGTCAATGCCGACAATCTTTGAGGCTCTTGTTGTATCAGCGATGGTGAATGTAAGTGAACCAGTGCCGCACCCTACGTCTAACACCCGATCCCCTTCTCTGATACCGCCTATAAATTCGATGAAGAGAGGAGCAAGCGTCTTACTCCAGCCTCCCATTCCAATCTGGTACTTACCAGCATCCGTGTGCAGGTTGGGCAGTTGAGCCAAATGTCACCTTCTAGCGCGTCTACCTTTTGAACTTCGGCTGCAAAACAAAAACCCGGCTGGCGCCAGGTCATCGTACTACGAAATTAGGCTATATTCGGACCTGTCCGGGTACTAGTGTAGTGTCTCTCAAATGAAGGCACTTGTTCTTCGACGTAGCGTTTTACAATCCAGGAATAAAATTTCATGCGGAAGACCCTAAGTCCCAAGACATCACTGCAAATTATCATACCGTTGCTATACGGCACATCCGCCGCCATGATGCTCGACCAAGGTTTTTCTGTTCACCACGAAGCACACGAAGGCCACGAAGAAAGGACAACCAGACTAGAAAAACGACCGGATTTAGACATGTTTTTCTATTCCTTCGTGCTCTTCGTGTCCTTCGTGGTGGTATACCCAGGATAAAATACCAACAGTGTGAGACACTAGACTAGAACCGACCAAGTGGGCCATACCTACACCTGGGTATGGGAGCCGTCAAGAGTGAAACGTAACGAACATTTGCGGTCTCTGCAGCCTTGTTTTTCAGATTAGCTTATAGAATCGTCAGTGAATCTGACAGGATTTGCTAGCAGGAGAAATCAGTTCAATCCTGGCATTGCCGCTTGGCTTGCTGCCATCACTTGATCAGCCTGCTCGCCCGGGCGAGCACCTCCGTCGGAATCGTCAAGCCGATCTGCTTGGCTGTTTTCAGATTGATCACGAACTCAAACTTCGTCGGCTGCTCCACCGGGAGATCGGCAGGCTTGGCTCCCTTCAAAATTCTGTCCACGTAATATGCGACGCGCCGGTAGCTGTCCGCGAGGTCCGCCCCGTAGAACATGAGCGCGCCGGCATCTACAGCGTCCCTGCTACCGTACATCGACGGTAACCGGCTCTTTATGGCAAAGGCCGCAGTACGTTTGTGACTACGATTCATCAATGGGTCGCCGAGCACGAGGAGTGCGTCTGGTCGCTCCCTTTTTATCGCAGCGAATGCGGGCTCGAAATCATTGGCGTCGCGAACTTCTCTGGGCAACATCGTCAACTTTAGCGCACGCGCCGACACCTGGAGTACCTCTTTAAACTCGAACGTATTGCGCGGGTTATTGGCTAGGTAAAGGACGGCGACACGACCAATTTTAGGCACCGCGTCTTTGAGCAGCTCCAGACGCTTCCCGCCGAGATATCCGGACAGGTTGGTAAAGCCGGTAATATTCCCACCGGGACGGGCAAGGCTTTCAACAAGGCCTGCCTCGACAGGATCGAGCCCTTGGCCCGCCATAACGATGGGAATCGTCTTGGTCGCATTCTTGGCCGCGCGGATCACCCCGGACCCTCCTGCCACGACGATGACATCGACCTTGAGTCGCACCAGCTCGGCCGAAAGATCAGGGAGCCTATCGGGCTTGCCTTCCGTATATCGGTACTCGATAGCGATGTTCTGTCCTTCGATGTAGCCAAGGTCTCGCAGAAGCACACGGATCGCCTCGGTACGAGCGGAATCGCTGACTGCCTCAACATTTGATAGATACCCTATCCGCCAGACTTTCTTCGGCTGCTGCGCCTCGGCTGTCACTCCAACAGCAAGCAACACCACTGCAACAAGGATTGATGGCAAGGCCCTCTTCATCGCGCACCTCGTTTCGAGCGCTATTTATCACGAGGATAGAGGTAAAGAAAAGTGTGATTTACGGCGGAAGGCGACAGGGATTCGTCAAGGGGGAAGGCTGGAGTTCTCCTAAGAAGACTACCCCGCACCAAACTGACGGGGTATCAGAACATAGTGATGAAAATTTATCCCAAATGCGTCACCCCTGTCTGCCGTGTCGGCACAGGCAGGCCGAATGTCTTGATTGTAGTTCGACTATTCTCACCACGACCCTGAGAGCCACGTCGAATGGGTCGGGGGTCCAGTTCCGATCTCGCCTGGATTTCCGCCGAAGGACGGATCCGTCCGAAGCCATGTGGCTGACCCGATAGAAGCATTCGGGAATGACGGACTCTAAAAGGTCTAGGAAAAGCTCCTTACGCAGCAAGCTGCGAAGAATTAAACCCGGAATGATTGAACTGATCGAACGGTGCCATCTCGTGTGTGATTTGATGGGCGAAGAATTCGGATACAGGGTTAACACGCTCAAGCTCAGCCGCCGAGTCCGCAGAGCGTGGTCTGGAGCGATGGGTTAGGCCGAGGTTCCTCCGGGGTAGAAGGTTGCCGGCGTCACCCCGAATCGCTTGCTCAACCGCTCGATGTGCACTCGTGTAAGCCTTCGCTTCCCTCTGAGGATTTGCGAGACGACGGGCTGGCCCCCAAGCTCCTTAGCGAGATCGTACTGGCTTAAATCGTGCTGTTCCATGAGGAACCCAAGCACTTTTTCAGGGGTTGCCGGGCCGATAGGGAACTCCCTTTTCTCATACTGCTCGACGAAGGGAATGACGGCGCTCAGGTATTGACCGACAGCCGTGCGGTTGTCGGCGTCTAAGCTTCCGGATTCCCGCATCAGGATGCGGATTGCCTCGCTGTAACCGTGGTGCATCTTCCTGCTCTTGATAGGTTGCGGCGGCAGATGGAGATAGAGCCACCGAAGCAGCTCGTTGTCTACCGGCGCTTCCAGCGGCTTGAGCTTCTTTTCAAGTGTTGCAATCGTCGTCATTTCACTTCCTCCAACGTCCCTCATCGTACTCGGCATGCGTAATCACGCACTCGATTACGACGGATTGAAGTGCGTAATCCACGACCGCAATCAAGTGGTACTTGTTCCCAGAGATGTTGAACACCGTGTGCGGCTTGACCTGATCCGCTGAACCAAAGGTCTTCTTGAGCTCTACGAAGTGCTTGAAGGTGTTCGACTCCATGGCCTGCGTCCAGCTCTTGAGAGAAGATCTGGAGTCGGGATGTGTTCGTGCGAATAGCTGGATCAAATCCCGCCCGATGAGCTTCACTGAGTGATGATAGCAGAACGCTATCATCTGTCAAAGGGCCCTTCGGAAACCGTGTTCGCCCCCTGCCGTAGTTGATCGCCTACCGCCGCGCGTCAGTTATGATCCGATCAAATCGTTCTTCGAAATCGTCCTCCGGGTCTTTATATTTGACTGCGTGTTCGGCGCTTTCTTCAACGCCGGAGTGCGGGTCTACGATACGAGCAATCCCTACCAACCCACGGGAGTGGCTCACTGCGTGCCTGAGGTGCCGCCGACGGCGCGCGCTAACTCCGCCGTCGACCGGCTCAAAGGCGGGTTGTACATCCTGGAGTTGACCGTCTAACGCTCTTGCAGACACGACCAACCAAAAATAGCTCGCGCCTGAAATTTCGTGCTCCGAGGAATATAGGAGGCAAAAGCGGATTTGACCCCTCAGTTCTCCACGCTCAAGTTGGTGGGCACGCGTATACCTGCTCAACAATTTCAGCTCAACAATTTCTGATTGTTTTGTCGCCCCCCGTTGGTCTATGATTTCCATCCATTGCCCATCCAGACGCCGATGAAATCAAAAAGTTGTAAGATAGCCGAGTCACTCGCGGCAACGCATCGATGATACGCCGAATGGCAGGGTTATAACCGTGGCCGACATTTTTATTAGTTATTCGAGTTCAGATCGCCCGAAGGCCAAAGCGTTGGCCGAGGCCATGCAAGAGCAGGGTTGGTCAGTCTGGTGGGATCGAAAGATCCCTTTGGGGAAAAGTTTCGACCAGGTCATCGAACAGGAACTAGATGCCGCTCGATGCGTCGTCGTTGTTTGGACCAACGCATCGATCGCGTCAGACTGGGTAAAAACCGAAGCGGCTGAAGGGGCTCGGCGACGCGTGCTGCTCCCGGTTTTCATGGATGACGTCAAGATTCCTTTAGAGTTTCGTCGACTACAGGCAGCAAACCTCACAGAGTGGCGGCCGGGCTCGCCCAATTCGGAATTTGATCGACTAGTGAGGTACGTCGGAGAGATGCTCGGGCAACCGACAGTGGCGGAACCGCGAGGAGAGGACGCCGCTCGGCCACAGCCGATTCGTGACTCGACGGCCCCGAAAACAGCTCAAGAAGAATCCAATCTTACGGCAAGTACATCGGCCAATAAACTTCGCGATAATTCGTCAACCGCTTCCGCCGAGCACCCTAAGTCAGCGTTCGAACAAAGGCCACCCGATACTTCGCCCGAGGAGGAAAGCAACGACACGAGAAAGACTCGGTTAGCAATCAGCCGAAACCCCCTGCTGATCCTCGGTGGAGCGGCAACGCTTTTGACCTTGATTGTGGTCATCGCCTTGAGGCCGTCAGGGCATG
>Ga0105347_1001470_pt1 | contig 10099 bp, 15 predicted proteins | sample EasRivMeERMLT890_FD_89677 | JGI IMG/M metagenome (GOLD analysis project Ga0105347, IMG submission 89677) | Soil microbial communities from meander-bound floodplain in the East River, Colorado, USA - East River MetaG ERMLT890 | ecosystem: Environmental > Terrestrial > Soil > Floodplain | place...
AAGGGCGGAAAGACTGGGACAAGCTATGGATTCCGGCCTGCGCCGGAATGACGGATTGGACTCGGGAGCCGCTCATCAAATCCACCATCCGTCAGTGTGGAGTCGAATGTAGTTGAGATGGTTTGAGCAAGCCAACGGGCGAGCGCAAAATGCACTCGCCCGTTGGCTATGAAGAACTGAAATTAACGGGTAGCGATTATTTCCGGCTGCCGAACACTTCCTTCAACAGATCCGTCACCCGCGCCGCCGGGTTGTTCCTGATGTTTTTCTCTTCCTGGCCAACGACGTAGAAAATACCATCGGTAGCTTTTTCGGTGACATACTGGTTGACGTCGAAAGCGATGCTCTTGGAGAACGGCAGGTCTTTATACTTGCTGACCAGGGCATTGTACTGCTGATTGACGCCCACCTGATTCATCACCTCGGTCACCGACGGCTTGAACGCGGTCTGCAGCTTCTTGGATGTCTTCGCCTTGAAGTAATCGGTCGCCGCGGTATCGCCGCCGTTGAGAATCTTGCGCGCGTCATCGAAAGTCATCTCGCCGATGGCACCCCAGAAGATATCCTTAGCGAACGGCACGGCCTTTTCTGCCGCCCGGTTCATGCCGACGACAAACTCGTCGATCTGCGGCCCGTAACCGACCAAACGCAGAGGTTGCTCCATGGCCTGCAATGGCTTGGGCATGAGGATCTTGATCGCTTTGTTCAATAAAAACCCGTCTATGGCGCTTGTTTGTGTGACCGCGTTCTCGGTGCCGACCTTGAGGGCCTCTTGGAGACCGGAACCTACCTTGGCATCGCTCAATCCGCCCATGCTCGGCAGATTGCCACCGAGATCTTTTAACAATTTATCGAACTGCGCCGCCGCCGGATTTGCCGCCAAAACCAAAAACAATACCGTCAACGCTGCTTTGATCATTTTCATCTCCTGTAGGGCGGTCTGAAAAAGGAATTGTTTACAATTGCCGGGCTACAAAATCTCTTTAGATCGGCGCGGCGAATCGAGAATATCACCCAGCTTAAAATCGTTGATCGCCGCGGCAAACCCGGCGTCGATAATCAGATTGATGATCTCGTCTTGGGCGTCCCGCGGCGATAAGCGAAAAGCGGCACGCAATGGCGCGATCGCCTGGCGCCATTTGCTCTGGCTGATGTAGGCGCGGCCAAGATAGAGATAGGCCTGACCGTCCCTGGGATTGTCGTGGGTTGCATCCTCAAGATACGGGATCGCATCAGCGAAGCGGCCCTGGTTGAAAAGCGTCAGTCCGGTTTCAAAAGCATCATGCTTCGAGCCCCAGCGGCCGAGGGATGAACAGGATGTGAGCAGCGCCAAACTTACGGCAAGCCCCACTATGGCGAGACGACTTTTCATGGCACTCACCCTCCTATCGATGTTTAGACGCAAAAAGGCCCCGAACCTTAGAGATCCGGGGCCTTTTTTCTGCTTACTTGGAGAAAGCCGCCTTGAGAATCGGTTCGAGCTCGCCGCGCTCGTGCAACTCGTGCAAGATGTCGCAGCCGCCGACGAACTTGCCGTCGATGTAGACTTGCGGAATCGTCGGCCAATTCGAGTAGCGCTTGATGCCTTCGCGCACCGCCGCGTCGGCTAGAACGTCGTCGCTGGCGAAGGGAAAGCCGTATGACTTGAGAATCTCGACCGTGTGCGCCGAAAAGCCGCACTGGGGGAAATCTGGCGTCCCCTTCATATATACAAACACCTTGTTGTTTTTAACTTTCTCATCAATCTTGCTCATCACATCTTCTGCCATAATCATCTCTCCTTATTAAAAGTTGGAATTAGGCCCCCAACTTCTCCCATTGTGCCGGACTGTAGGTCTTGAGCGACAGCGCATGAATCCGCTGGTCCGCCAACGGCTCCTTGAGCACCTCGTTGACGATGCGGTGTTGTTCGAGCAGACCTTTGCCGTCAAAGGCCGCCGATACGATTATCAACTGCCAATGATCACCGCCCCCGGTCAAGTCTTGGGTCTCGACCAGCGAAACCGGCAACGCTTTGGCTAAAGTCTCTTTGATTTCCTCAGGACTAATCATGGAAAAAGCTTACCGATTCATCGGCGTTCTTGCAACTAGCACTGCCGCCGCCGACATTGCTTAGCCGACGGGTCCATCGAAGTCCGGCCGCACCTTGCGCAGCATGGCGCGCAGGTCGGAGCGCAGCTCGTCGAGGGTCGGACGGCCCAAATACCAGTAGCCGTTGTAGACGTTGTGGATCGTCAAATCCGGCATCAGGGAAAACGTGTGCGGCATGGCGGTCACCCCCCTGCTTTTGGAGGTTTCGGTCATGTCGAGCATTTTGACGATCCTGCGATCTTGGTCGCTCAAGAAGGGAAACTGCGCGCCCAGGCCGGTGCGAAAGGCGTCGTTGACATCCGGCGAATCGACACTGCACACGGCGAGATGACAATAGTTCACCGCCAGCTCTTTTTGCAATTCAACGTAATGGCGCAACTGCACCTGGCATTTGGCTCACCAGTAGCCGCGGTAAAAAGTCAGGATGAACGGAAACTTGCCGACCAACTCGGACAATTTCACCGGCTGATTTTCCTGGTCGGGCAACTCGATGTCGGGAAACTTCTGACCGATCTTGAGATTCATACCGCCTCCCTTAGTTTAGGTTTAGAACGCGAATTAGCATGGAAGCTACTGATATCGTTTAGTCATCTCGGCAAAGAAACCTTCTTTTTCCAATTGCTGCAGCAAGCTTAGATCGACGAATTGTTCCGGCTTTGCGGTCTTGGCCTGCGGCACCTTTGGCGCCAACTCGTCGAGGATATACTGAATCCCTTTCAAGGTCGGGTAAGGTCGCTTGGCCACCCGCTTGACGAACCAGTCATAGGTCGCATCGAGCACGTCCTGCTCGTTGGTGCGCATATACTTGCCGGCGATGCGTTTGGATTCATCCTTATTCTTGCCGATAAAATAAATCGCCTCGACGTAGGAGCGCAGCGCGCTCAACGCGGTCTCCCGCTGGCTGCGAATAAAGCCGCGCGAAGTAGCGAAGCCATTTCCCTGCACCTCGATACCGAGTTCCAGCATGTCATACACTTCGATCAAACCCTGCCTTTTCGCCCGCGGCATTTCCGACGGCGTGAGAATCGTCGCGTCAATGCGACCGGCGTCGACCGCACTAAGCCGCTCCATAGTTGGGCCCGCCACTACCAGTGCAACATCTTTGCCCGCTTCCAGGTTGAATTTTTTCAGCAGAATCAACGCGGCATTATGAGACGCCGAGCCAAATCCGCTGACGCCCAAGTTCTTGCCCTTCAGCTGTTCGACCCGAGTAATCGCCGGTTTGGCGACGACTGAATAGTTATACGCCGATTCCGACGACGCGATCAAAACAATGTCATGGCCCTGCAGGCCAGCCGGCACCACGGTGCCGATATTGACGATCGGCGGATCGCCGGCGACCAGCGCCTGGGTCGCCATTTGCCCGCCGCGAAAAAAAATCACCTCGACGTCGAGCCCATGCCGCCGGTAAATGCCCGCGTCTTTAGCGATCCAAATGTGAATTTGATTATAGGAAATCGCCGGATAACCGATCTTGATCTTCTTCAGTTCTTGGGCCTGAGCCGAGCCAATAAAAAGAGCGCAAAACAATAACAGTGCTTTTATCATAGCTTTAATACCCCTGGCATGCGAAACGACTTTTGGCGAGGAATCGAGCGGAAAGACTAATAGGCGCGGGCGATCTTCTCCGCCAATGCCGCGGTGTTGTCCACGCCGCCTTTGGCTTCGAGGAACTGCGGCGGTCTTTCGAGCCTGCGGACTCTCGCTGCGGATACATTCAACTGATGCTGGATAATGGTCGCCCGTGAAGCGGTCTGCCCCCGGAGCGCATAGCCAGTCAGTATGCCAAACCGCACGGTCGCAACTCCGGCCGCAATCCAATAGATGGGATTTCAATCTCTTTACGTAGTGCCCGTAGCATAATGGCCGATCTTTACATGAATCTTTCGGAGAGATCAATTCACTTACCGACCCACTCCCGCGCGTTTAAAGCCTGACCGGTCACTTCCCTGGACTCGTCCGAAGCCAGGTAAACAAAAATGGGCATAATCGTCTCTGGTGTGGGCAACGTCATTGCGTCCTCTGCCGGGTAGGCTTGAGCCCGCATTTGGGTTCGGGTTGCCGCCGGATTTACGGAATTTACCCGAATGCCATCAGCGCGCACCTCATCGGCAAGCACCTGCGTGAAGCCCTCCAGCCCCGCCTTCGACACGGCATAGGCGCCCCAGCGTGCTTTACCAACCCGCCCCACGCCCGAAGTAAGATTGATGATCGCGCCGGAACGCCGCTCCAGCATGATCGGCAACACCTCATGGGTGATCAAGAATAAGCCATCGAGGTTGGTGGCCATGACCTCGCGCCATGCGGCAAATTCGTAATCGGCAATCGTGACGCGTGGCCCGAGCACGCTGGCATTGTTCACCAAAACGTCGACGGTGCCGAATAGCCCGACCGCTTGTCGGACGATGCGCTGCACATCTGCAGGCTTGGCGAGATCACCGCTGGTGCCGTCGATGGCGCCGCCGGCGAGGCGAATTTCCGCCGCCGCCTGGGCTATATCATGAGTGTTACGCCCACAGATAAACACTTCAGCGCCCTGATCGGCGTAGGCTGCGGCGATCGCGCGGCCGATGCCCCGGCTGCCGCCGGTGATCAGCGCAACCTTGCCGCGCAGTTTCTTAATTAGCTCGCTTGCCATCGATTCGTCGCTATAGCATAGCCGAAACATTGATGAAATCCTGGCAACCGCACCAGCGTTTACTCCTCTTTCTGTTGCTCGCACTGGCGCTCACTAGCGCCATCAGTCCGATCTTAACACTTGGTGCCGACTGGTTCATGACCCAGTCGCCGGCCTTAGTGCCGCAACGCATGCCTTTTCATCGCACCTTCAATCGTGCGTTTATGATTTCCGGCATCGTTTTGTTCTTATTTTTCCGCCACGGCTTGATTACCACAGAGGTGAAAAAGTTATTTCTCGTCGGCCGCAGTGATCCGAAAATCCTCAGCGGCGTGGTCACTCGGACAATGATAATCCTGACTGGCGTGGCCGTTTATCACCTGACTAAACGGCGTGCCGCCCGGTTAAGCGATCAGCCTCACGCAGTAATGGCTTCAGCTTTTCGGCGATACGTTGTCCGAGCAAACGGTAGCCCGCGGCGTTGGGATGGATCGGGTCGCTTCTCAGCTGAGGATCGCTGAGGATTCCTTGCATCACACGGGGAATATAGTGGGCGCCGAGTTGCGTGGCCGTCTCTTCGTAGATCGGGCTGAATTCATCGGTAAAGAGCCCGAGTCTCATTCCGGCGATCACCACCATCGCGCCATGAGCCTGAAGGCGGCGCACAACCTCTGCCAGATTCTTCTTAGTCTCGCTGCGCGGCACTTGCCGCAAAAAATCGTTGCCGCCCAACAAGACAATCACCAGACGCGGATTGCGTTCGAGGACTTCGGGTAAGCGCGCCAGCGCCTGCGCCGTGGTGTCGCCGCGCCGCCCTAGGTTGGCTACCGGAAAGGCCAGTTCGCGCGACAGTACCGACGGATAATCTTCGCCCGGATTGGCACCGACGCCTTCGGTCAAACTGTCGCCCAAACAGACGATCGCTTCCCTCGTCGAACCCAGATTGCGCACGTTATCGAAGCCGTCGCCGCCGCATCCGAGCGAACAGATCAGCGACAAAACGTAACCAACGGTAAGAGAGATTCTTCGTCTGGTATTGGCAGGCACAAGTTTCATCGCGGGGCGACAACCGTGGAATCCATCATGGTTGTACCAAAAGATCGCTCAGTTCCCGCGTCGACGACAGCTGTTCCAGACGGCGCACGGCGTCGAGAACTTTTTCGACTCGATGCATCGGCAACGCTAGCTTAGCATTGGCGCAAAACTTCGCCTCGACGTCGGAAGGCGGCAAGGGATCTTCGTAACCGCCGCGCGGGTGCGGCTGATTTTCCTCGAACAGGGTGCCGTCCTCTAGATAAACTTTGACATGGCCGGAAAAGTGACGTGGGTAATCGATGGTCGCATCGAGTTCATAACGAACTTTGGCTGCTAGGCGCAAGACTTCGGCGTCGTGAATCGCTTCGTCGGTAAACTCCTCCAATCCGGCCCGGCCATGCACCAACATCACGGCGATGCTGTAGGGCAAGCTAAATTTGGCGCCATAGGAGCTGATTGGCTTCTGCTTGTCCGCCAACGGTTCCCACAGGCGATGCACCGGCCCTTGCGCCGTGCGACACACCACCTCTTTAATGCGCGCCGGCGATGGAGAATGTTTCTGTTTAATCTTGAGGGCGCAATCCATGTAGGGATGGGAAATCGAACCGCAGGGATAAGACTTGAACGTCAACCTGGGGATCTCCCAGATCTTGCCGAGCTCGGTGATTTTCTCATAACGGTAATCGTTCTGACCGCCAAAAGACGGAAAGAAGCCGTTGATGCCTTCGAAAACTTTTGCCGGACCGCGAAAGCCTTCTTTGGCCAGCAGCGTCGCGATGACACCGCCATGTGAAGACCATCCAGGGTGCAAGCGCTTGGTCCAGGTGCCGTCGGCCAGATATTCGATAATTCCCGAACTCTGACTGCCGCATAATCCGAAGGCATCGATCCATTGAGCAAGGGTCAAACCGTAGAGCCGGCCCGCCGCCGCGGCCGCCCCGAAGGTCGAACAGATCGCCGTCGGATGAAAACCGCGGGCGTGGAATTTTCCCGGCGCCACCAGACCGACTTTACAAAGTACCTCGGTGCCGACGATGGCCGCTTCCAAGAGCGCTCGCCCGTTCGCTGCCGTTTCTTCCGCCACCGCAAAGGCGGTCATCCAGGCGCAAGAGCCGGTGTGGACGATCGCCTCTTCCAAGGTATCGTCATAGTCCAATCCGTGCGCCAGGGTGCCGTTGGCGATCACCGCATTGGCCGCCGCCACCCGATCCAGCGAGCCAATGATTAGGCTATCGGCCGCACCGCCGAGCTGCTTGGCCACCTTGGCGACCATCGCGCCGAAATCCATGGTCGACGATGCCAGAGCGACACCGAGGGTATCGAGAAAAACCAACTTGGCTTTATCGACGACCGCGGGCGGCACTTCGGCCAGCTTCAAGCCACCGGCGAATTTGCCGATCAATTCGGAATAGGACTCCACGCGAGCGACTCTCCTTCCAGCGCTTTACAGCGCTTTTTCGAGCATGATACTTTCGAGCGAAGTTACACTTCGGCCATGGCACGCGCAACCTGGGAGATCTAAATGGACTGGCAAAGCATCCTCATCGGCCCGCTCACGCTCGCTCTCGGGGTCTTGCTCCTGTTGATTTGCTTGTCGGGGTTTCTATGGCTGACCGGCAAGCTCGAAGGCTATGATCCGGTCAACGAATTGCTGCTGCGCGACAATCCGGCATTGGGGCTTCGCTATGCCCTGTTCGCCATCGCCGTCGTTAATTCGTTGCTGGGAATTTTCAACCGCAGCCAGGGAGACTCGGGAGCCGCGGATTTTATGCTCCATGCGATTTTGGCGACTGTGCTGATTTACATCTCTCGGTTTTTGAATGACTGGTTCATCCTTTATCACTTCAGCAACAACCGCGAGGTCGTGCAGGAAAAAAATCTCGCCGTGGCGCTCATCGAAGGCGCCACCTACATGGCCAGCGCCTACGTGATCGGCGCTGCATTCTACGATTGGGAGAGCGGCTTACCGACGGCGATCCTCTGGTTTCTCATCGGCCAACTGCTAATGGTACTGCTCGCATTTATCTACCGCATGGTGGCGCGCGGCACAGACCAGGCGCTCGACGAACAAAATCTCGCCGTCGGCATCTCGCTCAGCGCCTTTCTCCTCGCCGGCGGCATGATCTGCGGCGCTGTCATCAGCGGCCCGTCTGGCGGCTGGCGCCAAGATTTGCTGATTGTCGCCGCCTACTTCGCCGCTTGGACCGTCGCCATGCTCGTGGCTCACTTGATCTCGGACCAGCTAGTCTTTCGTTCATCGCGCATGCGCGATGAGGTCACCGAGCAACGCAACATCGCCGCCGCCCTGTTCAAAGCGGTGATCTTTATCTCGGTGACCTTGGGCTTTACCCACGGATGAGCCACGATGAAGAAATCCGCTAAGGTTAACGTGGCATTTTTGTCATCTTTCGCCGCCGCGGTTTTCAACGGCTGTGATGACGGCGGTGACTGGGTCGAAGCCAAACGCTGCGTCAATAAGGATAACCTCGTCGTCGAGGACCGCTGGTGCGAGGACACGGGCGGCAGCACGGTTTCTCGTGGCGTTGGGTATCATTCCTACTACTATGGCGGCCGCGGCTACTATCCCGGCGAGATCGCTTCGGGCGGGGGTCGTGTACCCCAAGGCGGCGTCAGTTATCGCAGCGCCAGCTCGATCCCGCGCGGCGGCTTCATCGGCAGTTAATTTTTGGGCGGAGTGGTAATCGCGAACAGGGACACAGCGCGGCAGGGACGTTACCGAATCTCGGAATATCTCCCGCAAAGACGCCAAGGCCGCAAAGTTCGGAAAATGACGGTGATAATCACTCGTAAGAGTTTTTGCTTTTGCCCTCCGAACTTAGCGTCTTTGCGCCTTGGCGGGAGAATTATCCGAATCCGAGAGTCTTCCACTTCCATCTCGATTACCCAACCCACGCAAATCATGAGCTGGAGCAATACACGATGGGCGCAGGTTTGTAGGGGCAAGGTGAGCCTTGCCATTTGTTCCAACCCTTCGCGCCTTCGTGGTGAGATAAAGTTTGCATAATGAAACGAATCAGCATCGCACCGCGTCGGGACTGGGAGAAAAAGGTCGAGGAGATAGGCCTCATCTATCATCACACCGAGGGACAACCCTATTGGAATGAATCCGCCTACTACTCATTTCGCGCGAGCGAGATCGACCGCATCGAAACCGCGAGCAATGAACTGCACCACATGTGCCTCGAAGCGGCGCAGCATATTATCGACAACAACCGCTTCAGCGATCTCGCCATTCCCACGGCCGCGGTGCCGATCATCCAACGGGCCTGGGAAGATGAGCCGCCGGCACTCTACGGCCGTTTCGATTTTGCCTACGATGGCGAGCACTTGAAGTTACTCGAATACAACGCCGATACCCCGACCGCCCTGGTCGAGGCCGCCGTCGCCCAGTGGTATTGGCTGCAAGAGCGGTTTCCCCATCTCGATCAGTTCAATTCCATTCATGAAAAACTTTTGGCCAAATGGCGGGATTTGAAACCCTACCTGGCCGATCCGATGCACTTTACCTACCTGCCGCCGCCTGACCTGGAAAATAGTGAAGACTTGATGACTGTCACCTACCTGAGGGACCTCGCCGGACAGGCCGGCATCCACGGCTCGCTCGTTGAGATTGACGCCATCGGCTGGGACGCCGAGCAAAACAGCTTTGTCGACCAAGCCGGCAATCCGATCCGTAGCATCTTCAAGCTGTATCCGTGGGAGTGGCTGTTGCGCGATCAGTTCGCCGAGCAGTACTTTGCCACGCAGAGTTATACCCAGTGGATCGAACCGATCTGGAAGATGCTGCTTTCGAACAAGGGCATCCTGCCGATTCTGTGGGAACTTTTCCCGCACCACGCAAATTTATTGGAATGCTATTTCGACGGGCCGAAAAGAATGACCGATTATGTCAAAAAGCCGCTACTATCTCGCGAGGGCGCCAATATGTCGATTCATCATGGCGCGGCGACGGTTGAAGCAACCGGCGGCCCCTACGGCGCGGAAGGGTTGGTCTATCAAGCGACAGCAGGTGTTGCCGAATTCGATGGCGCCCATCCGATCATCGGCAGTTGGATGATCGACGGCGTCGCCGCCGGCATCGGCATCAGAGAATCGAAATCAGCCGTTACCGATAACTTGAGTTCCTTCGCGCCTCACCTGTTCGAGTAACTTGCCCCTCCGGCCGAGTCACTCGCCAGCTCACGCCGCCTGCGACAACGGCTCATGCCGCTTCGGTGCTGGAATCGCCAGCACCGGACAAGGCGCATGGGCAATCACCTTCTCGGTAACGCTGCCCAGCAGAATATGATCAAGCCCGGTGCGCCCATGGGTCGACATCATGACCACATCGACAGC
>Ga0105347_1001472_pt1 | contig 10097 bp, 8 predicted proteins | sample EasRivMeERMLT890_FD_89677 | JGI IMG/M metagenome (GOLD analysis project Ga0105347, IMG submission 89677) | Soil microbial communities from meander-bound floodplain in the East River, Colorado, USA - East River MetaG ERMLT890 | ecosystem: Environmental > Terrestrial > Soil > Floodplain | place...
GACAACGCATTAGATACGCATCAGCACGAGAGATCGCACGAAGCACCGCACCCCCAGAACTCGCTCGTGTGGGCGTATTCTGCGCCCCGTAACATGCGTTGTCAAGTGGCTAAGGACGTAAATCAGGAACAGCTCGCCAATTCTCCTCGGACCCTAGACTGCCAACATGGCGCCATCTACAATTCGGCCTAGCCTTAGCCACTCCCTTGACCCCGACCAGGAACATCCGTGCCTGACAAAGTAAGCATCGACGTAATTCCCAACATTCGCGACGCCGTTTTTGACCTTGTCTCCGGGTATGCCCGGAGCAAGCGCTTCTGTCGCTACGCGGACATCCGCATCGAGATCAGCGAAGGTAAGGCCGCCGTCTCTGAGAACGGCATGGACAAGTACAGCGGCGAGGATTACCGGTTCGCATTCGGCGTCCGTGTCGTCGCCGGCGACAAGATCTCGGCTCCGGGCTACTTCGGCGAACTTGTCGGCACTTCTGACCTCCCCCGACTCAACGAACACATCCAGGATGCCCTGGACAGCGCGTACGATCGCGCCCTCGCCAACGCCCGTGGCAAGGACGGGGCTCGCTCCCGCTTCGGCGTCCTCGGCTCCTCCCTGGCCGACATGACCCTGGCCCCAATCGATGTCCGCCAGGACACGGTGGACGGTGACTACGAGCTGGACCCGCGCGAGGTATCCCTTGAGGAGGCGGTGAAATACGTCCGTGATGTGTCAGAGCGAGTCAAAGGCCTTGATCCCGGAGTCGCCTTCAACCACATCTCTGCTTACACACAGCTCGAGCGCCAGCTATTCGTCAGCACAGAAGGCGCCAACATCCAGCAGACCTTCGCGATCACCCAGGGCACATGCTTCGTCATCGCCCAGACGGACGCCGGGTACCAGGAACTCTACGACTTCTCCGGCCATCAGCGTGGCTGGGAGGTCATAACCCACGGCCTTGACTCCGCGGATGGCTTCATTAAGCTCGACAACTTGACGGACTTCTCCCTCGCTCTCGCCCGCGATACCGTCGCCCTCTGCGCCTGCAAGCCCCTGAAAGCCACCGACAAGGAAGTCGTGGTCGTTACGGATCCTCACTACAACGCCCTCGTCTCCCACGAAATCGTCGGCCACCCCACCGAGCTCGACCGCGCCCTCAAGTACGAGACCGGATACGCGGGCCGCTCCTGGTTTCTCCGCGACACCACCGACAACCAGCTCGGTAAGCGCGTTGGCTCCGATCTCGTCACCGCCTTCAGCGACCCGACGATCGAAGGCTTTGGCCACTACATGTACGATGACGAAGGGACGCCCGCCCGGCGCGTCTGCCACTTCGAGAAGGGCATTTTCAACGCCTTCAACAACTCCCGCCAGACTGCCGCCATCGTCGGCGCCGAGCCCAACGGCCACTACAAGGCCACCGACGCCTCCTTCGTGCCCCTCATCCGCATGTCCAACACCGCCTTCTCCCCGGGCGACAGCGACCCCCACGACATCATCCGCGAGGTGGAGGACGGCTATTACGTCGTCGGCCACCGCATCCCCTCCATCGCCGAGTCGCGCGAGAACTTTCGCATCACCGCCATGAAGGTCTACGAGATCAAGCAGGGCGAGATCGGCGAGATGTTCCGCGACGGCGGCCTCATGTCCGACAGCCGCAACTACTTCATGAACGTCGACGCCGTCGGCAACGACTTCCGTCTCTACTCCATCCCCAACTGCGGCAAGGGCCAGCCCATGCAGACCAAGCGCATGTCGAACGGGGGACCCACTATGCGCTCCCGCGCCCGCCTCACGGGGAAGTAACTATGCCCTGTCATTCTGACGCAGTCAGAATCTGGCGGGGGGAAGGGGCCAGCGGCCCGACCGTCGAATGAAACCCTGGAACGACAGCGACGCCGGCGCTGACCCGATAGACCAACTCGTCTATCTCTCCAACCTCATCGGCTCCGACCTCGCACTCGTCCAGCCCGGCGGCGGCAACACCTCCGTCAAGATCGAGGAGACCGACCTTTTCGGGAACAGCGTCCAGTCGCTGGTGGTAAAGGGGAGCGGCACGGACCTGCGGACTATCGAGCCGGACGGGTTCACCCACCTCTATCTCGACCGGCTCGCCGTTCTACGGGAGCGGGACGCGATGAGCGACGAGGAGATGATGGCCCTCATGCGCGCCTGTATGCTCTTCGCGGACCGAGATCCAGTGCCGAGTGTGGAGACGCCGCTCCACTCGATCCTGCCGCACAGGTTCGTCGCGCATACGCATGATATCGCGAGCCTGTCGCTCACGGACACGCCTTCCGCCCGAGAGCACGTCCAGCAGGCCCTCGGTGACGACGTGGCCTTCCTTGAGTACGTGCGGCCGGGGTTCCCCCTCGCGAAGCGGATGGCCGAGCAGTTCCGCGACGGCCCACCACCGGGCGCCATTGGCCTCGCCATGGAAAAGCACGGCTTCGCCGCCTGGGGCAAAACCGCTAAGGAGTGCCACGAGAACCTAACGTCGATCATCTTCCGCGCCGAGAGGTATGCGGGCGAGCGACGTGGCAAGGGATCGAATGGCACTGGCCCGAAATCGGTCGAACATGGGTGGGACCTGACGACGGCCGCCACCATCGCCCTCATCATCCGAGGTGCCCTCACCTCGGGCGGCTATCCCAGCATCCTCACCTTCGATGGTGACCCGGACCTCATCGACGCCATCTCCCATCCTGGGTATCCAGAGCTAGCCGCGCGCGGCGTCATGACCCCCGAACACATCCTCCGCGCCGGCGTCCGGCCCCTCGTCCTCGACCCATCCGTCGTAGGGGCGAGGCATGCCTCGCCCCTACGGGACGCGGTCAAAGCCGCCCACGATTCCTACCTCGAATACGCCGCCGCCAACGATCAACCGAACCCCATCCCCGACTGGCTCAAGGTCATCGCCGTCCCCGGCCTCGGCGCCTTCTTCGCCAGCAAAGACCGCCGCTACGCTATGGTCGCCCGAGACTGTTATCGCGCCACCTTGGAGGTCCAGGCCAACGCCGAAGCCATCGAGTCGTTCCAGTTCCTCTCCGAGGCCGACGCCTGCGAGATGGAGTACTGGCCCCTTGAACGCCGCAAGATCGAGGAGTCCGCGAAGTCCCGTAAGCCCCTTGAAGGCAAGATCGCCCTCATCATCGGCGGCGCCGGTGCGATCAGCCGGGCGACTGCTTTGCGGTTCGCCGCCGAGGGTGCGCATATCGCGCTCGCGGATCTCGACGCCGGGCGGGCCGAGGCTGTCGCGGCTGAGATCAACGCCCTCAACCCGGAGCGGGCGATCGGCGTCGGGGCGGACGCGGCCTTGGCCGAGTCCGTCGATGAGGCGGTGCGCCGGACGGTGCGCCAGTTCGGCGGCCTCGACATCCTCTTCTACTCTCCCGGCATCGCCCCCGAACTGCACCCCGTCTCCGAGATGGACGATGCCGAAGTCCGCCGCCAGCTCGCGATCAACTACGAGGGCGCGGTCGCCGCCACCCGCGCCGCCTCCCGGGTGATGCTTGCCCAGGGCACCGGCGGGCGACTCATCTACAACGCCTCGAAGGCGGCTTTCGCCCCCGGTGAGGGCGCCGCCGCCTACGGCGCCTCCAAGGCCGCGCTCGCCCACTACGTCCGCAACACCGCCAACGAACTCTCCCGCCACGGCATCACCGCCAACTACATCAATGCCGACGCCATCGACACCCCCCTCTTCCGCAAACTGGTCACCGAGCGGTCCGTCGCCAGCGGCCAGACTGAGGCCCAAACCCTCGAGCGCTACACCGAACGCAGCATCTTCCGCACGGCGACGGTGCCGGCGGAGTCGGTGGCCGAGGCAGCGCTGTGGCTGGCTTCGGACGGTGCGCAGTTCACCAGCGGGTGCGTGATCACGGTGGGTGGCGGCGCGGAGGGGATGCCGCGATGAAGCAACCGCTATCCTTTCGATTGAGCCTTACCGGCGCTTCCTGCCCACGAACACCTCGTGCACGCCCGGCTCCACCTCCGAATGCACTAGCGGCGTAACCCGCGTCTCCAACCCCCACCCCTCCATCAGCCGTAGCCACGTCGCTCGCGGGAAGAGCCCATCCACGTGCCTGTCGTGGACCACCCGGACCGATCCGTCCGCTTCGCGCAGCATGTACGCGAAGTCGGTGACATACGCCGTGCTGCCGTCCCCTGGATCACGGCACCACTCCATGTACCGGAGACCCCGCCCATCTGCCCCATCATGCCCGCCTGTGTCGTTCGACTCCCGGAAAGTCTCCCGTACGTAGTCCGGCGCTATCACCACTCCTCCGCCGTCCCTGCAATGTGCCGCCGCCGTCTCAATGGCCGACTGGAGATCTTCCTCGGTCGTCATGTAGCACACCGCGTCGTGCACAAACACCGCGTCGAAAGTGCGCCCCAGCCGCAGCGTCCGCATGTCCCCTTGGATGTGCTCAAGGTCCGGGTTGATCGTCTGGCTTAGCGCAAGCATCTCCTCCGACAGGTCCGTTAGCACCATCTCGAAGTTTGCCTTCATGTACAGCGCATTGTTCCCGCCCCCACTCCCCAGTTCCAGCACCGTTTTCAGCTCGCCGTCCGTCGCTTCCCGTAGCAGATTCGAATAGAACGCCGCCTCCTCCTCGTAGTCCTCGGGGGCGGTTAGCAGGTGGTACCACCCGGCAAGTTCGTTGTACAGCTTCGGCCCGTCGGCGGTCATACCGCAGTGAGCGCAAATTCGTACACGTCCCCCTCCGCGCCACCGACCACCGTCACACCGTCAGCGTCGCGCGCCGCGTCCGCCACCATCGCGTCTACCTTGCCGTCGTCGTGGTTCGGGTCGTGGTGGAACGTCACCAGCTTCTTCACCCCTGCCTCCGCTGCGAACTGCCCCGAATGAGTGGGCGTGCTGTGCCCCCATCCGACACGCATCGCGTACTCCTCGTCGTCGTACTGCGAATCGTGGAAAAGCACGTCCGCCTCCTTGCACAGCCCCAATCCCGACGTCCACACCGGCAGCGTTGGAAACGCGGACGAGCCCAGCACCACCTCGTGGTCCGGCATGTATGCGATCGAGTGATCCCCCTCGGCCACCCTGTAGCCCATAGTCGGCCCCGGATGGCACACCAGGTCCGACGTCACCTCCAGCCCACCCAACTGGAACTTTCGGCGTGGCGCATCGTGCAATTCCAGCTTGCAGGTGAAGTCACGAATACACACAGGGAACAGCGGAGGCGAGAGATAGCGCGCCAATCGTCGGTGCAGAGTCATCGTCGTGGAAGGTGGGCCCCAGATGTGCACCTCCATGTTCGGATCGAACAGCGGCCGGAAAAATCCGAGCCCCTGCAAGTGGTCCATGTGGAAGTGGGTGAGGAGAATATCGATCCGCCGCACGTTTGGGTCCACGGCGGAGGCCGCATTCCGCACGCCCGTTCCCGCGTCCAGGATGATTACCGTACCGTCGTCGCCCAGTACCTCGATACAGGACGTATTCCCGCCGTAACGCACCATCTCCGGCCCGATGTGCGGGAAGGAGCCACGCGCCCCCAGCAGCGTCGCCTTCATTCCTGCGGCTCCCAGAACATAGCCATCGCCCCGAGGTACTGGCCGCCCTGGACAATCAGCGGAACCGCGGTGATATCCAGCAATCGCGGGACTCCGTCCAGTGCCGTAATCCGTACTCGCAGGTGCGCAGGTTCCCGTCGTGTCAGGGCGATCCCCAGCGGTAGATTATCGTCCGCAATTGGCGTCCCGTCCGGGGCCGTAGTCTCGAATATCTTCGGCAGATCACGCAGGCGCATCTCACCTGCCTCGTCGAACCGCTTTCCTAACAGTGCCTCGGCTGGCTCGTTGTAGTACAACAGCTCGCCACGTGTCCCGGCGATCCACACCGGCGTCGCCATGTGACTGGCCCACTGCCTCAAAAGGATGATCTCGATCGACTGTTGGTTGCCCATCGCCGGTGCTGGCAGTCTAATCCAGCCCGCACCTTTTGAGAAGTGCAACCGATCACCAATCGCCATTCTGCCGCCGCCACTTGCTACAATGCCGCAGCATGGAACCACGAATCGCCATCGCCGAAACCGACGCTGAACGCGAGGCCGTCTATCGCCTCCGCTACGACGTCTACGTCGAAGAGATGGGCCGTTACCAGTCCGTCGCCGACCACGCCCGGCGGATGCTTTACGAGGACGTCGACGAACAGTCCCGCATCTCCTACGCGGAGATTGACGGCGAGGTCGTTGCCACCGGCCGCCTGACCTGGGGCGGCGACGGGCCCTTCCCGCAGCGCATGATCGACCAGTACAGCCTCGCCCCGTTCCTCGCCGAACTTCCCGCCGACGCCATCGCCGTCGGCGAGCGAGCCATGGTCCGCCCCCACCTCCGTGGCACCGACCTGCTCTTCAAGATGATGGTCTCGGGCCGGGATTGGGTCGCCGAACGGCGCATCCAGCTCATCTTTGGCGATTGCGAACCCCACCTCCTCAACCTCTACCTCGGGCTCGGCATGCGCACTTACTCGCGAACTAATATCAACAGCGCCGAAGCCGGCTACCTTATCCCGATCGTCACAGTGGTGGAAGACATAGACCACTTCCGTCGCCTGAACTCCCCGCTGGCCCCGTACTACAACGACTATGGCGATGATAAGAGAATCCCCGACATCATCCGGCGCATCTTCGCCGAGGGCACCGCCGTCACCAGCCGCGTGCATACGACTTCCGCGGATTACTGGAACGAAGTTAGCAGCGCCCTCGCCGAACTCGAAGCCAACCGCGTCTCGGCCCTTGATGGCTTCACGGAGGAGGAGGCCGAGCGCTGCCTCGACAAGAGCACGATCATCGAGTGCCGCGCCGGGGACCGCATCCTCAAGAGGGGCGGAGTCGCCCGCAACCTTTTCGTTGTCCTCGACGGCACGCTCGAAGTCCGCGACGGCGATGCCGTGCAAGCCGTCATGTCGCCGGGTGACGTCTTCGGCGAGATGGCCTTTCTCCTGGAGCGCCCACGCAGCGCCGACGTCTACGCCGCCACCGACGGCGTCCGCATCCTCAGCCTCAGCGAGGCCCAGCTCCGCAAAATGATTAAGGACGAGCCGGCCATCGCCGCCCACCTCCTCCTCAACATTTCGAAGATGCTCTGCCTCAGGATCCTCAAGGAAGGCTGAAGCCGGGTAGCTCTAAAGAGGTCCGCCGCCCTCCACGCCCACCAGGTTCAGCGGTCTGTCCACCACCAGCCGGAACCTCCCCCGTGCCGTCTTCTCAATCCGCAGGTAATCGCAGCGCTCCTCCAGCCTCTTCCGCAGCAGGATCAGGCGCGCCTCCAGGTTGTCCTTGATGTCCGGTAGCTCCAGCGTCTGGTCCAGCCTGATCTCCCGGTTGCTGAAGTCGCTTCGCCCCGTCTCATCGTAGTTCCGCAGCAGCCGCCAGAGGATGCCGCCTGCCACGCCCTTAATCAGGTACTCATTGTCCAGGAACACGCTGTCGTCCTCTGCGTAGTGTCGCACTTCCACCGCGACCTCCTCACACGCACGCTCCTCCGCTTCCACCGATGCCGCCTCTCGCGCCGGCAGCGCCACCAGCGCCATCGCTATCTGGTTCGCCACGATTCCCACAGCACACTCGTCCGCGGCCCGGAACGCCCCAGGCTTGTCGCTCTGCAGGCACAGCATCCCCACCAGCGAACGGTGCGCCAGCATCGGCGTAACCATCATGCTCTGCACCTCGCGCAGTCTCGGCAGGGGGATTACTTGCTCTCCCAGGCCACGCTCCCGTTGCGCCGCCTGTGAGTATGAAAGCTCGCGCCCCATGTGCGTCACCCGGACCGACTGGTGCCGTTCCGCCGCCACGCCGATGAGCCCCTCGCCGATCCTCACCTCGGAGCCTGCGCCGGAGGACGCGAATCCCGCGCTCGCCACCGTGTACAGCCTCTCGCCCGACTCGTCCACGAGCATGATGAAGGCGTTCGGGTAATGCAGCGCTTCGGTGCACGCCCAAAGGCTGGTGGATAGCACCTCATCCATATCCTCCGCGTCTGAAAGCCGGCGAGAAATCTCCTCGACGCGCTCCAGCTTCCCGTCCCGGCGCTGTGGCTCCCAGTCCTCGAATCCCTCCAGCAGCATGACCGCCTCGACACGGCAGATGTCCGTCCCCTTCAGCTTGAACACGTTGGTCATCCCCTCGTGCGCCGATACGGCGTCGAGCTTCGTCCGCATGCGCTCGAACATCGGCCCCTCGGTGTCCGTTCGCTCGTACACCAGGTCCAGGGTGAACAACCGCCCGGTTTCCGGCTCCACCAGCAGCACCTGGGCGTACGGGTTCGCGATCGTGTTCTCATCCGTCTTCTTGAAGAACTGGCGTGACAGCGCCACGTGATCGTCGTCGACGGGATACACGACCGAGATGTACGTGACGTTCGGCGTCCCATCATCGGCCAGCGTCGCGATCGCGGCCGGGATTATTCCCTCGAACGCCGACGGGATATCGGTGAGCGCGAACCTTCTCGCCGGGGCAGTCACAGGGGCTTCCCCGCTTCCGGGCCGGGCGTCTGGTCGAATGCTTGGTGCACCTCGAACGATATCCGAACCACATCATCCAGCCACAGGTTCGCGATGATGTCCGGGGGGTCGCCGATCAGCGACGTCGAAACCGTGAAGTCGCCACGATGCTGCTCGACACGCTGGCGCTCCTCGTCGGTCGGCTTGCCGGTGCTCTTGAACGTGCCCTTGAACTGCGCTGACCTGTAGTTCACGGGGTGCGCTACGGTCATCGCGATCCGGCCATTGTCCTCGAGATTGGCAAGTGTCTCGCTCGCCCGGGCGGTTTCAAGGTACACGTCGATCGTAGTGCCGTCCTCCCGCACGCTCGGGCCCCAACCCATGCGCACTAGCGGCCTGCCCTCAGCATTGCCCGTGGCCACCAGGCACGCCACACCGGATTCGACGTATTCCTTCAGTTCCCCATCGATCTTGAACATGACCGCGTCTCCATCGCAGCCAAAACCCCCGTTTTGGCCCAGATAGGAATCTTATCAGGTTGCTTTAGGGTTCATGAGGGTTTGCGTAGGGGTCATTTAGGAACGCGGCCTTTGCGCAGGTGCGAACTTGACTCCAGCGAATCACAGAAAGGAGTCAGAAAATGACTATCGCAGCACCGGCCCGCTCATCAATCCAGTTCGGCCCCGACTTCGAGGCCCTTTCCGCCAACATCACCGGCGACGTTATCCAGCCCGGCCACCCGGACTTCGACGAGGCTCGCACCATGACCAGCCTCCTCTTCGACAACTACCCGGTCGGCATCGTCCGCGTCGCTTCCGCCGGAGATGTCCCTACCGTCGTCCGGTTCGCCCGCGACAACAACCTGGAGGTGTCCCTCCGCAGCGGTGGGCACTCCGTACACGGGCTCGCTGTCGGCAACGGCGTCCTCGTCATCGACCTTTCGCGCCTCAACGACGTTTACATCGATCCCGAACTGCGCATCGCCCGCGTCCAGCCCGGCGCCCGCACCCGCGACATCATGATGCCCGCCCACGCCTACGGCCTCGCCCTCACCACCGGCGACACTGCTTCCGTGGGTATCGCCGGCCTCACGACGGGCGGCGGCATCGGCTGGATGGTCCGCAAGTACGGCCTGACGATCGATAGCCTCCTGTCCGCCCGCGTCGTCACTGCCGACGGCGATGAGGTCGTCGCCAGCCCCGACGAGAACCCGGACCTCTTCTGGGCCATCCGCGGCGGTGGCGGCAACTTCGGCATCGTCACGGAGTTCGAATTCCGCCTCGCTCCCGTTGGCCAGGTTCTCACCGGCGTGATCATGCTCCCGTCTTCTGCGCAGACGCTGCGCGCCTACCTGGACTACGCCGTCGATGCTCCCGACGACCTCACCACGATCACCGAGGTCGGGCACGCCCCGCCCGCGCCCTTCGTGCCCGAGCATCGCGTCGGTGAGCCCAGCATCAGCATCTACGTGATGTGGACCGGCAGCGTCGCCGAGGGCGAGAAGGTTCTTGCCCCGATCCGCGCTCTCGCCGAGCCGATCGCCGACACGGTCGCGCCCGCTCCCTACCCTGTGATCTACGAATACACGGCGCCGGCCGAGGAGCCGCACCTGGCAGCTGTCCGCTCTTCGTTCTCC
>Ga0105347_1001474_pt1 | contig 10080 bp, 11 predicted proteins | sample EasRivMeERMLT890_FD_89677 | JGI IMG/M metagenome (GOLD analysis project Ga0105347, IMG submission 89677) | Soil microbial communities from meander-bound floodplain in the East River, Colorado, USA - East River MetaG ERMLT890 | ecosystem: Environmental > Terrestrial > Soil > Floodplain | place...
GGAACTGGACCCCGGCTTTCGCCGGGGTGACGAACGTGTCTAACGGAAACCAGTCGTGCAAAGAACGTTGTTATCGTGTTTGTCTGCTGGTGCCCGCGCTTTCAGCAGGAAGTCTAGTGTCGCGCTTCCTAAAATTCCGTCATTCCGGCGTAGGCCGGAATCCAGGTTCCTGGGGGCGATGACCGTCGGACAGACCCCAATTAAAACATTCGGGGGTGACAACTTTGGGATAAACTCTCATCGCTATGTTCTGATACTCCGTCAGTTGCTGCGGGGTAATTCAATCCCCAACACTCCAATACTCCATCACTCCATTCTTAAGGAGGTTTTATGGCGGCCAAATATCGCGCAGATCACATAGGCAGTCTACTGCGGCCCACTGATCTTTTGCAATTCCGCGGCAGCGAGCGGGTGGACCAAGAACAGCTGCGGGCGCTGGAAGACAAGCACATCTTACGCGTACTGCAAAGCCAGAAGGATCTCGGATTCAAAATTTTCACCGATGGCGAGTTGCGGCGGCTCAACTTCATGAGCGACTTCAACGAAGCGGTGGAGGGGCTGGACGAAAGTGATAACCTGCTGCGCTCATGGCAGGCCGGCGGCGGCTCTTCAAATGCGCCCTCACGCGTTCCGGGGATCGTCGTGGGCAAAATCAAGCAGACCCGACGCTTGACCCAACATGAGCACGCTTACCTGAAGGAGCATAGCCCCGGTGACATCAAGATCACCTTGCCAACCGCCAATCAGTTTCCGGCGATCTATTACAAAAAGGGAATCAGTGACAAAGTCTACCCCAGCTATTCCAACTTTCTGTGGGACATTGTGCCGATCATCAAATCTGAGATACAGGCGCTGGTGAGCGAAGGGACGCAGTACGTACAGATCGACGCGCCGCGCTACAGCTACTACATCGATCCGAAGTGGCGAAACTACGTCAAGAACGAAATGGGAGTCGACCCTGACCAGGCGCTGGACGAAGCGATTCGCGTGGACAACGCTTGTTTGGAGGGCGCTAAGCGCCGGGGCGTGACCTTGGCCATCCATCTCTGCCGCGGCAACAACCGCAGCCAGTGGTACGCCGAGGGCGGCTACGACGCTATCGCAGAGAAACTCTTCGGCCAGCTTCAGGTGGATGCGTTTCTGCTCGAGTACGAATCGGCACGTGCCGGCACGTTCGAGCCGCTGCGTTTCGTGCCCCCCGGCAAGACGGTCGTGCTCGGGCTTCTAAGCAGCAAGTTGCCCGAGCTAGAGTCACGAGAGCAGCTCCAGAGGCGCATCGACGAAGCGAGCAAATACGTGCCGCTGGAAAACTTGGCCATCAGTCCACAGTGTGGCTTTGCTTCCACCATGGAAGGGAATCTGCTGACTGAAGACGAGCAGTGGCTAAAGCTCAAGCTGGTGGTAGATACCGCCATGAGTGTGTGGGGGCAAACATAGGTTGGCTGGCGGTCGTTCCAAAAGCCCCATCGCGTGGCCGCCGTTTAGAAATGTTCCCAGCTATTGGCCGATGAGTAGCTGAATAGATTTTATGATCTAAGCCGATATCTCAGGATCATTTATTATTCCCCGGCGACTCCGATAAATCCTCATGGCGCACAAGGTTACTGGGCCGGCCCTCCCCGTCGAGCTTTACACCTCCTTCAGCCACGGCTTGTCGAATGCGCTGCCACTCATCGCGGTAGGTAATGGTGTGGCCGCGAAAGTGCGGCATCACATAGCGGGCAAAAAGCTCCAGTGATCGGCGCAGCTTTTCAGACCCCGTCCACTCATGGGTGGTCAGCATGAGCCCGCCGAAGCCCCCTGTCTCCGCCTGGAGACGCTCGATTTGCGCGATGGCGTCCTGTGGTGTCCCGATGATCCAGTCCCGCCGGTCGGCGCCGGAACGCGGCGTGATTTCATGGCCAGGCTGGCCGGGATAAGACTCATAGGGCGCTTTCAGTCCAATGGCAAAGAAATATTCCATGTCGCGCCTGATGCCCGCTTCGACGTCGGCCCAGGCCTCCTCGCGACTCTCCGCCAGGTAGACGCAGGTGGCGATGCGCCAGTTTTCGCGGGAAGTTTTGACGCCATGTTTGGCCGCCGCCGCTTCAACTTTCTGCCATTGGTCCGCGCTGTTTCTATTTTTCCCGGCAGGCGACAACAGCAACATGCCGTGCCTGCCGGCAAGCTCGATGCTGACCGGATTTCCGGAGGAAGCGATGGCCAGGGGCAAACGCGGCTGCTGATAGGAACGAAGCTGCAACCGCATCTGTTTGAACCTCCAGAAGCGCCCCTCAAAGTCGAGGGGATCAGGGGACTCGAGCAGACGAACGATAATCTCCACCGACTCTGCCAGCATGGGATAGAGCTTTTCATTGGCCAAGCCGAAGAGTTTTTTGTCGGTGATCAAGTTGCACGGTCCGACGCCCAGGATGACGCGGCCCCGGGTGAGATGGTCGAGAAAAGCCATGCGTTCTGCGACATGGAACGGATGATGAAAGGGAAGGCTCAGTACCGAGGTACCGAGGCGGATGCGATGCGCATGGGCTGCGGCTTTGGCGAGGACCATCTCCGGTGCGGGCATGGTCTCCCAACCGCCGGAGTGGTGTTCCCCGATGAAGAATTCGTCGAAGTCCAGCGCATCGGCGTAATGGATCAGCGAAATGTCACGGTCAAAGGCCAGCGCCGGATTTTCGGATGGGTGGTGCAGTGGCATCATAAAGAACGAGAATTTCATAAACAGTCCCTCGTCGTGTACCCGGGTGGCATGACATCGCTGTTCTGTTGGGCTTTCGATTCGTCGCCGCAGGGGTCTTCGCCAATGAGGCAACGAAGCAGTCTATGGGTGTCGTGCATCGCCACGGACTGAGGAGGCCCATGCGGCGCTTATTCTACTCGGGGGAATTGGGGCGTCAAACGGTATTTTTTGGGCTCGTGGAGTCGAGAGGCGTTAGGTGTCGGAAAAAAATCCAGGCTGCATTGGGTAAAGAGACAGGCGACAGCCCGCACGCAAATTCCCCTGCAGTTCGCCCAAAAAGAAAGTGGGGTGCAATCCGACCTATTGCACCCCACTTGGATTACCCTAGAACGAGTAGTTTACCAGCGACTGCGTCCGCCGTTTCTATCGCCGCGACCGCCGCCGCCCTGACTATCACGGTTTTCCATTGGCTTGGCTTCATTGACAGTCAGCTTACGTCCGTCGAGTTGCGTGCCGTTTAAACCATCGATGGCTTTCTGGGCCTCGTTTCCGGTACCCATCTCGACGAAGCCGAAACCCCGTGACTGGCCCGTAAACTTATCCGAGATTACTCGGGCAGACTCAACCGTGCCGTGGGCTTCAAATATTTCCTGCAGTTTCCCGTCCGTTACGGAATAAGGCAAACCGCCTACATATAACTTGTTATTCATGTTCTCCTCCAATTAAGAGACTGTTGGTGTCTTTGACCCTGGGAAGCTGACCGCTAATGGGAGCAGAACATGTGGGACTGAATGAGGGAAACCACGCTCTGGTCGGTGTGTCCGTTAGATATCGTTTCGCAAGGAGAGACTGACGCGGCCTTCAACTTTTTGCTATCTCCTCTTTCAGAAGGCCTTTTACTGAAGTAGGTAGATTGAAGCTACGCTGTTTAGCTCTGCATGTCAACCTGCGCGGCTTTTTTTGCGAGCGGCAAGCTTTTTCGTCTGACGATTGCGCTGTTTTAAGCAGGCAGGAACCGCGCTTTGGTCCGTTGCGTCTTTGATTCCCTGACAAGCCAAACACGCCGGGCAAATCCAGCCACCGCATTGACAGCGTCCTCCCGGCTTGTCGCCAAAGCCCGGCTTACTGTTGAAGGAGTAACCGCAGTGGGGGCAGACGACCCGTGCAACTCCTTCCAGAACCTCGAAATCCTCGGCCGGCGCGATTCGCCGCATGGACTCACCTGTAACCACCACCCGATATTGAAAACTCTGTCTGGTGCCGGGCAGATCCATTAATGCGCCATGCGTTGTGAAACAACTTTTGATCTCGGTGGTGCCATCTATGCGCCCTTCATAGCCGACCGTTTTATGTCGAATCAGTGTCCCGTCCTGTAATTTTACTTCCGCTAAGGTTTTTGACATGTTACCTCCCAAGACCAATTAAGCCTTAACATCGCTGGATCGCTGTGAGCCAGTATTAAAGGCGCTTTCATAGTAGCACTCTTAGTCCAGATTCAACAACTGCGGGGGGTTGAATCAAACTGCCAAGCTGCAATCAGGTCTTCTGGGAGCTAACGCACGTAGATGTGGACAGAGCCTTCGTCGACGGTGTGGCTGCGTGTGATCAGATTGACAATGCTACGGACGTTCCGGCTGACATCACCGATATGGCCGACAGGAAAACCGTTTTGCAAGAACCGGCCAATAAATTTGTCCTCCCCCAAAGTTACGATCTCGAGATATTCCGCGTTATCTTCTTTGAAGTAACGTTCGGTGCCAGGGGCTGGGCTATCCAATTGAGTCTGGAGTTGCCTCGAAATCTTAATGCCAACAAAAAAACGCTTATCCGGTTCAAGCATTAACGTTTCTCCTTTCCCTATAAATATCACAGGTGCTTGAAAACAGCCATAGAAAGATACAACGGCCCAGGGCAATTCAAAGTCAGTTTCACCTTACTGAATTGGATTCACAAGTCACGGTTGTCCAAAAATCCCCCCTTCCCCCCTTTTTGAAAAAGGGGGGAATAGAAAGTCTCCCTTTGTAAAGGGAGATTCAGAGGGATTTTTCAACTGCTCAACACGACTTGGACCAGACGCTGACAACGGCCCATTGTACTTTGCAGGTTGCTCGGACGGCCGCGGTGGTTGCCGCAGCAGCAGGGAATTGCTGCCTGCTCCGGTTGGAAGCAAATGTGGTTTTTGACGGATCCGTTCGTCCGTGGTATCAATCGCCACGGCGACGATCTAACTAGGAGGGCTATATGGGCTCCATGATTCAAATCGGGATCGCAGTGTTGCTGGCGCTGCTTGCGTCCGGCTTCGAAGTTTCTGCCCAGACCGTCAAAATCGGCGCGGTGGTGCCACTTACCGGGCGCTATGCGGCACTGGGTGCTCAAGTTCGGGCCGGTTACGAGATTGCTGTAGAGCAGATCAACGCCGCCGGTGGAGTAAGCGTGGGCGGCAAGAAGATGGGGCTCGAACTGGTGATGTTGGATGATGAGTCGGATCCCACCAAAACAGTGGCGCGCCTGGAGACCCTGGCCACCCAGGGTGTCGTCGCCTATCTGGGTGGGGCCGGATCCGATCTTCACGCCGCGGCTGCTTCCATCGCGGATAAGAATAAGATTCCTTACCTCGGCATTGCCTTCGCCTTGAATAGCATTCACAAACAAGGCTTGCGCTATCTTTTCTCACCCTTTCCGAAGTCGCCGGATCTCACCAAAGAGACTTTTGTTTTTCTGGACGCCCTGATTCCAGCACCCCAGCGGCCGCGGAAAGTGGCGCTGATTCTCGAAAGGACGGACTGGGGCAAAGAGATGGGCTCGCTGTGGGAGGGCCTGGCCAAACAGCATAATTATCAAGTGGTGGCAAGCGGCGAATATGCACCGGGCGCCAAGGATTTTTCCGACCTGATTCTCAAAGCCAAGACGGCGGGCGCCGAGGCGGTATTCAGCCTGCCTTCGCCTCCCGACGGTATGACCATCGTCAAACAAATGAAAGAGCTAGATTTCAATCCCAAGGCTGCGGTTTTTATTCGAGCATCTGATCCGCCGGTGTGGTCGCAGAACCTCGGCAAGGACGGCGACTATGTTCTGCTCTCTCCTGGTTGGCACTTCGCGGCGCGTTATCCAAAGGTAAAGGAACTGAATGAGGCCCATCAGAGGCTCTTCAAACGCTCCGCCGACCCGCTGGTCGGCCCTGCCTATGCCTGCATTCAAATCCTTGGCGAAGCCATTCCCCGCGCTGGCGCTCTCGACCGTGACAAGCTTCGCGACGCCATTGCCGCCACCAACATGACGACGGTGGTGGGTCCGGTGCGCTTTCGATCGGACGGCACCGGCGAGGTTACAGTGTTTTTCCAACAATGGCTCAAAGGCAAGCAGGAGCTGATCTGGCCTAAGGAGTTTGCCACGGCATCGTTTGCCTTTCCGGCGCCGCCGTTTGGTCAACGCTAGCGCCGGTTACGTCATTTTGGATTTCGGCCGAAGGGACCGATCAGCCTCGGGCTGAGCCGATTCTGGATTGATCGAAAATTTAGAATCTAAAATCGAAAATCCAGTGACCCTTCTTACCCTCGATCGAGTCTCCAAGAGTTTTGGCGGTGTTGCTGCTGTCAAGAATGTCAGCCTGGCCGTTGAGGCCGGCGAGATCGTTGGCGTGATGGGGCCCAATGGGTCGGGGAAGACCACCCTTTTCAATCTAGTTAGCGGCGCGATCATTCCCGACGCGGGTGAGGTTCGCTTTCTCGGCGAACGTATCAATGGCCTTCCGCCCCATCGGATTTGTCGCCGCGGTCTTGCCCGCACGTTCCAACTGGTTCGACCGTTTCTCGGCCTGACGGCCTTAGAAAATGTACTGGTCGGGCTGGGCTATGGCCGCGAGCGAGTGTCCGGAACCGCCGCCCGCAACAAAGCGCTTGAACTCTTGATCACGGTGGGCCTGGGTGGTCAGTCGAGCCGTCCCGCCCATACACTCACCGTGATGGACAGGAAACGTCTCGAGTTGGCCCGTGCCCTCGCTACGGCTCCGAAACTCTTGTTGCTGGATGAATTCATGGCCGGGCTCACGCCCGCCGAAACCGGACAGGCGATCGACCTCATCCGTTCCCTATGCAATCAAGGGGTGACCCTGCTTCTGGTAGAGCATATCGTTTGGGCGCTGCTCGATCTGTCGCATCGCATCATCGTGTTGAGTGCTGGAGAAAAAATTGCCGACGCCGCGCCGTCTACCATCGCGAAGGATCCGCACGTGATCGAAGTCTATCTGGGAGAAAGCGTTTCGGTTTGATCCACACAATGCTCAGAAAATCATAACCGCAAAGGACGCATAGAACTCAAGATCTGATTTTGCTGAAAAGCGACTTTTCATGCTTCGACGGCTCAGCATGAACGGAAAACGTAAATGTTCCTTTGGCAATTCCCGTTCGCCCTGAGCTTTGTCGAAGGGTGAACCAGGGTTTTTCGGCGGAATCAAATTTTATATGTGACCTTTGCGTTCGCTGTGTGAGCTAAGCTAGAAGATCATGCTTGAAGTGGAGAATGTTGAAGTTTCCTATGGCGCGCTGCCGGCGTTGCACGGGGTGAGCCTGATAGTTCGTCCCGGAGAGATCGTCGCTCTCGTCGGTCCCAACGGCGCCGGGAAATCCACCCTGCTCAAGGCGATTGCGGGATTGATGGCGGTCCGCAAAGGGGCGATTCGTTGGGAGAGTAAACGCCTCGACACTCAACCCCCTGAGCGGATCGTCGAATGCGGCGTTGCGTTGGTTCCCGAGGGGCGCCGTCTGTTCGGGCGGATGACGGTGCGGGAAAATCTCGAACTCGGGGCGTTTACGCGACGCGCGCAGAAAGAACGACGCCACCAGATGGACCGGGTCTACGCGATTTTTCCCCGGCTCCGCGAGCGCGAGCAGCAGCTCGCCGGATCGCTTTCAGGCGGCGAACAGCAAATGCTGGCCCTCGGCCGCGCGCTCATGGGGCTTCCACAGCTGTTGTTGCTCGACGAACCTTCCCTCGGGCTGGCGCCGCGCGTCGTCGAATCGATATTTTCCATTCTCACAGAGCTCCATGGCGACGGTATGAGTCTGCTCATTGTAGAGCAGAGCGTTCACGCAGTGCTGGCCCTGGCCCAACGCGCCTACATCCTCGAAGGCGGAAAAATTGTCGGCGAGGGCGAGGGGCAGTCATTGCTCAAAGACGACCACGTCCGCGCAGCCTACTTGGGTCCGCTCGCGCGAGGGGGTGCCGCGTGATTCTCACCCAACAACTTATCCTGGGGTTGCTTGTGGGCGGTCTTTACGGCCTCGCGGCGGCTGGCCTCTCTTTGACCTTCGGTGTTCTCCGCGTCTTGAACGTCGCCCACGGCGAGCTGCTGATGCTGGGGGGCTACGGGGCATTCTGGCTGTTCACCGGTTGGCGGATCGATCCCTTTGTTTCTCTACTTGGCATCGGGCCGGCGCTGTTTGTTGTTGGGCTGCTGCTCTATTGGACGCTGTTTCAATTCGTCGTGAAGGCCCATGAAGAAGTCCGCATAAAGAACTCGCTGCTGATCGGATTCGGTCTTACCTTGGTCTTGCACAATCTCGCCATCCGTCTTTGGACCGCCGATGAGCGGGCGGTGACCACCGCCTACGCAGGCGCCGTGCTCAGGATCGGCACGTTGGCCATACCCCTTGTCCGTTTGACCAGCCTCGTGCTCGCGTTTGCCATTCTGACGGCGCTGCACCTGTTTCTCACGAGGGCGCGCTGGGGCCGCGGGATTCGCGCCACTGCCGAAGATTGGGAGGCGGCGGCGCTTATGGGAATTCCGGTGGGGAGAACTTACCTGCTGGCTTTTGCTCTTGGGACCGCGCTGGCGGGCATCGCAGGCGGACTGGTCAGCGTTTCCTATTCGATCAGCCCATCCATCGGTCTCGAGTGGACTTTGAAATCGCTGATTGTCGTCGTGCTGGCGGGGTTGGGCTCTCTGTTTGGATGTTTCGCCGGTGGACTTTTGCTCGGGCTCGCGGAGGCGATGAGTGTGGTGTTTCTCGGCGGTCCGTACCGAGAGGTGGTTGGGCTGGTTCTGTTTCTGGTTATTTTAGTGGTGCGACCGCAGGGACTGTTCGGAGGACGCGGATGAAATCCCTGCTCGGAGGGATTGTGCTTGCGGTTGGATTTGCCGCGCTGCCTTTTTTTAGCGCGCGCAATGATCTGCTCAATCTCTGCGTGCAAATCTTCCTAGCCATCGCCCTGGCTCAAAGCTGGAACTTATTGGGCGGCTATGCGGGGCAGATTAACCTCGGCCATGCAGCCTTCTTCGGTCTTGGCGCGCTGGCGACGCGAATGCTCTGGGTGGGAGGTATCCCGCTCTATTTGGCATTAAGCGCCGGTGCGGCTGTGGCGACAGCGTTTGGCGTTTTGATTGGAGGGCCGGCTTTTCGTCTCCGCGGCGCCTATTTCGCCATCGGAACCCTCGCCCTAGCCGAGATCCTGCGCATCACGGTGGGAAACCTTATGCCGGAAATTTCTACTATCCCCGCCTCCGATCTCGCGTCCTATAGTATTTTGCCGCGCTACTATCTTACTCTGGCGATAGCGGTGATTTGTGTTGTGGTGGTCGCGGCGTTGGTGCCTTCGCGAGTCGGGCTCGGGATCCGAGCGGTGCGGGAGGATGAAGCGGCGGCGGAAGCTTCGGGAGTCGGCGCCTTCCGTCATAAGTTGCTTGCGCTGGCGGTCTCGACGGCCTTGGCGGGGCTCACCGGCGGCGCTTATGCCCACTATCACGTGAGTTATTATCCGCAGCACGCTTTTTCTCCGGCGTGGACGTTCGATGCCGTGCTCATCTCCTTCATCGGCGGAGTGGGAACGATTCATGGGCCGGTGTTAGGCGCGTTCTTTTATGTCATTCTTAAGGAAGTTCTAGCGGTTAAGCTTGTCGAGCTACATCTTTTGGTTTTTGGTGTGCTATTTATTCTCGTTGTGTTGTTCCTACCAGGCGGTCTCGTTGAAGCCTGGAACCGAGCGCGGCGGCTCTTAACCGCCAAGGACGCATAGAACTCAGAAGTTGCCTTTGTGGCCTCTGTATTCTAGCTGGCTGATTCAATCAATGCGGGTTTGATTCCCCGCAGCTTGCGGCATAAGGAGCTATTCCCAGACCTCTTAGAGTCCGTCATTCCCGAATGCATCTATCCCTCTATGTCCCTCGGGGCGGCGACGTTCTGCAACCGTCGGGAATCCAGGCGAGATCGGAACTGGACCCCGGCTTTCGCCGGGGTGACGAACGTGTCTAACGGAAACCAGTCGTGCAAAGAACGTTGTTATCTTGTTTGTCTGCTGGTGCCCGCGCTTTCAGCAGGAAGTCTAGTGTCGCAATTCCTAAGATTCCGTCATTCCGGCGTAGGCCGGAATCCAGGTTCCTGGGGTGCTGCGATGACGGTCGGACAGAC
>Ga0105347_1001475_pt1 | contig 10075 bp, 12 predicted proteins | sample EasRivMeERMLT890_FD_89677 | JGI IMG/M metagenome (GOLD analysis project Ga0105347, IMG submission 89677) | Soil microbial communities from meander-bound floodplain in the East River, Colorado, USA - East River MetaG ERMLT890 | ecosystem: Environmental > Terrestrial > Soil > Floodplain | place...
CGTTGGAGCGAGGCGATTGAGCGCAACGAAGCATATGAGGCTTTTTCAGCAGTCTGCTAGAAGAGACGCATAACCCATTCGCTCATAAGGTTATCCAGACCGTAAGCACTGGATCCCCGCACAGTGAAAAACGCTGCCGCTGCCAAGAAAACTAGATTGTCCCGCAGCCCCACCTCATGGGCGTGAAAGGATTGGCGGTCAAAGGTGCGAAAGTAACTCTGTGCTTGCTCGTCGCTGAGCGCGCGCTTGACCACCGGTACCAGGGTCGGTAAAACCTTGAGCCAATACAGGTGCAAACTGAATGTGGGTATGAGAAAGACGATCAACATGACGGCGGAGATCTGGGTTTGAAACCCGGCGGCCACGCCCAGACCGCCGACAACCATAAGGACGGTGGCGACGAAACCGAAAAAAGCTGCGCCCTTGGGAAATAGAATGCTCGCGGTCTTCACCGGATTCGGCCAGCGACGGACGTTGCTTAGGCCGCTGATCAAAAAACGCCAGCCTAAGATAACTCTGAGAATCGCCTCAGCGATCAATACTGCGGTTGAGTTCTCCAAAAACTTCCTCCCAGTGCCAATATGAGCGAAACGACGCGACTATAAACACAAGGATAAGCGCCGTCAATTGCGCGGACGTGCAACGCATGGCATTATCAACGTTAAATTTGGCCTTGGGTCGCGATTTTGTTTGTCCCTGGAAACAAAATTACTTAGAATGCGGCCTCGTGAAGTTCGCCGTCGGCACGTGGGTTGCTGATTATCGTCGTGAATAGGTGATGACAATGAAACACTCCATGCGTTCGGTCCTGTCTTTGCTCTTCTGTTTGTTGCTGCTCTCGTCGACGCAACTGCGGGCCCAGGCCAATTCATCTAATGATGATGGTCCCTTTCCGCTTCTGCCGGGTTTGGAGAAGCCGGTGGAGTTTTGGAAACGGGTCTTTACCGAGTACAGCATCTCGCAATTGGTTTTCTTTGACCCGCTGGATATGGCCACGATCTATGAAGTCCTGGACGTGGGAGAGGAAAGCCGGACGCCGGAGTACATCAACGGGGAGAGAGAACGGATTGCCGCCGCGCATAGCGTCGATCTGGAGCGAGTCAAGGCCCAAAGAGGAATCAAAGAGCGTACGGCTGCCGGTCTAAAGCGGTCCGGTCGACACATCGAGCACATGCAGCGGATCTTCAGGGAACGGGGCCTGCCGGTCGAACTGACCTACCTTCCCATGGTGGAATCTTCCTACGATATTAACGCCCGTTCGAGTGTCGGCGCTTTGGGGATGTGGCAGTTTATGCGTGCTACAGGCAGACAATTCATGCGCGTCGACAGGTCCATTGATGAAAGAAGGGACCCCATTGAGTCCACTCGCGCCGCGGCTTCATTCCTCAAGCAGAGCTATGAAACTTTAGGCAACTGGCCGTTGGCGATCACCGCCTACAACTACGGACCCGGTGGAATGGCCCGCGCAGTGAAGGAGATAGAGTCGGACAACCTAGTGGAGCTCATCCGCGAATATCGCCACCCTTATTGGGGTTTTCCCCCCAAGAATTTTTACGCGGAGTTTTTGGCCGCGGTGGAAATTGGCAAGAACGTCAATCGATATTTCCCTGACCTACAGCTTGATCCACCCGCGGTGATTAAGGAAATCGAGTTAGAAAGAAGCGTATCCGTGGTTACCCTGGCCAAGAACACGGGCTTGACGCGAGATCAGCTTTTGGGATGGAACCCTGCTCTGAGCACGCAGACGCGTTTGGTTCCCGCAGGCTACCGTGTGAAGGTGCCCGTTGATGCTCAAATGAAGCCCCTCGTTGAAGTCGCACAGATCCAGACCCAGACTCAGGTCCAGGCGAAAGCACAGCCCCCGGTCGTCCGCCATCAGGTTAAGCACGGCGAAACTTTGTTTCAAATCGCGCGGCGCTACGGCGCCTCGGTGGATCGCATTCTCAAGCTGAACGGCATGGGCAAAACCCATCGTCTCCAGGCTGGAACGACGTTGTTGATTCCCCGACTGTAGCCGTATCTTATTTCACCTTCACTGCCACAACCGAACTAACCGGAAACTGCCGACTCTTCGCCGTGTCCTAATTGCTACCGAGATCAGGGCAGCAAATGGACGGACTCATTTATCGCCTCCCCTGAACACGCTTTCGCCGCTTACGCACTTGGTTGACAACATTTTCCTGGGCGGCCTATAGTCGCTGCCGTGGTAATCAAATCCGCAAGCATTCAGTGCGGGAGTCGCGCGTCTAACCGCTGGCTGGTTATCGTTGGTTTTTTATTTTTCTTTTTCCAACTCACGGTTTCATCCTTGGCTCAGGAGGCGAGGAAGATACGCCTGGCCTACTCTGCTTTCAGCGTGGCCTTCCTGAACGTCTTCGTTGCGCGCGACGCCGGGCTTTTTAGAAAACACGGTCTTGATGTCGAGCTTATTCAGATGGCAGGCCCGCTGCCGATAGCGGCGCTGTCCGCTGGCGAAATCGACTATTTGACCGGCTATACGACCGGCTTGGTCGCGGCGGGTCAGGGCGCCCCATTGAAGGGTCTCCTCGTGACCATGAAGAAACCACCGTTCTACATCGTATCCGAACCTAGTATTCAAAAACTTGACGAGCTTGCAGGCAAAAGGTTCGCCGTGGATCGCATCGGTAGCCTCCAACATCTTGTCGCGCGGGTCTTTTTCAAAACCAAAGGCATAAATCATGAAAAGGTCATCTTTACTCAAACCGGGTCGGTATCCAATACAGTAACCAGCCTCGGCCAGGGTGCGGTGTCGGCTGCGCTGCTTTCGGGTCCGCACAACGTCATCATGGTGCAAAAAGGCTTCAGGCAGATCGGCGCCGCCGATGAACTGCCGATGAATTTTCCCACCAGCGGCCTGGTGGTTCACGAAGCTAAAATCAAAAGTGACTCCACCCGAATCAAAACGGTTATAAGAGTGATGCTCGATTCCGTGATCTTCAGCCAACGGGATAAGGGATGGATGATCAACTACATCAAGAACCAATGGAAGCTGGACACGAAAGTCGCTGAAACCGTCTATGAACAGTGGCTTTCGACCCTCGCGCCTGACGGGAAAGTAAACCCGAAGGAACTCCAAGATTATTTCGACTTAGCCTATAGCTTCAAGCAGATTCCTGCTCCGGTTCATGTACCTGCAGTCACAGACTACACGTTGCTCGACCAGGTTTTGGCCGGAAAATAGCGACAGAGTTTAACCATACGGGGCGCGAAGTGGATTCAACTAAAATGTCTCGGATGTCGCGTCTCGCGTCTAGTGTCAATTCGAGACCCGGAACACGAGACTCGAAACTCGAAATCATTAGAGCGACGAAGGAGCTAATTTATGGACGGCAAAGCAATCGTGCAGTCGGTGATGAAAGAGATCGTTCAACCCGGCGTCCAAAGTCTGATGGAGAGCCGCTACTTCTCGGAATTGCGCGACGGGAAGCTTTCGATCAAAAGACTGCAAGGCTGGTCGATTCAGCACTATTTGCACAATAAAGCGATCCTCAAATCCTTCGCCCTCGGCATGGTTAAAAACGCTCACGATCAAGAGATGTTCAACTATTACACCTACCAGTTCAACGAGGAGCAGACCCATCCCGACCTGGCAAAAAAGTTTGGGCTGGCGCTCGGGCTCAAAGAAGAAGATTTTGCTGACGCAACTCAGATCTTTGAGTGCCAGATCCATTCCGCGCGCACGATTTACAACACGCTAATGGGCGGCGGCCCGCTGAGCCGCGCATCGGCGCTGACTAGCGAAAGCATGGTTTGCCGCTATTCCGAGGAGTTCAACACTTATCTGCGCAAGAACTACGGCCTCAACGACGACGCGCTGACGTTTTTCACCGTGCACATGGCCGCCGACAAGGAGCACACCGCGCAATCCGCCGAGCGAATCGCGCTGGCCGTCAAAACGCCGCGGGACGAGCGCGTGGTGCGCGAGAACGCGCAGTACATGGTACGGATCAAGCTGGGCAAATTTGAAGGAATTTACCAGACCTACGCGTAACCCCCGCCTGGGAGATAGTTTTCACCGGTGCTATAGGGTGGGGTCCACGGAGAATCCTGACGCATACATCCATTCTGCATACTGCTTGACCATGCGACGCGCGCTAAAGCGGGGCATGGTCGTACGGATCGCCTCCTTCACCAAACGAAGCCAACGTCGTGGTACTTTGTGTACGTCGCGATCATAAAAGGCTGGCACGACGTCTTCTTCAAGAAGCTTGTAAAGCGCTTCCGCGTCGGCTGCGTCCACAGCCGCCGGATCGTCCGTTGCAACGCCCCCGTCAATCAACCATCCGTTTGATCCCGTGTGGCCTTCTGCCCACCAGCCGTCCCCGGTGCTCAGATGAAGTGCGCCATTGATGGACGCTTTCATCCCGCTGGTTCCGCTCGCTTCGAAAGGCTTACGCGGAGTATTCAACCAAACGTCGCACCCTTGGACTAAGAAGTGGGCAACGTGAAGATCGTAGTCCTCCACAAAGGCGATTCGACCGCCAAACGCGGGATCGATCGCACGACTGAAAATATTCTGCAGGTGATGTTTGCCAGGCTGATCCAGCGGGTGGGCTTTGCCGGCAAACACGATTTGAACGGGGCGTCTGAACGCTGTCAGGATGCGCGCCAATCTCTCAGGGTCATAAAAGATCAGCTCGGGGCGCTTGTAGTCGGTAAACCGCCGGGCAAATCCAATGGTGAGCGCCGCTGGATCCAGTAACGTACCCGCCGCCACCACCCGAGCGGCTGTCACCTGCTTCTGCGTCCACAACTGGCGGGCGCGCTCTCGAATAAACGCAATCAGGTAGCTTCGCAGCGCTTCACGAACAGCCCACAGCTCTTCGTCCGGGATCAGCGCAAGTCCATCCCAGAAGTTTGCCACATCATGTTCGTCCTTCCAGTTGACCCCAAGATAGCGTTCGAACAGTCTGGCCATATCTGGCGCGATCCAGGTGGGGATGTGAACGCCGTTCGTCACAGTTTTCAGAAGCCTCTCGCGTTCAGGCACGCTTGGCCACAGCTGTGCCCACATATCCAAGGTAACCCTTCCATGAAGTTGACTTACAGCGTTGGTGGCGCTGGTGCTGCGAATAGCCAGGGCGGTCATATTGAACATCGGTCCAAGGCCGTTGTCGTAATGCCCAAGCCGCAACCACTCGTCACGGTGTGACCCGGCGTTACCCCAACTACCCGCCAGGTAGGATTCGACCAAATCAATATCAAACACATCATGCCCGGCGGCCACGGGAGTGTGCGTTGTAAAGATCGTGGACCGGCGTATCTTCTCAAGAGCCGCATCGAAGCTTTCGCCTCGGTCCACCAGCTCGCGGATTCTCTCAAGCGTTACGAACGCCGTGTGACCCTCGTTCAGATGCCAGACCATTGGCTGGTATCCCAGCGCGCGAAGCGCCCGGACACCGCCGACGCCCAATATGATCTCTTGCTTGAGTCTTGTTTCGCGATCACCACCGTAAAGTCGCGCTGAAAGCTCGCGATCCGCCGGCTCATTCTCCTTAACGGACGTGTCAAGTAAGTAAATCTTCACGCGGCCTAGGCGGACGCACCACAACGAAACATGCACAGTTCGATCATCTAGTGCGACGGACAAAATACAAGGCTTGCCATCTTTGGTGAACACTTGCTCAACCGGCGCGTGTTCCCACTCTAGGTATTCGTACACCTCCTCTTGTTGCCCCTCTGAATTGATTTTCTGGTGAAAGTACCCTTGCGGGTACATGAAACCGACCCCGACGAGCGGAATCCCCAAATCGCTTGCTTCCTTACAGTGATCGCCGGCTAAAACCCCAAGGCCACCGGCATAGATGGGTAGCGACTGATGCAAGGCAAATTCAGCAGAAAAGTACGCTATAGGACGATTGGGCAGACCCGGGTAGGTTCGGCCCCACCACGATTCCTTAGAGGTTAGGGCGCGGCCTAGGCCCTCGATGGCAGCATCGTATAGAGCGACAAAAGCAGGATCCCGCGCCGCCTGCTTCAGCTGTTGCTTCGCTATCAAATGAAGCATGCGCACCGGGTTATGCGACGTCAGTCGCCAGAGCGGGTAGTCAAGACGTCGAAAAACCTCGCGGGCCTCCTGATGCCAAGTCCAACGGAGATTAAACGCCAGTTGCCAGAGCCCGCTAATTCTTTCAGGCAGAGAACGCCGCTCGAATTCCATATGGCTATTTTAATCGCTCCATCGTGGGCAAACAAACGCACGTGTCGCTTTGAGCCTTGTTCCCCTAGGCAGGGACGACGGGAGCTGAATTTTGGTGGTGCGTCAAACGAATTCGGCGAAATTACGGTTCGCCGAAGAATCGCACGGGATTATTATAAAGAATCTTTTGCTTCTGCGTTTCGGTGACGTCCTTTCGCTCCAGCAGATTCTGCGCAGCATTTTCGCGTGCCTCGCCATGGGGATAGTCGGAAGAGTAAAGGAGCTGATCCTCGCCGAGAAGGGCGATCTCCTCTTTCATCAGCGGATCCTCCATCTCGCCGCACATGAATATGCGGCCCGATTTGAGATAATCCCGGATGGCGCAGCGGGGCAACTTGTCAGACAATAGCCGCGGCTGGATCTGCCGATCTCGTTCCAAGTAATGATCCATTCTACCAACCATGTAGAAGACCCACTCGGCGCCGAATTCCATGAAGCCAATTCGTAGATCCGGATAGCGGTCGAGCATACCTTGGCCGACCAAAGCCACAAACGCCATTTGGGCGGGTAACGCCATGCTAAGCGCATGGGCGTCAAGGAAGGTTTTGACCATGTCATCGAAGGGTGGATAGCTCGCCGCCATATGGACGCAAAGTGGCATCTCCGTGCGCGCCAGTTCGTCCCAAAACGGCGTGAAACTATCGTCGGAAAGCATCTTCTCGCGGGCGGTTCCGAAGACTACCACTGCCGAAGCGCCTAACTTCAGCATTTCCTCCAAAGCTGCGATGGATTCCTTCGGTTCGCGCAACGGCACCAGGCCGGCCCACTTGAGGCGCTTAGAATTCACCCGGCACTGCCGGCCCATATATCGATTGTAGGCGCGAAACATCGCCGCCTCGAAACCAGGGTCCGCGGTCATGCGCGCGTACAGTGTTGAAGGAAAAAGAAACTGCACATCGATTCCCATTTGATCCAACTCGCGGACCCTACCCTCCGGGTTCATGAGCGTGTGGGTATCACGGTGTCTTCCCTCCACGACCCAGGACGGCGTGTTGGCCGGTTGCAACCCAGGGCCTAAAATATGCGGCTCCACCCTTCCTTCGATGAGCCAACCGCTGGTATAGGCCGCCATGTCGCCGGCGTCACTGAAAGTGGCGGGACGAGGGCGTCGCGGAACATATTTTTCCGGCAGCCCTTCCCACATCGCCGGCGCCAGGATCACATGAGCGTCCGCATCATAAACGCGATAACTCCCGAGCATAATCCACCTCCTGATCCCATCTAATGCGGCTGTTAACACCGCAGGCAATTCCTTGTCAATACGCGGTCTGCCAACTCTCTCGTGGACGGATACCGCAAAATGCAACAGTGCTTTCGGGTTCCCTTGGGAAAGGGTCACGATAGCCGATAGGAGAGAGGCACTCGTGAGGGTGTCGCAATTGAAAGAGAAAATCGTGTTTAAGGGCCGAAGTGCTTCAGTGTCGGGCACCAATCGTGCGTTTTGAGAATTATGGAAGTAGCGCGGAAGGAAATCAGGGCTGGAAAGAGTGTCTCGTTGGAAGAACTGGAAAAGAGTCCTGAGGGATCGGTCTGAAGCGATTGGCTAGCCGCTTCGTTTTAGCCGTTTCCTAGTCCACGAAGGATTTCTCCGACAATCCAATACGGCATGCACGCGAATCAATTCTCCTTCCACGTCGTAGTAGATCGCAAAAGGGAAACGCTTGGACAGGCAGCGGTGATATCCGTAAATGATTTGATGAATTCCTGCGTATAGGATCAACGAATCAATATCTGAGAACAGGCAATCTAAGAAATATGACCCAACTCCCGTTTCCCGGTTTTCGTAGAAGTAGAAGCCCTCGATCAGATCCTCTTGGGCCTCATCCAGGATCTCGATTCTCACCGTACCTTTTTTCGGATCTCCGTCTTGGCGGTCTCCCAAGTCGTAAATTGGGCTTCGGCGTCGGCGACTCTCTGGTGTCGCTCATCGAGGATGTCTTTGTGCCAGGTAGGAGACTCAACGGATTCTGGGCAACGGGCGAGGTCATCCCAAAGCAACTCCATAGCCGCAAGCTTTTCGTGGAGGGTCATCTCTTTTAGAGAAAGGGTTTTTGACATGAGCGTCAGTATAGCTCAGAGCCGGTCCAATTCAAATCGATCAACCGACTGGGCGCCTACTTCACCGGTTTTCAAACGGTGGCTTCCCTCGCCGCGCCGCAGGGGTATTCAACGTGGCACTGACATGATTTCGCACGACGCGAATCCCGAGGACAAAGGATTGTGTATTTGTGTTACCGAGCAAATTCCATGATTCCAAATACTCTTCGGGATCAGCTAGTATGCCATCAAGGAATTCCAGCGTCCCCCGGAGGAACTCGTCCTCTGTTTTGAAACTTGCCGCAGAAGCTCCGATTTCCGCGCGCAACACGTCGCAGACAGCATGGGCCTGCACCAGTGTTTCATAAGCCATCTCGGTGAGATCGTCGGTGTCCATCCGCTATACAGCCAACACGATTATACAATTTGTGCTTGGCGAAACTATTTCGCTTCGGAAACAGATTTATTCAACGCTCCTTTGAAAATACGAGGCGAATGGCCTCGGACAGTTCAAGCAGAACCCCTCGATTCCGTCATTCCAGCATGGACCGCTGGAATCCAGATTGACCGGGATGTCTCCGGAGGCATCCATGCGAACCCATTTCATGTGTGACCTCCGATATGCTATTTTCGCTTGTCAGTATGAGGTATTACTTCGGCTGGAGAAGAGAAGCTTTTAGAGACCTCGTATACTCTCGTAACATATGACGAGCGTTCAAGCACAGTAAGAGCATCAGCGCCTACTTCCATCGATAGTGTCGGTACAGTCTCAAATTTGCGACGGAGCTTATATTGCGTTCCCGCCAGTTCTTGAAGGACTCGCTCTTGAGCTATCGCGATTGCACTCGCTTGTGTTTGCTTCTCCTCAGGCTTAGGAGTCTTGTTCGTTGTAGTGATCACATTCAACCGGACAAATACTGTTGCAACACCTTTTGCCTGAATCGCCTCCAAGACTTTCGTATCTATTTTACTTGACGGCGTGCTCTTGCTTTCAAGAGGTCGTTGGCCGGATTTATTCACATCCGTACCTGCCCCCACGGTACCCAGAATCGCGATCCACGAGCATAAAAAAAGAAGAGACATTGCTTTCATTAGTGCACCTCTCGGAGAACCTGGAGGTAGACGTAAAGAGCAACTGTATTGGTATTCAGCGGACTGTTGTAGCGAAAAGTATGCTGTCCTGTTAACTTCACATTAAATCCCGTGCGGGTGTACCGCTCGATATCAGGGCGTGCTGTAACACAGAGGCTTTTAGGCTATCAATAGCGCTCTCTCTGTTTGGTTGCCGCTATGAATGCGTCTGATCTCAAGCCCACGACGGGCGCTGGATCTGTATCTACTGCCTGGATATTTATAACGTGGATCACGTTAGGCGATATAAAGATTTTCCCGCACGAGGCTGTCTTGGATGTTTCAGAAGGCCGTTAGGAGGTGTGCCGAGAAATGCCTCGAATGGTACCAGGCTGATCTCGTCTACAGATGGCAGTTCTTCACTCGACCCATTCACGTAACAGACTAAGAAATAAACATAATTTCAAAAGCTAAAGGAAAAACTATGCCAAATCCCACGATTGGTTTCATCGGTCTCGGCATCATGGGCAAACCCATGGCGCGGAATCTAATAAAGGCAGGCTATTCTCTTGTGGTGCACAATCGCAGCCGTGCGGCAGTCGATGAGTTGAGCAAGGAAGGGGCGCAAACAGCTGCGAGCTCCAAGGAAGTTGCGGCACGGAGCGAGGTCGTCATTACCATGCTTCCCGACTCACCGGATGTGGAGTTAGTCTATGCGGGAGAGAATGGCGTTTTCGCGGGTTCCAA
>Ga0105347_1001477_pt1 | contig 10062 bp, 9 predicted proteins | sample EasRivMeERMLT890_FD_89677 | JGI IMG/M metagenome (GOLD analysis project Ga0105347, IMG submission 89677) | Soil microbial communities from meander-bound floodplain in the East River, Colorado, USA - East River MetaG ERMLT890 | ecosystem: Environmental > Terrestrial > Soil > Floodplain | place...
ACGATCATGACAATCTATTTGCCGGATCTCCGGCGGGTCGGACCAGCACAACATTGATTTGGGAAAGGAAAGGCGCAAAATTGGCGCGATTTAAGAGCTTAGGAGCAGGGTTTTCGCGTTGAAACCAAGGCTCTCATGAAAACCGAAAGCCCGTCCAATCGTTCCAGCCGCTCAACCGCTGCGCTCTGTTCAAAACGTTTATAACAACTAGAACTCGGACGGGAACTGTTCGAGAATTCGCAAACGTCGAAAAGTTTAACGATAGCCATATTCATTTCCGGTCTTGATTCAACTTGACAGATCAGATTGTGATCGAATACGTTCCAATTTTTATTCATTGCACGTAGAGAGGAAATAGCCTGATGAAAAAAGTGAAAGAGGCTCACGTACCTTATAATTCCGGCTGGGCCGGAGAATTAAAAAATGGGCAGGTGATTCGGATCCTAGCGACGACCACGGTCGATTTCGTGTGCATGAGGCTGGACAACCTTAAAGAGCGCTTCGACCAGGCACGCACCAAAGTCTATAACATGAAAATCTTCATCACGACCGGCGACAAGCTGATGGGGCGCAATAACCAGCACATGATGACGATCGTCGAGAACACCAACCTCGAGGGCACTCACGATCTGCAGAAAGGCATGTGCAGCGGCTACCGCTTTCAACTAGCCAAAAAAGAGGGGAAGCTGAGAGACTATTACAACCGAGATTATAAGGACGAAGAGATTCCGGATCATGGCTGCTACGAAAATCTTTCGCGGGCTTTGGCGCCGTACGGCATCGCTCCGGAAGACATCCCCAGTCCCTTCAACCTCAATCAGCACATGAAAATCGACGGCGTGACCGGCCGCATGGACCATACGACGGTGCGACCCAAACCGGGCAGCTACGTGGATCTTAGAGCAGAGATGGATCTGCTCGTCGCCTTCAGCGCCTGTCCCGACATGCCGGTTGGAGGAAAGCCGGTCGACCTTTTGATTTACGAGCCGTGAAAAGAATTTTGCGCTTTGCGGTTTGAATGATCCCCTCGCAGAGTCGAGGCACGACGCCTGCCTTGCCTTTATCCGAAGTTATATCCATCACTCGTGGCCGGGGATTCGGGATACATTTCAGTGCGGCATACGGCGAACTAGAATCGACTTGCCGGGACTTTTTGCACAGGAGATCAAGATGAACACCGTGAAGCACCGCTACAGCGCGGAGATCCAGCGCACCAGGGGACTGCTGGAATTGGCCGCCGCTCTGTACGACACCTCTCTCTCTTTTCAAACGGAACGCGCGGCCGAACAGGCGATTCAAACGGAATCGCGCGTCGGCTATTCGCTGACGCTGGCGCTTGCTGCTACGCGTGAAAAAGGGGTTTCTTTCTCGTTTGCGGCGGATGGATTTCGAGAGCTCCAGGCGGTCAGCCGGGGCAAGCTCTCGCTCGGCTGGATAAATCCTTCAGTCGCCGCAACCATGGCCTTCAGGGGCAAAGGGTTATTCTCCAAGCGGCAGCCGATCAGGACCATCGCGGTATTTCCTTCGTACGACGTCATGGCGTTTGCCGTCCACGAGTCTACCGGGATCACCTCGCTAGCTCAGATCCGAAAGGAGCGCATCCCGCTCCGAGTCTCGACCGGAACCATCTCCAAGGCGTGGGTCAGGTACAGCCCGACGATGTTCACGGTGAGCGCGGTCATGAAAGCCGCGGGATTTACCTTCGCGGACTTGCGGCGCTGGGGCGGGAAGATCCAGTCGGTTACGCGGCCGAGCCACCCCGACCGGCGCGAGGCCCTCGAGAAGGGAACGATCAATGCGGTGTTCGACGAGGGAATAAAGAGCTGGGGGCAGACCGCCATCGATGCCGGGTTTCGCTACCTACCGGTGGAGGGAAACATTCTAAAAAAATTGACCGCCATAGGCTATCGCGCGTCAGTTTTGCCCAAATCCCGGTTTTCCGCGCTGCCCTCGGACGTGCCCACAGTGGATTTCAGCGGCTGGCCCATGGTAGTCAACGCCGCCATGCCGGAGGATGTCGCTTACGCTCTTTGCGAAGCGATCGAAATGCGCAAAGCGCTCATGCCGACGGATAACTTCAAGCCGCTGAATATGGCGCAGCTTTGCGCCAACGATCAGGAGGCGCCGTACGACGTGCCGCTCCATCCGGGCGCCAAGCGGTTCTATCTGGAAAAGGGCTATCTCAAATCGGGCTTATGAAAGGGCGCATCGAATCGCGCCGGCGGCTCGTGCTCGTTCAATCCAAACACGGGGGACGGGGCTCGGGACGTTCTTCACTAGCTGGATAAAGTGTTTCGACGTTGACGAGCGCGCAGTATTTTTTGTTCAAAGAGGCGGGAAGGGTAAAGGGGACGGACTACTTTTCTTCCGGAAAGTGGTGGAGGCGCGTTATCTTGAGGAAACAAAAGATCCTCCGGCCAACATCTTGCTAGTCGGAGTCGGCAATCTAGCCGTGTTGCGCGACCGCTTCGCGCTACTCATTTAAATGCCTTGTCGAGCATCTAATTTGGTGCTATTTTTAGTGCTATATTGGCGGCCTGATAAGGGGGAAGGTTTATGTCAATGAATCCGTCTGAAGATATCCGATCGGTCACCGACCTGAAGCGTAAGACCAAAGAGATTCTGAACCACGTTCATCGCACTCAGAGACCCGTGGTGCTCACGGTGAATGGCAAAGCCGATGCGGTTTTGATGGACACCAAAACCTATGAAAAACACTTAAGAGCGAGCAATATGATGCGGCTTCTGATCCAGGCCGAGGAAGACGTCGCCGCCGGACGCACACGGTCCATGCGATCTTTTCTTAAAGAATTCAAAAATGCCCGCAAAATTTCGCGTTAGCATCACTCGTGCCGCGGAAAATGATATCGACCAAGCCTGGAGTTTTATCGCGCAGGATAGTCCTGAAGCGGCGGATAAGTTTATTAGCCGGCTAGAGGAGCAAATCGAAACGCTGGAAATCTTTCCCAATCGATGCGCCTTGATTCCTGAGAACGGAATCCTGGGAACACGCTACCGGCATATGGTTTATGGTGACTACCGAACTGTTTTTCGGGTAGCAAGAAGGACTGTGTATGTCCTGAGAGTTATTTACGGAGCGAGACTACTCGACGCTTCCATGTTCGAAGGATTGGAATAATCAAACCAGCTGGTCCGAGTCTTCGCTCCACATTCTGCAATCTGTTCAAGCCGTTCAATCCCCCGGATCTAGTCCGGGGTCCGTTCAAGCCGTTACGGCTGTTCAAGGTTCAAAGGTTCAACGTTTAAAGTAATACTGAAGAGGTTTGCCTAGGCTGTCTTGGCGAACCCTTCATTCACTTCCTTCTCGAAGGCGAGCAGCTTCTTGACGCTTGGGCGCTCGTGCATGCGCTTGAAATGCGCCGACACGTTGGGGAAGCCTGAGATATCCACCTCCAACTGGGTGGCGCGGCGGCAACACCAGAAGAAATGCGCGTCCGGGGCGGTGAAATGGTCGAAGAAATACTCACGTCCGGCCAGCAAATCGTCGCCGATTTTGAAGGCCTCGAACAAAAACTCCGTAGCGAATTTGACCACGCTGTCGGACGCGCCCGGCACGTCGCAAACTTTGGGCGGGTTGTTGATCCGGCTCAGATAGGGGTGGATGCCGCTGGCACACCAGGCATGGAGCGAGATCGCCTGCAGCTGGTCCCAGGGATCGCTGGGCAGGATCTTGGCGGCGGGGAAGGTCCGATGGACCCATTGATGGATAGCGACGTTCTCGGTCAGTATCTTGCCGTCGACCACTAACGCAGGCACCTTGTGCTTCGGGTTGATCTTCAGGTACTCGGGCGAGAAATTCTGCCGCTTGCGGAAATTGAGCGGGCGGGCCTCGAAGTCGGCGCCCGCTTCGGTCAAGGTGACATAGGGCGCGAGCGCGCAGGTATTGGGGGCATAGTAAAGAGCGAGTTCCATTTACGTCTCCTCATTAGGTTGATGGATCAATGCGAATCTAGTACCAGCGTGTGCTGAGTGCAACCCATCCAGCGTTGCGGCAGTTCAAAATTCAAAGGTTCAACGTTCAAGGAAATGCAGTAGAGTTTGGCTTGAATAAGGGAATGAGTGATCTAACCGGGAGGAATTCCGCGGAGAGTATGCAGCAATTGACAAGAAGCATGAGATGCCGCACGGCAGTTCAAAGTTCGAAGGTTTAACGTTTAGTGACCACACCCCGTCATTGACAGTTCCAGGTTTTCGGGAATTCTCTTGGGCATCAGGCAAAAGCTAATCGTTCCGGACGTTCCAGGGTTTTCGCATTACGCCGCGCAGCCTACAGGTGCGACCAGACATTATAGATAGTCGAAAGTTGTTCTTGAAGGTGATAAAATCTGTCGCTGAAAGAAGCACTGAGACCGTTAAACTTTTGAGCTGTTATGGCGCAACCGCCTGAGGAATGGCTGAGACAAGCCGATTACGACATGGACAGTGCCGATCACATGTTCGGAGGTGGGCGATATTTCTATGCGGTGTTCCTGTGCCACCTCTCCATCGAAAAGGCTCTTAAAGGGCTCTACCGAAAAAAGCTGAGTCAGGATCCTCCGAGAGTTCATAATCTGATTTACTTGCTGAACAAAGTTAGCATGAAACCACCGGAGCCCATCGCCAGGTTCATAGTGAAACTGAACGAAGCCAGCGTCGCAACCCGCTATCCGGAAGAAATCAGCAAGCTCCAAAAAGACTTCACTCAGGAAATCGTCAAAGAGATTCTTGCTAAAGGAAAGGAGACCCAGATTGGATAAAAAGGCAGCTTTAGAAGTTTTGTCCCGTTTTCGCAAGGCCATTGAATCCCAACGTATCCGGGTCGACAAACTTATCCTTTTCGGTTCCTATGCTACAGGGGCAAATAGGGAGGGGAGTGACATAGACGTCGTTGTTATATCAAAAGACTTTGCCGACAAGGGTTACTGGGAACGGACGGAAATACTGTCGGACGCAATTTATTATGTCTTTGAACCGATAGAGGCTATAGCCCTGACTCCTGAAGAATGGGAGAAAGGAGAAATCGGAGTGGTGGAACTCGCGAAGGGCGGGGAAGTAGTCTATGGCTCGTGATGTCTGGAACCAGGAAAACGCTGTCGACTAGCTGGACAAAGTGTTTCGGCGCTAACGAGCGCGCATTATTTATTGCCAAGAGAAGGAGCGCAAACCGTCGATATTCTCCGATGTCTTCGAAAGGACTCTCTCCGAGTTAGCAGCGCCAAACCAAAAGCCGGGTGTTACTAGATAAGCGCTTCCAATCCCTTACGGTCGAGGAGGTCAAGAAGCTTCAAAGACGGCCCGCTTGGCTGCTTGGCGCCGATCTCCCCATTGACCTACGGTTGAAAGACTCGTGTTTAAAACCGTCGCCAATACTGCTTGCCCGATACGGTGCCGTTGGCGCAAAGCGCAAATCTTCTTACGCGAGTAGCGCGGTATCGGGGCGAGACAGCGTGCTTCGAACCGTCTCGCTTGACCCCGTGTGGTCACTTCCATTAAGTTCGGATCAACGTAGCGTGTATGGCGTGGATGAAAGGAGAGTGCAATGTATGACCTCGTGCTCAAGAATGGCAGGATTTATGACGGTTCGGGTATGCCAAGCTTTAACGGCGATGTCGGCGTCGCGGGTGGGGAGATCGTTGAGATCGGACGGATAACCGGCAGCGCCAATAAGACACTCAACCTCGATGGCCTGGCTTTGGCGCCAGGCTTTATTGACCCGCACACGCATCTCGACGCCCAGTTGTTTTGGGATCCCCTGGGCACCTCGTCCTGCTTTCACGGCGTCACTTCGGTGGTGGTCGGTAACTGTGGCTTGAGCCTCGCCCCGGCGAAGCCAGAAGATCGGGAGGCGGTGATCAAAAGTTTTGTCCGCGTCGAAGCCATCAGCCGTCGCGTGCTCGAAGAAGGCATCCAATGGAAATGGACTTCGACCAAGGAATATCTCGACGCCCTCGGAACGCGCCTCGGCATCAACGTGGCCGCTCTGGTCGGTCACATCGCGGTGCGGCACTACGTTATGGGAGAAGAGGCTGTGGAGCGTGAAGCGACGCCGGAGGAGATTGAGCAGATGCGCCGTCTGGTACGGCAGGGAATGGAGGCCGGCGCCGTGGGCTTTTCCACCAACCAGAATCCGCGCCACATGCGAGAAGATAAGAAACCGGTGGCGAGCCGCCTGGCTTCCCAGGAAGAGTTGGGGGCGCTGCTGGACGTTCTCGGTGAGATGAACGCCGGAGTCGTGCAATTGAGCGGAGGCGGAGCCGACGCGCGGGGGCGGATCAGCTACGCCGCGGATTTGGCGCGGCGCACCGGCCGGCCGGTTTTGTGGCAGAGCATCAGCCACAGCTGGAGTCGACCTAACTTTTGGCAGGAGATGTTAATCAACACGGAGCGCGTCTTCAAGGAAGAAGGGTTGCCGATCTACGCTATGACCCAGGCCAAACCCTTCGAGAACCGTTACACCCTGCTCGATGCCCAATGCTTCGATGAATTCCCAACCTGGCGGGCGGCGATGTTTAGTCCCGTGCCGGCGAGACGAGAGATGTTCGCCGATCCGGAGGTGAGGAAAAAGCTCCGACAAGAAGCCATCGAAGATCAATCGCCGTCAACTTTTCCCCGGCGCTGGGACGTGATCTTTATCGATAAAGTAAAATTGCCCAAGAACAAATCCCTCGAACGGCGTACTGTTCAAGACGTCGCCGAGAGCCAGGGCAAGGACGGCTTGGATGTCTTCCTGGATCTCGCGTTGGAGGAGGATCTCGAAACCCGCTTCGTCCACATTACCACTCAGGGAGATCCTAAGGCGGTGTGCGAGATCCTCAAGCACCCGTCTGTTATCGTCGGCCAGTCCGATGCCGGCGCTCACATGGGCTATGACGCCAGGTTCGGCTACTGCACGGCATTCCTGGGACGCTGGGTGAGGGACTACGGTATCATGAAGCTCGAAGAGGCGGTTTCGAAGTTGACCTTCCGTGTCGCTTCGCTGTTTGGACTCGGCGATCGCGGTTTGGTTCGGCCCGGCTTCGCGGCTGATCTGGCGATTTTCGATCCGGCGACCATCAACACCCTGGAGCCGGAGTACGTGCAAGATCTACCCGGCAACGAGACCCGCATGATCCAACGAGCGACGGGAGTCTACCACACGGTGGTAAACGGCGAAGTCGTCATCGAGAACGGCGCGGCCACGGGAGCTTACCCGGGGCGGGTGCTGCGGCCGAGACGATGGAAGGACTAGAGTTCAAGGTTCAAAGTTCAATGTTCAAAGTCCGAAAGGAGTTGCAACGTTGAACTGGAACATCGAACTTGAACACCCTCAGGGCAGCTCCATCAGTAGCCGGCCGAAGCCCTGAAGCGGCTGGCGAACCCGGAGCTGTTTCTGCACGTACCAGACCCGCGCGGCGACCGGATGGACCACCGGCACTCCAGTATCCTCCTCCGCCGCCACCACGTCGATCACGCGCCAGGCACCGGACCCCAGCAGATAAATGCCCTGAGCGTTCGGATATTTGAGAAACGATCGTTTGAGGTGATGGTAGATCGCTTCTCCTGACAGGTTCTTCGCTTCTCCGGGCGAGGTGTCCATCCCTTCCATCGCCAGCACCTCGAAACCGGCGTCGGTAAAATAGCGCGTAAAAAGATCGTTGAGCTTCTTGTCCCGAAAGTAGGTGCAGCCGACGAACTTCTTGATGCCCAGAGCGCGGAGCGCCGCCGCCTGGGTCATGCCGGACGTGAAGATCGGCATTTTGTATTTCTCTTCCCATTGTCCGACGATCTCCTGCTCGCTTTTGTAACCCCGCACCATGAACGGCGGCCCGCCTTCGGGATGCATGAGGTCGACGCCGATGCCGGCAAGCTCGGCGACGCGCTCGTGATAAGTCTCCAGGGCGTCGAGGTAGCCGCGCTCGGTGTGCTGTTTGATTCCCGCGTAAACGGGAATTACGCCGACGCCTTCCGGCAGCAAGCGAATGAATTCGACTAGCGAGCCCGACTCGTAGGTGGGCTTAACGACTCCGACGGTTCCCCGCCAATTTGCCGATGCCATTCGGGTCCTCCTTACTGCGCCGTTCGGACACGGCTGCGCTCGCTTCCGTCAATCATTGATTAGTTCTATTCAAAAGCTACTGTCAACCACAAATTGGATTCTTATGCACTTACACTCCGCAGTTTGAGGGTTTATCCCTAACATTTTATGCTCCGAACTGAGGTGACAGAAACTTTTATCGCGCCAAGCAACCAACGAAAGAAATCCGAAATCCGAATATCGAAATCCGAAACAAACTCCGAGACAAATAAATCTCAAATCGGCAAAATCCAAAACACCGAATCCGCGGGAAGCCCGTTTGGAATTTGCCTTATTTTAGTCATTTCAAATCGTTTCGAATTTTGCCCGCCTGCTTGGGGCAGGGATTTCGTGCTTCGAATTTTTTGCTCTTGGCGGCCTTTGCGTCCCTTCGGCGTTACTCAGGGCATGCTTTGCGGGAGTCATCTTTTTTCAGATTCCCAGAAGGAACCAAGACCGCTTCTTACCGAAGCCCGAAGAAGGATCGACCGAACTTTTCCAGAACGGTTTTTCTCAGCTCGGCACTGGTCTCGGCAACCTCGGGAAAGTCCTTCATCCATTCATAGGGCCGGCAGGCGTCGATAACGGCGCGGGAATTCATCAGCGCCGCTGAACCCGGCGGGATCATCGGATCGAGAGAGCTTGACCAACATCGCCGCATGATATCGATATCGGTTTCGGGATCGCAGCGAGTCGACAAGGCCCAAACCACGTCATCGATTCGGGTTGGATCGATATCGTCGTCGACCACCACGGTAAAGCGGTTTTGATAGCCTCCCGAGAAACACTGCGCGGCCACGACTCCGGCCTGCTTGGCATGCCCAGGATAGCGCTGTTTGATAGTTACCACGGTAAACTGTCTCGGACCTGGCTCATGGGACCAGACCCCTTTGACGTCCGGCACCCCGGCCCTTTCCAGATCTTCCCAAACGTGCGCCGAGCGCGTGATCGAGCGCAGCAAAGTCCCGGTATGCGGAGGCCGCGCCGGATTCGAGCTGGAAAGGATCGGATCGTTCCGATAAAGAATCCGCCGAACGCGGATGAAGGGTTCGGGTCGCCGGGCGCTGGCGTAATAGCCCGGCCACTCGCCAAAGGGCCCTTCATCTCTCACCTCATTGGGTCTGATCTCTCCCTCCAGGACGATTTCAGCATCCGCAGGGTAGGGCAGTCCGGTAATGTCGCTCTTGATGACTGTGACCGGCGCTCCCTTGAGGCCGCCCGCATAATCGAATTCGCTCAGCCCGGCGGGGACTGGGCAAGCGGCGGCAAACCAAACCAGCGGATCGCTGCCAAGCACGACGTTCACGGGCAGGGCAGCGCCTCGCTCGAAATATTTCTGGCGGTGGAAGCTGGCGTGTTTTCCCGGACCGATGTAAATCCCGGCGGTAGCTTGATCGTGCAGCATGATGCGGTAGGTGCCGACATTGATCCAGCCGGAGTCAGGGTCTTTAGTGATGACCAAATGACCCGTGCCGATGTAGCGGCCGCCATCTTTTTCGTGGAGCAGTGGCGCGGGAAAATCGAAGAGGTTGACCCGATTCCCCTCCCGGATGTTTTGTTGAGCCGCTCCGGTTTGCACTTCTTGCATCGGAATCGGCACGCAGCGCTTCATCTTTTCATGATAGGCTCTGACAAATTCCAGCACGTGACTGAATTCGCGGCTGATGCCGAGGGTCAATGCGATGCGCTTGGGCGAGGCGAAGTGTCCGAACAGCGTCCGGAATCCGGTCGCATGCTCCTTGATCTTGTCGAAAACCAGGGCGGGCGGATAGGGCGGGTGCTCGCGATATAACACATCGACCACGGCGCCCATTTCGAGGTTCCAGTCGATGCCTTCGAGGGTTCTGAGCTCGCCCATGGCATCGACCTGAACCAGCCAGTCACGAAGACCCTCATAGCTCATAACTTCTCTCCGTAAGACACAGTGTCGCAATTGAGTTCATTGTTTCGACAAGCAAACCGCAAACGGTGGCCATCCCTCCACGTTGATACGGGCAACTTCAAATCCC
>Ga0105347_1001478_pt1 | contig 10061 bp, 10 predicted proteins | sample EasRivMeERMLT890_FD_89677 | JGI IMG/M metagenome (GOLD analysis project Ga0105347, IMG submission 89677) | Soil microbial communities from meander-bound floodplain in the East River, Colorado, USA - East River MetaG ERMLT890 | ecosystem: Environmental > Terrestrial > Soil > Floodplain | place...
CTCTTTCTGCTCGGCACCGCTCAAATCGAGAGTTTGCAGGATCGCCAGCAAGTTTTGCTCGACCGTCAGACGGCGAAAGACCGAGGATTCCTGCGGCAGATAACTAATCCCCGCCCGGGCGCGCTGGTAAATGGGCGCCTTAGTAAGATCGTCTTCGTTCAATAATACCCGCCCCTCATCAGGCTGAACCAGACCCACCATCATATGGAACGTGGTTGTCTTACCAGCGCCATTGGGGCCCAATAAACCAACCACTTCACCGCTTTGAACCGCTAAGCTCACCGCATTGACTACCCGGCGGCCACCGTAAGACTTGGTAACTGAAACCGCCTTGAACACGCTCATTTCGACTTGGCATCCCCTTGCTCCCGGACCTTCAACTCCTCTGGAAATATTGTCGCCGAGACCCTCGTCTTACCATCGCTTTCAACCATGGCGCGGTCCTGTTCAATAAAATAAACCACCTTGGCACCGCTGACTTGATTGTTACCCTGGCGCATCACCGGGTTGCCGGTCAAAGTGACCGTTTTGGCCTTATCGTCGAATACCGCACGATCACCCGTGGCAACGCGCGTCCCTTGGGTTGCGTTGACCTTGCCATCCAAGACGACTTGTTTCATCTGCTTCATTTCCTGATCGTAATACGCGGTGAGCACATCACTGCGCATGGTCATATCGGCCTGCACTGCAACCACCCGGCCTTTGTAAACGATTGTGCCCTTTACCTGATCGACTTCCATCCAGTCAGCAGTGATGTAGATCGGATCTTTTTTATTAAATTCGAAGGCATTGACGGTCTTTTTTCCATCCCCATCTGCCGCCGCCGCGACCGCGTGCGCTGACGGAAAAGAAACGGACAAAAATAGTCCAAGGACCATTGCCGAGAGGGCTCTCTCTGTCATGTCACCCCCCTACCTTCGGACTGCTTGAGGACTTGGATTTCTTGTTGGCTAGTTTTTCCGGCTCGATCTTGGTCTTAACGTCACGCACCATGCGAATTTTTTTCCCCTCTAATTCGACTTCCATGCTCGCTCCCTCAATCGAAATACCTTCGCCCACGACCGCAGTTCGGGTCGGCAACAAGATCTGCTCCTTGGCGGGGAGGTAATTGGCCGATTCCGAAGTCAGCACGTACCCCTTCATCGAGACCCGGACCCCCCCCTTGAGTTCCAACCTTTCGAGCTCCTTCTCATTCAAGAAAACATGTGCGGTTTCTGCCGAGGTTTCCGCCGCCTCGTCCTTTTTGTCGTAGTAAAGAAACCGCGGCCGCCTGATCAGCGCTTCTCTTTTGTCCTTTAGATAGTTCGCCTCGTCACCGAAAAGCTCCCAAACCTTGCGGCCGTTTTCGATCTTAGCTCGATGAAAGTCTTTAATGCGCAACGCCGAATCCGGCAGGGAATCCAGGACCGCAACGGGACCTTTTATGACAACCTTCTTCATCTGCCGCACGACATCAGCGACTTTATAAGCCACCGCCCCCAATGAAAGGAGAATGACAGTTAGTAGGAGAGCCCGTCTGGTCTTATGCATAAGCAAATCTGCACTGTTAATGCAAAAATACCACTCTTAAGAATTTCTGTAAAGGATTAGGCACGAAATTTGCTTTGCAAAGTGGTAAGATTTTAGTGCAACTGGGAATTTCGTCTAACGGGTAAGCAAATCTGACCACTTACGCTGGGTTTTGAGTAGCAGGTCGGCAACTTCACGCACCGCGCCCATTCCGCCCTTAGCCAGCGTCACATAGTCGGCATGCGGCTTGAGCTCTGCCGAACCGTCGCCAACCATAACCGCCAATCCTACACAGCGCAGCACGGGAAGGTCGATGATATCGTCGCCAACATAGGCAATCTGTTCGTCGGTCAGGCGCGTCTTTTTCTTGATTTGCTCGTAAAGCAGCAGTTTGTCCTGCACTCCTTGGAAAACCAGCGAGACGCGCAGCTCCTGAGCTCGATGGCGGACAACTTTAGACGAGCGGCCGGTGATGAACCCCACGTCGATCCCGCAACGTTTTAACAGCGAAATTCCCTGACCGTCACGGACATGAAAGTGCTTGGTTTCGACCCCGCGGTCGTCGATGATAATGCGCCCGTCTGTGAGCACACCGTCAACGTCCAATAAGAGGAGTCGAATGTTCGCGGCCTTTTTGCGAACCGAAGTAGGTAGGGTGTTCACGGCGCGCGTACTAAAGGCCGGCTTTGATCAGATCGTGCAAATGAACGATACCGACCGGTTTCTTGGTCCCATGCTCAAGCACAAACAACGAAGTAATCGGAAACTTTTCCATGACCGCGACCGCTTCGCTCGCTAAGGTTTCGGCGGGGATGGTCTTGGGATTACGTGTCATTAGATCTCGAGCAGGCAAGGCGAGAATCTGCCCCTTACTCTCCAATCCGCGGCGCAGGTCGCCATCGGTGAGAACCCCCACGAGCTCTTGTTTTTCGTTAACCACCCCAGTGACGCCCAGGCGCTTCGCGGTAATCTCGAACAACGCATCCTTTACAGTGGTCATCTCCTGAACCAACGGCAATCGCTCGCCGCGATACATCAAGTCCTCAACTCGCAACAACAGCTTGCGGCCCAACATGCCGCCTGGATGGCGCATGGCGAAATCTGCCTCATTGAAGCCTTTCTGCTCAAGCAGAACCACCGCGAGGGCATCGCCCATGGCCAAAGCAACCGTCGTGCTGGTGGTCGGCGCCAAACCGAGCGGACAGGCCTCTTCTTTGACGCGAACATCGAGAACAACTTCTCCCGCTTTAGCGAGTGTCGATTCCGGATTGCCGGTGATGACAATTAGCTTGAGGCCATAATGTTTGAAATGGGGCAGCAGTTTCAATATTTCATCGGTCTCACCGCTGTTGGAAACCGCCACTACAACATCGTCTGGCATCACCATGCCGAGATCCCCATGCAAAGCATCGCCGGAATGCAGGAAGAGCGCCGGGGTGCCCGTGCTTGACAGAGTTGAGGCGATTTTCGCACAGATGAGCCCCGACTTTCCGACGCCGGCCACCACCACCTTGCCTTTGCAGTGCTTGATAATCTCGACGGCGCGGACGAAGTTTTCGTCCAAGCGGTCAATCACGGACAGAAGCCCGTCTGCCTCCATCCGCAAAACCTCGGCGGCACGGCTAAGAATGGTTTGCTTTTTCACAATATCAAAGGCCTTTGACCAGCGCGTCGATCTCTTTGACTTTGCGGATCAACGCTTCGAAGTTTTCCAGTGCCAAGGAGTTAGGCCCATCGCTCAACGCCTGGTCGGGATTTTCATGCACTTCCATGAACAACGCATCAACCCCGGTGGCGACCCCGGCACGCGACAGGGCTGGAATATACTTGCGTTCGCCGCCCGAGGCGTTGCCCAACCCACCCGGCAATTGCAAGCTATGCGTGGCGTCGAAAACCACCGGGTAGCCCATTTCGCGCAATACCACGAGAGAGCGCATATCGGAAACGAGATTATTGTAACCAAATGACGCGCCGCGCTCAGTGACGAGAATCTGCTCATTGCCAGCGGCAAGAATTTTGTCGATGACGTTACGCATATCCCAGGGGGCGAGAAACTGGCCCTTCTTGACGTTAACGACCTTGCCCGACCGGGCGACAGCGACGACGAAATCCGTCTGGCGGCAGAGAAACGCCGGGATTTGCAGAATATCAACAACCTCTTTGACCGCCGCCACTTGATCGGTTTCGTGGACATCGGTGAGCACCGGCACGCCGATCTTTTGTTTGATCTCGGCAAGAATCGCCAACCCCTTGTCGAGACCGAGTCCGGAAGGAGTTGAGCGAGCTGCGGTTGGCCTTGTCGTAAGATGATTTGAAAATATACGGCACGCCGACACGATCGGCACGATCTTTGAGCGCCGCGGCGTGGCGCAACGCCGACTCCCTGCTTTCGATTACACAAGGTCCGGCGATGACCGCCAGCGGGCCGTCGCCGCCGATGGCCACGTTATTAATTTTTATCAGCTTGGTAGGCATCGATGCAGACGGACTAGATCAGGTGCGGACGATCTTCATGCGCGGCGCATCCGCCACCGAACGGCGGTTTTGCAGCGCCGCCTCGACAAAGCCGCGAAAAAGCGGATGGCTGTCCATCGGCCGGGATTTGAATTCGGGATGGAATTGACAGCCGAGAAACCAGGGATGGCCGCGCAGCTCGATGATCTCGACCAGCGTGCTATCCGGCGACAAGCCGCTCAGCACCATGCCTCTGGCGCCGAATTCGGCGCGGTAGTGATTGTTGAACTCGTAGCGATGGCGATGCCGCTCGGAGATTTTTTCCCGGCCGTACAACTTGGCGGCGATGGTCTCGTTTTGCAGCACGCAAGGATACGTGCCTAGACGCATGGTGCCGCCTTTAGTGTCGATGGCTTTCTGCTCTTCCATTAAATGAATCACTGGATGCGCCGTTTGCAGGTCGAATTCCGTAGAGTTGGCGCGCTCCAGACCGCAAACGTTGCGGGCAAATTCCACCACCGCCATCTGCATGCCTAGGCAAATGCCGAAAAAGGGGATACCGTTTTCGCGGGCATAACGGATCGCGGCGATTTTACCCTCGCTGCCGCGGTCGCCGAAGCCGCCTGGGATAAGCACTCCGTCAACATTTTTCAGCAAGATATCCGCCGCTTCCTGCTCGATTTGCTCCGCTTCGATGCAATCGAGATCGACTCTCACGCCGTTAGCGATGCCGCCGTGCACCAGCGCTTCCAGAAGACTTTTGTAAGACTCCTTCAAACTCATGTACTTGCCGACCACCGCTATGCGCACCGAGTCCTTAGGATTCTTCAGCACCTCGACAACCTTCTGCCAGCGCTCCAGGTGCGGCGCGCCGGTCCAGATGTTGAGTTTTTCGACGATGCGCTCGTCGAGCCCTTCGTCGTGAAACATCAGCGGCACTTCGTAGATCCACTCGACATCTTTTGCGGTAATCACGGAATTCTCGGCGACGTTACAGAAATGGGCGATTTTATTTTTGATTTTCTTGTCGAGCATGCGATCGGTGCGGCACAGCAGAATGTCCGGTTGAATCCCCAAACCGGTCAGCTCTTTAACACTATGCTGCGTCGGTTTGGTTTTTAGTTCGCCGCCGCCGGTGATGTACGGCACCAGAGTCAGGTGGATATACAACACATTCTCGCGGCCCAAGTCCCAAGCCACTTGGCGCACCGCTTCTAAGAACGGCAATCCCTCGATGTCACCCACCGTGCCACCGACCTCGCCGATGGCGATGTCGTAGCCTTCAGCAGCGGCGAAGATACGCCGTTTGATCTCGTCGGTGATATGGGGGATCACTTGAACCGTGCCGCCAAGGTAATCGCCGCGCCGTTCCTTGGAAATAACCGTCTCGTAAATCTGCCCCGTCGTGCAGTTATTTTTCCGCCCCATGGCAGTGGACACATAGCGTTCGTAGTGGCCGAGGTCCATATCGGTCTCGGCGCCATCGTCGGTGACGAACACCTCGCCATGCTGATACGGGCTCATGGTGCCTGGATCGACATTGATGTACGGATCCATTTTCAAGATCGTCACCTTGAGCCCGCGGCTTTCCAAAAGCGCGCCGATGGAAGCCGCCGCCAGCCCCTTGCCCAAGGATGACACCACGCCGCCCGTGACGAAAATATATTTAGTCTTGATCGTCGCCATCGCCACCTCTCAATTTGACCGCCGCTTCAAGTAATTTTCCGCCCGCAGGAGATCCGCGGGAGTATCCACTTCCACCGACCGCTCGTCCACCTGGGCCACGTAAATCCGATGACCGTTTTCCAACGCGCGCAACTGCTCCAAGCTTTCGATCTGTTCCAACGCTGTTGGCCGAAGGCGCGAGAATTTCAACAAGAATTCCCGCCGATAAACATACAAGCCGAGATGCCGATAGCCCCAAAGCCGGCGCCTGCTACTTCCAGCGATTTTCTTGCCGCTTGGATCGATGGCGTCGTTGCGGCGAAATGGAATCGGCGCACGGGTAAAAAACAGTGCCAAGCGAGCCTTGTCGGTGAGCACTTTGACAATATTCGGATTGCGCCATTCGCTTTCATCGTAAATCGCCGTGCACACCGTGCCCATCGGGATGTTGCGGTCGCGTCGTAACGGTTGCACCGCGTAAGTAATCGTCTTAGCGCTAATAAACGGCAAATCGCCCTGCACATTCACCAATAGATCGGCCTTGATCTTGCGCGCCACCTCCGCCAACCGATCGGTGCCGCTGGCGTGATCCGGCGACGTCATCATGACTTCGCCGCCGAATTTTCTTACCGCGGCTTCAATGCGCCGATCGTCGGTCGCCACGATCACACGGTCCAACACTTTGGCTTTCGCCGCGCTCTGGTAAACATGTTGGATCATCGGCCGGCCGCCGATCTGAGCTAACGGTTTACCCGGCAAACGGGTCGAACCAAAGCGCGCCGGGATAATCGCCACAACGCTCATGAATTCACGATTTCACGGATGCAATGGCAATCGAATGAATGGTCAATGTTGGCATGGCGCCGCCAAAAATAAAAAACCGCAATGGCTTTCCCGGAAAGCGCATCACGGAATTCGATAATACGCCCGTGCCTAAAAGCTGTCAACGCGAATCGCGCATTCCCACAGTTCCACCGTCAAAAATTTGCCGCTATGCAAGACGGTGGCAATGCGGCACTTGACTGATCGAGGCACAGTCGTGATAGGAATGGAGCAAGGTTTGGAAAATAGGAATTCACGCATGGCAGAGTTAAGCAAAATCAACGCGGGCTTCGCCACGGTCGGCCAGGGGGCCGGGCCGATGATGGTGACTTGGAAAGCCGGATTATTCCGCAAGCATGGCCTCGATGTCGACCGGCCGCCGGTCATGGGCGGCGCCAAGGGCGTCGTGCGCGGCTTGATGTCGGGCGAGATTCAGTTCGGCAACCTGGCGGCGCCGGCGCCGCTGCGCGCCAATCTCAAGGGCGAAGCGGATGTGGTATTCCTGACCGGCGGTATCAATCAGCAATTTCTGGTCGGCCGACCCGGAATCCATAGCCGCGAAGAGCTCGCCGGCAAGAGAATCGGCACGGTCAACGACGGCGGCATCGGCGACGCGCTGGTCAAGTTCGTTATCGCTAAGCTTGATGCCGCCGGCATCAAGGGACTGCAAGAAGTGACCATCGGTCATGGCGCCGTCGCCGAAATGGACGCCCTGCTCAGCGGCAAAGTCGATGTCGTCGTCGGCACGCCGCCCGAATGCATCGACGCCATCCGCCATGGCTGCAAGTATCTGATCGATTTCGCCGAGTACGGCCTCAACTATGCCTTGGGCGGCATCGCCGGGCGGCGCGACTACATCGAAAGAAATCCCGAGATCACCCGGAAATTCGTCAAAGCCTATGTCGAGGGCATGCATCGTTACCGCACCGACCGGGAATTCACCGTCGATGTCCAGGCCGATTACAGCGGCATCGCCGACCGCACCATCGCCGAGGAAACCTACGACCTCACCCAACCGGGCATGCCGCGGGCGCCTTGCCCGGTAGTCGCCTCGCTGCAAACCCTGCTCGATTTTATGGCCAGGGATTTACCCGAAGCCAGAGGCGCCGACGCCAGGAAATTCGTCGACGATCGCTTTATCCGTGAGCTGGAAGACAACGGTTTTATCAATTCCTTGAGTGAATAAATGAAATTGGCCAAGTTTGGGATTGGAGTCCTCGCTTTGTTGTGGTTCGCGGTTGCGCCGGCGGTGGTGCGCGCAGCCGCCAGCGAAAACTTGATCGATGCCGCTAGGCGCGAGGGCGAAGTGGTCTATTACGCGTCGATGAACCTCGCCGAAGCCAATGCCATCATTGGTGAGTTCGAAAAACGATATCCATTCATCAAAGTCAGGCTGCACCGCACCGGCAGCGAAAAACTGCTGACCCGAGTCTTGACCGAGTTCCGTGCCAAGAAAACCTTCGCCGATATCATTCAGACCGTCGAATTCAGCATGCATATTTTTAATCGCAGTGGCGTGTTGGCGCGTTACATCCCGCAATCGAACGGTTTGTACAGCAAAGATTTTAAGGAAGACGGTTTTTGGACGACGGTTTATTACAACGCTTACGTGACCGCCTTTAACACCCGCTTGGTACCGGCTGGTCAGCTGGCAAAATCTTATGCTGATCTGCTCGATGGCAAATGGAAAGGCAAGCTGTTGATGGAAGGCACCAAGGCCGATTGGTTCGCCGGCATGTTGCAGATCCTTGGGCCCGAGCCCGGCCTTAAATACATGCGAGAACTTGCCAAACAGCAGCCGAGCCTACGCGAAGGCCATGAGCTGTTGGCGCAATTGGTCGTCGCCGGCGAAGGGGTTTACGACGTCAATATACCGGCGTCCTCGGTGGAGCGTATAAAAGAGCGCGGGGCGCCCATCGATTGGACCGCGCTTGGCCCGGTGCCGGCGATCATGGTTGGCGCGGGCATTGCGACCGGCGCACCTCATCCGAACGCCGCGAGATTATTTTTGGAATTCCTGTTGTCACGCGAAGGGCAGAAACTGATGCAGGCCCCCGGCCGCCATATCGCCCGCGGCGACCTTGCCAATGAACAAGCGGCAATGCTCAAAGATTTAAAGATTGCCCCGGTTAATCCGGCGCTGGCGGAAAAACTCGACGAATACGCCAAGCAAATGCGCAGAATTTTTGGCGGATAACCCGACCCGACCGTCCCAAGCGAATCTCAACCAACGAAGGAGAAAACCATGCGTTTCATGTTTTTAAACCACTCCGCTCAGCATCATTCCGCCGAGCTCGAAGCCCATATCGCCAAGCTGCTCAAAAGTTACTCTTCGCCGGATACCACCTTCGAGCTCGCCTACCCCGAAGATCTCGGCGGCGGCGCCGTGTTGAGCTTGCTCGAAGAACGCAAAGCGCTCTCCGGCCTGCATCATATTTTGGAAACCCCGGCGCTGGTAAAAAAAGCCATCGAAGCCGAGCACCAAGGCTTCGATGCGGTGATCCAAAGCAACACCTTCGACCCCGGCGTCGAAGCAAGCCGCTTGGCCGTGCGCATCCCGGTGATCGGATTGTTGCGCGCGTCATTGCACTTCGCCGCCAGCATCTGTGACCGCTTCGGTCTCATCGTGCCGTTGGAAACCCATATGCCGCACACCATGCGCATGGTGCAGACCTATGGTATGACCCAGTTCGTCAGCGGCATCCGCACCGTCGGCTTGTACGACACCGGCGATCTATCCGGCTATCACGATGTCGTCATCGAGCGAACTCTAGCTGTGGGCAAGGAGTTGGTCGCCCAAGGCGCCCAGGCGATTATTCCCCTGGGCGGCAAGATTTATCCCTATGTGGTCACCCCGGAAGAATTGGAACCCCATCTCGGCGTGCCGGTGATCAACACCAAAGCGGTCGGCGTCAGCTACGCCGAACTCATGGCGCGCAACAATATTAAGCACAGCATCAAAGCCTATCCCTGTCCCACCGGTCTCGATCCCGACGCAGTGTCTAAGCGCTCGAAATAATGGCCACCGCAGCGAGTGCAACGGGCTTGTGCCATCACCCTGAGTGTATCGAAATTTCAGTTGAGGAGACCTCTAGACCATGATTATCGATAGCGACGGACATTTTTTTGAGACCGAAGAAATCTTCGACAAATACATGGAACCGGCCCTGCGCAATTACCGGCCGCGCCTGCTAGGCGACGAGCAAGGCCATAACTTTTGGGTGGTCGACGGCCAGACATCTTATAAACGACCGACCATCAAAGGCGCCGGCGCGCCGGGAACTGCCGCCCCTCCTGGAAAAGCGCTGCAGTCGGCGCGGCGCGCTTCGCCAGGCAGCCAGACCTTGACCAATCTGAAAGAGCGTTTGGCCGATCTCGACCGTGAAAAGATCGACTTGCAGTTCATCTACCCAAGTTTTCTGCTCCATGCCAACGCCTGGCCCGACGGTGTCTTGGGCAATGGTATCTGCCGCGCTTACAACACCTGGCTCAATGAAGCATGCAACCAAGCGCCGGATCGCTTGAAGGCGGTCGGGGTCGTGACCTTGCTCGATCCCGAGGGAGCCGCCAAAGAGATCACCCGGCTCAACGACATGGGCGTTAAAGCCGTC
>Ga0105347_1001479_pt1 | contig 10055 bp, 5 predicted proteins | sample EasRivMeERMLT890_FD_89677 | JGI IMG/M metagenome (GOLD analysis project Ga0105347, IMG submission 89677) | Soil microbial communities from meander-bound floodplain in the East River, Colorado, USA - East River MetaG ERMLT890 | ecosystem: Environmental > Terrestrial > Soil > Floodplain | place...
ATGGGTCTCATGGTCTATGCCTCCGACGACACCGGGCCACTCCGTTACCCCGGGCAGACGCAGGAACGGACGCTCGAAGACCTGATCAAGCTCCCCTTCGCGCAGAAGATCTACATCCGCCCCAACTGGCGCGACGTCCAGAAGCGGCCCGGCCGCCTCGACTTCCCGGACTGGTGGAAGATCACCTTCGACCTCGCTCGTCGCTACGACAAGCGAATCGGCTTCCGGGTCATGCTGGAGAATCCCGACTTCCCGGAGCCGGGCGTTCCGGATTTCCTCCTCGACAAGGTCCCCTACGTGACGCTCAAGGGCGAGTGGAAGGGCAACCCCGCGGAGATGCGCTACCGGAAGGACAACCGCGTGCCGCGCTACGATCACCCGGCGTATCAGGCGGCGTTTCGAGAGCTGAACGGGCTGCTGGCCGCCGAGCTCAACGGCCATCCCCAGGTCGAGTTCGTCGATACGATGATGTACGGCTTCTGGGGCGAGGGACACACATGGCCATTCGAGGGCAACCCGTTTCCGAGCAACCTGGTCGCGGAGCAAACCTGGGCGGGGATGTTCGAGGCGCAGCTCGAGCAGTGGACCAGGGTCCCGCTCGCCACGAACACACAGCCGGACTTCAGCTCCGTCGGCAACGCCGACCTGCTCGATCGCACGATCCGCACCGGCAACTGGCTGCGCACCGACACCATCTTCATCGAGAACACCCAGATCGAGGCGCTCAGCCACCGTCCAGCTTGGACCGCCGCCGTCTGCGAGGTCGGCTTCACCACGGGTGAGGGACGAGAGCTCAGGATCGACGAGGACGGAATCACCTACAACGAGCAGATCATCTCCCACGTAGCCGATGTCGGCGTCAACTACCTGTCGCTCTGGAGCTGGCACAACCAGTCCGCCGCCAACATCTTGAGCTACTACGACCAGTTCCCCGGACCGATCGATGAGATCGCTCGCCAGGTCGGCTACCGCATCCGCCCTTCGTTCGTATGGACCTTCACTCGGGACGAAGCGCCCGGCCTCGTGATCGGGCTGGTAAACGACGGAATCGCACCTGTGCCTGGAGTGCTACGGCTGAGCGTGTCGAGTGAGGACAGCAAGCTCCACGTATCCGGCTGCATCGACCCTGGGTATCCGAAGCCGACCGGCGTTCATCAAGCCATGCTGATGCTGCCGGCGGGCGCCCGCTGGGAGGGTCTGCGGCTGAGGGCCGAGATCGAGGTCAAGGGCGTGCGCTATCCGGTTCGGTGGGCGTGCCGACAAAAGGTCAATTCCGATGGCTCATTGACCCTGCGCCACAACTACAGTCCCCAGCAGCCGCTGGTGTGAGCTGAGGTGTTCGAGATGGACCGGCGACATTTCATGAAGACGAGTGGGGTGCTCACCGCGTTGACGGGATTGAAGGGGCGCCAGGCTGGAGCCGACGTTCCGGACCACTCGTGGGACGGGCATGACTTCGGGCCGGCGCCACGAGTCACCCGACGGCTGAACCAGGGCCCCTTCGGGATCGAACAGGACGAAGGCTGGTTCACGATCGCATCGACCACCCCCTCCCGATACCCGGTGAGGAACCGCGGCACGGGGTTGATTGGCTATACCTGGGAAGAAAACGGCCCTTCCCTGGCTGCGCGCAAGGGAGTCGAGACCCTGGAGCAGCACGTGGACAAGATGGCCAGCCTGCCTTTTGTGGACGTCCTCTACATCCGCTGCGACTGGAGGGACGTGCAGAGCCGGCCGGGAAAGCTGGACCTGCATCCGATCTGGAAGCTGACTCATGCCGCTGCCAAAGCTCACAACTTGAGAGTGGGATTCCGGGTGCAATTGTCGAGCCCCGACATCCAGCCCAAGAAACTCGCCCTGCCCGATTTCCTGCGGGACAAGGTGCCGCTCGTGAACATCGGCAGGAAATCGTCGGAGCGGCAAACCAACTTCGATTTCTACGAACCTCGCTACGACCACCCCGAGTTCCAGAAGGCCTTCCAGGACCTGAATGAGCTGTTGGCCTCGGAGCTCGACGGACACCCTTCCACCGAGTTCATGGACCTCATGATGTATGGGTTCTGGGGGGAGGGGCACACCAACGACTATCCCAATCCCTTTCCGGACTACCTGACTGCCGAGAAGACCATGGTTGGCATGGCTCGCCTCCAGCTGGACACCTGGAAGAAGACCCCGCTGGTCGTAAACACACAGCCGGACATCAGCCGGACAGGCAACCGCGAGGTCCACGATCTGGTCGTGCGTGCCGGCGGCTGGCTTCGCTCGGACAGCCTGCTCATGGACGAGCCCATCCAGATCGAGATGCTGGCACATCGTCCTCCCTGGCTGGCCGTGGCCTTGGAGGAAGGACGCGGGCGACACTATCTGCCGGAGGAGGACACGCCGGAAAAGGGAGACTATCCAGGCTCCATTGGCGGTCCCCTGGACCGTCCCTTTCGGGAAGCAACAGCGCTTCATTCCCTGGACGTGGGCGCCAACTACTGGGCGCTTTGGACCGAAGCGGACAACCTGAAGCGCTTCCATGAAGAGCACCCTGAGTCCCTGACTCAGCTGCAACAGCGATTGGGCTACCGCGTGCGGCCGTCCTGGGTCTGGCAAAAAAAGCGGTACGGCACTGCCGAGCTCGTGCTCGGGATCGTCAACGACGGCGTGGCCGGAGTGCCGGGAATCCTGGGGGTCTCCGTGGAGAGCCCCGACGGGAGGATGCTGGTCGGAGGCAACCTGGATGCCGGCTGTCCGCGTGCCGGAAAGGTCCGGCAGGCTTCCTTCGTTCTCCCGCCGGGCATGGACGGGCAAGCGGTGGTGCTTCGGGCTGAGATCGAGATCCAGGGTGTGCGTCACCCGGTTCGCTGGGCCTGCGCTCAGCCCACGAATCCCGACGGCTCCCTCACGATCCGGCTGAAGCAGCACGGCGATGCCAACTGGAGAAAGGGCATCTAGAGAGGGGAGAGGACCCATGAAGACCTGGAACCGCAGGAGCTGGCTCAAGGGCGCCGGGCTGGGCTGGCTCGGGGCCGGGATGGCCGGGCCTTCGGCGGCGATGGCGGAGTCGGCTCCGGTGGGCGACGGGTCCCTCACCCTGCGGGACTTCCGGCCGAAGAGCATGCTCCACGTGCCGCAGACACGGGTCGAGAGGCCGCGGTTCCCGGTGATCGACATCCATACCCACCTCAGCTCCGCGACGGAGTCGGCGAATGGGGTGGCCACCGGCCAAGGCGTCACGTTCTCCACGACGGCCCCGAAGGCCCTGGCGGTGATGGACCGCAAGGGCGTCCGCGCCATGGTCACCCTCACCGGCGGCCACGGCCGCGGGCTGCCCGAGGCCATCGCCAGCTTCGACCGCGCCCATCCCGGGCGCTTCTACACCTGCGCCGAGCCGATGTTCGGTGAGATCCAGAACCCGAGGTACGCCCAGGTCCAGGCCGATGCCGTGGAGGAGGCGGCCCAGGCGGGCGCAAAGGGGCTCAAGGTCCTGAAGACCCTGGGCCTCTATCTGCGCGAGCGGGTCACCGAGGGGCCGCTGGTCAAGGTGGACGACCCGCGCTTCGACCCGATGTGGGAGGCTTGCGCTGCCCACGAGATGCCGGTCTTCATCCACGTCGGCGACCCCGAGGCCTTCTTCCTCCCCATCGACGGGGAGAACGAGCGCTTCGACGAGCTCGGCAACCACCCGGACTGGTCTTTCCACGGGCGCGACTTCCCGAGCTTCCGCGAGATCATGGAGGCGCGCGATCGCGTCTACGCCAGGCATCCGAAGACGCAGTTCCTCTCCCTCCACGTCGGGCACGACGCCGAGAACCTGGCCTTCGTGGGCGAGTCGCTCGACCGCTTCCCCAACATGACGGTGGAGCTCGGGGCGCGCATCGGGGAGCTGGGGCGTCAACCCCGAACCGCGCGGAAGTTTTTCGAGAGGTACCAGGACCGGATCCTGTTCGGCACCGACGCGGTGCCGCCCCCGGAAGGGCTGAAGTACCCCCAGCAGGTCTTCACGGACGAGCTCTACGAGATCTACTACCGGTTCCTCGAGACCGAGGACGAGTACTTCGACTACGCCCCCGCCCCGGTCCCACCGCAGGGCCGCTGGCGGATCTACGGCATCGGGCTCCCGAGCGAGATCCTGAAGAAGGTCTACCACGACAACGCCGAGCGTCTCCTGGGGCTTCGCTCGTGAGCGCCGCGGCTGGCGTCGCCCTTGCGACGCTGCTGCTCGCTCCCCTGGCGGCCGCGTCGGGGCCGCCTGAGTATCGGGTGGCCCGCACCGATGCGTCGCGGCCGGCCCTCCTCGCCGCCGAAGAAGACGCGTGGAGCCGGGCAGCCCGGATCTCCTGGGGTCCAGGCCCCTACGAAACTGTGTTTCGCGCTCTTTGGGACGACGACGGCCTGCACCTCCGCTTCGACGCCACCGACCCGGATCCCTGGCACACGATGACGCACCGTGACGACGAGCTGTGGGAAGAGGAAGTGGTCGAGATCTTCATCGACCTGGACCGCAGCGGCCGAGACTACTACGAGCTCGAGATCAACCCCGCGAACGTCGTCTGCGACCTGCGGATGGCCTCGCCCTGGCCCGACAAGGTGGGGCACATCGATTGGAACCTGGCGGGGCTCGAGACCCGGGTCCACCCCCGAAGACACGCGGCGGGAAAGACGACAGGGTGGACGGCGACCGCCTTCCTCCCCTGGAGCGGGTTCCGCCCCCTCCCCTCGTCCCGTGGGGTCGCTCTGCCCCCGAAACCCGGAGACGCCTGGGGTTTCAACGTGTTTCGGATCGAGAGACCCGGCGGGCCCGGTGATCCGCAGAAGGACGCTGTCTCCGCGGCCTGGTCCGCTCCTTCGGTACCGAGCTTCCACGACCCGAAGGCCTTCCGGCCCCTCGTCTTCGAGGCCTCCACCCCCGGGCGCGGTGCCCGGTGACCCTCGCGGCGCTCGATCAGCGATCTATCGGGCCGTCGAACCACACGACCGCGCCCTTCTGGACGTCGGGGAGAGTGAACACGAGGTCGGCGTCCTCGCGCCGGCCCTGGACCTCCTGTGCCTCGCCGAGGAAGGGAAGGAACCAGGCCTTGCCGCCGGAGCCCGCCGCGACGCTGACGCGGATTCCTCTCTGCGGCGTCTGAACGGCGTTTTGCCCAGGAACCAGGCCCTCGAAGTTGGCGAAGAAGACGTGGAGCTTCCCGCCCACTCGCGCCACTTGGGTCGCGACGAACTTGGACGCTTCGATGCGGACGGTCGAATCGGGCGCGAGCGCCGCGATGAAAGACTGAGCTGTGGACGGATCGGCCTTCTCGAAGCTCCTCTCCAGCTCATCCAGATAGGCTTTCCCGGGGCACTCCGCAAACCGCTCCAGTGACTGCGAGGCTTCGAGCTCCGTCGCGTCCGTTCCCGTGACGACGAGTCGTAGGCCTCTGGAGAGCTGCGCGCGGAGATTGCTTCGTTCGGCCTCACCGAACACGCTCACATCGGGGAGTATCAGCGTCGCCCCTCGAAAGTCCGCGAGCGTCCGCGGAGTCACGATCTGGAACTCCAGATGCTTCTGGAGCAACAAGATCAGGATGCCCTGGTAGGAGCGCAGGAACGCTTCCGGAGAGTAGTTGCGCGTCGTGGGCGAAAAATAGACTCCGATCGGATGAACGGGCTCGCGCGGCAGGTACAGCGTCCTCTCGTGCCCTTCGATCCATTCGAAGATGCGCTTGCGTGTGGGGAGGTCGTTGGACCCGGACATCACGTGGGTGGCGGCGTCCCAGAAGTTCGCCCCCGCCATGACCAGGGACATGGCGAGGTTCATCATCGGCTCCGGAGGAGCGATGTCCGGGTCGCCGTCCCAGGAGTAGTTGAGGATCCAGGTGGCCTTGCCCTCGGCGAAGGCCCGGAAGGAGTGCATGCCCACCTGGTAGCGGAACCAGTCGAGGGGCGTGCGCGAGGTCGCCATGTGGTCGCCGCCGCCGAACTCGTACTCATGGGCGATGGCGTCGGTCACCCGGTACAGCTCGTAGACGTCGGCGCCGACGACCACCGCTTCGCGCTCGATGCCCGGATAGATCTCGGGGATGGTCATGATCCTCGGGTTGACCGACTTGGCGTTTCGGTCGATCTCGCGCATGAGCTCGGTGATGGTCTCGATGCGGAAATCGACCCATTGGCGAAAGTGCGGGTCCGCGAAGTCGCCGAGCCTCATGTCGCGACGAGCGTCGAGGCCGGTCTTCTCGCGAAAGGCCTCCACGGTGTGATCGTCGAAGCTCGCCCAGGAGTCCTCCCAGCCGTCGAAATGCGTCATCCAATAGGGAACGTCCACGTAGAGGCCATCGATGCCCGTGGCCGCGATCTGGCGCACCCGGGTCATGAACTGCTCGCGCCATGCCTTGGCGTAGGGTGAGATCCAGACGTCCTCTTCGCCCTTGGCGATCCAGAAGGCGGCGCCGCTCGTGAACAACGCGGGCTCGCCCGTGATCTTGCGCTGCAGCCAGTCCGGGTGGTCCTTGGCCAGCGTGTGCGCCGCCTTGTCGGCGTCCTTGGTGATGCACTCGGTGCCGGCGATGTAGACGAACGCGCGGTTGCCGGCCTCGTGGGCCTTCGTCGCGAGATCCCGAATGGCGGCGAGCTTCTCGTCCGGATCCAGGAAGCTCTCGTAGCGGCCGGTGACGTCGTTGTCGACCTCGATGCCGAAGACATGACCCGCGGTGGCATCGCTCACGATCGCCGCGGGGTCCTTCCCCTCCAGGCCGTAGGCGCCGATACGAACTCGGTGCGTCCAGTTCCGTTCCCGCGTGTCGGAGGCCACCGGGTCGGCGGGCACGGCCTCGAGCAGCAGGGATCCTTCGAAGCGCGCCGCCAGCTGCGCGAGGGGCCCCTGGATCTGCCCGAGGTCGCGGCCGTTCACGTAGTCGGTGACGCGGTAGGCCCGCGGCTCCAGGCCGCGCAGCTCGAGCCGGCCGGCGAAGCGCTTCGCGAAGAACGCGTAGTAGAGGGCACCGCCCTTGCGGACCACGTGGGCCTCGGGGCGGTCGAAGCCGATGTCGTAGAGCCCGCCCACGTACTCGCCCTGGCTGAGGCGTTTCTCCTCGTAGAGCCGGGTCCACTTTGCCCACAGCTCCTCGCGCCGGGGCGTCAGCAGCAGCGTCTTGTCCTTCTTCCCCGGCGCCCCCGGCCAGGCGAAGTTGGTCCCGATGACGCCGCCCACGCCGAACGTGGAGGCGAAGTCGGTCCCGCCCTGGCTCATCTCGACGTGGTCGCCGAAGTAGGCGACGCGGTCGCCGACGAGGGCCTTCAGCGTCTTGCCCTTCAGCCGCACCTGCCACGAGCTCTCCGGGTCCGAGGCGACCACCATGTTGAGGTAGGGCAGGGTGAAGAACGAGTAGCCGGTGCCGCACGGGCAGATCTCGACGAGGGCGCCCGGCTTCGTGGCCTGGGCCGCCTCCCAGATCGCCTTGAAGAAGCCCGGGACGCCGGCGGCGGCGGCCTCCGGCGCCGTGTGGGCGTGGGCGGCGTTGTAACAGGGCGGCGCGGCGTTCAAGTGCTGCCCGTCGATCTTCAGCCCGTCGAAGCCCCACTCGCCGAGCGCCTTCCTCGCGAAAGCGGCCGCGTCGTCGCGTACGGGGCCATGGGCCGGGCACAGGTAGTTCGCATCCCACCAGGTGATCTTGCGCGGCGTGCCGTCCTGGTTTCGCAGCAGCCAGTCCGGGTGCTCGCGGTCGGTGCGCGAGCCCGGATCGGCGCCCAGGGGCGACCACCAGAGCTGGGCCTTCAGGCCGGCTTCGTGGATGCGGTCAACGAGCGCCTTCATGTCCGCCTCGCCCGCGGGGAACTTGCTCGCGACCGGGACCCAGTCGCCTTCGGCGACTTGCCAGCCGTCGTCCAGGACCGCCCAGCGGAAGCCCAGCCGCTTTGCCACCGGCAGCGTCTCGAACACCTGCTTCGGCGTGAAGTCGCGTCCGTAGCCCCAGGCGCACCAGATCGGCTCGAAAGCCTCGGAGGGCGCCTCCGGAATGCTCACTCCCTGGGCCTGCATCACGCCGCTGTAGGCGCGCAACGCGTCCCAGTGGTCGCCCCGGTGCACGGCGACGAAGCTCCTCAGGGTGTCGAGTCCCTCGCCAGCCCTCAGCGTGGCGGGGTGTCGCGCACTGAGCGCGACCTCCGCGCTGCCGTCGGGCCGCCTCCGCACCGGTAGGGATACGAGCTCCGGCTGGAGCTCCACGTGGCCCACCGCGAGGCCGACGTCGCGCCGCCACACGTCCACGAGCGGCGTGCCGCCGCCGTAGTCGGAGGCGTTCATGCCGAGGAAGTTCTGCTGGGCGAAGCCGCGCGTGAGGGGCAACACCCAATCGGGCCGCCTCTCGTAGCTGCCGCTCTGGTACGACCAGAAGGCCGGCTCCCGGCGATCCGGCAGCGCCTCGAAGGCGTAGCGGTGGCTGGTCCAGCCCGTCACAGCCACCGGCGCGTCGCCTTCATTGATGTAGCGCACCGTCACGAACAGCCAACGCGGCCGGCCGGCGTAGGCGGTCACCTGCACACGCTTGGTGATCCGGCCGGCGTGACCGGTCAGGATGACGCGGCGGCCCTCGCCGAGCGCGTCCTTCACTGCCCCTTCCTCGCGGCTCTCGAGGGCGAAGTCGCCGAGGGCGCCCGCGGCGGTCAGCAGCGTCTCGGATTCCTCGAAAGGGCCGAGCGCCGCTTCGCTCGCGAAGCTCGCGACCACGCGGCTCCGCATCCGTGCGTCGAACTCCAGCCGGATGCCGTCACCGTCGACGCGGGCGGGCCCGAGCCCCTGGGCCGCCACCGGAGGTACGAGCAGCAATGCGCACGCGAGGAGGGCATTCATGTTCATCTCAATCGAGCCATTCGATGACCACTTGTGGGCACAGGCGCTCGACATCCTGGCGCCGCACCACGCCGGTCTCCTCGCTCAGGGCGTTGGCGGCGCCGCACGCGACGCCGAGCCGCAGGATGTCCTCGGGCTGGAGCCCGCGGGCCACGCCGACGGCCAGGCCGCCGAGCAGGCAATCCCCCGAGCCGACCGTGTTGCTCGCCTCGACGCGGGGCGCGCGCACGCGGGCAACGCGGCCATCCCAGGACACCACCGCGCCCGCCTCGCCGAGGGACAGCACCACGCGGCCGAGCCCGCGGGCGGCCAGTGAGCGCACGGCCACCAGGGCCTGGTCCGCGCCCGGGACCGGGAAGCCGACCAGCTCGACGGCCTCGTCGCGGTTGGGCTTGACCAGCGCCGGCTTCGCGGCGCAGCCGAGCCGCAGCGCGTCGCCGCTGGCGTCCAGGAACGAGGGCAGGCCCGAAGCGGCGAGGGCGTCGACCAGGTCGGCGTACGTGCTCTCGGGCAGCCCGCGAGGCAAGCTGCCCGAGAGCACGGCGAGCCGCGCGCCGGCCGCGGCCTCGAGGAAGCGTGAGCGGAGCCGACGCTGCGCGTCGGCGTCCAGCTCCGGGCCCGGCTCCAGGATCTCGGTCATGACACCGGCCTCGTCGCGCAGGGCGATGCAGGTCCGGATCTCGTCCACGTCCACGCCGGCGAAGCCCACGCCGCGCACGCCCAGGAAATCGGCGAGCCAGCCCGCGTGGAGCGCGTCCTGCAGCCCCACCAGGATAACCGCCTCTCCCAGGGTCGCCGCCGTCAGGGCGACGTGGAGCCCCTTGCCGCCGGGCAGCGCCCGCGCTCCCTGGGCGCGGTTGACGGCGCCGGCACGTAGCGCGGGGATGGTCAGGAAACGGTCCACCGCGGTGTTGAAGCCGCCGACGACGATCACGCCCGGGTCCGCAGCAGGGCGTCGACCTCAGCGGAGGTGGGCTGCGTGGCGGTGCCACCGGCGCCGCGCGTCGAGAGCGCGCCGCAGGCCGCGCCCCGGGCCAGGCACTCGGTCAGCGACCGCCCGCGCAGCCACGCCTCGAGAAAGCCGGCGTCGAAGGAGTCGCCGGCGCCGGTGGTGTCCACCGGCGTCACCGGGAACGCAGGGACGCGCACGGGCGCGTCGGCCTCGAGGGCCAGGGCGCCTTGCGCGCCGAGCTTGGCGACCACGCGGGTGCGACCGTTGGAGAGAGCGCGGAGCGCCGCC
>Ga0105347_1001481_pt1 | contig 10054 bp, 7 predicted proteins | sample EasRivMeERMLT890_FD_89677 | JGI IMG/M metagenome (GOLD analysis project Ga0105347, IMG submission 89677) | Soil microbial communities from meander-bound floodplain in the East River, Colorado, USA - East River MetaG ERMLT890 | ecosystem: Environmental > Terrestrial > Soil > Floodplain | place...
CATCATGCGCTCCAGTCGGCCACCTACAGGAGGGGCGAACTTGCGGCCGCGGCAACGGCCGACGGCGGACTTCCGGCGTCGGGGCTGTTTCCCGCGATCGGGCGCGCCTCCTATGCAGGCCTTCTGGCCAGCATTCTCAGCTGCGGCCTGACGGCGCGATAGGCTGTGCCTTGGTCGGATCGGTCGCGTTCCTGCCCCGGGGCGCGTCGGTCATGGACACACGCACGAAATAGTGTAGATCTCCAGATTGCCGTCCCGATCCCCCACGTACACGAGCCGCGATCCATCGGGCGACCAGCTGAGAACGGTTTCGCGGAACACATCCTCCGTGAGTCTCAAGTGGTCGCCTGTCACCTGGCGCACGAACACGTCGGTGACGAAGCCCTGTCCGGAGACGTAGGCCAGGTGCGGGCAGGAGGGTGACAAGGCCGTCTCGCTTTCATCGAGCGAGTCCGAGCACGTGAGCCTCAACGGATCCGTTCCGTCCACTGCCATGCTGTACAGCTCGTAGTTCCCGTCGCGGTCGGTGCGGAACACGATGGAGGACCCGCCCGACGAGAATTGAGGCTCTTCGTCATTGGCGAAGTCTGTGGTGAGGCGCACGAGGTCGGTCCCATCGGCGTCGATGCGATAAATCTCCCAGTTGCCGTCGGCGTTCGACATGAATGTGAGCTGTGTTCCGTCGGGGGACCAGGCGTGCCCGAAGTCTTCGGCGGAGTTGTTGGTGAGCCGGGTGCGCACCGTGTCGTCGGTGGGCATCACGTACAGCTCCCAGTCGCCGTCGGCATCCGACATGAACGCGATTCTCGTGCCGTCCGGAGAAATCATCCCCGCCCCGTCGGTTCCGGCCCAGAAGGTGAGGCGGGTTTCATCCGACCCGTCCGCGTTCATCGAATACAGTTCCTTGTTCCCGTTGCGGTTCGATTCGAACAGGATGCGCGTACCGTCCGGGTACCATCTCGGATGGTCGTTCGTGGCAGGTCCTGCGGTGAGCTGTGCGAGTGATCCTCCCGCGGAGTCCATGACGAACACCTGCCATGCGCCGACCCGGTCGGAGTCGAAGAGGACTTTGCTTCCGTCGGGGGAAAAGGCCGGATGAAAGTCGACGCCCGGGTGACTGGTGAGCCTCACCGGCAGCCCGAACTGGCACGAATCGGCAGGCGTGGAACAGGGGCAGATCGCCATCCCGCCAGGGCTCCGGGGGGAGGCGCTTGCGGCATCTGAGGCCGCCCCTGCCACTACCATTGCGAGGGACCGGGCAAGGAGGGCCAACCTGTTTCTGTGCATGCGGTACTGAGTTGCCCCCGGCCGTTGGAATTCCCGGAATTCACCGGGGGGGATAGCCGTCGGACAGTCGCCGGACCGCCGGCCGAGGCCCCAGCCGAGGCCCCGGCCGACCGACCGACAGCCGGTCTGGACAGAACCGGTCTCCGGCCATATATTTGCGGATTGTCCTGACAAACGTAGGCTATTGGTCGTACGCGCGGCCCTCCCGGCCGTGGAACAGTTCGAAACCGAGTACGAGCCGCACTCCCCGACGGTTACGTGCAAATTGAGGAAGTGTCGTGAAGATGGGAACTCGCCGGATTCTTGCCACCGTGTTGCTCCCCCTGACGTTGCTGATACCCGAGGCGGCTCATGCTGCATTGGATCCGACCGCCAAACCCGAGGACCGCAACCGCTATCAGGCCGGAGGGACGGCCGAAACGCCCTTCACCACCACCCGCGTTCACCGCATTGGAAACGTGGCCTTCTGCGTGACGAACTACGGGTTCTTCGGCAGCCAGGCGCGCGGGCTGCGCGATGCCTGCACGGGCATATCGGCGCCTTCATGGGAGTTCCCCCTGAGCTCGGGAGTGGAGTACCTCTTTCAGGGCGCTCTCTGGGTGGGCGCCGTCAAGGGTCTCGACACGCTCGTGTCGGTGGGCGCCGACGGCTGGAGCTCCACCAACGAGATGTTTCCACGCAAGTTCCCGGAAGGGGAGATCGTCACGCGCACTACGCGGCCCTTCCTGCGACCGCCAGCCAACTCGCTCTGCCCCGTGGTGACGGTCTCGAACGATGCCGTGAGCGAACAGGATTACGTGGCGCAGTACTCCGACACGCTGGGCCAGCTGGCCGGCGTGGGAGGCGAAGACACACGTGGTCATGTCCCCCTCGGCCTCTGGGTGACGCAGAGGTCCTACTCCTGGTCGTTCGACTATGCCCAGGACTTCATCCTCATGGAGATTGAAGTTCGGAACATATCCAGGGAGCTGCTCAAGGACATGTTCATGGGGATTTATATGGACAAGGATGTCGGTTCCGTCAGTGCGGGCTCGGTGTACGACGACGACATCACGGGCTTTACTCACTGGGTGGACTCACCGGCAGGGCACGGGTATCGTGACACGGTGAACCTGGCCTGGATCGCCGACAACGACGGAGATCCACGCAACGGGCAGTACTATTTCGCCTCCGTGACCGGCGTCGCCGGCACGCGCGTGGTGCAGGCGCCCGGAAACCTGAAGTTCTCATTCAACTGGTGGGTGTCCAACTCCAATGCCAATCAGGACTGGGGCCCCAACAAGGCCGACACCAAGGTGGTCTTCACGGCCGGCAACAAGGGCACGCCGTCGGGCGACATTGCGAAGTATGCCATCATGGCCAACGGCGAGTTCGACTTTCCGCAGTGGGAGTCGGCCATCGACCACAGCGCGCAGGGATGGCTGCCGCCGGTCTCCAATGCGGCGCTCGCGAATGACCTCGCCAACGGATTCGACACGCGCTACCTGTTGTCGTTCGGGCCGTTCGATCTGCCGCCCGATTCGTCGTTGCCGCTCACGATCGCGCTCATCTCGGGCGCCGACTTTCACACCGACCCGCGCAACTACCAGTTCTTCGATCCAGGGGATCCGGCGCCGTGGCTGGCCAACCTGAATCAGGAGGACCTCGCCCGCAATGCGCTGTGGGCCGGCTGGGTGTACGATACACCGGGCTACGACACAGACGGGAACGGCACGCGCGGAGACTACCGCCTGATCGACGGCGACACCGCGTGGTATCGCGGCGATGGCGTGCCCGACTACCAGGGCCCGCCGCCCCCGCCGTCCCCCTCGGTGTTGACATACACCACTCAGACCGGCAAGATCACGCTCCGCTGGAACGGCAAGTTCACGGAGACCACCAAGGACCCCTTTTCGTTCCAGTCGGACTTCGAGGGCTACCGCGTGTACATGAGTCGCACGTCGGAGCTCAAGGACTTTGCGCTCGTGACGCAGCGCGACAACATCAATTACGTTCGCCGGAGGTTCCAGCGCGCGTCCAACCGCTGGCTGGTGACCGACACTCCGTTCACTCTGGATTCACTTCAGATCCTGTACAACGACCTGGTCGACAGTGTGTACGGGTTCTCTCCTTTTTTGCCGGACAGCTTCAAGGTGTGCACGGTGCCGGAGGCCCTGCGTGAGATCGTGCTCGACGATGTGGATCCGTCGAAGCTGGACACGTTCTTCTACTGTTTTGAGCGCTTCGACTCGAATGACAAGGTGGACGACACGACCATGGCCTACCTCGTGGACTCCCTGGGTCGCGAAGTGACCGGTGTCATCCGCAAGGTGTATCCCTACTCGCCCGCGGACGATTCGATCATGACGCTTCCCAATGGTGAAGAGGTGCTGTGGCCTCACTACGAATACGAAACCGTGATCGATGGCCTGCAGTTGGCCGAGCCGGTGTTTCTGGCCGTCACGGCCTTCGACTTTGGCAACCCGGCGGCCGATCTGTCGTCGCTTGAGTCGTCGCCCACCGCCAATGCGGTGGAGATCTGGCCCATCAATTCGGCGGACGTGGTGAAGGAAGAGCGACCCAAACCGGGCGTGTATCCCAATCCGTATCGCTTGATCGACGACTACTATGGCAACAATTGGGAGAACCCCGGCGGATCCGAGCCCGATCCTGAGCGCACGCGCAAGGTGACCTTTACCAACATCCCGGATACGTGCACCATTTCGATCTGGAGTCTGGATGGCGACCTGGTGCGCCAGCTCGACCATGCGGCGAATCCTCTGTCGTCGGAGGCCTCCGTGGCCGTGTGGAATCTGATCTCACGCAACACGCAGGCTGTGAAGACCGGCATTTACGTGTACACAGTCGAGAGCCGGTTCGGCACCGATATCGGCAAGCTCGTTATCATCAAGTAGTTCGCCCGGCGGCACGCGGGCAGGAATTAGGGGTCAGTGAAAAAGGGGCCAGCACACTTTTCCTGAGAGAAAAGTGTGCTGGCCCCTTTTTCTCCTCTTTCCGGTGAGGTGCCTGCACTTACGCCCCTTGACCCTTTGTGCGGGGAGGCTTTCTTGCAACCTTTTCGGCCTGCGAAACGAATTCGAACTAAGGATTGTTGAATGAATATCACATGTGACCTGCTCGTGCTCGGCGCCGGCCCCGGCGGCTACGTCGCGGCCATGCGCAGCGCCCAGCTGGGAATGAAGACGGTATGTGTGGAGAAGGAGGCCGTGGGGGGCGTGTGCCTCAACTGGGGATGCATCCCTTCGAAGGCCCTCCTGTTCGCAGGCGCATCGTACCGCCAGATCGGGCATTTGTCCGCGTACGGAATCAAGGCCGAGGGCGTGAGTTTCGATCCCGCCGCCCTGCGAGTGCAGAAGCAGAAGGTGGTGAAGCAGCTCGTGGGCGGCGTGGTGCAGTTGCTGAAGCACAATGGCGTTGAAGTGCTGAATGGACGCGGCGAGTTCGTGGACGCGCAGAAGTTGAATGTAAAGCTGAACGCGGGCGGTGAGGCCACGGTGTCGTTCAAGAAGGCCATTCTGGCCACGGGTTCACGGCCCGCCGAACTGCCTCACCTCAAGGTCGATGGCAAGAACGTGTGGGGAGCGCGGGAAGCGCTGGAATTCGAGCGCTGGCCGAAGCAGCTGCTTGTGGTGGGCGGCGGCGCCATCGGCGTGGAGCTGGCCGACTTTTTCTCGTCGTTTGGTGTGTCCGTTACGGTGGTGGAAGTGTTGCCACACCTGTTGCCCACGCTCGACAAGGATCTGGGTACTTTACTCGAACGCGAGTTCAAGAAGCGGAAGATCGATGTGCGGTGCGGTTCCAAGGTGACTGCGCTCAACGTGAAAGGGCCCAACCAGCTCGAAGCCACAGTGGAAGCGGGCGGCAAGACCGAAAAGATTGCGTGCGACCAGGTGCTCGTGGCCATTGGCCAGAAGCCGTATCTCGAAGGAGTTGCGGCCGATCGCCTCGGACTCAAGCTGGATGCGCGCGGTTTCATTGAAGTGAAACCCGACATGTCCACTTCAAAGCCCGGCATCTACGCCATTGGAGACGTGACCGGGCGTCAGCTGCTCGCGCACAAGGCATCGCACGAGGGCATCGTGGCGGCCGAGGCGGCGGCGGGCAAGAAGAGCCAGATGAACTGGAACGCCGTTCCGGGCGCCATTTTCACCGAGCCCGAAATCGCCACCGTCGGTCTCACCGAGCAGGAGGCCACGAAGGCGGGGCACCAGGTGAAAGTGGGCAAGTTTCCTCTGGCCGCCTGCGGCAAGGCCATCGCCACTCTGCACACGGAAGGTTTCGTGAAAGTGGTGGCCGACGCGAAAGACGACACGCTCCTCGGGGCACACATCGCGGGACTGGGCGCGGCGGACCTGATCGCACCCTATACGCTGGCTCTGGAGATGGAGGCCACCGCGGAAGACGTGGCACACACGATCTTCGTGCACCCGACTTTGTCGGAGGCCCTGGGCGAGGCGGCGCTCGACGTGGATCGCCACGCTCTTCACATTTATAATCCCAAGCGCAAGACGGGCTGACGGATGGACCTACTATAATGAGCAGAGACGTTGTACTCATAGACGGCGCGCGCACCGCGTTTGGCTCCTTCGGCGGGGGCCTGAAGGCGCTCTCGGCCACAGAGTTGGGCGTGGTGGCGGCCAAGGGCGCGCTGGAGCGTTCGGGGGTGTCGCCCAACGACGTGGATCACGCATCCTTCGGAAACGTGATGCAGACTTCGGGCGACGCCATCTACCTGGCGCGCCATATCGCCCTGAAATCCGGTGTGCCCATCGACCGGCCCGCGATCACGATGAATCGGATCTGCGGCTCCGGGCTGCAGGCCATTATCTACGGAGCACAACTCATCCAGCTGGGCGAGGCCGAAGTGGTGCTGGCCGGCGGCGCGGAGAACATGAGCCAGACGCCGCACGTGATTCGTGGTGCGCGCTGGGGGCTGCCGTTGGGACAGTCGGCCCTGGAGGACTCGCTCTGGGTGTCGCTCGTGGATCCCTACTGCAATCTGGGCATGGCCAACACCGCCGAGAACCTGGCGCGCCAGTACAAGATTTCACGAGAGGAAGTGGACGCGTTCGGGTTCCGCTCGCACCAGGCGGCGATTGCGGCCACGAAGGCGGGCACGTTGCGTGAGGAGATGGTGCCGGTGATGTTGAAAGACCGCAAGGGCAACCAGACGGAGTTCCTCACCGACGAGCACATCCGCCACGATGCAGACCTGGCGAAGATGGCGACCCTGCGTCCGGTGTTCGATAAAGACGGGGTAGTGACCGCGGGCAACGCCTCGGGCATCAACGACGGCGCGGCGGCCGTGGTGCTGATGTCGGCAGAGGCTGCGAAATCGCGCAAGCTCACTCCGCTGGGACTCGTCGTGGCGTGGGACTACGTGGGCGTTCCGCCCGAGATCATGGGAATTGGCCCCGCGCATTCCATCCGCCGTTTGTGGAAGAAGGCGGGTCACACCGACGCCGACATCGACCTGTACGAAATCAACGAAGCGTTCTCCGCCCAGTACCTGGCGGTGGAGAAGGAGCTTGGCCTGAATCGCGACAAGGTCAATGTCAACGGCGGCGCCGTGGCCCTTGGCCATCCCCTGGGTGCGTCGGGGACGCGGTTGGCTCTTACCCTTCTGTACGAACTGCGCAGGCGCAAGGCGCGGCGCGGGATCGCCTCTCTCTGCATCGGCGGAGGCCAGGGGATCGCCGCATTGTTCGAACGCGTGTAGCGGGGTCGCATGCCTGCGAAGCGTGCATCGCTTGTGCTGTCGGAGCTGCAGAGTGCGGGCACCCGCATGCGCGCGGTGAACGAAAAGCGCTACCTCAAATCCAATGCGGTGTTCTACGGCGTCACCGTGCCGAAGATTCGCGCCATCGCGAAAGCGCACGTGTCCGAACTGCGCGCCCGCAAGGATCTTTCGTCGGTGCTGCAACTTGCACAACACCTGTGGAAGGACGGAGCGCACGATTCACGCATGGCCGCCACCTTCGTCGTGTGCGAGTGCGACGGGTTCTACGACGACCGCGTTTGGAAGCTGGGGGCGTCCTGGCTGTCGGACATCGACACCTGGGCGCTGTGCGACAACATCGGCCCCGGCATGCTCTCGCCCTTCGTGCGACGCTGCCGTGAGCGCCACCGGTCGCGGCGCCAGGAGGTGGTACGCTGGACGCGGAACACCAACCCGTGGATTCGCCGTGGCGCACTGCTCGCCACGCTGAGCTCCACACGACTCGACCGTGAGTGGGAGTTTCTCGAACGCGTGGCCGTGCCCCTGGTGGAGGACCCGGACACCTTCGTGCAGAAGGGTCTGGGCTGGATGCTGCGTGAATGCGCGCACCACAACCCGCGCGAGGTGATCACGTTCATTCAGGAATACCGCGACCGGATGCGGCGGTCCACCATCACCAATGCCGTCTCGCGCCTGCCCACCACGTTGCAACGGGCCGCCCGCGGCGGGACCGGCGCAGCGCTCCGAAACGCCCGCCAATAAACCCTTGGCCGCCTGTTCGCACACGGCTACCTTGCGTGCCGCGCGGGGGGGGTGCCCGGACAAACGCAACGTTTGCCAGGGAGGGGACGACGATCATGACACCCGGATTCAGGTTTCACAAGCTGCTGCTGTTGGCTCTGGTTCTGTTGGCCTGGGGTTCGGTTTCGTGCGGCACGTCAGTGCCGGCCGGCCATCACGGTGTAAAGTACCTCCAGTTCGGGGGCGGCACCGAAATGGGGACGATTTATCCGGAAGGCTTTCAGTGGCACATGCCGTGGAACCGGATCGAAGTGTACAAGACGCAGTGGGACAACAAAGAGGAGCACATTCAGGTGCTGTCGGCCGACGGCGCGCAGATCGCGCTCGACGTGTCCATCTGGTACCGGCCGCGCATGCAGCAACTGGACAGCCTTCAGATCAAGGTGGGACGCGACTTTTATAACACGGTGGTGTCACCGGCCCTGCGCGGCGAGTCGCGCCGCGTGATCGGCAAGTTCAAACCCGAGGAAATCTACTCCACGAAGCGAGAAGAGATCGCCTCCGACGTGCTGGCCTCGGTGAAAGCGATGATGGCGAACAAGTACGTCGAGGTGGACAACATCATCGTGCGCGACGTGTCGCTGCCAGCCAAGATTTCGGAAGCCATCAATGCCAAGCTCGAGGCCGATCAGCGGAACCAACAGATGGAGTTCACGCTCCTGCAGGAGAAGAAGGAAGCCGAGCGGAAGCGCATCGAAGCGCAGGGCATCGCCGATTTCCAGCGCATCGTGTCGACGGGGCTCACACCCGAGTTGCTGCGCTGGAAGGGGATCGAGGCCACCGAGAAACTGGCCGCCAGCCAGAACAGCAAGGTGGTGGTGATCGGAGGCGGCAAAGACGGGCTGCCGCTCATTCTCGGGAATCCGTGATGTCGACACCCTGCACTGACAAGTTTCAGGCGGCCTGAGAGCCGCCGGGGAGACACAATATGACCATGACAGAAACCATGGAGAAACGCGCCGGCACGACCGGCCGCATACAGAAAGTGGGCGTGGCGGGCTGCGGCCTGATGGGCGGAGGCATCGTGGAGACCGCCGCGTCGTTCGGTTTCGAGGTGGTGGTGCGCGAAGTATCAGACGGGCTTCTGGACAAAGGCCTCTCGCGCATCGAGAAATCGCTCGCCAAGGCCGTGGAGAAAGGCAAGCGCACATCCCAGGAGAAGGATGCCACGCTCGCCAACATCCACCGCACTACGCAGATCAAGGATTTCGCAGACTGCGACCTGGTGGTGGAAGCCATCATCGAGAACCTCGAGGAGAAGCGGGCATTCTACGCCGAGCTCGATCGCGTGGTTAAGCCCACGGCGATTTTCGCATCGAACACGTCGAGCCTGTCCATCACGGAAATGGCTGCTTCCACCGGCCGCCGCGACCGCTTCTGCGGACTGCACTTCTTCAATCCGGTGCCCGTGATGAAGCTGGTGGAGGTGGTGCGCACCATCGACACCTCGGATGAGACCTATACTGAAGTAGCGGCCTTCGCGCGGGCGCTGGGGAAGACCGTGGTGACGGCCAAGGACTCCCCCGGCTTCGTGGTGAACCTGCTTCTGGTTCCCTACCTGCTCGACGCGGTGCGCGCGCTGGAGAAAGGCGTGGCGTCTCGCGAAGACATCGATGCGGCCATGAAGCTCGGCTGCGGGCATCCCATGGGGCCTCTCGAGCTGCTCGATTTCGTGGGGCTCGACACCACGTACTACATCGCCGAAATCATGTTCCAGGAATTCAAGGACGGCCGCTACGCGGCGCCGCCGCTTCTGAAGCAGATGGTGAAGGCGGGGTACTACGGGCGCAAGTCGGGTCGTGGCTTTTACGAGTACAACGCCTGATGAATCCCACGACGTTTGAGGTAGAGGAGACGACTGTGGCTCAAGCCTACGATAATTTGAAAATTGACCTCGAGGCGCCGGTGGCGGTGGTGACGATCGACCGGCCGAAGGTGCTCAACGCGCTCAACGATGCCACCATCGCCGAGCTGTCGCGCGCCTTCGATGAACTCGGCGCACGCGAGGACATTCGCTGCATCATTCTCACGGGCGGCGGCGACAAGGCGTTTGTGGCTGGTGCCGACATCGGCGAACTGGCACGCTGCGACGTGCAGGGGGGGATCGCCAAGTCCAAGCGGGGAATCGACCTGTTCTTCAAGATGGAAAGCCTGCCCAAGCCCATCATCGCCGCGGTGAACGGCTTCGCCCTGGGTGGCGGCTGCGAGATCGCCATGGCGTGTGACATCCGCGTGGCGGCCGACACG
>Ga0105347_1001482_pt1 | contig 10049 bp, 5 predicted proteins | sample EasRivMeERMLT890_FD_89677 | JGI IMG/M metagenome (GOLD analysis project Ga0105347, IMG submission 89677) | Soil microbial communities from meander-bound floodplain in the East River, Colorado, USA - East River MetaG ERMLT890 | ecosystem: Environmental > Terrestrial > Soil > Floodplain | place...
AGGAGGCAGGTGCGTTCGGCGGCCCGCCCCCCTTCGTGCGCTAGCAGGAGGGCCGGCGCGATCTCCGCCTCCAGCGCGGGCGCGCCGTCCTGGCCGCCCGCATCGCCGATGGGCACCACCGCGACAGGGCGCGGGACGTTGGGCGACACCGCCGGCCCCTCCGCGCCCGTGGGGTTGGAGGCCACCCACAGTATCGGTATCCCCCCGCGGCGGCCCACGAGCAGGAGCGGCTTCCCGTCGCGCCCGCGCACGGCGAGCCGGGTCACCTCCGGGTGCGTCCGCAGGAACACGAGCAGCGCGGCCTCCGCGGAGGCGCGCAGGTTGCGGCGGGCGGGGTCCTGCTCGTCGGAGGCCAGGAGGACCGTCACCGGCGGCAGCCGGCCGAGGAACAGCAGGTCGGCGCGCATCCCCGCCAGCAGGCCGTCGAGGCCGCGCGCCGCGGCCTCGGTGTCGGCGCGGAACAGCCGGCTCGCCTCCGCGGCCACCGCCCGCCGCGCGCCCGCGATGCTCCAGAGCCCCGCGGCGTTGATCCCGGCGACCGTGAGCAGGGCCAGGCCGATCGAGAGGCGCGCGCGACCCGGAAGCACGTGCAGACTATAACGCCGGAGGTGAGCCGGCCGGAGGTACGATCGGCCGCATGAAGCCCATCCCCCGCCTCGGCCCGGCCGCAGCCCTCGCGCTCGTCCCCGTGCTGGCCGCCGCCCAGCCGCCCGGGACTCGGAAGGAGCCCGTCACCCACGAGGCCCTCTGGCAGATGAAGCGCGTGGGCGCGCCCGTCCCCTCCCCGGACGGCACGCTCGTGGTCTTCCCCGTGACCGAGCCCGCCTACGACGAGAAGAAGGAGTCCTCCGACCTCTGGATCGTCGGCGGCGACGGACGTGCGAAGCCGCGGCGCCTCACCGCGGCCAAGGGCGGCGCGGGCGCCCCGTCCTGGAGCCCCGATGGCCGGCGGATCGCGTTCTCGGCCAAGCGCGAGGACGACGAGGTGAGCCAGATCTACGTGATCGACGTGGCCGGAGGCGGCGAGGCGCAGCGCCTGACGTCGTCAACCCTGGCCGCGCGCGCCCCGCTGTGGAGCCCCGACGGCGTCTGGATCCTCTATCAGGCGCCCGCCTACCCCGGCACCGCGGACGCCGAGTCGAACCGGAGGATCGCCGCCGAGCGCAAGGATGCGAAGTCGAAGGTGCGGGCCTACGAGAGCTTCCCCATCCGCCGCTGGGACAAGTGGCTCGACGACACCCAGTCCCGCCTCTTCGCCGTCCGCGCGGTGGGAGGCGAGCCGCGGGACCTCATGGCGGGCACGGACCTCGTCGCGCTGCCCGGCTACGCGGCGCCGGGGACGGAGGGATCCGGCGAGGACCTCACGCCGGCCTGGGCGCCCGGCAATCGCTCGATCGTCTTCGCCGCCACCACCGGCCGGAACACGGCCGCGTACTCGCCCGTGGACTATCACCTGTACGAGGTGCCGCTCACGGGGGGAGAGCCCCGCGCCCTCACTACCGGCCACGCCAGCCATGCGGCCCCCCAGTTCGCGCCCGACGGCCGCTCGCTGTGCTTCAAGATGCGCGAGGAGTGGGGGCGCATCTACGCCCTCGACCGCCTGGCCTGCGCGCCCTGGCCGTGGACGGGCGCGATCACCACGCTCACGTCGGACTTCGACCGCTCCGTGGACGACTTCGCCTTCGCGCCCGACGGGAGGCTGTACCTCACCGCGGAAGACGAGGGCTACGTGAAGCTGTTCGCGGTCGGCGCCGCCGCCGACCAGACCCTGGCCGTCGTGGAGTCCCGCGGCGCGTTCGGCGGGATCGAGATCCCGCGCCAGGCCTGGCCCCCGACGATCGTGGCGGCGTGGGGAAGCGCGGTAAGCCCGCCCGAGGTCGTCCGCATCGACCCGACCAGCCGGACGCAGACGGCGCTCACCGCCCTCAACACCGACGCGGCGGCCGCCCTGGACTGGCCGCCGCTGCAGGAGTTCTGGTTCACGAACGAGCAGGGCCGGCGCGTCCACAGCTTCCTCGTCCTGCCCCCGGGGTTCGACGCGAACCGGAAGTACCCGCTTCTCGTCCTCATCCACGGCGGCCACGCGAACATGTGGCGCGACCAGATCACGTACCGCTGGAACTACCACCTCCTGGCCAGCCCCGGCTACGTCCTGCTCCTCACCGACTACCGCGGCTCCACCGGCTACGGCGAGGCCTTCACGCTGGACATCATGGGCGATCCGCTGCGCGGGCCCGCGGACGACGTCAACGGCGCCGCCGACGAGGCCCTCCGGCGCTACCCCTTCCTCGACGGGACCCGGCAGGCGGCGGCGGGCGCCAGCTACGGCGGGCACCTGGCCAACTGGCTGGAGGCCACGACCACCCGCTACCGTTGCCTCATCAGCCACGCGGGCCTCTCCAGCCTGCAGACCCAGTGGTCCACGAGCGACGAGATCTACCACCGCGAGATCATGATGGGCGGCCCCTTCTGGGATGGGAGCCAGGCCTGGCTCGAGCAGAGCCCCATCGCCCACGCCGCGAGCTTCCAGACGCCCATGCTCCTCTCCGTCGGCGAGAACGACTACCGCGTGCCCATGAACAACACGCTCGAGATGTACGCGGTCCTGCAGCGGATGCGCGTCCCCACGCGGCTGCTGGTGTGGCCGGACGAGAACCATTGGATCGTGAAGGGCGAGAACAGCCGGACGTTCTACCGCGAGTTGGCCGACTGGCTGGCCCGGTGGCTCACGCCGGGCTCCCGCTGATGTTTCACGCCGGGCTCCCGCTGATCCAGGCGCGGGAGCCCGGCGAGTTGTCTAGACGTCCAGCCGGTCCACGTTGACCGGTCCCCCCCAGAGCCTTTCCACGACCGGTCTCACCCTCCCCGGCTCGCCCGTCGTCAAGACCCGCATCGAACCTGGCCCGGAATGCGCAAGCGTTCCGCCCTCCTGCAACAAATGCTCGACCCGCCGGGCGATGGCAGGCGCGCTGTCAACCAGCTCCACGCCGGGCCCCATCACCTTGGCCAGCGCGGGGGCTACGAACGCGTAATGCGTGCAGCCGAGGACCACGGCGTCCACGCCCGCGTCTCGTAGCGGTCGGGTCAGGACGTCCAGTCGGTCCTGCAGCGCTTGATCCTCGAGATGCCCTTCCTCGACGATGTCGGCCAGGCCCGGGCACGGCACGTTCAGGACCTCGATCCCGTCCGCGTGCGCCCGGATGAGGCGGGCGAGCCGCTCCGAGCGGATGGTCGAGGTGGTGGCCATGACGCCGATGCGGCCGGCGCGGGTCACGCGCGCGGCGATCTTGACCGCGGGCTCCAGGCCGACGACGGGCACGTCTACTGCCTTCCGCAGGTCCTCCAGCGCTGCGCCCGTCGCGGTGTTGCACGCGACCACGATCAGCTTGGCGCCCGCGCCGGCCAGATGGCGCCCGACGGCCAGGGCGCGCTCGCGGACCTTCGCGTCGGGCCGGTCCCCGTACGGGCAGTAGGCGCTGTCGGCCACGTAGAGCAGGTCCTCCGACGGCAACGCCCGCCGTATCTCCCGCGCCACGCTCAACCCGCCCACGCCGGAATCGAAGACGGCGAGAGGGTTCACCCGACGATCATACGCGCCGCGAACCGTCGGCTCGATTTCACGTCCCTTGACTTGTAGGGCCAGAGGCGGACGGTTAGCATCCTCTGGATGACGGTCGACACGTGGAAAGCGGCGCGGGCGGCCTTCGCCGCCGCGCTTGCGGTCTCATTCCTGCCGGCCGGTGCCGCGGCCGGGGACTGGCCGAACTGGCGCGGGCCCCACCGCACGGGCGTGAGCGACGAGAGGGGCCTGGTCGGCCGCTGGTCGAGGGCGGGTGAGAACCTGCTCTGGAAGGCCGACCTCAGCGCCCGGGCCACGCCCGTCGTCTTCGACGGCCGCGTGTGCACGAGTGGCCGCGGCGGCGCGGGGCCCACGCGTCACGAGCTGGTCGCCTGCTTCGACGCGGGCACGGGCAAGAAGCTCTGGGAGCGCCGCTTCCCTGTCTACAACACGATGGTGCCATTCACGCGCGTGGGCTGGTCGGCGCTGGCCGCCGACCCGGAGACCGGCGCCGTCTTCGCGCAGAACGTGGACGGCCAGCTCGTGGCCCTCGGCCGCGACGGAAAGACGATCTGGGAGCACCGCCTGGGCGAGGAGTACGGCCGCGGGTCCGGCTTCGGCGGCCGCACGCTCATCCCGCTCGTGGACGAGGACCGGGTGATCGTCGGCATCGTGGGCGCGGGCTGGGGCGACATCGGACCGCCGCGCCAGCGCTACATGGCCTTCGACAAGCGGACGGGGGCTGTGCGCTGGGTCTCGACGCCGGCCCAGGGGCCCTTCGACGACGCCAACAACCAGGCCAGCCCCACCGTGGCCGTGATCGGCGGCCGGCGGCTCGTCATCGGCGGCGGCGCGGACGGCTGGATCTACGCGCTGGAGGCGCGGACGGGCGCCCCCGTCTGGCGCTACCAGCTCAGCGTGCGCGGCCTGAACAGCCCGCCCGTCGCGGTCGGAGACGTCGTCTACGCAGCGCACAGCGAGGAGAACCCGGACGGCGGCCCCATGGGCCGTGTCGTCGCCATCGACGGCAAGGGCTCGGGCGACATCACGAAGACCGCGACCCTCTGGCACGCGGACGGCCTGACCGTCGGCTTCGCCGCGCCCACGGTGGCCCAGGGCCGCGTGTACGTCGTGGACAACGCGGCCAACCTCCACGCGCTGGACCAGAAGACGGGCCAGATGCTGTGGACGCACAACCTGGGGACCATCGGCCGCGCGGCGCCGGTCCTGGCCGACGGCAAGCTGTTCCTGACCGAGGAGAACGGCAACGTCCTCATCGTCGAGCCGGGGCCCACCGGTGCGAAGACCCTGCACGAAGAGCACATCACGATGCCGGAAGGCCGGCACGCCGAGGTCTGGGGATCCGTGGCCGTGGCCTACGGGCGTCTGTACTTCACGACCGAGGAGGGACTGTACTGCGTGGGCCGGAAGGGCGCGCCCTTCAAGGCCACGGCCTCGCCGCGGCCCCCGGCCGACGAGCCCGCGCCCGCCGGCGCGACAGCGGCCAGGCTGATCATCGTCCCCGGCGAAGTGATCGGCCGGGCCGGCGAGCCGATGGCGCTCGAGGCCTGGTCGTTCGACGACAAGGGGCGGTTCCTCCGCAAGGAGACCGCGACCTGGAGCCTCGAAGGGATTGCCGGGGAGATCGCCGGCGACGGCCGCTTGACCGCGCCGGCCGCGGGCACCACAGCGGGCAAGGTCAAGGCCACCGTCGGCGAGCTGTCCGCGACCACCCAGGCGCGCCTCTTCGCCGCGCTGCCCTGGAGCTTCGACTTCGAGCAGGGGCCGGTGCCGCGCCACTGGATCGGGGCCGGGCCGCGCTTCAAGGTGGACGACCTCGGCGGTGGCAAGCGGCTGCACAAGCCGCCGCAGGAGTCCGGGCTGCAGCGCGCCTCGGTGATGATCGGCCCGCCAACCCTGTCCGGCTACACCGTCGAGGCGGACGTCCTGTTCACGAAGCAGGGCCGGCGAGCGGGAGACCTGGGCCTCGTCAACCAGGGCTACACCCTCGACCTCATGGGCAAGAAGCAGGAGCTGCAGCTGCGGACGTGGGCCGCGGAGCTCGAGAAGTCGGTCACGATCCCGTTCCCCGCGGAGCCGGACATGTGGTACCGCATGAGGCTCCGCGTGGAGACACAGGGAGACAAGGGGACTATCCGAGGCAAGGTCTGGAAGAAGGATGAGCCGGAGCCAGCGGACTGGACGATCACGCTGGAAGACCCGCTGCCGGTCATGATGGGATCACCGGGAATCTACGGAGACTCGGCCAGCGACCTCTATTACGACAACATGACAGTGAGAATGAACGAATGAAGGCAAGACAGACCTTCTCCTGCGCCGCGATCGCGGCCTGTGGCCTGGTACTGCCGCCAGCCATCGCGGCGCAGGAGAGAGCAATGTTCGGCAACACGTTCGACCGCAACATGGTCTCGGCAGAGAAGGGCCTGCCCGCGGCGTGGGACGTCAAGACCGGCAAGAACGTCAAGTGGTGGGCCGACGTCGGATCCCAGGCCTACGCGGGCCCGGTGGTCCTCTCCGGCCGGGTGTTCGTGGGCACGAACAACGACGGTCTCCGGAACCCGAAGCTCACGAAGGACCGCGGCGTCGTCATGGCCTTCGACGCCAAGACCGGCAACTTCCTCTGGCAGATGACCCACGAGAAGCTGCCCGCAGGGCGCGTCAACGACTGGCCCCAGCAGGGGGTCTGCTCCACCCCGTACGCCGAGGGGAACCGCCTCTACTACACGTCCAACCGGGCCACGATCGTGAGCCTCGACACGGAGGGCCTCCGCGACGGGGAGAACGACGGTCCGAAGACCGACGAGAAGGAGACGAGCGAGATCGACGGCGACGTGTCGTGGGAGTTCGACATGATGAAGGACCTGGACGTCTTCCCCCACAACCTCGCCGTCAGCTCGCCGCTCATGGTGGACGGCCTGCTCTACGCCACCACCGGCAACGGTGTCGACGAGGGCCACATCAACATCCCCTCGCCCGACGCCCCGAGCTTCATCGCCCTGGACGCCGCGACGGGCAAGCTCGTCTGGGAGAGCAGCCTCCCGGCCGGGAAGATCTTCCACGGCACCTGGTCGAACCCGACGTATGCGGTCGTCAAGGGACGGCCCCAGGTCCTTTTCCCCGGCGGAGACGGCTGGATCTACAGCCTGGAGCCGAAGACCGGCAAGCTGATCTGGAAGTTCAACGCCAACCCGGCGGGCTCGAAGTACGTGCTGGGCGGGCGCGGGACCGCGAACGAGATCATCGCCACCGCCGTGGTCTGGGAGGACAAGGTCTACGTGGGCGTGGGCCAGGACCCCGAGCACGGCGAGGGCGTGGGCAACTTCTGGGCCATCGACGCCACCAAGGACGGCGACATCACCGGCACGGGCGTGGTGTGGCACCGCGGCGGCACCGAGTTCCACCGGACCATCTCGACCGTCGCCATCCACGACGGGATCGTCTACGCGGCCGACCTGTCGGGCTTCCTCTACGCCATGGACGCGCGGACGGGCCAGCTCTTCTGGACGCACGACATGCTGGCCGCGGTGTGGGGCTCGCCCTTCGTGGCGGACGGCCGCGTCTACCTCGGCGACGAGGACGGCGACGTCGAGGTGCTTGCGGCCGGCCGAACGAAACAGGTGCTGGGGTCGTACAACATGGGTGTCTCCGTGTACTCGACGCCGGTAGCGAAGGACGGCGTGCTCTACGTCCTGGGTCGCAACCGGCTCTTCGCGCTCCAGGAGGGAGCAGCGGGCAAGCCCGCCACGCCCCGGCAGATGGAGCACGCGACGCCGTAATCAAGAAGATGAATCGCTGGCTCATCCCAACGGTGTGGCTCGTCGCCACCAGCGCCGCGGGGACGGCACCGCCGCCGGCGTGGAGCGCGGGCTGGCCGCAGTGGGGCGGACCCAACCGCGACTTCAAGGTCGCGGGGCCTGCCCTGGCCACCGCCTGGCCGTCCGGGGGACCTCGCGAGGTCTGGAGCCGCGCGTTGGGCGACGGCTACTCGGCCATCGTCGAGTCCGGCGGGACGCTCTACACGTTGTACCGCCCGGCCAAGGGCTTCGTGCAGGCCGTCGTGGACAAGGTCTGGCCCTCCGGCTCTTCGCCCGAGGTGGTGGTCGCCATCGACGCCGCCAGCGGGCGGACGCTCTGGGAGCACGCCTACGAGGCGCCCGAGGTGGCGGGCATGAACATGGAGCACGGTCCCGGGCCCCACGCAACACCGCTCGTGAAGGACGGCCTCGTCTACGCGGTGGGCGCCACCGCCAAGCTCCATGCCCTCGATCAGAAGACGGGCCGCGTCGTCTGGTCGCACGACCTGCACCGGGAGTTCGGCGGCCGGACGCAGCCGCGCGGCTACTCTTGCAGCCCCATCGCGTACGGCGACACGGTCATCGTCACCGTCGGGGGATCCGCCAAGGCGGTCATGGCCTTCGACGCGCGGGACGGCCGGGTGGCCTGGCAGGCCCACGACTTCGATCCCGGCTTCTCGTCGCCGATGCTCATCAACGTGGACGGCCAGGACCAGCTCGTCGTCTTCCACACCGAGGGCATCGCCGGCGTGGACCCGAGGGGCGGACCGCTGTTCTGGAACCACCCCCACCAGACGCAGTACGGCCTGAACATCAGCACCCCGGTGTGGGGGGACGGCAACCTCCTCTTCATGTCGTCCGCCTACACCGGCGGCAGCCGCGTGCTGCGCCTGACGCAGGCGAACGGCCGCACCACGGTCAAGGAAGAGTGGTTCACCCCGAAGATGCGCGTCCACTTCGGCAACGCCATCCGTCTGGGCGACCGGGTCTACGGCTCGAGCGGCGACTTCGGCCCCGCCTTCGTCACCGCCGTCGACGTGCGCACCGGCGAGGTGGCGTGGCAGCAGCGGGACTTCGCCCGCGCGACCCTCGTCCACGCCGACGGGAAGCTGATCCTCCTCGACGAGGACGGGACCCTGGCCCTGGCCTCCCCGACGCCGGCCGGCCTCCAGGTGCACGCCAAGGCGTCGGTCCTGACGAACCGGGCCTGGACGGTGCCCACGCTGGTGGGGACGCGGCTCTACGTGCGCGATCGGGTCACGATCAAGGCGCTGGAGCTGGGACGGTCATGACGCGACTCCGGCCGGGGCGCGCCGTGCTTCTCGCTCTCCTGGCCGCGAGCCCGGCCTGGGCACAAGAGCCGTCGCCCGAGCCGACACCACCGCCGGAGGCCACCCGGCGCGAGGAGACCGTCGATGTGGAAGCCGAGCTCCCCGCGCTGCCGCCTTCCAGCAACGCGGCCACACGGGTCCCCGTCTCCGTCCGGGACCTTCCCGTGACGGTGTCGGTGGTGCCGCGGAGCCTGCTCCGCGACCAGGCCGGCTTCGTCCTCGGCGACGCCTTGCGCAACGCCAGCGGCGTGACCGTCGGCACCGGCTTCGGCGTCTTCGACTTCTTCACGATCCGCGGATTCGATTCGCTGACCGGCGGCCTGGTGCTCACCGACGGCATCTCCGAGCCGGAGTCCACCTTCCATCCCCTCTACAACGTGCGCCAGGTCGAGGTGCTGAAGGGGCCCGCGGCGTTCCTGTACGGGGGGAACGCCCTGGCGGGCGCCGTCCAGATCGTGCGCAAGCAGCCCATGAGCGGCCGCTTCGGCGACGCGTCGTTCACGTACGGGAGCTTCCAGACCTTCGAGGGAGCTGTCGACGGGAACGTGGCCAGCGGCGACGGGAAGCTCGCCCTTCGGCTCAACGGTACCTGGCAGGGGACGGACAACTTCCGCGACGTGGGCGACGGGACCATCGCGGCCGTGAACCCGTCGCTCCTCTGGCGGCCGGACGACCGGACGCGGCTGGCCGTTGGCTTCGAGTACGTCCGCAGCGACTGGCCGCCCGACTCGGGCCTGCCCTTCGTGGGCGCGTCGGGATCGGACCTCGCCCCCGTGCCGCGGGAGACCTCCTACCAGTCGCCCTTCGACGAGTCGGAGCAGGACGTCTACCGGCTGCGCTTCGAGGCGGAGCGCAAGCTGGGCGGGAGCGTCACGCTCCGGAACCGACTCTACTTCACCGAGCTGGGCTGGGGCTCGACGGGCACGCTCCTGAACGGCGCCTTCCCCTTCCCCGACGGGAACACGTACGTCGTGCGCACGCTCGTGGTCCTCGACGACAAACAGCGCCTGCTGGGCGACCAGCTCGAGCTGAACACATCCTTCAAGACCGGCCCCGTCGGTCACGACGTTCTCGCGGGCGTCGAGCTGGTCCGCCTGACGGACCGCTTCGTCCAGGACGTCGCGCTCCTCGATCCGGTCAGCCTGCTCAACCCCGTCGAGCCGCCGGGCGGCCCGACGCCGGTCCCCATCCCCGCCTTCGGTCTGGCGGGCGACTCGCGGAGCCTCGTCTTCGCGCCCTACGTCGTGGACCGCCTCGCGCTCTCCAAGAAGTGGCAGGGCTTCGTCGGCGCGCGGCTGGACACCCTGGACTACGACGACGAGGCCACGGGCACGAGCCGGGACG